>FWPV01000079.1_pt1 | contig 338945 bp, 293 predicted proteins | sample 2228371 | NCBI WGS metagenome assembly FWPV01 (sample SAMEA103939776, study PRJEB20133) | metagenome | reverse complement strand
TCGATCACTGTGAAGCTGATCAACCCCATCGCCATGGAAGAAGGTCTGCGCTTCGCTATCCGTGAAGGCGGCCGTACTGTGGGCGCTGGCGTGGTTGCCAAGATCATTGCTTAATTAGCGTGTTCGTAGGGGTATAGCTCAATTGGCAGAGCGTCGGTCTCCAAAACCGAAGGTTGTAGGTTCGATTCCTACTGCCCCTGCCACTTGAATGTGGCTCAAACAAAGCCCGCCAGGATCTGGCGGGCTTCGGTGTCTTGTGTGATGCCGTGTGAAATGAAGTGGAAATATTAAACATGGCTGCCTCACAGGTTGAAACCGTCAGTTCGGGTGCAGACAAGGCGAAGCTCTTTGCTGTTGCTGCCTTGGTCGTTGCTGCTGTTGCCGGCTTTTATTTCTTGGCAAAGCAAGGTGTCTATGTTCAATGGGGCGTCTTGCTGGTTGGCCTGGTGGCAGCGGCAGGCGTATTCCTGATCTCCGAGCCCGGTCGTCAGTTTGTTGCTTTCGCCCGTGATGCATGGCGCGAAGTCAAAAAGGTGGTGTGGCCTACGCGCAAGGAAACACTGCAGATGACTGCTTATGTGTTTGCCTTCGTTGTCATCATGGCGCTTTTTCTGTGGTTTACGGACAAAACCCTGGAATGGGTTTTTTACGACCTCATTTTGGGATGGAGAAAGTCATGACAACTGATGCTGTGATGGTAGATGGTGGTGCTTCGGCACCTGCCACGTCTTCCAATCCTGATTTGCGCTGGTATATCGTCCATGCCTATTCAGGCATGGAGAAGGCTGTAGAGCGCAATATTGTTGAGCGTATTGGCCGCGCAGGAATGCAAGACAAGTTTGGTCGCATCCTTGTCCCCACCGAAGAGGTGGTGGAGATGAAAAACGGCCAGAAGAAAACAACTGAACGCCGCCTGTTTCCGGGCTATGTCTTCGTCGAGATGGTCATGGATGACGATACTTGGCACTTGGTGAAGCACACCAACAAAGTGACGGGTTTCGTCGGCGGTGCGAAGAATCGCCCTGCTCCCATCTCTGAAGAAGAGGTGCAAAAAATCGTCAGTCAGATGCAGGAAGGCACGGACAAGCCACGCCACAAGATCGAATTCATGGTGGGTGAGTTGGTTCGCGTCAAAGAAGGCCCATTCACTGACTTCAATGGTTCGGTGGAAGAGGTCAATTACGAGAAGAATCGTCTGCGCGTGTCGGTGATGATCTTTGGTCGTTCGACCCCCGTGGAATTGGAATTTGGTCAGGTTGAAAAAACCTGATCTGAAAGTGATCCTCGCATTTTTCGGCTCAATACGAGGATTTGTTTGATGAGTCGTTAACCCCCGGGGAGCCAGTTCCCGTACGCGACGGTGCACGAGAGCTGGCGTTACAACCCGCAAGGAGCAAAACATGGCGAAGAAAATCGTCGGTTTTATCAAGCTGCAAGTTCCAGCTGGTAAGGCCAACCCATCCCCACCAATCGGTCCTGCACTGGGTCAACGTGGCCTGAACATCATGGAGTTCTGCAAGGCATTCAATGCCCAGACCCAAGGTGTTGAGCCAGGTCTGCCACTGCCGGTGGTGATCACTGCGTTTGCCGACAAGAGCTTCACCTTCATCATCAAGACGCCTCCAGCGACGACTTTGATCAAGAAGGCCATCAAGCTCGAAAAGGGTTCTTCCAACGCGCTGAAGACCAAGGTAGGCAAGATCACACGCGAACAGCTCGAAGAAATCGCCAAGACCAAGATGAAGGACATGAATGCTGCTGACGTGAACGCCGCTGTGCGCACGCTGGCTGGTTCTGCTCGCTCGATGGGCGTGACGGTGGAGGGTTTGTAAATGGCCAAGTTGACTAAAAAGCAAAAGGCCCTGCAGGGCAAGGTAGACAGCACCAAGCTGTACGCTTTCGCTGATGCCGTGGCTTTGGTGAAGGAAGCAGCTACTGCCAAGTTCGATGAATCCATCGACGTGGCTGTGCAGCTCGGCATCGACGCCAAGAAGTCTGACCAAGTGGTGCGCGGCGCTGTGGTGCTGCCCAACGGCACAGGCAAGACAACTCGCGTTGCTGTGTTTGCACAAGGTGCCAAGGCTGAAGAAGCCAAGGCTGCTGGCGCTGACGTGGTTGGTATGGACGACCTGGCCGCCATGGTCAAGGCCGGTGACATGCCTTTCGACGTGGTGATTGCTGCTCCCGACGCGATGCGTGTGGTCGGTACGCTGGGTCAAATTCTGGGCCCACGCGGTCTGATGCCTAACCCCAAGGTTGGCACAGTGACTCCCGACGTTGCCACGGCTGTGAAGAACGCCAAGGCTGGTCAGGTGCAATTCCGTGTCGACAAGGCCGGTATCGTGCACAGCACCATTGGTCGCCGTTCGTTCGACAACGAAAAGCTCCAGGGTAACCTGGCTGCGTTGATCGACGCGCTGAACAAGGCCAAGCCTGCTTCGAGCAAGGGCCTGTACCTGCGCAAGGTGGCTGTTTCCTCCACGATGGGCGTTGGCGTCCGCGTGGACACACAGTCCATCGCAGCGTAATTGCAAGAAATCTTCGGGTCTTTCGCGAGGCCCGATGTGGTGGGCTGGGAGTGCTGCACAAGAACTCCCAGGCCATCCAAGACCGTTGGTGTGCGCTGCTGCACTTAATCCGTTAGAGGGCCAACGCAGATGGCGATCCCGCTGCAGATGGAATTCGTTCCGAAACAGTTGGTCGCTGCAACAAGAGCGTGCATGAGGGTGAAAACCTGATTGCGCAAATGAAGGAGTAGACCTTGAGTCTTAATCGCAGTGAGAAAGAAGCGGTCATTTCTGAAGTGACCAGCCTCGCCGCAAAAGCTCAAACGCTTGTGATCGCGGAATACCGTGGCATCACGGTCGCCGACATGACCAAACTGCGCGTTGAAGCACGCAGCAAGGGTGTGAGCCTGAGTGTTCTGAAGAACACCCTGGCCCGCCGTGCTGTGGCTGGCAGCCAGTTTGACGTGGTGGCAGACCAGATGACTGGTCCCCTGATCTATGGCTTCTCCGAAGATGCCGTGGCCGCCGCCAAAGTGGTGGCCGATTTCGCGAAGACCAACGACAAGTTGGTGATTCGCGGCGGTGCTTTCGGTGGCAAGGCCCTGGATGTCAACGGCGTTAAGCAACTGGCCAACATTCCTTCCAAGGAAGTGTTGCTGGCCCAGTTGTGTGGCTTGCTTATGTCGCCTATTTCCCGCACCGCAGTGGTGTTGGGTGCCTTGGCGGCGAAAAAAGGCGAAGGCGAAACTGCCGCTGCTTGATAGCAGTGCAGTCACGTGTTAACCAATTGTTAGGAAATCAAAATGGCATTCGATAAAGACGCATTTCTGACCGCTCTCGACAGCATGACGGTCCTGGAACTCAATGACCTGGTGAAGGCCATTGAAGAGAAGTTTGGCGTGAGCGCTGCAGCCATGGCTGCTCCTGCTGCCGCTGGTGGTGGCGCTGGTGCTGCTGCTGCTGAAGAAAAGACAGAATTCAACGTGGTGCTGACCGATGCTGGCGCCAACAAGGTTTCCGTCATCAAGGCAGTGCGCGAAATCACTGGTCTGGGCCTCAAGGAAGCCAAGGATCTGGTGGACGGCGCTCCCAAGAACGTCAAGGAAGGCATTGCCAAGGCAGACGCCGAAGCCGCTGTCAAGAAGCTGGTGGAAGCTGGCGCCAAGGCCGAACTCAAGTAATTCGGTTCCTTTCAAGGGCTGGAGTGCTCCTCAAGGGCCTCCAGCCTTTGGCGCTTTCAGAGCGCACTCGAAAACCGGCTCGGCTCTTCATTCAAGGGCCTTGCAAACAGCCCAGGTTTTCGAGTGTCTTCTGACAACCCCGACAGCAGAAGATACCTTGGTTCGGGTGATGTGCAACGCATCGCCGTCCGCCATGGTTGGTAGTGGCCAACCGCCAAGCCCGCACAGGAACGCACCTTGCGGGTCAGTCGTCGAAGACCCAGGACTCATGTCTTTGCCCGGAGATCTCATGGCCTATTCTTACACCGAACGCAAGCGAATTCGCAAAAGTTTCGGCAGCCGCGATAGCGTGCTCGAAGTTCCTTACCTGCTGCAGATGCAGAAGGATGCGTACACCGCTTTCTTGCAGGCTGATACGCCCCCCCAGAAACGAACCATCGAAGGGCTTCAGGCCGCTTTCGACGCAGCTTTCCCTATCGTCTCTCACAACGGTTTTGTGGAGATGAAGTTCATTGAGTACAACTTGGCCAAGCCCGCCTTTGATGTACGTGAATGCCAGACCCGTGGTCTGACGTTTGCGTCGGCCGTGCGTGCCAAGGTGCAGCTCATCATTTATGACCGCGAGTCTTCGACTTCGCAGTCCAAAGTGGTCAAGGAAGTGAAAGAGCAAGAGGTCTACATGGGCGAAGTGCCCCTGATGACCGACAAGGGCTCGTTCATCATCAACGGCACGGAGCGCGTGATCGTGTCCCAGCTGCACCGTTCGCCAGGCGTGTTCTTCGAACACGACAAGGGCAAGACGCACAGCTCGGGCAAGTTGCTGTTCTCCGCCCGCATCATTCCTTACCGTGGTTCGTGGCTGGACTTTGAATTCGATCCGAAGGACATCCTGTACTTCCGCGTGGACCGTCGTCGCAAGATGCCCGTCACCACGCTGCTCAAGGCCATTGGCCTGAACCCCGAGTCGATCCTGGCCAACTTCTTCGTCAACGACAACTTCCGCCTGATGGACAGCGGCGCACAAATGGAGTTTGTGCCCGATCGCCTCAAGGGTGAAGTTGCCCGTTTCGATATCACCGACAAGAGCGGCAAGGTCGTCGTCGCCAAGGACAAGCGCATCACCGCGCGCCATACGCGTGAGCTGGAGCAGTCCGGCACGACCCACATCAGCGTGCCCGAAGACTTCCTGATTGGTCGCGTCGTGGCCCGCAACATTGTGGATGCGGACACTGGCGAAATCATCGCCAAGGCCAACGAAGAGCTGACCGAAGCCCTGCTCAAGAAGCTGCGCTCCGCTGGCGTGCGTGACCTGCAAGTCATCTACACCAACGAACTGGACCAAGGCGCCTACATCTCGCAAACCCTGCGCATTGATGAAACGGCCGATGAGTTCGCTGCCCGCGTGGCCATCTACCGCATGATGCGCCCTGGCGAGCCGCCAACGGAAGACGCTGTGCAGGCTCTGTTCCAGCGCCTGTTCTACAACCCCGACACGTACGATCTGTCGCGTGTGGGCCGCATGAAGTTCAATGCCAAGATCGGCCGCGACGAATCCACCGGCCCCATGGTGCTGTCCAACGAAGACATCCTGGCCGTGGTCAAGATTCTGGTAGACCTGCGCAACGGCAACGGCGAAGTCGATGACATCGATCACCTGGGTAACCGCCGCGTGCGCTGCGTGGGCGAACTGGCTGAGAACCAGTACCGCACTGGCCTGGCGCGTATCGAAAAGGCTGTGAAGGAACGTCTGGGTCAGGCTGAGCAAGAGCCGCTGATGCCCCATGACCTCATCAACAGCAAGCCGATCTCGGCCGCTCTGAAGGAATTCTTCGGCGCATCGCAGCTGTCGCAGTTCATGGACCAGACCAACCCTCTGGCCGAAATCACGCACAAGCGCCGTGTGTCCGCTCTGGGCCCAGGCGGTTTGACCCGTGAGCGCGCAGGCTTTGAAGTGCGTGACGTGCACGTGACCCACTACGGCCGCGTCTGCCCTATCGAAACGCCTGAAGGTCCCAACATTGGTCTGATCAACTCGCTGGCTTTGTACGCCCGCCTGAACGAGTACGGCTTCATTGAGACGCCTTACCGTCGCGTGGTGGACGGCAAGATCACCAACGAAATCGACTACCTGTCGGCCATTGAAGAAGGCAAGTACGTGATCGCCCAGGCGAACGCGCAGCTGGACAAGGACGGCCGCCTCACCGGTGATCTGGTGTCTGCCCGTGAAAAGGGTGAATCCATCCTCTGCAGCGCAGACCGCGTGCAGTACATGGACGTGTCTCCTGCACAGATCGTGTCGGTGGCTGCTTCGCTGGTTCCGTTCCTGGAGCACGATGACGCCAACCGCGCGTTGATGGGTGCGAACATGTCGCGTCAGGCGGTGCCTGTGCTGCGTCCCGAAAAGCCCCTGGTCGGCACGGGCATCGAGCGCGTGGCGGCTGTGGACTCCGGCACCGTGGTCACGGCCAACCGTGGTGGTGTGGTGGACTATGTGGACGCCACCCGCATCGTGGTGCGCGTGAACGACGCTGAAGCTGTAGCCGGTGAAGTGGGTGTGGACATCTACAACCTCATCAAGTACCAGCGTTCCAACCAGAACACCAACATCCACCAGCGCCCCATCGTCAAGAAGGGTGACAAGCTGGTCAAGGGCGATGTGATTGCGGATGGCGCCTCGACCGACTTCGGCGAAATCGCCATCGGCCAGAATATGCTGATCGCGTTCATGCCCTGGAACGGCTACAACTTCGAAGACTCGATCCTGATCAGCGAGCGCGTGGTGGCTGAAGACCGCTACACCTCGATCCATATCGAGGAACTGGTGGTGATGGCCCGTGACACCAAGCTGGGTGCCGAGGAAATCACGCGCGACATTCCGAACCTGTCGGAACAGCAACTGAACCGTCTGGACGAGTCCGGCATCATCTACGTGGGTGCCGAAGTGCAGCCTGGCGATACGCTGGTCGGCAAGGTCACTCCCAAGGGTGAAACCACGCTCACGCCTGAAGAGAAGCTGCTGCGCGCCATCTTCGGCGAGAAGGCTTCGGACGTGAAGGACACCTCGCTGCGCGTGGACCAAGGCTCGTCGGGCACCGTGATCGACGTACAGGTGTTCACCCGCGAAGGCATCCAGCGCGACAAGCGTGCCCAGCAGATCATCGACGATGAACTCAAGCGCTTCCGCCTGGACCTGAACGACCAACTGCGCATCGTGGAGGCTGACGCGTTCGACCGTATCGAAAAGCTGCTGACTGGCCGCGTGGCCAACGGTGGCCCGCAAAAGCTGGCCAAGGGCACCAAACTCGACAAGGCGTACCTGTCGTCGGTGGAGAAATTCCACTGGTTCGACATTCGCCCTGCCGAAGACGAAGTCGCGACCCAGCTCGAATCCATCAAGAACGCGCTGGAGCAAACGCGCCACAGCTTCGACCTGGCTTTTGAAGAAAAGCGCAAGAAGCTCACGCAAGGCGATGAGCTGCCTGCTGGCGTGCTGAAGATGGTCAAGGTGTACCTGGCCGTCAAGCGCCGCCTGCAACCTGGTGACAAGATGGCCGGCCGCCACGGTAACAAGGGTGTGGTCTCCAAGATCGTTCCCGTCGAAGACATGCCTTACATGGCCGACGGCACCCCTGCCGACATCGTTCTGAACCCGCTGGGCGTGCCTTCGCGGATGAACATTGGTCAGGTGCTGGAAGTCCACTTGGGCTGGGCTGGCAAGGGCATTGGTCAGCGCATTGGCGACATGCTGCAGCAAGAAGCCAAGGCTTCTGAACTGCGCGCCTTCCTGGAAGAGGTCTACAACTCGCGTGGCCGCAAGGAAGACCTGTCGCAGCTGTCGGACGAAGACCTGTTGGCCATGGCGCAGAACCTGACGGCCGGCGTGCCTTACGCAACGCCAGTGTTCGACGGTGCTTCGGAAGAAGAAATCAAGGACATGCTGAAGATTGCATACCCTGATGACATCGCCGAACGCAAGGGCCTGACGCCTACCCGCACGCAAGCCTATCTGCACGATGGCCGCACGGGTGACCGCTTCGAGCGTCCCACAACCATCGGCTACATGCATTACCTGAAGCTGCACCACTTGGTGGACGACAAGATGCACGCCCGCTCGACCGGTCCTTACTCGCTCGTCACGCAGCAGCCGCTGGGTGGTAAGGCGCAGTTCGGTGGCCAGCGTTTCGGGGAAATGGAAGTGTGGGCGCTGGAAGCGTACGGCGCCGCCTACGTGCTGCAGGAAATGCTGACCGTGAAGTCCGACGACGTGGTGGGCCGTACCAAGGTGTACGAATCCATTGTCAAGGGCGAACACGCCATCGAAGCCGGCATGCCGGAATCGTTCAATGTGCTGGTCAAGGAAATTCGTTCCCTGGGCCTGGACATCGAACTCGAACGCTCCTGAACAGGATCGGGATTATTAAAAAAGTGAGCTGCTAGCGCTTGTTGATAAAGGCTTTGCGTATGTTTAAGCATCCAAAGCCCCGCGTATCAAGCGCTGGTAGCTATGATTTTTGACGAAAAGGAAAGAGTCACATGAAATCGCTACTCGACCTGTTCAAGCAATTCACGCCGGATGAGCACTTCGATGCCATCCGCATTGGCATGGCATCGCCCGAGAAGATCCGTTCGTGGTCTTTCGGTGAAGTGAAGAAGCCCGAAACCATCAACTACCGTACGTTCAAGCCCGAGCGCGACGGTCTGTTTTGCGCCAAGATTTTTGGTCCCATCAAGGACTACGAATGCTTGTGCGGCAAGTACAAGCGCCTGAAGCACCGCGGCGTGATCTGCGAAAAGTGCGGCGTTGAAGTCACACAGACCAAGGTGCGCCGCGAGCGCATGGGCCACATCGACCTGGCCGCGCCTTGCGCCCACATCTGGTTCCTGAAGTCGCTGCCATCGCGTCTGGGCCTGGTGCTGGACATGACGCTGCGCGACATCGAACGCGTGCTGTACTTTGAAGCCTACGTGGTGACCGACCCCGGCATGACCCCGCTGAAGAAGTTCAGCATCATGTCCGAGGACGACTACGACGCCAAGCGCAAGGAATACGGCGATGAATTCATCGCCAAGATGGGCGCTGAAGGCATCAAGGACCTGCTGGAATCCATCGACATCGACCTGTCGATCGAGAAGCTGCGCGGCGACCTGACCGGCTCCGAAGTCAAGGTCAAGAAGAACGCCAAGCGCCTGAAGGTGCTGGAAGCGTTCAAGAAGTCCGGCATCAAGCCCGAGTGGATGGTGCTGGAAGTGCTGCCCGTGCTGCCCCCGGACCTGCGTCCGCTGGTGCCGCTGGATGGTGGCCGCTTCGCCACGTCCGACCTGAACGACCTGTACCGCCGCGTCATCAACCGCAACTCGCGTCTGCGCCGCCTGCTGGAGCTGAAGGCCCCTGAAATCATCGCCCGCAACGAAAAGCGGATGCTGCAAGAGGCTGTTGATTCGCTGCTGGACAACGGCCGCCGTGGCAAGGCCATGACCGGCGCCAACAAGCGTGCTCTGAAGTCCCTGGCCGACATGATCAAGGGTAAGTCGGGCCGCTTCCGCCAGAACTTGCTGGGTAAGCGCGTGGACTACTCCGGTCGTTCCGTGATTACCGTGGGCCCAACGCTCAAGCTGCACCAGTGCGGTCTGCCCAAGCTGATGGCTCTGGAGCTGTTCAAGCCTTTCATCTTCTCGCGCCTCGAAGCCATGGGCATCGCGACGACGATCAAGGCCGCCAAGAAGGAAGTCGAATCCGGCACCCCCGTGGTGTGGGACATTCTGGAAGAGGTCATCAAAGAGCACCCCGTGATGCTGAACCGTGCGCCTACGCTGCACCGTTTGGGTATCCAGGCCTTTGAGCCCATCCTGATCGAAGGCAAGGCCATCCAGCTGCACCCCCTCGTTTGCGCGGCCTTCAACGCCGACTTCGACGGTGACCAGATGGCTGTCCACGTGCCGCTGTCGGTGGAAGCGCAGATGGAAGCCCGCACGCTGATGCTGGCCTCCAACAACGTGCTGTTCCCTGCTTCGGGCGAGCCCTCCATCGTGCCTTCGCAGGACGTGGTGCTGGGCCTGTACTACGCCACCCGTGACCGTATCAACGGCAAGGGCGAAGGCCTGGTGTTTGCTGACACCGGTGAAGTGCAGCGCGCCCTGGACGCTGGCGAAGTGGAACTGGCCGCCCGGATCACCGTGCGCATGACCGAGTGGACCAAGGACAAGGAAACGGGCGAATTCGTGCCTTCGACCTCGCTGGTGGAAACCACCGTGGGCCGTGCACTGCTGTCCGAGATCCTGCCCAAGGGCCTGCCGTTCTCGAACATGAACAAGGCGCTCAAGAAGAAGGAAATCTCGCGCCTGATCAACGTGTCCTTCCGCAAGTGCGGTCTGAAGGAAACGGTGGTGTTCGCCGACAAGCTGCTGCAAAACGGTTTCCGTCTGGCCACACGCGCTGGTATCTCCATCTGTATCGACGACATGCTGGTGCCTCCACAAAAGGCCAGCATCATCGAGCGCTCCGAAAAGGACGTGAAGGAGATTGCACAGCAGTACGCCTCCGGTCTGGTGACCTCGGGCGAGCGCTACAACAAGGTGGTGGACATCTGGGGCAAGGCCGGTGACGAAGTCTCCAAGGTGATGATGGCCCAGCTGTCCAAGCAGAAGGTGGTGGACCGCCACGGCAAGGAAGTGGACCAGGAGTCCTTCAACTCCATCTACATGATGGCCGACTCCGGTGCCCGCGGCTCTGCAGCCCAGATCCGTCAGGTGGCCGGTATGCGTGGTCTGATGGCCAAGCCAGACGGCTCGATCATCGAAACGCCTATTACCGCGAACTTCCGCGAAGGTCTGAACGTGTTGGAGTACTTCATCTCCACCCACGGTGCCCGTAAGGGTCTGGCCGACACGGCGCTGAAGACCGCCAACTCGGGTTACCTCACCCGCCGTCTGGTGGACGTGACGCAGGACCTGGTCGTCACCGAAGAGGATTGCGGCACTGCCAATGGTTCGCTGATGCGCGCCATCGTTGAAGGCGGTGAAGTGATCGAATCGCTGCGCGAACGTATCCTGGGCCGCACGGCTGCGGAAGACATCCTGCACCCCGAAAACCGCTCGGTGCTGGTGCCTGCCGGCACGATGCTGGAAGAAGACCTGATCGAAGAGATCGAGGCTGTGGGCGTGGACGAAGTCAAGGTGCGCACGGCACTGACCTGCGAAACCCGTTACGGCCTGTGCGCCAAGTGCTACGGCCGCGACTTGGGCCGCGGTGGTTTGATCAACCTCGGCGAAGCCGTGGGTGTGATTGCTGCCCAGTCCATCGGTGAACCCGGCACGCAGCTGACCATGCGTACCTTCCACATCGGTGGTGCCGCTTCGCGTGCTGCCATCGCTTCGAGCGTGGAAGCCAAGTCCAACGGCGTGATCGGCTTCAACGCCACGATGCGCTACGTGAGCAACACCAAGGGCGAGCTGGTGGTGATTGCACGTTCGGGTGAAATCATCATCCAGGACGAGCATGGCCGCGAGCGTGAGCGCCACAAGGTGCCTTACGGTGCGACGCTGACCGTGAAGGCCGACCAGGCCATCAAGGCCGGTACGATTCTGGCCAACTGGGATCCGCTGACCCGACCCATCATTACCGAATTCGCCGGTCAGGTGAAGTTCGAGAACGTGGAAGAAGGCCTGACAGTGGCCAAGCAGGTCGACGAAGTGACCGGCCTGTCCACCCTGGTGGTGATCGACCCCAAGCGCCGTGGCGCTGCCAAGGTCGTTCGCCCACAGGTGAAGCTGATCGACGCACAAGGCCAGGAGGTGAAGATCCCCGGCACCGACCACTCGGTGACGATCGGCTTCCAGGTGGGCGCTCTGATCCAGGTGCGCGACGGCCAGGACGTGGGCCCCGGCGAAGTGCTGGCCCGTATCCCTGTCGAAGGTCAGAAGACCCGCGACATTACCGGCGGTCTGCCTCGTGTGGCCGAGCTGTTCGAAGCCCGTACGCCGAAGGACAAGGGCACGCTGGCAGAAATGACCGGCACCATCTCCTTCGGTAAGGAAACCAAGGGCAAGGTTCGTCTGCAGATCACCGACCCCGAAGGCAAGGTGTGGGAAGAACTCGTGCCCAAGGAAAAGAACATCCTGGTGCACGAAGGCCAGGTGGTCAACAAGGGCGAATCGATTGTGGACGGCCCCGCCGACCCACAAGACATCCTGCGTTTGCTGGGCATCGAAGAGCTGTCGCGCTACATCGTGGACGAAGTGCAGGACGTGTACCGCTTGCAAGGCGTGAAGATCAACGACAAGCACATCGAGGTGATCGTTCGCCAGATGCTGCGCCGCGTCGTGGTCGAGAACGTTGGCGAGTCGAACTACATTGCCGGCGAACAGGTCGAGCGCTCCGAGATCCTCAACACCAACGAGGCACTGCAGGCCGAGGGCAAGATCCCCGCGACCTACAGCAACCTGCTGCTGGGTATCACGAAGGCTTCGCTGTCCACCGACTCGTTCATCTCGGCCGCTTCCTTCCAGGAAACGACCCGCGTGCTGACCGAAGCCGCGATCATGGGCAAGAAGGACGAGCTGCGCGGCCTGAAGGAAAACGTGATCGTGGGTCGTCTGATCCCTGCCGGTACTGGTCTGGCTTACCACCAGGCCCGCAAGGCCAAGGATGCGATGGACGACGCCGAGCGCCGCGCCATTGCCGAAGCAGAAGCCGCCGAAATGGCTGCAACTGCCGATGACTCCGAGGTGGAGAGCAGCGCTTCGGCGTCTGACGCCGCTGCCGACTAAGCCCTTGGGCTTTGTCTGAAAGCGCTCCCGTCCTGCCGCTAGGTGGGCCGGGAGCGTTTTTTATTGGAACCGTCTTTCTCTTTTTCTCTGTGCTTTGGCGGCTGGTGCCATGGCCCTCAAGGGCCGCGCCTCGCCTTGTTTGTGCCCTGTATGTGGTCGTCCCCCCTGTTCTGGATCTTGGTTGCGGTGATGGTGTTCTGGGCGCTGGGCGCCTACAACCGCCTGGTGCGCCTGAGGGCTGCAGTGCAAGCGGCTGATAACCAGTGGCAGGAGGTGCTGCGCCGCTGGGTACGGACGTCACAGGCCTGGCGGGCGGCTGCCCCGGTGCAAGCTGCTGATTTGGCGGACGGCGCTGCCTTGGCGGCGACTGAGCGGCTGGAGCATGCGAGCCAGGTGCTGGAAGCAGCCCTGGTGGCCGCCCAGGCGCGGGGTGGAGAGCGCCTGCCCAGCCACCCGGAATGGGATGCTTGCCGCGCCCTGCTGGCAGCTTGGACCGACATGCTGGCCAACGCTGGCGGCACTGAGGCGGCAGAGATGGCGCCTTGGCGTGCGCAGGCTGCCGATTTGCAGGCCGTGACCACCATCGCCGCGCGCAATGCGGAAGAGGCCATGCAGGCGTACCAAGCGGCCATTGGCCAGTTCCCCGCCAGCGTGTTGGCGCAGGTTTGTGGCTTTGGTCCAAGGTAGCGGCGCCTCTGGCGCTACCGGCGAGCTAACCGCCCCTCCTTTTTGAAGCTGTTGCACACTGCTGCGTGCTGACTTGTCAATGGATTCCTTGATGAACCCCTCTGCCCCACGCCCTGCGCGCCCCGCCCGACCCACCTCCCGATCTGCTCCCCCGCGTGCCCAGGGCGCCGCTTTGCGCTCGCCCGCCGCAGCGTCCGGTGCACCAGCGTCTGCGGCGCCTGCGGGCACCGGCGTGCCCTTGTGGCAGCAGCTGATGCTGGTGTGCCAGGCGCTGCAGGGCATTCGCGGCGGACAGTCGGGTACCGCGGTGATCGAGGCCGTGGAACCCCGTCTGCGCCCCGGCGTGCAGGCGCTGTTGTTCCAGGTGCTGCGCAACCTGGGTCGGGCCGATGCACTGCGCAGCCAGCTCGTCGCCCGCAAGCCGCCCCCGGCGGCAGACGCGCTGCTGTGCACGGCGCTGGCGCTGGCGTGGGACCCGCAGGCCGCGCCCTATGAGCCCTTCACCTTGGTCAACCAGGCGGTAGAAGCCGCCAAGCGCGGCCAGGCCACGCGGGGGCAGGCCTCTTTCATCAACGCCTGCCTGCGCCGCTTTTTGCGTGAGCGTGATGCGCTGGTGGCCGCCACCGATGGCGACCCTGTTGCGCGCTGGAACCACCCCGCCTGGTGGATTCGCCGGTTGCGGCAAGACTATCCGGCAGATTGGGAACGCATTCTGCAGGCCAACAACGCACATGCGCCTATGGCGTTGCGGGTCAATCAACAAAAATGCACTCTGGCGCAATACCAGCAAGCGCTAGCAGCTATCAATCTGGAAGCAAAAGTGGTAGGGCCGCAGGGCCTGGAGCTGGCACAGCCCGTGCCGGTGCAAGTGCTGCCGGGGTTTGCTGACGGCTGGGTGTCGGTGCAAGACGCTGCTGCCCAGCAGGCGGCGCCCCTGGTGCTGCAAGGGCTGGATCTGATGCAGCCCTTGCGCGTGCTGGATGCCTGCGCGGCGCCGGGTGGCAAGACTGCGCATCTGCTGGAACATGCGCCCGCGGGCTCGCCGCTGCAGGTCACGGCGCTGGAGGTGGATGAAAAGCGCAGTGCGCGCATCCATGACACGCTGGCGCGGCTGGGCTTGTCGGCGCAGGTGCTGGTGGCCGATGCGTCGCGCCCCCAGGACTGGTGGCAGTCGCAGTGCGGCGGAACCCCCTTTGACGCCATCTTGCTGGACGCGCCTTGCACCGCCTCGGGCATCGTGCGCCGCCATCCTGACGTGCGCTGGTTGCGGCGCGAATCGGACGTGGCGCAGCTGGCGCAGCTGCAGCGCCAGATTCTGGAAGCGCTGTGGCCGTTGCTCAAACCGGGCGGACGCCTGCTGTATTGCACCTGCTCGGTCTTCAAGGCCGAGGGCGACCTTCAGATCCAAACGTTTCTTGCACACAACACCAACGCCCAGTTGCTGCCCTCACCAGGCCATTTAATTCCAGGAGTGAGGGAAAAATCCGGGCCTGTCCGGGACAATCCGGCAGGTGACCACGACGGTTTCTTTTACGCCCTGTTGCAAAAATCGGCCCATTGAGTCCCTGGTGATTCGCTGGCTGCGCTTTGTCGTGTGCTGCTGGGCCCTGTGGTGGGCCCCCGGCGCAGCTGTTTTTGCGCAGCAGGACGCGGGCGAGGCGCAGAGTTTGCGCATAGAGCGTGCAGAAGACGGCCTCTACCTGGGCGCGTCGTTTGATTTCACCTTGCCCGATCTGGCCGAGGATGCCTTGCACAAAGGCATTCCCATGTTTTTCGTGATGGAAGCCCAGGTGCGGCGTGACCGCTGGTATTGGTCAGACCGTGTGGTGGCCGAAGCCACGCGCTACCTGCGCCTGAGCTACCAGCCACTCACGCGCCGCTGGCGGCTCAGCACCTCGTCGGTGCCGTTCACCAACAGCGGGCTGGGCGTTGTGCTGGGTCAGAACTTTGACGAGCTGGACGAAGCCCTGTCTGCCATGCGGCGGGTGATTCGCTGGCGCATTGGAGATGCCGATGTGCTGGAGCCCGACGCCGCGCACACGGTGCAATTGCGCTTCCGGCTGGACATGTCCCAGCTGCCGCGGCCTTTGCAGATTGGTGCCGTGGGTCGCTCGGACTGGAACCTGCTGGTGTTCCGCAGCCAGCGGCTGCCTTCGCGCGCGCAGCCTTAATACCGCCTTTTTCTGAAATGCCTGCTGTGCCGGACGCATCCTCCGCCCCCCGATCCGCCTCCGCCGAAGCCGCCAGCCGCGCCTCGGTCGCCGTGCGCTGGGCTGTGGGCGTGGGCGCCGCCATCATGACGGCCATCGGCCTGGTGCTGCTGTTCCTGCTCACACTCGCCACCAACAACCGGGCGCTGTACGAGCGCAACTACGCGTGGCTGTTTGGCGTCAACGTACTGGTGGCGGCACTGCTGCTGGGGGTGCTGGTGTGGATCGGTGCCCGTCTGCTTTTGCGTTTGCGCAAGGGGCGGTTTGGGAGCCGTCTGCTGGTCAAACTGGCGGCCATCTTTGCGCTGGTGGGGCTCATGCCGGGCGTGCTGATCTATGTGGTGTCGTACCAGTTCGTCACGCGGTCGATTGAAAGCTGGTTTGACGTGAAGGTGGAAGGCGCGCTGGTGGCGGGGGTCAACCTTGCTCGGGTGTCGCTGGAGTCGCAGGCCGCTGACATGGCGGCCAAGACGCGCACGGCCAGTGCCCAGGTGGCCCAGGGCTCATCGGCCACCGTGGGGCTGGCGCTGGAGCGCATCCGCGACCAGCTGGGCGCCACCGATGTGGTGCTGTGGAATGCGGCCGGCCAGCCGATTGGCAGCGCGGGGCAGTCCCGCTTCAGTCTCAATCCCGAGCGGCCCAGCACCGCCTTGCTGCGCTCGGTGCGTGAGCAGCGCGCAGTCACCCAGATCGAGGGGCTGGACGATATTGCCGACCCCAACGCCATGCAGATGGCCCGCGTGAAAGTGCTGGTGCTGGTCACCAACCCGGGGCTGGGCCTGTTGACCGAACCCCGGTTTTTGCAAGCCACCTTGCCGTTGCCCCCCGCGCTGGTGTCCAACGCCATCGAGGTCCAGGAGGCCAACCGCGAGTATCAAGAGCGTGCGCTGGCGCGGGGCGGCCTCCGCCGCATGTATGTGGGCACGCTCACGCTCAGCCTCTTCCTGGCGGTGTTTGGCGCAGTGCTGCTGGCGGTGTTGCTGGGCAACCAGCTGGCGCGCCCGTTGCTGGTGCTGGCCGAAGGCGTTCGTGAAGTGGCTGCAGGCAACCTCAGCCCGAAAGCAGCCTTGCAGGGCAAGGATGAACTCGGTGGTCTGACCCGGTCATTTGCCATGATGACGCAGCAGCTGGCCGATGCGCGGGCGGCGGTGGAGCAAAGCATGGTCAAGGTCGATGCTGCCCGTTCGAACCTGCAAACCATTCTGGACAACCTCACCGCCGGGGTGATCGTGCTGGGGGAGGGCGGGATCATCCGCTCTTCCAACCCCGGCGCCACCCGCATTCTTCGGGCGCCCATGGCGGCGTACGAAGGCCGGCCATTGTCCGAAGTACCTGGGCTGGCTGATTTTGCGGCGGCGGTGGACCGGCATTTTCTGGCGTTTTTTGGTGACCGCGACCGCCACGGGCTAGACCACTGGCAGCAGCCTTTTGAGTTGCATGCATCGTCTGCTGGCGCGGGGCAGCATGCGACCAGCCTGGTGGCGCGGGGGGCGGAGCTGCCCGATGGGGCGCAACTGTTGGTTTTTGACGACATTTCAGAGATTGTTTCCGCCCAGCGTGCACAGGCCTGGGGCGAGGTCGCGCGCCGCCTCGCACACGAAATCAAGAACCCGTTAACGCCCATCCAGCTGTCTGCCGAACGGCTGGAAATGAAGCTGTCGGGCAAGGTGCCGCCTGCAGAACAGGCCATTCTGGCCAAGTCGGTCAAGACCATCGTGGACCAGGTCGATGCCATGAAGCGTCTGGTCAACGAGTTCCGCGATTACGCGCGGTTGCCAGCGGCAGAGCTGCAGCCCCTGGACCTCAATGCCTTGATCTCCGATGTGCTGCATCTGTACGGGGAAGAAAACGCCTCAGTCCCCGTGAAAGTCGAGCTGGACCCGCGTTGTCCTCGCATCGCAGGCGATGCGCAACAGCTGCGCCAGGTCGTGCACAACCTGCTGCAAAACGCCCAGGACGCCACCATGCAGGCACGGGCAGAGGGTAAGGAAACAGAGCCATTCGTTCGCATCTCGACCCGGTTGAGCGAGTCCTCGGGGCGGGTGCGGCTTAGCATTTCAGACAGTGGCACGGGCTTTCCGCCTCACATCCTGCAGCGTGCCTTCGAGCCCTATGTGACAACAAAGGCCCGGGGCACGGGCTTGGGGTTGGCGGTGGTGAAAAAGATCGCTGACGAGCATGGCGCCCGCATTGATCTGTCCAACCGCATGGAAAACGGCGAGTTGCGCGGCGCGCAAGTGTCGCTATCATTTGCCCCAGAAACCGCGGTGGTGTCTTAGTCACCCTCCGCACAACTCCTGCGGACTGTGTTAATACACACCTCGGGTGGTCGGGAAATTGGCACCGGTGCTTGCGCATGGCGCCAACGGATCGTGGCCTCGGCACAGCCCATCCGGGCTGCAGTCCAGACTCCCGCCCAAAAGAAGCTGTGCAGAGAGTCCCATCGTTACCGCACGGCAGCATTCCTAGGCGCTTCTATACACATGGCAAATATTCTGGTGGTCGACGATGAACTTGGCATTCGCGACCTGTTGTCTGAAATCCTGAACGACGAGGGCCACAGTGTGGACCTGGCGGAAAACGCCACGCAGGCCCGCGCGGCCCGCCTCGCCAACCAGTACGACCTGGTGCTGCTGGACATCTGGATGCCCGACACCGATGGCGTGTCCCTGCTCAAGGAGTGGGCCGCCGCCAGCGTGTTGACCATGCCCGTGATCATGATGAGTGGCCATGCCACCATCGACACAGCGGTGGAAGCCACGCGCATCGGCGCTTTCTCCTTCCTGGAAAAGCCCATCACCATGCAAAAGCTGCTCAAGGCGGTGGAGCAGGGGCTGGCACGCAACCACGCACGCCCGGCCGCTCCCGCCGCGGCAGCCCCCGCCGTCATGCAGGCGTCGGTGGATCCGAACGTGGCCACATTCGCCGCCATTACCGTGCCCGTGGGTGTGGACCCCGGCCCGCACGCACACCAGGGCTTTGATCTGGACCGCCCGCTGCGAGAAGCGCGTGATGGTTTTGAAAAGGCGTACTTCGAGTTCCATCTCGCGCGTGAAGGCGGCTCCATGACCCGGGTGGCCGAGAAAACAGGCCTGGAACGCACCCACCTGTACCGCAAGCTGCGCCAGCTCGGCGTGGATTTGGGGCGCGGAAAGCGCAATTAATTTTCAGAAATTCCGTTTTGCTGGAAATTCTCTGGTTATAATTTGAGGCTCAGGCCCGGTAGCTCAGTCGGTAGAGCAGAGGATTGAAAATCCTTGTGTCGGCGGTTCGATTCCGTCCCAGGCCACCAAATTAAAAAGCCCTTGATCTCTGGTCAGGGGCTTTTTGCATTGAGCCTTCGGCTGGTGCTTCGATCCAAGCCACCCTGTCAAAGCGCGCGCAACCGTGGCGCTTGCCGCGCAAGTTTCCGTTTTCAAACTGCTTCAGGTCGGCGCTATTGGTGCGCTGGTCTGCATTCCCCCGCTTCAAGATGGCTCTCCTGCAAGACGTCACCCTCGGCATCGACTTCGGTACCTCCAACTCGGCCATGTCCGTGCGCCAAGGCCAAGGCGCGGCGCGCATGATTTCGCTCGAAGGCGATGCCCGCACCTTGCCCACCGCCCTGTTCTTCAACGCGGAAGAGCACCGCACGCACTTTGGGCGGGATGCGATTGCGCAGTACCTGGAGGGCACGGAAGGCCGGCTGATGCGTTCGCTCAAGAGCCTGCTGGGCAGCGCGCTGCTGCAGGACAAGACGGCGGTGCACCAGCAGTTGATCAGCTACCAGGACGTCATCAGCCTGTTCCTGCGCATGCTGGCCCAGAAGGCGCAGGCCGATCTGGGCGGCATGCCGGGGCGCGTGGTGATGGGGCGCCCGGTGCACTTTGTGGACGATGACCCCGTGCGCGACCACCAGGCCGAAGATGCGCTGCGCCAGGCCGCCGTGGATGCGGGCTTTGAAAACATCTCCTTCCAGCCCGAGCCGATTGCGGCGGCGCTGGACTACGAACAGCGCATCGACCACGACGCGGTGGTGCTGGTGGTGGACATTGGCGGGGGCACCTCGGACTTCACCGTGGTGCGCCTGGGCCCCGGCCGCATGGGGCGCGCTGACCGCCTGGACGATGTGCTGGCCACCACCGGCGTGCATGTGGGTGGTACGGACTTTGACCGCCGCCTGAGCCTGGAGCTGTTGATGCCGCTGCTGGGTTTCCGGCACCTAGGGCCGAGCGGGCGGGAGGTACCCAGCCGCGTGTTTTTTGACTTGTCCACCTGGCATCTGATCCAGTGGCTGTACTCACCCAAGGCGCTGCGCGATGCGCAGGGTTTGCGCACCGACTACGCCGACCAGCGATTGCATGCGCGTCTGATGACGGTGCTGAACGAGCGCTTGGGCCACAAGCTGGCCAACGCCATGGAGCAGGCCAAAATCGCCGCATCGGTGAGCCATGCGGATGCGCCCATTCCACTGGACTGGATCGAACCTGCGCTGGCGTCCTGCGTGACGCCCGAGGGGCTGGAGCAGCACCTGGACGGCCCGCTGGCGCAGGTCGTGGCTTGTGCCCAACAGTGCCTGCAGCGGGCAGGTCTGCAGGCGGCAGACCTGCATGCGATTTATCTCACCGGGGGCTCCTCGGCTTTACGGCCTTTGCGCGACGCGTTGCGCAAAGCGTTTCCCGACACCGCCCAGGTGGAGGGAGACTTGTTCGGGGGCGTGGCCATGGGGTTGGCTGTGGCCCCTTGATTTGCTATCAAAAAAGAAGCTGCTTGCGCTTGCTGGGTAAGCGTTAGAGCCGATTTTTGCTTAAAACCTCATCGGCCATTGAGCTGACCGGCGCGCGCCTGCCGATGGGGCTCGGCCCGTGCGCCTGTCTCCCTCAAGCGTCGTCGTCGCCATCGGCTTCGCGCTTCCATTCCAGCGCGGTGTCGTACAGGGCGTTGCGCGATGCACCGGTCACTTCGGCCGCCAGCCGCACAGCGGTTTTCAGGGGCAGCTCTTTGAGCAGCAGGCGCAGCACGCGCAGGCTTTCGCCGTTGCCATCGCTGGCCACCGCCATCGGGTGCAGCAGCACCACGAATTCGCCCCGCGCGCGTTGCGCGCCCCCTTCCAGCCAGGCTGTCAAAGCGTGGGCGGGCTGGGTGGTGATTTCTTCAAACTGCTTGGTCAGTTCACGGGCCAGGGTCACAGGCCGTTCGCCCAGCGGCGCCAGCGCCTGCGCCAGTTCCTGGATGCGGTGCGGGGCTTCCAGCAGCACCACGCAGCGCGGCTCGCCCGCCAGCACCTGCACTGCCGCAGCGCGCTCGGCTTGCTTGACGGGCAGGAACCCCGCAAACACAAAACCCCCCTGTTCGGCGCTGTGGGCCACGGCCCCTGCGGCACTGAGGGCCGTGGTGATGCTGCTGGCTCCTGGCAGCGGCACCGAGCGCAGCCCTGCCTCGCGCACGGCCTGGGCCAGCCGGGCACCGGGGTCGCTCACGCCGGGCGTGCCTGCGTCGCTCACGTACGCCACGCGTTGCCCTTGCTGCAGCCGCTGCACCACCTGCTGGGCTGCCTCGGCTTCGTTGTGCTGGTGCACGGCCAGCAGCTGGTGTGCGCTTTTGTCGATGCCGTAGGCCCGCAGCAGCGCCTGGGTGTGGCGCGTGTCCTCGCAGGCCACCGTGTCTGCGAGTTGCAGTACGTGCAGCGCGCGCAGGGTGATGTCGGCCAGGTTGCCGATGGGCGTGGCGACGACGTACAGGGCGCCCTGCGGATAATGCTGCGCGGCGGCCGCATCGCGTGCGGCGGCCAGTGCTGTTGCGAAAGATGCGCTCAATGAAATTCCTTGGAAAAAGGCCCGGCCCCACGGGCGCTGCGGCAAACGCCACCACCCGCCAACGCGGCAATGCTGCCGAAGACCAGGCGCTGGCGTATCTGCAGGCGCAAGGCTTGCAGTTGCTGGAGCGCAATTATCGGACGCCAGGGCGCGGAGGGGGCGAGATCGACCTCATCATGCGCGAGCGTGACGGTACGGTGGTGTTTGTGGAAGTGCGCAGTCGCAGCAGCAATGCCTTTGGCGGTGCGGGCTCCAGCATCGGTGCAATCAAGCAGCAGCGGGTGGTGTTTGCCGCGCGCCACTACCTGCTGCGCTACGCATCGGCTCCGCCATGCCGCTTCGATGCGGTCCTGATCGAGGGACAGGTGCAGTGGATCAGGGCGGCGTTTGATGCGCAGTAATCCCGCGTGGCAGATGCAGCGGCGTGCACCGTGCATCTCGGTGCTGTTGCAAGGTCTGGGGCGGCGGTAGCGCTGGCAGCCCATGCCCGGGGTGCGTTGCCGGCGGCGCGGGTACTGGTGCAGGCTGCAGGCTCTGGGGCTTGCTGCGAGGCAACCCTTTGCTACAAAAGCGATAACAAGCGGCGGGTATCATCGGGCCCTCATGCTTGAGCAACGCATCCAACAACACTTCATCGACAGCGCCGATCTGAAATACCAAGCGGCGCAAGTCTTGAGCCAACCCATCGCCGCCGCCGTCCATGCCATCCTGGCCTGTGTGACCAGCGGCGGCAAAGTGCTGGCCTGTGGAAACGGCCCCTCTGCCGCCGAAGCGCAGCAGTTTGCTGCGTTTTGTGTGGCGGGGTTTGAGCGCGACCGGCCCGAGCTTGCGGCCATGGCGCTGACGGCAGACAGCACGCTGTTGACGGCTTCGAGCAGCGGGCCGGACATGTCTCCCCAGCAGTTTGCCCGCCAGGTGCGGGCCTTGGGCCAGGCGGGCGATGTGCTGCTGGCGCTGTCGGTGTCTGGTAACGACGCCAACTTGCTGGCTGCTACAGAGGCCGCCCATGAGCGCGACATGACCGTGATCGTGTTGTCGGGCCGCACCGGAGGCCGTTTGGCAGCCGTGTTGCGCGAGACAGATGTGTTGATCAACGTACCCCATGACCGCGCTGCGCGCGTGCGCGAAGTGCATGCCCTGGTGCTGCATTGCATCAGCGATGGCGTGGACGCCCAATTACTTGGTGACCAGGAGATTTCTTGATGAAGCAGACCTTGAACCGCACCCTTTGTTCTTTGCTGGCCGCCGCTGCGCTGGCTGCCGGCCTGTCGGCTTGCGCACCCCTGGTGGTGGGCGGCGCCGTGGTGGGCACCATGATGGCGGTGGATCGCCGCACCACCGGCACGCAGGTGGAAGACGAGGGCATCGAGCTGCGCTCGGCCAACCGCCTGAGTGAGCTGCTGGGCGACCGTGGTCACGTCAACGTGACCAGCTTCAACCGCCAGGTGCTGCTGACCGGTGAAGTGCCCAGTGCTCAAGACCGCCAACGGGTCGAGCAAGTGGTGCTGGGGGTTGAGAACGTCCGCTCGGTGGTGAATGACTTGGCGGTGATGCCGCCTACCAGCCTGGGGCAGCGTTCCAACGATACTTTCATCACCGGCAAGGTGCGCGCCAGCCTGGTGGACGCCAAAGACCTGTCTGCCAGCGCCTTCAAGGTGGTGACTGAGCGCAACGTTGTCTACCTGATGGGGCGTGTGACCCAGCGCGAGGCGCAGCGTGCGACCGAGATTGCCCGCGGCGTGAGCGGTGTGAGCAAGGTGGTGCGCGTGTTTGAAATGCTGACCGAAGAAGAACTGCGCAACATCACTCCGGCCCCAGTGGTGCAAGACGCACCCCCTGCGTCGACTCCCCGCAACTGATCGCTTGACAGACGCGTTCGCCGGCCCCTGAGGGCGGCGAGCGTGATTTCATCTTGGGTAGCGGCACACATCCATCCGTGATGGTGTGCCCGCAAGCTCCGCGCGTGGGGAGGTTCAGCGCGGGCCTTCCTTGGGGCTGATCTTTACTTGAGCCGCTTGATCAGGCTGGACGTGTCCCAGCGGTTGCCGCCCATTTTCTGAACGTCGGCGTAAAACTGGTCCACCAGCGCAGTCACAGGCAGGCGCGAGCCGTTGCGCTTGGCTTCATCCAGCACCAGCCCCAGGTCCTTGCGCATCCAGTCCACGGCAAAGCCGAAATCGAACTTGTCGTCCACCATGGTCTTGCCACGGTTGTCCATCTGCCAGCTCTGGGCGGCACCTTTGCCAATCACATCCAGCACCTGCTTCATGTCCAGCCCGGCGTTTTGCCCGAACGCAATGGCTTCGGAAAGCCCTTGCACCAGGCCTGCAATGCAGATCTGGTTGACCATTTTGGCCAGTTGACCGGCGCCGCTGGGGCCCAGCAAGGTGAAGGCGCGCGAAAACGCCATGCCGACAGGTTGTACTGCGGCAAATGCGTCGGCATCACCTCCGCACATCACCGTCAGCATGCCGTTTTGTGCACCGGCCTGGCCGCCCGAGACGGGGGCATCGACAAACTGCAGGCCCTGCGCCTTCGCGGCGGCATACAGCTCGCGCGCCACCTCGGCCGAGGCAGTGGTGTGGTCCACGAAGATGGCGCCGGGCTTCATGCCTGCAATTGCGCCGTCACTGCCCAGCGTGACCGAGCGCAGGTCGTCGTCGTTGCCGACGCAGCAAAAAACGATATCAGCGCCTGTGGCTGCTTCTCGCGGCGTAGCCGCACTGCGCGGCGCCGGGGTGGCGGCAAATTCCTCGCACCATGCCACGGCCTTGGCGGCAGTTCGGTTGTACACGGTCACTTCATGGCCGGCCAGGGCCAGGTGCCCAGCCATGGGATAACCCATCACCCCGAGGCCTAGGAAAGCGACTTTGCGGCTGGCAATGGATTCGTAAGAGCGTGGGTTGGTGCTGGACATGGTGTGGCTCGGGAGGTCAAAGAAAAAGCGCCTGCCTTGCGAACGGATTCCAAGGGCAGGCGCCGGGGTGGGAGTGTGGCGCGCCGCAGCGCAGGGGCTCAGACGATGGCGAAATGCTCGGTGCCCGAGGCCAGATCAGGCGACCTGGCGCGCTGGCTGTTGAGCTTGATCTGCAGGCGCAGGTCGTTCAGCGAATCGGCATTGCGCAGGGCGTCTTCGTAACTGATCACATTGGCTTCGTACAAGTCAAAGAGCGACTGGTCAAACGTCTGCATGCCCAGGTTGCGGCTCTTCTTCATGATTTCTTTGATTTCCGAGACTTCACCCTTGAAGATGAGGTCGGAAATCAGGGGCGTGTTGATCATGATCTCCACGGCCGCCGCACGGCCTTTGCCGTCCTGCTTTGCCACCAGGCGTTGCGACACCATGGCGCGCAGGTTCAGTGACAGGTCCATCAGCAGCTGAGCGCGGCGCTCTTCAGGGAAGAAGTTGATGATGCGGTCCAGTGCCTGGTTGGCACTGTTGGCGTGCAGCGTGGCCATGCACAGGTGCCCGGTTTCAGCAAACGCCACGGCGTGTTCCATGGTTTCGCGGTCGCGGATTTCGCCCATCAGGATAACGTCCGGGGCTTGGCGCAGGGTGTTCTTCAGGGCCGCTTCCCAGCTGTCGGTATCAAGCCCCACTTCGCGCTGCGTAACCACGCAGTTCTTGTGCGGGTGAACAAATTCGACGGGGTCTTCCACGGTGATGATGTGGCCGAACGAGTTTTCGTTGCGCCAGTCCACCATGGCCGCCAGAGTGGTTGATTTGCCCGAGCCTGTGGCACCCACCATGATGCACAAGCCGCGCTTGGTCATGGTGATTTCCTTGAGCACCTGGGGCACGCCCAGGCCGTCAATGGTGGGCAGCGTCAATGGGATCGTACGCAGCACCATGCCCACTCTGCCTTGCTGCACGAACGCATTGACCCGAAAGCGGCCGATGCCTGCAGGCGAAATGGCGAAATTGCATTCCTTGGTGCGCTCGAAGTCAGCCACCTGCTTGTCGCTCATGATGGCGCGCGCCAGTGTGAGCGTGTGGGTGGGGGTCAATGGCTGCGGTGATACCTTGGTCACCTTGCCATCGACCTTGATGGCGGGCGGGAACTCCGCTGTGATGAACAAGTCGCTGCCGTTGCGGCTCACCATCAACTTGAGCAGGTCATTGATGAATTTACTGGCCTGATCGCGTTCCATCCGAAATCCTCTCTGGCGTCATTGTCACCCGCTGGTGCGGATGTGATTTGTACTTCTTACGTGCCGTTACTTTTGGTTCTCGCTCAAGCGGGCGCTGACCACGCGCAGGCGCAGCGACAGTTTACGCGCCAGCAGGGCCACCAGGCTGGCCGCCAGTTGAGGATCCTTGGACATCATCTCATCCATGGCTTCAGCGCTGAGCACTGCAATTTCGCAGTCGGTCAACGTGGTGCAGGCCGAAAAGCGGATGCCGCTGTCCAGCAGGGACATCTCGCCCAGGATGTCGCCAGGGCGGGTTTCCGCCAGGCGCAGTTGCTCACCCCAGGGCTGAACGCGGTCCACCGCGATGGTGCCCGTCAGCAGCACCACCATGAAGTTGCCGTATTCGTCTTGGCGAATCAGGTCCCGGTTCGATGGCACCGAAGCAAACTCAAAGAAGCGCTCCATGCGTTCCACGGCGTCCTTGTCCAGGTGGGCCATGTACTTGTCTTTGGCCCACAAACCTTGCAGCAGCTTGCCGCCCCGGCTGGCGGGTAGCCGCTTGGCGCCCACTTCTACCGCACGGGCTTCCCAGGGCACCAGCATGGAATCGTCCACGCCCTGGCCGGCGAACGCGGTGGAGAAGAGCATGGAGTCCGTGCTCTCATCCTTGGGTTTGTTCACCAATGTTTTAGAACGCAGAAGGCCAAGAATGCCTTTCATAAGTTGCTCCGGTCTGCGGCAGGATGTGCCGCCAAGTGTGTTCGGGTGGGCTGGCGTTGGTGCCTGTCAGCCTGGGAAGTTTTCAGGGATCTTGGCTTTGCTGCGCGCTTCAGCAGGGCTGATGATGTTGCGGCGCACCAGGTCTGTGAGGTTCTGGTCCAGCGTCTGCATGCCCACGCTGTTGCTGGTCTGGATGGTCGAATACATCTGCGCCACCTTGGCCTCGCGGATCAGATTGCGGATGGCGCTGGTACCCAGCATGATCTCGTGCGCAGCCACGCGGCCTGAGCCGTCCTTGGTTTTGCACAGGGTTTGGGAGATCACGGCCTGCAGCGATTCCGACAGCATCGCGCGCACCATTTCCTTTTCTTCGGCGGGGAACACGTCAATGATCCGGTCGATGGTCTTGGCGGCGCTGGAGGTGTGCAGCGTGCCGAACACCAAGTGGCCGGTTTCGGCAGCCGTCATGGCCAGGCGAATGGTTTCCAGGTCGCGCATTTCGCCCACCAGAATCGCGTCCGGGTCTTCGCGCAGCGCAGACTTCAGAGCTGCCGCAAACGACAGCGTCATCGGCCCCACTTCGCGCTGGTTGATCAGGCACTTCTTGGATTCGTGCACGAACTCGATCGGGTCTTCCACCGTGAGGATGTGGCCGTACTCGGTTTCGTTCAGGTAGTTGACCATGGCGGCCAGCGTGGTCGATTTGCCCGAGCCCGTGGGGCCGGTCACCAACACCAGGCCACGGGGCTTGAGGGCCAGGTCGCCGAAGATCTTGGGCGCGTTGAGCTGCTCCAGCGTCAGGATCTTGCTGGGAATGGTCCGGAATACGGCAGCCGAGCCGCGGTTCTGGTTGAATGCGTTGACGCGGAAACGGGCCAGGCCTTCGATTTCAAACGAGAAGTCAACCTCCAGAAACTCTTCGTACTGCTTGCGCTGCGCGTCGTTCATGATGTCGTACACCATCGCGTGCACGGTCTTGTGGTCCAGTGCTTCCACGTTGATGCGCCGCACGTCGCCATGGACTCGAATCATGGGTGGCAATCCCGCCGACAAGTGCAAGTCGGAGGCCTTGTTCTTGACGCTGAACGCCAGCAATTGGGTGATGTCCACGGGGTTCCCTCTATCGTTTGGTACGCTTGGCGGCCATTATGACCACGATTGCCAACAACCTCCAACAAGTGAACGACCGCATTTCCCAGGCGTGCCAGGCCGCCGGGCGTGCGCGTGAAACGGTGTCATTGCTGGCGGTTTCCAAGACATTTGGGGCCGCCGCAGTGGCCGAAGCCGCCGCTGCCGGCCAGCGGGCGTTTGGAGAGAACTACATCCAGGAAGGCGTGGACAAGATCCTGGCGCTGCGTGAGATGGTGCCGTATGCGTTGCAGTGGCACTGCATTGGCCCCATTCAGAGCAACAAGACGCGCTTGGTGGCCGAGCACTTCGACTGGGTGCACACGGTGGATCGTCTCAAAATCGCCCAGCGCTTGTCAGACCAGCGGTCCGCGCATCTGCCGCCGCTGAACGTTTGCATCCAGGTCAATGTGGATGGCGGCGACAACAAAGCCGGGGTGCCCCCCGAAGAGGCCCTGGAGTTGGCCCTGGCCGTGGCAAAACTGCCACGGTTACAGCTGCGCGGGGTGATGAGCATTCCCGAGCCTTATCCCGAATTTGCCGCGCAAAAGGCAGTGCATGAAGCAGCGCATGCGCTGTTCGAGAGAATCCGGGCGGCTCTCGCGGCACATGCAGATGTGCACAGCGCTCCATTGGACACCCTGTCGATGGGCATGACCGCCGACCTCGATGCCGCCATCCAGGCGGGCAGCACCATGGTGCGCGTGGGCACGGGTGTCTTCGGTGCGCGCACCTACCCGGCTGCTTGAAAGAGTCCCCGGCCGGTCAGCCCTGTAGCGTAAAACGCGCCACGCAGTCGAGCGCAGCCTGTACGTCGGCAGCGTTCACGTCCAGATGCGTCACCCAGCGCAGGCGCGACTTCCCGCTGTACAGGCTGCTGGTCACCCGGATCTGGTGCTGCGCCAGCCAGGCGGTGAATGCCGGTGCCGCATCGGCCTGCACATCGGTGAACAGGATGTTGGTTTGCCAGGGGTGCACCGTGATGCGCCCGCGCAGAACCGGGTGGCTTTCACCCACGGAACGCAGGCCTGACGCCAGCGTGTGCAGGTTGGCATGGTCTTCTGCCAGACGCCTGACGTGGTGCTGCAGCGCGTAGTGGCCAGCCGCTGCCAGCACCCCTGCCTGGCGCATGCCGCCGCCCAAGATCTTGCGCGTGCGACGTGCCTGGCGAATGAAGGCCGCGCTGCCCAGCACCAGTGAGCCCACGGGGGCGCCCAGGCCCTTGCTCAGGCACACCGATACCGAATCAAAGTGGCTGCACAGCTCGCGCGCTTCCTGGTACACATCGGTGCCGCGGCGTGCTGCGTTGGCCGTGGCTGCGTTGAACAGGCGCGCGCCATCCAGGTGCAGTGCCAGCCCGCGCTGGCGCGCCAATTGGGCCACCTCGGCCACGTACTCGGGCGGTAGCACCTGGCCGCCGGTGGTGTTTTCCAGCACCACGAGGCGGGTGCGCGCAAAGTGCGGGTCGTCGGGCTTGATGGCGGCGGCGATGTCGGCCAGGCGCAGCGTGCCGTCGGGCTGGGTTTCGACCGGCTGCGGCTGGATCGAGCCCAGCACCGCCATGCCGCCTGCCTCCCAGCGGTAGGTGTGCCAGCTCTGGCCCACGATGGCCTCGTCACCTCGCTGGCAGTGGCCCCACAGGGCAATCAGGTTGGTTTGCGTGCCGGAGGGGGCGAAGAGCGCTGCTTCAAAGCCCAGCAGCTCGGCCGCGTGTTCCTGCAGGGCATTCACCGAGGGGTCGTCGGCAAACACATCGTCGCCCAGCGGTGCTTTGAACATGGCTTCCCGCATGGCTGGGGTGGGCTGGGTCACGGTGTCGCTGCGAAAGTCGGGCATGGCGGTCCTGCGGATAAAAAGGGCATCGTAACGCCCTGTGTACATCAGGGCTGGCCCAGGTCTTTTGCATTGACTGCGTGCTAAGCTGATCCGTCTAGCCCGCCCCGTGCCGGGGTGGCGTTCCTGTTGATGGAGAGGTTTACATGCCCGGACTGCTGCCCGATGTCGATCCCGATGGCCTGCTCGAATTCTCGGTGGTCTACACCGACCGCGCACTCAACCATATGTCCAAGCGCTTCACCGGCGTGATGCAGGACATTCTGGCCATGCTCAAAGAGGTCTACCACGCCCACACTGCCGTGCTGGTGCCTGGTAGTGGCACCTTTGGCATGGAGGCCGTGGCGCGCCAGTTTGCCAACAAGGAAAAGGTGCTCATCGTGCGCAACGGCTGGTTCAGCTTCCGCTGGAGCCAGATTTTTGATGCCGACACGGGCCTGGGCGGTGGTGCCGTGGTCTGCAAGGCGCGCCGCCAGGGCGAGGGCGCGCAGGCCCCCTGGGCTCCCTGCCCGGCCGAGGAGGTGTCCGCCACCATCCGCGCTGAAAAGCCCAAAGTGGTGTTTGCGCCGCATGTGGAAACCTCCAGCGGCATCATCCTGAGCGATGACTACATCCGCACCGTGAGTGCTGCCGCACACGAAGTGGGCGCGCTGTTCGTGCTGGACTGCATTGCCTCGGGCGCGATGTGGGTGGACATGCAGGCCACGGGGGTGGACGTTTTGATCTCTGCCCCGCAAAAGGGCTGGAGCAGCAGTCCCTGCTGCGCCATGGTGATGCTGAGCGAACGCGCACGGCAAGCCATTGACGGCACACAAAGCTCCAGCTTCGCGTGCGATCTGAAAAAGTGGATGCAGATTGCCGAGGGCTATGAAAAAGGCCAGCACGCGTACCACACCACCATGCCTACCGACGCGCTGGTTCGCCTGCGCGACGTGATGGCGGAAACGCGGGCCTACGGTTTTGACAAGGTGCGGCAGGAACAGATGGATCTGGGCTCCAAGGTGCGCGCCCTGCTGGAGTCGCGCGGCTTTCCCAGCGTGGCGGCAGACGGCTTCAAGGCGCCCGGCGTGGTCGTGAGCTACACCAGCGACCCCGCCATCCAGAGCGGCAAGAAGTTCCTCGACGTGGGGCTCCAGACGGCGTCTGGCGTGCCCTTGCAGTGCGATGAGGGGCCAGACTTCAAGACCTTCCGCATCGGCTTGTTTGGTCTGGAGAAATGGCACAACGTCGATCGCACCGTGGGGCACCTGAGTGCCGCGCTCGACAAGGTCGCAGCCGCTTGACGCCTTGGATGCGCTGGATGGAGTTGCAGCCTCCGCATGCCAGATAGCGACCGCGTTGAGCACACTGCTGGGGCTGTGGAAACCCCGGCGCATGTAGCGCTGCGCCGGGCCAAGCGCCAGGCGCTGGCGCTGCTGCTGGTGGTCACAGCCGTATTTGTGGCTACCAGCCTGGTGGAGCGCGGCCTGCTGCTCAACTGCATCAAGGCCATGGCCGAGGCCGCGATGGTAGGGGCCCTTGCCGACTGGTTTGCGGTGGTGGCATTGTTCCGCAGGCCGCTGGGGCTGCCTATACCGCACACGGCGGTGATTGCCCGCAACCAGGAACGCATCGGGCGCAACCTGGGCACCTTTGTGCGCGACAAGTTCCTCGACGTGCCCTCGCTGGTGGCACTGATCCGCAGGCACGACCCGGCTGAGCGCCTCTCGCAGTGGTTGCTGGCCCCCGGCAACGCGGCCTTGCTGGGCCAGCAGGCGGTGCGCCTGGCATCCGCCGCGCTGGAGACGGTGCAGGATGCGCAGGTGGAGCGGTTTGTGCAGAAGGCGGTGCGCACCCTCATTGGGCAACTGGATCTGTCGCGCGCCCTGGCGGCGGTGCTGGGCACCCTGACGCACAACGGGCGCCACCAGGCGCTGCTGGAGGAAGTGCTGCACAAGCTCGTCGAGTGGCTGCAGAACCCCGAAACGCGTGAATGGGTGGCGCAAACCATCGTGGCCTGGCTCAAGAAAGACCACCCCCGCACCGAAAAGCTGCTGCCCACCGACTGGCTGGGTGACAAAGGCTCTGCCATGCTGGCCCGGACGCTGGAGACCCTGATGTCCGAAGTGGCAGCCAACCCCCAGCACACGCTGCGGGCCCAGTTTGACGGCGCGCTGCAGCGCTTTGTCGAACGCCTGCGCCATGACCCCGAGTGGCTGCGCAAAGGCGAAGAAATCCGCACCTATCTGCAAACCGATCCGACCGTGGGTGAGTACGCGAAGACGCTGTGGATGGACCTGCGGGCCGCATTGCAACGCGATCTGGCCGACGCCGATTCCGTGCTGGCGAGGCAGGTGGTCAAGCTGGGCGTGTGGCTGGGCGAATCGCTGGCGGCCGACCCGGCGCTGCGCCAGTCCTTCAACACGCGGATGGAAGGCTGGGTGCAAGGCCTGGCGCCGGATGTGTCGCAGTTCGTGGCGCAGCACATCCAGGACACGGTGCAGCGTTGGGATGCCGAGCAGATGTCGGCCTTGATTGAGTTGAACATTGGCAAGGACCTGCAGTACATCCGCATCAACGGCACCGTGGTGGGCGGGCTGATTGGCTTGGTGCTGTTTGGGTTGTCTCATGCCCGCGAGATTGCGCGGGCCGTGGCCGGTGGCTGAGTGGCGGTAAAGCGGTTGCTATCAAAAACATAGCTGCTGGCGCTTATGGGATGAGCGCTAGAGCCACTTTTTATCTATAAAAAGAGCCGAAACACCAAAGGCATCAACACGGCCGCCAGCACCACCTGCAGGCCCAGCGCCAGCCCGGCATAGGCTCCGGCATCGGCATTCACCTGCATGGCGTGGGCGGCGCCAATGCCGTGGGAGGCCGTGCCCAGCGCAAAGCCGCGCAGGGCCATGCCCTCAGCGTCGGTGGGCAGGCGCATCAGGCCAAACAGCCAGCGGGCCGACAAGGCGCCCACCATGCCGGTCAGCGCAGCGAATACCGCCGCCAGCGCGGGCACGCCGCCAATCTGCGCGGCTATGCCCATTGCCACCGGGGCCGTGACGGATTTGGGGGCCAGGGACATCAGCACATCCCGCGGCAGGCCCAGTGCCCAGCCCAGCCCGACGGCGCTGGCTGCCGCTGCGGTGCCCCCTGCCAGAGAGGCCAGCACCAGCCGCCCCCAGCGTGCGCGCAGCGCGGCCCGGCGCTGCCACAGCGGCCAGCCCAAGGCCACGACGGCGGGGCCCAGCAAGAAGTGGATGAACTGCGCGCCCGCAAAGTAGGTGGGGTACGCCGTGCCGGTGGCCAGCAACACCCCCGCCAGCACCGCCACCGAGAGCATCACCGGGTTGGCCCATGGGGCATGCCCGGCACGCAGTGACACCGCCTGTGCCAGCACATACACAGCCAGCGTCGCCGTCAACCCGAACAGAGGGGCCGACGACAGGTAGACCCAGAGCTCAACGAAGTTCTGCATGCTCACTCGCCTTGGGCTGCAAAAGGCGCAGTACCCCTGCCGTCACGGCCATGCCCACCCAGGTGGACACCACGATCACCGCCACCAGCTGCAGGCCGTGCGCACTCAGCAGGGCCAGATGCGTCATCACCCCCACGCCCACGGGCACGAACAGCAGCGACAGATGGCTCAGCAAAAAACCGGCCGCCGGTGCCACAGCCGCCTGCACGGGAGACCACCGCAGAGCCAGCAGCAAAAGCACCATGCCCACCACCGGGCCTGGCACGGGCAATTTCAGGAAGTGTGAAAGTGCCTCACCTCCCGATTGCATGAGCAGCAAGAACGCCAGGCCTTGCAAGGGTCGCATGGGCAAGCGTCAGAACCGGGGCAGGTCAGGGTGCTTGATCTGCCCGCCGCGCACCAGCATCTTTCCGTACTCGGCGCACCGGTTCAGCGTGGGAATCACCTTGCCGGGGTTGAGCAGACCGGCCGGGTCAAACGCATGCTTGAGCCCGAACATCTGCGCGTTTTCCTCGGTGGTGAACTGCACGCACATGCTGCTGAGCTTTTCCACGCCCACGCCATGCTCGCCCGTCACGGTGCCGCCCATGGCCACGCTGGTTTCCAGGATGTCGGCGCCAAACAGCTCGCAGCGGCGCAGCTGGTCCGGGTCGTTCGCATCGAACAGGATCAGCGGGTGCAGGTTGCCGTCGCCCGCGTGGAACACGTTGGCGCAGCGCAGCTGGTACTTTTTCTCCATCTCGGCAATGGCCAGCAGGATGTCGGCCAGGCGCTTGCGCGGGATGGTCGAGTCCATGCACATGTAGTCGGGGCTGATGCGGCCGCTGGCGGGGAAGGCGTTTTTGCGGCCGCTCCAAAAGCGCAGGCGTTCGGCCTCGTCCTGGCTCACGCAGATGGCTGTCGCGCCCGCCGCGCGCAGCACCTCGCTCATGCGGCCAATTTCTTCTTCCACCTCTTCGGGTGTGCCATCGCTTTCGCACAGCAAGATGGCTTCGGCGCTCAGGTCGTAGCCCGCGTGCACAAAGTCTTCCACGGCGGCGGTCATGGGCTTGTCCATCATCTCGAGCCCTGCAGGGATGATGCCCGCCGCGATCACTGCCGCCACGGCGTCGCCCGCTTTGCGCACATCGTCAAAGCTGGCCATGATGCAGCGCGCCAGCTGGGGCTTGGGCACGAGCTTGACGGTGACTTCGGTGGTCACGGCCAACATGCCCTCGCTGCCGATCACGGCGGCCAGCAGGTCGTAGCCGGGGGTGTCCAGCGCCTCGCTGCCAAATTCCACGGGCTCGCCTTCCACCGTAAAGCCCTTCACCTTGAGCACGTTATGCACCGTGAGCCCGTATTTCAGGCAGTGCACGCCGCCCGAGTTCTCGGCCACGTTGCCGCCGATGGTGCAGGCGATCTGGCTGCTGGGATCTGGCGCGTAATAAAGGTTGTACGGTGCCGCCGCCTCGCTGATGGCCAGGTTGCGCACACCGCACTGCACCACGGCCGTGCGGCTTTCGGGGTTGACTTCCAGAATGCGGTTGAACTTGGCCAGCGACAGCGTCACGCCCATCGCGTGGGGCATGGCGCCACCTGAGAGGCCCGTGCCCGCACCGCGGGCCACCACAGGCACCTGCAACTGGTGGCAGGTGCGCAGCACGGCCTGCACTTCGTCGTACGTTTCGGGCAGGCACACCACCAGCGGGCGCTGGCGGTAGGCGGTCAGGCCGTCGCATTCGTAGGGGGTGGTGTCTTCAGCGTGCCAGAGCAGTGCGTGGGCGGGTACCACGGCAGACAGGGCCTGCACCACACGGGATTGCAGCGCCTGGCGCTCGGCAGGGGAGGGGTGGGGTGTTTCGGTGATCACCTGCGCACTGTAACGCGGTGTACCGCTGCTTGGGAGGGGGCCCGTTTTGAAGTTTTGTCACGCGCCGTGTGACAAAAGCGCTCGGAAGGTCTTTACAGCGTGGCTTTGAGCCACTGCGCAAAGGCCGAACACTCCCAGCGCTCCATGGCGCCCGTGCGCCAGCACAGGTAGTGGGCGTGGGGGCTGGGCGCTTCGATGGGGAACAGGCGCACCAGCGTGCCGTGGTCCAGCCAGGGCGCACCCAGCTTCAGGCGCACCAGGGCCACACCCATGCCTGCGGCTGCGGCGTCGCACATCAGGCCAATGTCGTTGAACTGCGAGCCCTCGCTAGGCTCCGCCCAGTCCAGTCCGCTGACCGAAAACCAGGTGCGCCAGGGCTCCAGCGGGCTGCGCAGCAGGGGCAGGCCCTCCAGGTCTTCCGGGCGCTCGAAAGGGCCGTGTTCGCGCACAAACGCGGGCGATGCCAGCGGCGTGACCACGTCGCGCGCCAGCTCGATGTGTTCCACATCGGCGTAGTGCCCGGGGCCAAAGCGCACCATCAGGTCGGCGTCTTCCGCCACCACGTCCAGCAGCGGAATGGACACCTGCAGCGCCAGGTCGATTTCGGGGTACGCCTCGGTGAATTGGCGCAGCCGGGGGATGAGGATGGTGCGGGCAAACGTGGGCGTGACGGCCAGCTTCAGCCGCCTGCGCCCCGGCGCGGAGGCCGCGCCCGGAAAGCGCTGCAAGGCCCCCAGCCCTTCGCGCACATGGGCCAGGTAGGCGCTGCCTTCGGTGGTGAGCGAAAAATCTGCCCGGCCAAACAGCCGCACGCCCAGAATCTGCTCCAGCTGCTTGACCCGGTGGCTCACCGCGCTGGGCGTGACGCACAGCTCGTCCGCCGTCAGCGTCACGCTACGCAGGCGGGCCAGTGCCTCAAAAGTAAGCAGGCACTGGATCGGCGGGATGCGCCGGGCGTTGCCTGCCTGGAAGGCCAGGGCGCTGCTGCTCACCGGGGGCTGGGCCATGCGGTGGGGTGTTGCGCCGCTGCTTAGCGGAAGACCACGGTCTTGTGGCCGTTGAGCAGCACGCGGTGTTCGCTGTGCCACTTCACGGCGCGGGCCAGCACCTGGCTTTCGGTGTCTCGGCCCCGGGCTGTCAGGTCTTCCACCGTGTCGGTGTGGTCTGCGCGGGCCACGTCCTGCTCGATGATCGGGCCTTCGTCCAGGTCTGCCGTCACATAGTGGGCGGTGGCACCAATCAGCTTCACACCCCGGTCGTGCGCCTGGTAGTAGGGCTTGGCGCCCTTGAAGCTGGGCAGGAAGCTGTGGTGGATGTTGATGGCGCGGCCTGCCAGTTTGCGGCAGAGGTCGTCGCTCAACACCTGCATATAGCGGGCCAGCACCACCAGTTCGGCGCCTTCGGCTTCGATGATCTCGAACTGCTTGGCCTCGGCCTGGGCCTTGGTGGCCGCAGTCACCGGGATGTGGTGGAACGGCACGTTGTAGCTGGCGGCCAGTTGGTAAAAATCGCGGTGGTTGCTGATGATGGCGCGGATGTCCACCGGCAGCAGGCCGGATTTCCAGCGGAACAGCAAGTCGTTGAGGCAGTGGCCTTCCTTGCTGACCATCAGCACCGTCTTCATCGGCTCGGCCGTGGTGTGCAGGCTCCAGCGCATCTGGTGGGGCTCGGCAAAGGTGGCCAGGCGGGCCTTCAGGGTGGCGTGGTCGTGCTGGTCGCAGGCAAACTGCACACGCATGAAGAACAGGCCTGTGGCGTTGTCGTTGTACTGGGCAGCTTCTTCAATATTGCCGCCGTGTTCCATCAGGAACCCGGACACGGCGTGCACCAGCCCCAGTCGGTCGGGGCAGGACAGGGTAAGGATGTAGGCTTGGGTCATAGGCGCCCGATTGTCGCAGCACCGGCGCCAGTTTGCTGCGCAAGGCCTATGGTGGGCGCCCGCCAATGGCGCCCTTTTGCGCTGCGTCACTGCAATTGCTGGCGCAGTGTCTCGCAGTGGTCGGGCCCTTCGCGCCAGGGGGAAGCCCACACCAGGTCGGCATCGGCCGGAACGGTGCGCGCAATCGCCTGGGCCATGGCGTCGTCCGCCGGGGCGGGTGTTCCATCACTGGGCGGGGGCGCCTTGTGCTGCATGGCGATGACGATGCGCGCAGTGAGGTCTTGGGGGAGATGCACCGGCACCCCCGCCGTGCGCAGGACATGGCCTGCACCGGTGATCAGCACCGTCGTCTGGCCATATTGCCGCTGGGCCTCCACTAAGACCTGGGCCATGCTCTTGTCGCGGGCAATCTGGATGCGCGCCATGGCGGGCACCTGGGTTTCCGCCAGCAGTCGGCAGTGCCCCTGGCGAATGGCCTCGCGCTGGCGCTCCAGGGCCGGGGGCGTCAAGATCAGGTCCAAGGTGTCATCGCGCATCGCACTGCGGTTTTGTGTGCGGGGCAGGTTGCCCCCCAGTACCGGCACGCCAGCCCGCACGGCTTCCATGATGGCCGGGGCATAGGCGGCCCAGGGCCAGGCCGCGTCGTTCCAGCGCAAAGCGTTCTGCACCTGGGCGGGCGTGGCATCTACCGGCAGGGCAGCAGTGCTGGTGCCACGTTCTGCCATCTCCAGCACCACGGCCCCCAACTGGTTGCGGATGGCCAGCCACTGCACGGCAGCGTGCTGCATGCGCTGGTGCTCGGGGTCGTCGTGCTGCTCGCCCAGCAGCAGCACCTCAGCGGGCAACACGGTGCGCAGCACCAGGGGCCATTGCTCCCCTTCGGCCACCGGGGGGCGCTGGGCGCAACCTGCCAGGGCCAGGCCCATCAGCAGCGCCAGCGCGGTGCGACGCGTTGAAAGAGGGTGAAGAGGCAAACGGAAGGACATGAAGCGCATGCGCAAATGCTAAGCGGTTGCTTTGGTGGATGTGCGGGTGTATGGTCTTGATCCTGGTCAAGACTCACTGGGCAGCCCATGCCTACACTGCGCCGATGCGAAATTCCCCATCCCTCACAACCAAGCTGCTGGCGATGGGTGCAGGCTTCCTGCTCGTGGCCCTCAGCTCCATTGGCCTGACCCTGTGGGTGACCTGGAAGCTGGAAGGCGGTGCCGCGGCCGTGAACGAGGCGGGGCGGCTTCGCATGAACATGCTGCGCATGGTGATGGTGCTGCAGACCGAGCCGGTGCAGGCCGTGCAGCAGCATGCCAAAGAATTTGACGCCAGCCTGGAGCTGCTGCGCACGGGCGACCCGTCCCGCCCCCTGTTTGTGCCCTGGAACGATGAGACCCGCCCCCGCTTCGACGCCATCCGACTCAACTGGGCCCAGCTGCAGCAACAGTGGACGCAGGAGCCGCGTCCCAGCCGGGACCAGGCCCTGGTGCAGGCCGACCACTTCGTCAGTGAGGTGGACCGCTTTGTAGAAACCATTGAGTTCCAGATTTCGGGATGGACGGCCGCGCTGCACCTGTTTCAGCTGTGCATGATGGCCCTGGCCATTGCTGCGGCGGTGACCTTCATGGCCGTGAGCTATCTGCTGGTGATCAACCCCGTGGCCCGACTGCAAGGCGCGCAGGCGCGTCTGCGCCAGGGTGATCTCTCTACCCGCTTGCCGGTGGACACCGATGACGAATTCGGCCAGCTGTCTGCCGGCTTCAACCTGATGGCGCATGCGCTGCAGGCGTCGCATGAGGGGCTGGAGCAGAAAGTGCAGGAAAAAACGGCCAGCATTGCCGTGCAGAACCAGCGGCTCGAAGCCCTGTACGCCGTGAGCGCCCTGGCGTCGGACGCGGCCAGCCTGACGGAGCTTGCCAATGCGTTCGTGCGCCAGGTGCGAAAAGTGGCCGGGGCCGATGCGGTGGCCATGCGCTGGTCTGACGAAGCCAACGAACGCTATGTGTTGCTGGCCAACGACGGCCTGCCCCGGGCCATGGCGGAAGAGGAACATTGCCTGCACACGGGCTCGTGCCATTGCGGCCAGCCCCAGGAAAAGGCGCGCACCCGCGTCATCCCCATCACCCCCACATCCATGGTGGCGCTGCCCCATTGCCGCGAAGCCGGGTTTGAGACGATGGTGACCATTCCTGTGCAAATGCAGCAGCGCTTGCTGGGCGAGGTGGACCTGTTCTTCCGCTTTCCGGTGGCGTTGAACGATGATCTGCGGGAGTTGCTCGAAGCCATGACGCGCCACCTGGCCAGCGCCATGGAGGGCTTGCGTGCCACGGCCCTGGAGCGGGAAGCCGCCGTGGCGCAAGAGCGCAGCATGATCGCGCGGGAGCTGCACGACTCCATCGCGCAGTCGCTCGCCTTCCTCAAAATCCAGACCCAGCTGCTGCGCGATGCCGTGGCCAAGGGCGACGCCGCCAAGCGTGATCGCAGCATCGATGAACTGGATGTAGGCGTGCGCGAGTGCTACAGCGATGTGCGCGAGTTGCTGGTGCACTTTCGCACCCGCACCAGCGAGGAGGACATCGAGGCAGCGCTGCGCGCCACGCTGTCGAAGTTTGAGCACCAGACTGGCATGGCCACTTCGCTGTCCATGGCCGGCCACGGCGTGCCTCTGCCGCCTGATGTGCAGATCCAGGTGCTGCACATGGTGCAGGAAGCCTTGTCGAATGTGCGCAAGCATGCCAAGGCGACGCGGGTGGAACTGCGGGTGGAGCGCCATCCGCGCTGGCGCTTTGAAGTGCAGGACGATGGCATGGGCTTTGAGGTAGAGCAGGTTCCGCCCGATTCCTTGCACGTAGGCCTGGGTATCATGCGCGAGCGCGCCCAGCGCATTGGCGCGGTGGTGCAGGTGCAGTCGCACCGCGGGCAGGGCACACGCGTGTGCATTGAGCTGCCCAGCAGCCCCAGGCCACCCGCACCAGCCAATGCTGCCACAAGCCCGGCCCAGGCCGCGCCTGTGGCTGCCGCGCCCATCGCCCCCCATTCGCCCGCCCCCCTTCAGGAGCTATTGACGTGACCCAGCCCGCTGCCGCCGCCCCCGTGACCTTGCTGGTGGTGGACGATCACACCTTGTTCCGGCGTGGCCTGATCGCCCTGCTGGGGCAGGACTCCGGCCTGCATGTGGTGGGCGAGGCGGGCGATGCCGCCGAGGCCTTGAGGCTGGTGCCCACCTTGCAACCCGATGTGATCTTGCTGGACAACCATCTGCCCGGCGTGATGGGGGTGGACGCCATTCGCGGCTTGCGTGAAGTGTCTCCACGCTCGCGCGTGCTGATGCTCACGGTGAGCGAAGACTCGCAAGACCTTGCTGCGGCGTTGCGCAATGGCGCCCAGGGGTATCTGCTCAAAACCATTGACGGCGATTTGCTGGCGCAGGCCATTCGCCGCGCCGCGCAGGGTGAGCCTGTGGTCAGCCCGGAACTCATGGGCAAGCTGGTGGCGGCCTTCCAGTCGCAAGGGGCGCCTTCGGCGGCCAGCCCGGCGCCTGCGCCTGAGGTGGCCGAAGCTTCTGGCAGCGCCGCGTCTGACAGTGGCACCCCCCTGTCCCCGCGCGAAGAAGAAGTGCTGCGCGAGATTGCGCGTGGCATGAGCAACAAGGAAATCGCGCGGGTGCTGGACATTGCCGAGACGACGGTGAAGATCCATGTCCAGCACATTCTGCGCAAGCTCGGCCTGACCTCGCGGGTGCAGGCAGCGGTGTACGCATCCGACCGCCAGCGCGCGGAATAGCGGCCACGCGCCCACCCTTTCATTCCTTGGCAATGAGCCCCTGCGGGGGCTCTTTTCATTTTTGCTATCAAAAAATGAGCTGATGGCGCTTATCCATAGGCGATTTCAGACCATTTTGGCTTGAAATTCAGATGTGCCACATCTTCGTCACGGTGGCGTTCTACAACCAGCGGTGCGGTCAGCCCCTTCTGCGGCGGACGGGGTAGTAGTTCTTTCGAACGATGCGCTTGCACGGTGACTACTACCTCTGCCGCGCTGCACATGGTCTAGCGAAGGATGGGCAAAACCCTCGGTAACGGGGACGATACCTCCCATACGAAAGAGAGGAACAGCGCAATGGTTAACGAAACCCAGCCCCAGGGCGCAAGCCCCCAGCGCACGCGCCAGGCTTGGTCGGTGCTCATCGTGAGCACCTTCGCCTTCACCGTCTGCTTCATGGTCTGGATGATGTTCGGTGTGATCGGCATCCCCATCAAGAAGATGCTGAACCTGAATTCCACGCAGTTCGGGCTGCTCATGTCCATGCCCGTGCTCACCGGCTCGCTCGTGCGTGTGCCGTTGGGCATCTGGACGGACAAGTTCGGCGGCCGCATCGTGATGGCCGCCGTGATGGCCACCACCGTGCCCGCCATCTGGATGATGGGCTACGCCACCGAATACTGGCACTTCCTCACCATCGGCCTGTTCGTGGGGCTGGCGGGCGGCTCCTTCTCGGTGGGCACCCCTTACGTTGCCCGCTGGTTCCCCAAGAATCGCCAGGGCACGGCCATGGGTGTGTACGGCGCAGGCAACTCGGGCGCGGCCGTCAACAAGTTTGTTGCGCCGGTCATCCTGGTGGCCTTTGGCTGGACCATGGTGCCCCAGGTGTACGCCGCCATCATGCTGGGCACGCTGGTGCTGTTCTGGCTGTTCAGCTACAGCGACCCTGCCCATCTGGTGCCCAGCAACGTCAAGTTCACCGACCAGCTCAAGGCGCTGAAGGATCCCAAGGTGCTCAAGTACTGCCAGTACTACAGCATCGTGTTCGGTGGCTATGTGGCCCTGTCGCTGTGGATGGTGCAGTACTACGTGGGAGAGTTTGGTCTGGACATCCGCGTGGCCGCCTTGCTGGCTGCCTGCTTCTCGTTGCCCGGTGGCGTGCTGCGCGCCATTGGCGGCATGCTCTCTGACAAGTACGGCGCCCACAGCGTGACCTGGTGGGTGATGTGGGTGAGCTGGATCTGCCTGTTCCTGCTGAGCTACCCCCAGACCGATTTCACGATCGCTACCGTCAACGGCCCCAAGACCTTTCACATCGGTCTGAACGTGTACGTGTTCACCGGCATCATGTTTCTGCTGGGCATTTGCTGGGCGTTTGGCAAGGCCAGCGTGTTCAAGTACATCAGCGACGACTACCCCCAAAACATCGGAACCATCAGCGGCATCGTCGGCTTGGCTGGTGGCATGGGCGGGTTCGTGCTGCCCATCATGTTCGGTGCGCTGATGGATCTCACCGGCATCCGCTCCAGCGCCTTCATGCTGATGTACGGCGTGGTCTGGGTCTCTCTTATCTGGATGTACTTCACCGAAGTACGCCGCGCCCCTGTCATGGGTGCGCAAGGTGCCGCGCAAAGTGGCAACCGCTGATTTTTTCGAAGGAAACCTCACCATGTCTGCCACCACCACCAGCGGTCGCCAAGGGCGTCTGCTCACCATCTGGGCACCGGAGGACAAGTCCTTCTGGGAGCGCGAGGGCGAAGCGGTTGCCAAGATCAATCTGTGGATTTCGGTACCCGCGCTGTTCCTGGCCTTTGCCATCTGGCAAGTCTGGAGCGTTGTGGCCGTGAGCCTGCCAGGCCTCGGCTTCAAGTACTCGACCAACCAGCTCTTCTGGCTGGCCGCAGCGCCTGCTCTCTCGGGCGCCACGCTGCGCATCTTCTACTCGTTCATGGTGCCGCTGGTGGGCGGCCGCCGCTGGACAGCCATCTCCACCGCCTCGCTGCTGATCCCGGCCATCGGCATCGGCTTTGCGGTGCAGGACAACACCACGGCCTACCCGACCATGCTCATCCTGGCGCTGCTGTGCGGCCTGGGTGGCGGCAACTTCAGCTCCAGCATGGCCAACATCAGCTTCTTCTTCCCCAAGGAGCGCAAGGGCTCGGCACTGGGTGTGAATGCAGGCCTCGGTAACCTGGGCGTATCGGTGGTGCAGTTCCTGAGCCCACTGGTCGTCACGGCTGGCATCTTCGGCATCTTTGGTGGCGAAGCCCAGACCATCGTCAAGAACGGCCAAACCATGCAGGTCTGGACGCAGAACGCTGCCTTCATCTGGGTGCCATGGATTGCCCTCACCGCCCTGGCCGCCTGGTTTGGCATGAATGACATTGCCGACGCGAAGGCCTCGTTCGCTGCACAGGCCGCCATCTTCAGGCGCAAGCACAACTGGCTGATGTGCGTGCTGTACCTCGGCACCTTCGGCTCGTTCATCGGCTATGCCGCAGGTTTTCCGCTGCTCATCAAGAGCCAGTTCCCCAACGTGAACCCTCTGGCATACGCATGGCTCGGCCCATTGGTGGGTGCGGTGATTCGTCCCTTTGGTGGCTGGCTGGCGGACAAGCTCGGCGGCGCCCGCGTCACGCTGTGGAACTTCATCGTCATGGCCATTGCCGTGGTCGGAGTCACGGTGTTCCTGCCATCGGGCAGCAATGAAGGCCAGTTTGGCGGCTTCTTCGTGTGCTTCCTGGTGCTGTTCCTCACCACCGGCATCGGCAATGGTTCGACCTTCCGCATGATCCCCGTGATCTTCCTGACCGAAGCCATGCGCGGCGTGGACAAGAACAACGCCGCCGCCGTGGCCCAGGCCAACAAGGAAGGCAACACCCTGGGCGCTGCCACGCTGGGCTTCACGGCTGCGATGGCTGCGTACGGCGGGTTCTTCATTCCCAAGAGCTACGGCAGCTCGATCGCACTGACCGGCGCCCCCCATGCCGCGCTGTGGTGCTTTGCCGCCTTCTACCTCGTGTGCATTGCCGTGACCTGGTGGTACTACGCGCGCAAGCACGCCGAAATGCCTTGCTGATGGCCGTTTGACCCATCTGCACCCCCTATAGAACAAGGAGCCCCCGATGAGCCATTTTCTTGATCGCCTCACGTACTTCTCGCAACCCCGCGAGACATTTGCACAAGGCCACGGCGAAACCAACGGTGAAGACCGTACCTGGGAAGACGCCTACCGCGACCGCTGGGCGCACGACAAGATCGTGCGCTCCACCCACGGTGTGAACTGCACGGGCTCTTGCTCGTGGAAGATCTACGTCAAGGGCGGCATCGTCACCTGGGAAACCCAGCAGACCGACTACCCCCGCACGCGCCCCGATCTGCCCAACCACGAACCCCGTGGCTGCGCACGCGGCGCCAGCTACAGCTGGTACCTGTACAGCGCCAACCGCGTGAAGTACCCCATGGTGCGTGGTCGCCTGCTCAAGCACTGGCGCGCTGCCATTGCCCTGGCCAAGAGCCCGGTGGACGCCTGGGCGAGCATTGTCGAGAACAGCACTTCGCGCAGCGACTGGCAAAAGCAGCGCGGCCTGGGCGGCTTCGTGCGCAGCACCTGGGATGAAGTCAACCAGATGATTGCTGCGGCCAACGTCTACACCATCAAGAAGCATGGCCCCGACCGCATCATCGGCTTCTCGCCCATCCCGGCGATGTCGATGATTTCGTATGCCGCAGGCTCACGCTACCTGAGCCTGATTGGCGGCGTGTGCATGAGCTTCTACGACTGGTACTGCGACCTGCCCCCCAGTAGCCCGCAGACCTGGGGCGAGCAAACCGACGTGCCCGAGTCGGCCGACTGGTACAACAGCTCGTACATCATTGCCTGGGGCTCCAACGTGCCCCAGACGCGCACGCCCGACGCGCACTTCTTGACCGAGGTGCGCTACAAGGGCACCAAGGTCGTGTCCATCACGCCCGACTATTCCGAAGTGGCCAAGCTGGGTGATTTGTGGATGCACCCCAAGCAGGGCACCGATGCGGCCGTGGCCATGGCCATGGGCCATGTGATCCTGAAAGAGTTCTACTTCAAGGACGGTGGCAAGGGCCGGAGCAGCTACTTTGACGACTACGCCCGCCGCTACACCGACCTGCCACTGTTGGTGGTGCTCAAGGAAAAGACGCTGCCCGACGGTCGCAAGGCCATGGTGCCTGACCGCTACGTGCGCGCCAGCGACTTCCCCAACAAGCTCGACCAGTCGAACAACCCCGACTGGAAGACCGTGGGCTATGACGAGCTGGGCCAGGTCACGCTGCCCAACGGCTCCATCGGCTTCCGTTGGGGTACGGACGGCCGCCCCGACCAGGGCCTGTGGAACCTGGAGAACAAGGATGCCCGCACGGGCAATGACGTCAAGCTCAAGCTGTCGGTGATCGAAGACGGCGAGCAGCCCCACGAAGTGGCTGACGTGGCCTTCCCTTACTTTGGCGGCGTGCATGCCCCCAACTTCACCGCCAACGACCAGGGCGGTGACGTGATGGTGCGCCGCGTGCCCGTGACCCATCTGGAGCTGGACGGCCATGAAGTCCAGGGCCGCGTGATGGTGGCCACGGTGTTCGACCTGCTGGCAGCCAACTACGGCATCGACCGTGGCCTGCCCGGCGAAGAGCCCGGCGGCAGCTACGACGCCGACCGCCCCTTCACCCCCGCATGGCAAGAAAAGATCACCGGTGTGCCGCGCGAGCAGATCATCACCGTGGCCCGCCAGTTTGCCGACAACGCCCACAAGACGCATGGCAAGTCCATGGTCATCATCGGCGCTGCCATGAACCACTGGTACCACAGTGACATGAACTACCGCGGCATCATCAACATGCTGATGCTGTGCGGCTGTATCGGCCAAAGCGGTGGCGGCTGGGCGCACTATGTGGGCCAGGAAAAGCTGCGTCCCCAAACCGGCTGGACTGCTCTGGCCTTTGCGCTGGACTGGATCCGCCCACCCCGCCAGATGAACAGCACCAGCTTCTTCTACGCGCACACCGACCAGTGGCGCTACGAAAAGCTGGGCATGGAAGAAATCCTCTCGCCGCTGGCCGACGCTCGCGCCTACCACGGCGCCCAGATCGACTACAACGTGCGCGCCGAGCGCATGGGCTGGCTGCCTTCCGCTCCCCAGCTCAAGACCAACCCCATGCAGGTGGCCAAGGACGCTGCTGCAGCGGGCATGGACGCGAAGGACTACGTCGTCAAGTCGCTCAAGGACGGCAGCCTGACCATGAGCTGCGAGGACCCAGACCATCCAGACAACTGGCCGCGCAACATGTTCGTGTGGCGCTCCAACATCCTGGGCTCTTCGGGCAAGGGGCATGAGTACTTCCTCAAGCACCTGCTGGGCACCACCCACGGCGTGCAGGGCAAGGACCTGGGCAAGGACGAAGCCAAGCCCGAAGAAGTGCAGTGGCACGCCAATGCGCCTGAAGGCAAGCTGGACTTGCTGGTCACGCTCGACTTCCGCATGAGCACGACCTGCCTGTACTCCGACATCGTGCTGCCCACCGCCACCTGGTATGAGAAGAACGACCTCAACACCAGCGACATGCACCCCTTCATCCACCCGCTGTCCACCGCAGTGGACCCTGCCTGGCAGGCCAAGAGCGACTGGGAGATCTACAAGGGTTTCGCCAAGGCTGTGAGCGAAGTCAGCGTGGGCCACCTGGGCGTCGAAAAGGACGTGGTGCTCACCCCCATCATGCACGACACGGCTGGCGAAATGGCCCAGCCCTACGGCGTGAGCGACTGGAAGAAGGGCGAGTGCGAACTCATCCCCGGCAAGACTGCGCCGCAGATCACGGTGGTCGAGCGCGACTACCCGAACCTGTACAAGCGCTTCACCGCTCTGGGCCCCTTGATGGACAAGGTGGGTAACGGCGGCAAGGGCATTGGCTGGAACACGCAGACCGAAGTGAGCCAGCTCGGCGACCTGAATGGCCGTGTGAAGGAAGAAGGCGTGACCCAGGGCATGCCCCGCATCGTGAGCGACATTGACGCGACCGAAGTGGTGATGATGCTGGCCCCCGAAACCAACGGCCACGTGGCCTGCAAGGCCTGGGAAGCCCTGGGCAAGCAGACGGGCCGTGACCACGTGCACCTGGCACTGCACCGCGAGGACGAGAAGATCCGCTTCCGCGACATTCAGGCGCAGCCGCGCAAGATCATCAGCTCGCCCACCTGGTCGGGGCTGGAGAGCGAAAAGGTCAGCTACAACGCCGGCTACACCAACGTGCACGAGTACATCCCATGGCGCACCCTCACCGGTCGCCAGCAGTTCTATCAGGACCACCCCTGGATGCGCGACTTCGGCGAAGGTTTTGTCAGCTATCGCCCACCCGTGCACCTCAAGACGCTGGAAGAAGTCGAAGGCAAGAAGCCCAACGGCAACCGCGAGATTGCGCTGAACTTCATCACGCCGCACCAGAAGTGGGGCATCCACAGCACATACAGCGACAACCTGATGATGCTGACGCTGAACCGCGGTGGCTCGGTGGTGTGGCTGAGCGAAGACGACGCCAAGAGTGCCGGCATCGTGGACAACGACTGGGTGGAACTGTTCAACGCCAACGGTGCCATTGCAGCCCGCGCGGTGGTGAGCCAGCGTGTGAATCCCGGCATGGTGATGATGTACCACTCGCAAGAGAAGATCATCAACACCCCCGGCTCCGAGATCACCGGCACCCGTGGCGGTATCCACAACTCGGTCACGCGCATCGTGCTCAAGCCCACCCACATGATTGGTGGCTACGCACAGTACAGCTACGGCTTCAACTACTACGGAACCATTGGCACCAACCGCGACGAGTTTGTGCTGGTGCGCAAAATGGACCGCGTGGACTGGCTGGACGACGAAGTGTCTGACACCGGCGCACACGCCTGAGCCCGCAAGGAGAAAACACGATGAAAATTCGCGCACAAATCGGCATGGTGCTGAACCTGGACAAGTGCATTGGTTGCCACACCTGTTCCGTCACCTGCAAAAACGTCTGGACCAGCCGCCCCGGCATGGAATACGCCTGGTTCAACAACGTGGAAAGCAAGCCCGGCATTGGCTACCCCAAGGAATGGGAAAACCAGGACCGCTGGAACGGCGGCTGGGTGCGTAACCCGGACGGCTCCATCGCCCCCCGCCAGGGCGGCAAGTGGAAGCTTCTCATGCGCATCTTCGCCAACCCGAACCTGCCGCAGATCGACGACTACTACGAGCCTTTCACGTTCGACTACGACCACCTGCAAGCTGCCCCTGAGAGCAAGGCCGCACCTACCGCGCGCCCTCGCAGCCTCATCACCGGCAAGCGCATGGAGAAGATCGAGTGGGGCCCGAACTGGGAAGAAATCCTGGGCGGCGAGTTCAGCAAGCGCAGCAAGGACAAGAACTTCGACGATGTCCAGAAGGACATCTACGGCCAGTTCGAAAACACCTTCATGATGTACCTGCCGCGCCTGTGCGAGCACTGCCTGAACCCAGCCTGCGTGGCATCGTGCCCTTCGGGCTCGATCTACAAGCGCGAGGAAGACGGCATCGTGCTGATCGACCAGGACAAGTGCCGCGGCTGGCGCATGTGCGTGAGCGGCTGCCCCTACAAGAAGATCTACTACAACTGGCAGTCGGGCAAGGCCGAGAAGTGCATCTTCTGCTACCCCCGCATTGAGGCGGGCCAGCCCACCGTGTGCTCCGAAACCTGCGTGGGCCGCATCCGCTACCTGGGCGTGCTGCTGTACGACGCAGACCGCATCCAGGAAGCTGCCAGCGTGGAACGCGACCGCGATCTGTACCAGGCCCAGCTCGACATCTTTCTGGACCCCAACGATCCAGACGTCATCAAGCAGGCCCGCATTGACGGCATCCCAGACAGCTGGATGGAAGCCGCCCGCAACAGCCCGGTTTACAAGATGGCCGTGCAATGGAAGGTGGCTCTGCCGCTGCACCCCGAGTACCGCACGCTGCCCATGGTCTGGTACGTGCCACCCCTGTCGCCCATCACGGCCGCTGCCAACGCGGGCCATGTGGGTGTGAATGGCGACATTCCAGACGTCTCGCAGCTGCGCATTCCTGTGCAGTATCTGGCCAACCTGCTCACGGCGGGTGACACCGGGCCTGTGGTGCGAGCCCTGGAACGCATGTTGGCCATGCGCACCTACCAGCGCGACAAGCATGTCGAGCAACGCCAGAACTTGGCCGTGCTGCAGCAGGCGGGCTTGTCGATGGCCGAGGTGGAAGAGATGTACCACGTGATGGCGATTGCCAATTACGAAGACCGCTTCGTGATTCCTACTGCCCACCGCGAGTACGCCGAAAACGCTTTCGACATCCGTGGCGGTTGCGGTTTTTCGTTTGGCAACGGCTGCTCCGATGGCGCGACCGAAGTCAGCATGTTTGGCGGCAAGAAGCCACGCACCATACCGATCAAGGCCACGGTCTGAAGCGGGCGCAAAAAGGAACCACTATGTTCAAGAAGAACCCGACCTCTTTGCGACTGACGCTGCGTGCACTGGGCTACCTGCTGAGCTACCCCGATGCACAGCTGCGCAGCGTGATGCCCCAGCTCGTCGATGCCCTGCGCTCCGAAGGCGCCTTGACCAGTGAGCGCATGTCTGAAATCGAAGCCGTGTGCCAGCACCTGGCGGCGCTTGATCCCCTGGAGGTCGAAGCCCGCTATGTGGACAACTTTGACCGGGGCCGCCAGACCTCGCTGCACCTGTTTGAGCATGTGCATGGCGACTCGCGCGACCGTGGCCCGGCGCTCATCGATCTGATGCAGACCTACGAAAAGGCGGGCCTGCAATTCAACGCCGACGAGCTGCCCGATCACCTGCCCGTGGTGCTGGAGTTTGCCTCTACCCAGCCGCCCGAAGTGGCCAAGGAATTCCTGGGCGAAATGGCCCACATCCTCAATGCGCTGTTCAGTGCGCTGGTGGCTCGCAACAGCCCCTACGCCAGCGTGATCGCCGCCGTGCTCGAAGTCTCGGGCCAGCGCGTGCAATCGGTGGCGCTGACCCCCGAGCCCGAAATGGACGAGGTCTGGGCGGAGCCCGAAGCGTTTGGGGGTTGCAGCACCCAGGGTCAGTCCAAGCCTGACCAGCCGCAACCCATGCATTTTGTTCGTACCCCCCGCGCCGAGCGGGCCCCAGAAGGAGTCTCCGTATGACCGCCTGGCTTGATACCCTGTTGTTTGGCATCTATCCCTATATTTGCCTGGCCGTGTTCTTCATTGGCAGCTGGGCGCGGTTTGACCGTGACCAATACACATGGAAGAGCGACTCCTCACAGCTGCTGCGCACCGGCAGCCTGCGTTGGGGCAGCAACCTGTTCCACATCGGCGTGCTGTTCCTGTTCTTCGGGCACACCTTCGGCATGTTGACACCCCACGTGGTGTACGAGCATTTCATCAGCGCTGGCAACAAGCAGCTGATGGCCATGATCTCCGGCGGTATCGCTGGCGTGCTCGGCTTTGTGGGCGTGACCATCCTGCTGCACCGCCGCCTGTCGGACCCACGCATTCGCGCCACCTCCAAGACCAGCGACATCGTGCTGCTGTTCCTTCTGTGGCTGCAACTGGCGCTGGGCCTGGCCACCATTCCGCTGTCTGCGCAGCACCTGGATGGCTCCATGATGATGAAGCTGGCCGAGTGGAGCCAGCGCATCGTGACCTTCCGCAGCGGTGGCGTGGAGCTGCTGGCTGATGCGGGCTGGATCTTCAAGACCCATATGTTCCTGGGCATGAGCATCTTCCTGATCTTCCCGTTCACCCGTCTGGTGCACGTGTGGAGCGGCTTTGGCACGCTGGCCTATGTGCTGCGCCCCTACCAGGTGGTGCGTGCACGCCGCATGAACCTGCCCGCAGGCCATATGCAGTCGCAAGACCGCCGCGCCTGAAACCCACGATACCCAAGGAGCACACACCATGAGCGGATGTGGAACCGGGAGCTGCGGCTGCAGCTCCACCGAAAGCAGCCAGGCGAGCGCGCCCGCCAGCACGCTGACCCCAACGCAGGCTGCAGCCTATGAGGCTCTGGCGGCATCCATGGCCGATGCCCCTGTGCAGTCGGCGCCTTCATCCGCACCGAGTGCCGGGGCTGCCCCTGTGGCTCGCGTCAACGGCGTGCCGTTGAACACGCCCAGCGAATGGCTGGACGAGGAAACGCTGCGCCAGCGCGCCTGCACTGAATTGCTGCGCCAGGCGGCGCAGCAGGCAGGCTTGCTGTCTGCCGACGATACTCCGGGCGTCGAAGGTGCCACCAGTGCGGAAGCATCGAATGCCATTGAGCAATTGCTCGACCGCGAGCTGAACATCCCCGAACCCTCGCTAGAGGCTTGCCGCCGGTACCACGAGGCCCATCCCGCTGCGCATGCGCAAGGCGAACGCGCCCATCTGCGCCACGTGCTCTTTGCCGTCACGCCAGGCGTGGACGTGAAGCAGTTGCGTCTGCGGGCTGAAGCCCTGTTGATCGAGCTGCGCTGTGCTGATGATGGTGGCGCCAAGTTCGCGCAAGCGGCTGCTCAGTGGTCCAACTGCCCCAGTGGCCAGCAAGGTGGTGACCTGGGCTGGCTCACGCGGGCCGACTGTGCCCCCGAATTTGCCCGCGAAGTCTTTGGCGGTGCCGAAGTGGGTGTGCTGGCACGCCTGGTGCACAGCCGCTTTGGCCTGCATGTGGTGGAAGTGGTAGCCCGCGATCCAGGCCAGCAGCCTTCCTTTGAGGAAGTGCGTCAGGCCATCGCCCTGACCTTGCGCCAGCAAGCCTGGGTGAACGCGTTGCGCCAGTACCTGCAGTTGCTGGCGGGTGCGGCCACGGTGGAAGGGGTGATGCTGGACGCGGCCGACACGCCGCTGGTGCAGTAAGCCCTGGCACCTTTGCGGATGACACCATGCCTGATGAACTGCTAGACCGCCTGCGTCGCTTTCACAACGATGCTTTTCCGCAGTACCGCGAGCAGTTCCAGAACCTGGTGGATGAGGGCCAACACCCCACCACCTTGTTCATTGGCTGTTCGGACTCGCGCCTGGTGCCCTATCTGCTGACGGGTGCCGGGCCGGGGGAGCTGTTTCTTGTGCGTAACGTCGGTGCCTTTGTGCCACCGTACGACGGCTCGCATGGCCACCACGGCACTACAGCCGCCATCGAGTTTGCCGTGCTCAACCTGCAGGTGCGCCGCATCATCGTGTGCGGCCACAGCCACTGTGGGGCTATCAAGGCGATGTATGGTGAGGTTTCGCCCGAGGCCCCCAACCTCAACCGCTGGCTGGATCTGGGGCGTGAGGCCTTGCTGCCGGTGCAGCCGGGCCCCGAGGCTCTGCGCCGCACAGAACAGCGGGCCGTGGTGCTCCAGCTGGAACGGCTGATGGAGTACCCCATGGTTCGCAGTCGCGTGCAGTCAGGGCAGATCAGCCTGCACGGCTGGCACTACGTGATTGAAGATGGGGAAGTCCACGTTTTTGATGTGCAGACGGGCGGTTTTGTGCCCGCATCGCGTGCCGACAACAGCGGCACCGGGCCCTACCACCCCTATGTGGAGCATGACGGCCAGGTTCTGCTGGACTAGCCTTTGCCGCTCCGGCGTGTTGCCAGGGTGGTGGGGCGTTGCTTTTACCCCTTCTTGATGGAGCGCAAGGCCGCCGATTAGGGAACCTTGAATCATTCCGAGCCATGAAGCGCGAAACTCCCCCCTCCCTGACCCCCTCCATCTCCCCCCTGCAGCCCATCAGCCTGGATGTGCTGCGCGAGAAATACCTCAAACCCGGCGAGAGCAGCGTCGAAGACCTGTACAGCCGCGTGGCCCGTGCCCTGGCCTCGGTCGAGGCCCCGGCCCTGCGTGAAAAATACGAAGCCCTGTTCCTGGCCAACCTGCATGCAGGTGCCATCGGCGCCGGCCGCATCATGAGTGCTGCGGGCACAGACATCCAGGCCACGCTCATCAACTGCTTTGTGCAGCCCGTGGGTGACTGCATTCAGGGCGTGGACGAAGAAGGTTACCCCGGCATTTACGAGGCCCTGCGCGAAGCGGCAGAAACCATGCGGCGCGGCGGCGGCGTGGGCTATGACTTCTCGCGCATCCGCCCGCGCGGCGCTGAAGTCAAAGGCACCCATTCCATGGCTTCGGGGCCGTGCAGCTACATCAATGTGTTCGACCAGTCCTGCTCTACGGTCGAAAGCGCAGGCTCGCGCCGTGGCGCGCAGATGGGTGTGCTGCGCATCGACCACCCCGATGTGAAGGAATTCATCACCGCCAAGCGCACGCCTGGCCGCTGGAACAACTTCAACGTGTCGGTGGGCGTGTCCGATGCGTTCATCGAAGCCGTTCAGGCCGATGGCCCGTGGGAGCTGGTGCACCGCGCGCGGCCGGGCGCGGCCCTGCAGGCGCAAGGCGCCCACCAGCGCGCTGATGGGCTGTGGGTGTACGCGACCGTGCCTGCGCGCGAGTTGTGGGACACGATCATGAAATCCGCCTACGACTTTGCCGAGCCCGGCATCCTGTTTTTGGGGCGCATCAACGAGGACAACAACCTCCACTATTGCGAAGACATTGCCGCCACCAACCCCTGTGGAGAACAGCCGCTGCCTTCGTACGGCTGCTGCGATCTGGGGCCCATCATCCTGACGCGCTTTGTGCGCAACGCTTTCGGGCGTGGTGGTGCCGCAGCGTTTGACTTTGAAGCTTTTGAACGGGCCGTGGCCTTGCAAGTGCGTGCGCTCGACAATGTGCTGGACGTCACCTTCTGGCCACTGCCGCAGCAGCGCGACGAGGCCATGGCCAAGCGCCGCATTGGCGTGGGCTTTACCGGCATGGGCAACACGCTGGCCATGCTGCAACTGCGCTACAACGCACCCGAAGGTCGTGCCATGGCCGCCCGCATCGCCGAGCGCATGCGCGATGCGGCATACGAGGCATCGGTGGCGCTGGCCCAGGAAAAGGGTGCGTTTCCCAAATTCAACGCAGATGGCTACCTGGCCCCTGGCACCTTTGCCAGCCGCTTGCCTGCGGCTCTACAAAAAAGCATTCGCAAGCACGGCATTCGTAACAGCCACCTGCTGTCCATCGCGCCCACCGGCACGGTGAGTCTGGCCTTTGCCGACAATGCCTCCAACGGCATTGAGCCGCCGTTCTCGTGGATGTACAAGCGCAAGAAGCGCGAGGCCGACGGCAGCACCAGCGAATACGCGGTGGAAGACCATGCATGGCGGGTGTACCGGGATGGAGGCGGCGATGTGAATGCGCTGCCCGATTACTTTGTGTCGGCCCTGGCCATGTCGGCCCAGGACCACATCGCCATGATGGAAGCCGTGCAGCCCTTCGTGGACACGGCCATTTCCAAGACGGTTAACATCCCGGCCGACTACCCGTACGAAGACTTCAAGGACCTGTACCTGCAGGCCTGGCGCGCGCGGCTCAAGGGCCTGGCCACCTACCGGCCCAACGCCATCCTCGGCTCCGTGATGGAAGTGAGCACGCCCGCCCCGGCACCGGCCGCCGCAGCCCCGGCGCCGGCGCCCGCAGCGCCCGTGGTGGACCCCATGCGCACGGTGATTGAAAGCCGCCCCAAGGGCGGCCTATCGGCCGTGGCCGAGAAGGTCGAATACTGGACGCAGGAAGGCCACAAGACGCTGTACATCATCGTCTCGTTCCTGCCCGTGCCCACAGGCGTGGGCAACCACACGGTGGACCGCGCCATCGAATTCTTCATGCCCGTGGGACAGAGCGGCGAGTCGCAGCAGTGGATCACCTCCAGCATGCGGCTGCTGTCGCTCGCAGCGCGCGGCGGCTTTCTGGAGCGTGCTCTTTCGGACATGCGCAAGGTGGCGTGGGACCGCGGCCCTGTGCGCCTGGGCACGCACCAGCGCGCTGATGGCGCCATGGTGCCCATGTGGCACGACTCGGAAGTGGCCGCCATCGCCTTTGCCGTGCAAAACATTCTGGCCCGCCGCGTGGCCGAGCCGCAGCAGCAGTCCCTGCCGCTGGACGAGCCCGAAGCTCCCGCAGGTATGCCGCCCGCGATGGCAGGAAAGAAGTGCAGTGAATGCGGCGCGCACGCCGTGATCCGCAAGGATGGCTGCGACTACTGCACGCAGTGCGGCCATCTGGGTAGCTGCGGATGAATACGCCTCGCCCCACCATCCCGCTGAAGGTTGCGTCAGGCAAGCCCTCGAAAGAGGCGCTGGCGCAGCTGGACAAGCACTGGCGCGTGCAGTACCTCATGCTGGCGCCCCATCGGCTGAGCTTCTTCCTGGCCATGGTGGTGCTGGTAGCGTCTGCGCTGTGGTGGGGCGCGGTGCAGGTGGACCGGGCCACGGGCTGGCTGGGCCTGCCCTATGCCTCGGGCTACGCTGTCTCTCCTACGCTGGTGCATTCGGCGGTGATGGTGCTCGGGTTCATTCCGCTGTATTTCGCTGGCTTTCTGTTCACCGCTGGCCCCAAGTGGCTGGGGGTGGATCCACTGCCCGTGTCTGCCGTGCGGCCCCCGCTGTTTCTGCAAGCCCTTGGGTGGTTGCTGTGGCTCGCCGGGGCGCATCTGCATGCTGCTTTGGCACTGGTCGGCCTGGCGCTGGCGTGCGCCGGGCTCGCGTGGATGACTGTGCAGTTCTGGGGCAGGGTGCGGCTGAGCCAGGCGGAAGACCAGCTCCATGCCCGCGTGATTGGCTTTGCCTGCGTGCTGGGCACCTTGAGCGCGGCGGGCATTTGGGTGGCCATGCTGCTGCAGGCCCATGCACTGGCGCGGGTGTGGGTGTTTTGCGCCCTGTGGGGCTTTGTGGTGGTGGTCTACGTCACGGTGGCGCACCGCATGATTCCGTTCTTTACCTCCAGCGCCATGCCGCTGGTGCAGGCCTGGCGTCCGTTCTGGGTGCTGTGGCTCATGCTGGCCGCAGCGGGCATGCAGGTGCTGGCTGCGTGGCTGGAGTGGAGCGGCATTGCCGCCAGCCCGGCGGGGCCCGCATGGGCGGTGGTGCACGGCACGCTGCAGGTGCTGGTGGGCGGTGTTCTGGTGTGGCTGGCGTGGGTGTGGGGGCTGGTGCAAAGCCTCAAGAACAAGCTGTTGGCCATGTTGCACATTGGATTTCTGTGGCTGGGCGTTGCCTTCTTGCTGGGTGGGCTCGCGCAGTGGCTGGCGGTGGGGCTGGGCCTTGGCAGCCTGGGCCTGGGCGCACTCCATGCGTTGTCGATGGGCTGCTTGGCGTCGCTGATGCTGGCCATGGTCACGCGGGTGTCGTGTGGCCACGGCGGGCGGGCGCTGGTGGCCGACCGCATCGTGTGGTCGCTGTTCTGCCTGCTGCAACTGGCCACCTTGCTGCGCATTGCAGCCACCTTGCCAGTGTGGCCAGCGGGCGCATTGCCTTGGTTGCTGCTGGCCAGCGCCAGCGTGTGGCTCATCACCATGGGGGTGTGGGGTGGGCGGCTGGCGCGCTGGTATGGCCGTTTGCGCCCCGATGGGCGCCCCGGCTGACCCCTGGACGAAAGGACTTCCTCATGTCTGTCATCCCTTGGCCCCTGGAGCCCGTGCGCGGCGGCGGCCGCCGCAGAACTGGTGTGCTCAAGCATGCCATGATCGAACACATGCCCAGTGCCGACGACACCGCCGGTCTTGCAGCGGCGTTGATCCAGTCCCGCCAGACCATCTTGCCCAAGCGCCTGGGGGCGCCGGGCCCCAACGTGGCCGAGCTGGCCGCCATCCTGCAGGCGGCCGCCCATGCGCCCGACCACGGCCAGCTCACGCCCTGGCGCTTTGTGCTGGTGCCCGACACCTCGCGCACGCTGCTGGCCGATGTGTTTGCCGAGGCCCTGCTGGAGCGCGACCCCGGCGCCGCCCCTGAACAGGTGGAGCAGGCGCGCGAAAAGGCCTACCGTTCCCCCGTGTTGTTGCTGGCCATTGTGGATGGCGAGCGGGGTGATGCCGACATTGAGCTGGCCGAGCGCATGGTGTCGGCCGGTTGCGCCATTCAAAACATGCTGCTCATGGCCACTGCCCAGGGGTACGGGTCGGCGCTGACCAGCGGCAAGGCCCTGAAGGCTTCGAGCCTGCGGGCGCTGTTCCGGCTGGCGCCAGGCGAGCAGGCGCTGTGCTTTGTGAGCATTGGCACCGTGGTGTCCCGCAAGGGCGCACGGCTGCGGCCCACGGCCAGCAGTTATGTGAGCACGCTGGACGAGCACCGGGGCATACTGCCCGGCTTCTGACGCATTGAATGATTGATCGCACTTAAAAGACTACCCATGGACATCTCCAGCTTTGACGATTTGCTGCACGCCGCGCGGCTGCAACCCGAGCCCCAGCGCCTGCTGTTTGTGTTTGTCGGCGTGGAGCTGCCCGATGACGCCACCCCTGCCCAGCGCGCGCGCTTTGAGCAAGGGCAGGGCGGTGCGCTGGTGCCCCTGATGTGTGTGGACAAGACCCCACAGGAACTGCCATCGTTCGCCGCCCTGGTGGCCGAAGCCCAGCAGTTCACCGCCCCTGGGCATGACTGGGTGATGGTGTTCGCTGCCGCCATGTCGGGCACGCTCAACCAGGCCCCCACCAGTGCGGACGCCGAAGCCCCGCTGCAACGCATGGTCGATTCGATCAAGCGTGGCGCCATCGAGGCCTTCATTCCGTTCGACCGCCAAGGCCACCCCGTGCGCCTGGGCTGAGTCAGGTCGCGGCATTCATCAGACGACCTGCCACTCCACCTGTTCACCCACATGGCCACGTCCGCCGGCTTGCCCGGATTCAACACCCCCGCCGTAGGGTTCGAGCAGCCCTTCGCGATGCTGGAGGCTTGCCACGAGCGCGTTGAGCGCACCCTGACCCTGCTGTCGCGGCTGCGCTCCTACCTGCGCGAGCAGGCGGTGGACGATGCGGCCCGCCAGGCGGCCCGCGACGTGCTGCGTTACTTCGACATTGCTGCGCCCTTGCACCATGAAGACGAAGAACTGCACGTATTTCCGCTGCTGTTGGAGCGGGGAGCGCCGTCGGTGGTGGCGCTGGTGCGGCAGTTGCAACAAGACCATGTGCACATGGCGGCCGATTGGGCCGCCGCCCGGGGCGCTCTGGCGGCTCTCGTCGATGGCAGCGCCGTTGGCCTGAGCGCTCAGGACGAAGCGCTGCTCGAGCAGTTTGCCCAGCGCTACGGCCAGCACATCCAGGCAGAAGAAGGCACCGCCTACCCCAGCGCACAGGCCCTTTTGGGCGAGGGCGACCTGCGCACCATGGGGCTGGAGATGGCGGGACGCCGCCGCGCTTCGTAAATAGTTGCTACTGAATTAATAGCTGGTGGCGCTTTCTGTATAAGCGCTGGAGGCACTTTTGGATTCAAACAGGCCGTCCACACTCCTCCTTAGGGTGGACGGCTTCGGTTGGCAAGACTGCCTCGCCACCGGCCCCGGCAGCGCGATACTCGGCAGCTTGCTCTTTTCTGCGCTCTTCTTGTCCCCGATGTCTGCGAAATTTCTGCTCCGCGTTGCGGGCACCCTGCTGCTGGCCTGGGCCGCTGCGGCCGCCTGTGTGGCGCTGCACACCCCACTGCCCTGGATGCTGGGTCCCCTGGTTGCCACGTCCGTGCTGTCCATGGCCGGTGCGCCCACCGAAAGCTGGGGGCCGCTGCGCAATGGCGGGCAGTGGGCGATTGGCGCCGCGCTGGGCCTGTACTTCACGCCCGAGGTGTCGGCGCTCGTCGGCAGCCTGTGGTGGGCCATCGTGCTGGGTATCGGGTGGGCGCTGCTGCTGGGCTGGGGCTTTGGCGCGTGGCTCTACCGCCTGCACGCGCCGCGCATGCACGGCGTGCCCGCTTCGATGCTGCGGTCCACCAGCTACTTCGCGGGGGCGATTGGGGCCGCGTCTGAGATGACCCTGCTTTCTGAGCGAGAGAACGCCCGCACCGATCTGGTAGCCGCCAGCCACAGCCTGCGCCTGCTCATCGTCACCATCACCATTCCATTTGCCCTGCAGTGGAGCGGCCTGCAGGGGCTGGACATTCTGACCCCCACCGTCCGCGACGTGAGCTGGCCAGGCCTGGCGCTGCTGGCCTTGCTGACCGGCGTGGGTGCGTTGGCCATGGACCGCCTGGGCCGCGCGAACCCGTGGTTCATGGGGGCGATGCTGGTGTCCATGGCGATCACCATGGCGGGGCTGCATCTGTCGGCAGTGCCGCAAGCGGTGGTCAATGTCGCGCAGCTTGTGATCGGTGTCAGCCTGGGCGTGCGCTTTCGCGCGGAATTTCTGCACACGGCGCCGCGCTGGCTGGCTTCGGTGGCCGTAGGCACGTTCGGTTTGATGGGCATTTGCGCAGCATTTGCCGCCGTGCTGGCATGGGCCACGGGGCTGCCGTGGGTCACGCTGCTGCTGGGCACCTCACCCGGCGGCATCACCGAGATGGCCATCACGGCCAAGGTGCTTCAGCTGGGCGTGCCCGTGGTCACCGCGTTTCAGGTGTGCCGGCTGATTGCCGTGCTGATGCTGGTGGGGCCAATGTACCGGCGCATTTACCCTCAGCAGGATTGAGAAAACGGCCCGCCGCTAGGGCAGGCCGCAGTGCAGTCAGTGCACTACCACCGGGTTTTGTGCCAGGCCAGCGTACCGGTCCAGCGCGTCTTCCACTTCTTCCTGCGTGGGCGTGTCGCGCTGCCAGGCCAGGATTTGCTGCTGGAACATCTCGGCCCAGGAGCCATCCAGGTACACCTCTTTGCCCGAGCGCTTGTCCACGATTTCAAAGCCGTGGCGCGCCAGTTGGGGGCGGGGTGGTGCTGTGTCGTTGAGCGCCTGGGTTGATGTCTCCACGGCGTCGGGCAGCATGTGGACCACCACAAAGGATTCAGAGTCGTAGAGCATTTGCATGGTGTTACCCCAGTCGATACCCAGGTCAGATTGCAGCGGTAGCGCAGAGTTCAAGGGGGATGCCCTTGAACCTTCTTCCTGAGTCGCAACCAGTATTTCACGAATTCCGCAGGTGCGCGGCCTGGCGGGGCTTTTTTGCAGGGGTGGCGCGCGGGCGCAACAGGCCTTTGAACAGGTTTTTTGAACAGGCTCTCAGGGCGGGCTGCTGTTGCGCAGGCGCAGGTCGGCAAAGTCGCCATTGGCCTGGGTGATCTTGATGCGCACGGGCAGGTAGCCCATGTCCGGGGCCAGCCACAGCTCGGCCTTCTGGTCGTAGTCGCGCCGGGGCAGGCGTTGCAGCTTGAGGGCGGGCAGCGTGCCTGCGGGCAGGTTCAGGGTTTCGGTGGCTTCCACGGTGAAGGTCCAGCGGTCGGCGCCGGTGGCGCTCACGGTGGTCAGCGTCAACTGGGTGCCGGGCACAAAGCGGTCGGGCGTGGCCGCCAGCAGGCCTGCCAGCTGGATGAAAACGCTCAGGCGGTCTTGTGCGCCAGGGCCAATGGCGGCTTCGGGCGTGTTGGCGCTGAAGGTGACGCGGCCGCGCTGGTAGTCGAAATGGGCGGCGCGTTCGCTGCGGTTGCGGTCGCCAAAACGCTCGGGCTGCAGGCCCTGCGTCGTCACTAGGCCGGTGCTGCGCTGGGTGCGCGAACCCACCAAAAACGCGCTCACTTCCTGCCGCGCTTCGTAGCGGGCGCCATCGTGCTGCCAGACCAGTTCCGCCCGGGCCTGGTAGTCAAACTTTTTGGCCTGCCCCGCCACGTCAAACGCCAGCTTGATGGGCGCAGGCAGGCGCACGGGGGGCGCGGCAGTGCTGGTGCCTTGCCCAGGGGGGCCGCCCGGTGGGGTGATGTCTACGCCCGAGCCATCGGCCGTGGGCGATGGGGGCGGGGCGCTGGCAGCCGCCGCTGGTGCCGCAGCCACCGCTGCGGAAGCCTCTGGCGCAGGTGCTTCGGCAGCCGAAGCGGAGGCGCTGTCCGCCCCCTGTTCTGTGTTGCCCGTCGGCTCGGCCGCCACCGGCTCCGCTGTGGTCACGTCGGCGGGCTCGCTCGGTGCGGGGGCTGGCTCTGTGGCGGCAGGGCGCGTGGGCACAGCCTTGCGCGGTTTGGTGGGCTTGGGCGGCGCAGCCGCAGGTGGCGCGGCGGCAGGGCTGGGTGATGGCGCGGGGGCTACCGCTACCGCAGGCGGTGGCGCTGCCACGCTGCGGGTGGTGAACACCTTGCCTGCTGGCGCAGCAGAGCCATCCCAGGCCAGGGGCACGCCTTGCAGCACCAGCCAGTGAACGGCCAGCACCAATGCGGTCAGGATCCACAGGGTGCGCCGTGGCATCAGCGGGCCCTGGCAGTGCAACAGGCCTGGGGGCAGGCGCAGCGGCTCATGCGCTGCCAGCGCCCAGGTCGGTGGAAAGCTGGGCGGCCGCAGCGCGCAGGGGCACCTCGATGGCACCACCCCATTCCGGGTCGAACGTGGCCACCGAGCCCAGCGTGGTGATGCCCAGCGCCAGGTGGCCGCCCGCATCAAACACCGGGGCGCAAAACGCGACGATGCCGGGCAGCAGCGTGTCCACCACCCGGGCCATGCCGCGCTCGCGCACATCGGCCAGCACGTCCTGCGCCTGGTCCAGCGTGGCGGGCAGGTCGGTGCGCCGCAGCTTGGCGGCCTGGGTCAGTTCCTGTTGCAGCAGGGGCGCCACGGCTTCGGGTGGCATGTAGGCAGCAAAACAGCGCCCGGTGGCGGAAGACAGCAGCGGCATCACATCGCCCAGGCGCAGGTTGGCGGTGACGGCCTGGGGCGATTCCTCCCAGTGCACGATGGTGGGGCCATGGTTGCCCCACACCGCCAGCGCCAGGGTGTGGCCGATCTGTTCCATCCAGCCCGGCACGCGCTCGCGCGCCAGCCGCATGGCGTCCAGCCGCGCCAGCGATGCCAGCCCCAGCTTGAGCGCGGCGGGGCCCAGGTCGTAGCGGGCGGTACGCGCGTCTTGCGTGACCAGCCCCAGGCGCTGAAAGCTCACCAGGTAGCGGTGGGCCTTGGCCGCGCTCATGCCGGCGGCAGCGGCCACATCTTTGAGCATGAGCGGCCCGCGCGCGCGGGTCAGCCCTTCCAGCAGGGCAAAACCGACTTCCACCGACTGGATGCCTGCGCGTTCTTTGTCCATGTGCACTAGAATTTGCGAGTTTTGTTTAGTTAAATCAATTTACCAAATCGTAATTTGGCCAGGGCTTCCAGCCATTCGGTTTGGTGCCTTGCCACTCTGAGAGACAAAGGTCCCCGCCACCATGAAACTCGCTACGTACAAAGACGGCTCGCGCGACGGCCAGCTGGTTGTGGTCTCCCGTGATCTGGGAACAGCCCATTATGCGACCGGCATTGCCAGCAAGCTGCAGCAGGTGCTGGACGACTGGAGCTTCCTCTCGCCCCAGTTGCAAGACCTGTATGACCAGCTCAACAGCGGCCGCGCACGCCACCCTTTCCCGTTCGATCCGGCCCAGTGCATGGCCCCGCTGCCCCGCGCCTACCAGTGGGCTGACGGCTCGGCGTACATCAACCACGTCGAACTGGTGCGAAAAGCGCGCAACTCCGAGGTACCCGAGAGTTTTTACACCGACCCGCTCATGTACCAGGGCGGCAGCGACGACTTCATTGGCCCCTGCGACCCGGTGGTGGTGCCCAGCGAGGCGATGGGCATCGACTTTGAGGCCGAGATCGCCGTCATCACCGGCGACGTGAAGATGGGCGCCACGCCTGAGCAGGCGCTGGAAGGTATTCGCCTGGTGATGATTGCCAACGACGTGAGCCTGCGCAACCTGATTCCGGCCGAGCTGGCCAAGGGCTTTGGCTTCTTCCAGAGCAAGCCCGCCACTGCGTTCAGCCCCGTGGCCGTGACGCTGGACGAGCTGGGCGACGCTTGGGACAAGGGCCGCGTCAACCTCACCGTGCAGTCCACCTGGAACGGCCGCAAGGTCGGCATGTGCGACGCCGGACCCGAGATGACCTTCCACTTCGGCCAGCTCATTGCCCACATTGCCAAGACGCGCAACGTGCGCGCAGGCTCCATCGTGGGCAGCGGCACCGTCAGCAACAAGGGCGTGGAACAAAACGGCCGCATGGAATGGCCCAAGGGCTACAGCTGCATTGCCGAAAAGCGCTGCATCGAAACCATCCAGGACGGCAAGCCCACCACCGAGTTCATGAAGTTTGGCGACACCATCCGCATCGAGGTCAAGGGCAAGGACGGCGCCAGCATCTTTGGCGCCATTGACCAGGAAATTGCCGCACCCGGCGCTGCAACCTAAGGTTTGAAGCCAAAAGTGCCTGATTAGCGGCTTGCCTCAGAAACGCGCAGCAGCTTCAAAGGCAGCGGCCCAGTAGTTACCAGTGCCTTCAACAGCCCAGGCAGCATGGCAGGTAGATCAAACCGACGGTTGAATCGCCAGCAAAACTCAGCCAAATCGCGCTGGGCATACCTGGTGTGGTCAAACGAGTGATAGGTGCCCGCCATGCTGGTCTTGAGGTTACCCAGCAAGGTGTTGACCCAACGCAGCTGGGGTGTCTGCGCACCCTGGCGCCCACCTCCCGTCACGTAGCGCTCATGCGTGGCCTTGGCCTGGCGCACCTGGGCAAAGGCACGCGTGCAATAGCTGACTACGTGGCAGCCCGCTGTCAGGTGGCGGCTGGCCCATTGCCGCATGTGCTCGTTGGTGAAGCCTGTACAGGCGTCAGGCGCATGTACACGGGATAGCCTGCATCAGCTTGTGCTTCATGAGCCATGCCGTTTTGTAGAACACGCCCAATGGGCGCTTGAGCGCCAGGGCGCTGATGGCGTTCTTGTTCTGCGTGAGCAGGTACATGGCCAGGAACCACCGCCTCAGGGGCAGGTGGGTGTGCTCCATCACGGTGCCCACGATGGAGGAGCTTTGGTAGCCACAGATGAAACACTCCCACAGCAGTCGGCCCGTGCCATTGCGGGTATGGAAAAAGCGTTTGCAGCCGCAGTGTGCGCACTGCCAGCCATGGGGCCAGCGGGCAGCGACAAGAGCGCGCTCGCACTGCTGCTCGCTGCCGTACAGGGCGTGAAACTGGGGCAGTGACAGGCCGCGTTGGAACTGGATAGCGTTGATGGACATCGCTTGCTCCTTGGCGCCGAGGCTCGGCATGTCCTTTGGAGTCCTCTAGCTGGCGTTGGTTCTGCTCAGTCTGAGGTATGTCGCTAATCAGGCAAAAGAGCTCCTGGCGCTTGTCCGTCAAGCGCTGGGAGCTCTTTTTTTAGGAGCAATGACTGGTGGGCACCTTCCTCAGTTCCAACCCTCCAGCACCAGCTTGCCCCGCGCCTTGCCGCTCTCGATGAGTGCATGCGCGCGCTTCAGATTCTCGGCATTGATGGTGCCAAACCGCTGGTCCAGCGTGGTGCGGATCAGTCCGGCGTCCACCAGCTGCGCCACTTCGGTCAGCAGGCGGTGCTGGCCGATCATGTCGTCGGTGCCGAACAGCGCACGGGTGAACATCAGCTCCCAGTGCAGCGACACCGACTTGCGCTTGAGCTTCGTCACGTCGAGCGACACCGGGTCGTCGATCAGCGCGAACTGGCCCTGCGGCGCGATGGCTTCGACGATCTGGTCAAAGTGCGCTTCGCTCTGCGTGAGACTCACGATGATGTCTACCGTAGGGTGGCCGATGCGCGCCAGCTCTTCAGTGAGCGGTTTGCTGTGGTCAATGACGTGGTGCGCGCCCAGGTCGCGCACCCATTGCTGCGTTTCGGGGCGCGATGCGGTGCCGATGATCGTGAGGCTGGTCAGCCGCGCCGCCAGCTGCGTGAGGATGGAGCCCACACCGCCGCTCGCGCCAATGATGAGCAGAGTCTTTTGGGTGGGCTGCTTGCCGGGTGCCACACGCAGGCGGTCGAACAGCAGCTCCCACGCGGTGATGGTGGTCAGCGGCAGCGCGGCGGCCTCAGCAAAGTCCAGCGACTTTGGCGCGTGGCCCACGATGCGTTCATCCACCATGTGCAGCTCGCTGTTGGTGCCCTGGCGGGCAATGGAGCCTGCGTACCAGACCCGGTCGCCGGGCTGGAACAGCGTGACATCCGGCCCCACGGCGCGCACGATGCCGCTCGCGTCCCAGCCCAGCACCTTGTAGTCGGGCCCGTCGGCGCTGGGCGAGCTGCTTTTGCGCACTTTCGTGTCCACGGGGTTCACCGAGACGGCATGCACTTCCACGAGCAGATCGCGGCCGGTGGCCACCGGGTCAGGCAGGGTGATGTCGAGCAGAGACTCGGGGTGGTCAATGGGGTGGGCGGTTTGGTAGCCAACGGCTTTCATGGGGAGGTCCTGGAGGTAAACAAAGGGTGCTCCAATGATGGGTCTTGCAAAATTGCTTTTAAATGGGCCGATGATTGAATCCATCTTCAATCATTGTTTGTAAATAAACCCCTGCGCACCCAAGGCACGCCATGAAAAGCCTGCAAGACCTCGACATCTTTGTGCGCACCGTGGACAGCGGCAGCCTCTCGGCCACGGCCCGTGCGCTGGACCTCACACCCGCCGCTGCGAGTGCTGCGCTCAAGCGGCTGGAGGCCGAGCTGGGCGTGGCGCTGTTCGTGCGCTCCACGCGCAGCCTGCGGCTCACGCAAGAAGGCGCACTGTTCCTGGAGCACTGTCGCCCCGCGCTGGCGGCGCTGCAGCAGGTGCAAGGCCAGCTGGCAGGCGGGCGCGCCGGTGGCTTGCGCGGCACGCTGCAGCTGGCCGCGCCGTCGGACCTGGGGCGCAATGTGCTGCTGCCCTGGCTCGATGCCTTCCAGACCGAACACCCGGGCATCGACATCCGCCTGCAGCTGGCCGACCGCGTGGCCAACGTGTACAGCGAGCCGGTGGATGCTGCCTTCCGCTACGGCAAGCCGCAGGATTCGAGCCTGGTCGCACTGCCGCTGGCCGCCGACCACCGGCGCGTGCTCTGCGCAGCGCCCGCCTACCTGGCAGCGCACGGCATGCCCGACACGCCCCACGCACTGGCCGAGCACCAGGGCCTGTGCTTCATGTTGGGCGAGGACGTGCACGACCGCTGGCGCTTCTGGGATGCCGCAGGCCAGGAGGTGGTGGTGCGCGTGCGCAGCCGCAACGTGGCCAACGATGGCGATGTGGTGCGCCGCTGGGCGGTGCTGGGCCGGGGCATTGCGTACAAGTCGTACTTCGACGCGGCCGATGATCTGGCCGCCGGCCGGCTGGTGCCGCTGTGCCCTGGCTGGACCACCGAGGCCGTACCGCTCTTTCTGGTGGCGCCCAGCCGCCGCCAGTTCACGCCGCTGGTGCGGGCGCTGCGCGACTTCGTGGCCGGGCGCCTGCAGGCGCTCATGGAGCGGGCGCCACGCTGAACGCTAGCAGCAACCGCATCCGCAGCGCCGACCTGCCGCACGAGGCTCTGCCAGCAGCAGGGGTAATGCACACGCGACCGGCGCCGCGCACCCGTGCGCCGCACAATCGCGCCCTTGCTGCCGCCACCGAGCGCGGCGCTTCTTGCGCAGCCCAGTGCCCGGTGCTGCGGCAACGCCTTCGACGGAGAAAGACAATCATGCTGAGTTTCGACTTCCACAACCCCACCCACATCGTCTTCGGCCAGGGGCGCATTGCCGACCTGGCCAAGCTGGTGCCCGCTGCCGCCAAGGTGCTGATCCTGGTGGGTGGCGCCAGCGCCGAAAAGACCGGCACGCTGGCCGAGGTGCGCGCCGCGCTGGGCGAGCGCGAGCACGCCACCTTCAGCGGCATCGAGCCCAACCCCAGCTACGAAACCTCCATGCAGGCCGTGGCGCAGATCCGCGAAGGCGGGTTTGACTTTCTGCTGGCCGTGGGCGGCGGCTCGGTGATCGACGCCACCAAGTTCATCGCCGCCGCCGTGCTGTTTGAAGGCGGCGACCCCTGGGCCATTCTGGAAAAGTTTGGCCGCAACGTGCAGCGCGCCATGCCGTTTGGCGCTGTGCTCACCCTGCCTGCCACGGGTTCGGAGATGAACAACGGCAGCGTCATCACTCACCGCGCCAAGGGTGCCAAGCTGCCCTTCAGCAGCGAGCACACCTACCCCGTCTTCTCGGTGCTGGACCCCACCAAGACCTACACCCTGCCGCCCCAGCAGCTGGCCAACGGTGTGGTCGATGCCTTTGTGCACACGGTGGAGCAGTACCTGACTTACCCGGTCAACGCCCCGGTGCAAGACCGCTTTGCCGAAGGCATCCTGCACACGCTGATCGAGGTGGGCCCGCGCCTGCTCACCGCCCCCGAGCCCGTGTACGACGACCGCGCCAACCTGATGTGGGCCGCCACCATGGCGCTCAACGGCCTGATCGGCGCGGGCGTGCCGCAAGACTGGGCCACGCACATGATTGGCCACGAGCTGACGGCGCTGCACGGCATTGACCACGCCCGCACCCTGGCCATCGTTCTGCCCGCGCTGCTGAACGAGCGCCGTGGCCCCAAGCGTGCCAAGCTGCTGCAGTATGGTGAGCGCGTGTGGGGTATCACCACAGGCAGCGAAGACGAACGCATCACCGCTGCCATCGAACGCACCCGCGACTTCTTTGAAAGCATGGGCATCCGCACCCGCCTCTCGGGCTACGGCCTGGGCGCTGAGGTCGTCGACAAGGTGGTCGCCCAGCTGGAAGCCCACGGCATGGTCAAGCTGGGCGAGCAGCGCGAGATCACGCCTGCAGTGAGCCGCCGGATTCTGGAAGCAGCGCTGTAAGCCAACGCCGCAATTTGACGCGCCGCAGTACCCGGCAGCCTTGGTTGGGGGTACTGTGGCGTTTTGGTTTTTTACAACCGGTTTTTAGATTCCCCTGAACAAAGAAAGCGACCCCCATGGCACACATCCTCATGGTTCTGACGTCCCACGACCAACTGGGCAACACCGGCAAAAAGACCGGCTTCTGGCTGGAAGAGTTTGCCGCCCCGTACTACGTGTTCAAAGATGCTGGCGTGCAGATCACGCTCGCATCGCCCCACGGCGGCCAGCCGCCGCTGGACCCCAAAAGCGATGACGAGAGCGCCCAGACGGACGCCACGCGCCGCTTCAAGGCCGATGCCGAAGCGCAAAAGCAGCTGGCCAGCACGGTGCCGCTGTCGAGCGTGAAGGCCGATGCGTTTGACGCCGTGTTCTACCCCGGCGGCCACGGCCCGCTGTGGGACCTGGCTGAAGACGCGCAGTCCATCGCGCTCATCGAACAGACCTTTGCCGCTGGCAAACCGCTGGCGCTGGTGTGCCACGCGCCGGGCGTGCTGCGCCACACCAAGGCACCCGATGGAACCCCACTGGTGAAGGGCAAAAAGGTGACGGGCTTTACCAATACCGAAGAAGACGCCGTGCAGTTGACCGACGTGGTGCCCTTCCTGGTGGAAGACATGCTCAAGGCCAACGGCGGCGTGTACTCCAAAGGCCCTGACTGGGCACCCTATGTGCTGACCGATGGCACGCTGATCACAGGGCAGAACCCTGCCTCGTCCGAGCCGGGCGCCCATGCGGTGCTGCAGTTGCTGGGGTAACCCCACTGTGCAGAGCTCTCGCCTGCCAGTGGGGCCTGCGCTGGATTTTAGTAAAAATGGGCGCTAGCGCTCTACTGAAAAGCGCTGGCAGCTATTAAATTAATAGCGTTTCGCAGGCCTGGATTCTGCTCAGGCCGCGGCGTTTGCGCTGGCTTCCACCTCCACCAGGCAGTCATAAAACGTGGGCGCGCGGCCCAGGTCGGTCAGGGCCTGGCTGGTGACCTCGTTCACGTTGGTGCCGTTCAGCCCCAGCTTGCGCCACCAGATGCCCAGGCCGTTGACCACGCCGGGGCGGGCACGGGTGGAGACTTCTGCATGGCACTCGTAGCTGCCCCGGTCATTGAACACGCGCACGGTGCTGCCGTCGGCAATGCCGCGTGCAGCGGCGTCGTCGGGGTGCATCTCCAGCAGAGGGCGGCCTTCGATGGTGCGCAGGCTCTTGACGTTGACGAAGGTGGAGTTGAGGAAGTTGCGCGCGGGCGGCGAGATCATCGCCAGCGGGTAGCGGGCGTCGGTGCCCTGCAACTCGTGGTTGGGAACGTGGTCGGGCAGGCCGTCCAGGCCCTGCGCTACCAGGCGGGCGCTGTAGAACTCGCATTTGCCAGAAGGCGTGGGGAAGTTGCCCTCGGCAAACGGCGCATCGGGCAGGGTCAGCGTGGCAAAGCCCTGGCGTTCGAGCAGGGCGTAGTCCACCGCGCTGCCAAAGGCCTGGCGACACAGGGTTTCGTCGCTGTCGGCAAAGCAGGGGTCGGTCAGGCCCATGCGGGCGGCCAGGTCGCGGAAGATCTGGGCGTTGCTGCGCGCCTCGCCCACGGGGGCAATGGCCGGGCGGTTGAGCATCACATCGGTGTGGCCATAGGCCAGGTGCACGTCCCAGTGCTCGAGCTGCGTGGTGGCGGGCAGGATGTAGTCGGCGTAGTCGGCTGTGTCGGTGTGAAAGTGCTCCAGCACCACGGTGAACAAATCCTCGCGGGCAAAGCCCTGCACCACCTTGCCTGAATCGGGCGCCACGGCGACGGGGTTGCTGTTGTAGACCACCACGGCCTCCACCTTCGGGCCAAACTTGGGCGAGGCCTCGTGCAGCAGGTCGTCGCCAATGGTGGACATGTTGATGGTGCGCGGCGTGCGCCCGGCCAGCAGGTCTGGGCGGTGCAGCGCCGCCCGTTGCACCGGAAACTGCCCGGAGCTGGACAGCAGCATGCCACCCGCACGGTGCCGCCATGCGCCGATGAGCGCGGGCAGGCAGGTCACGGCGCGCACCGCATTGCCGCCGCCACGCACGCGTTGCATGCCGTAGTTCAGGCGGATGGCGGCGGGCTTTGTGGTGCCGTAGTCGCGGGCGAGCTGGCGGATTTGCTCGACGGGGATGCCGCACACCTCGGCCGCACGCTCGGGCGGCCATTGCCGGGCGCGGTCACGTAGCTGCTCCCAGCCCAGGGTGTGCTGGGCGATGTAGTCGTGGTCGAGCCAGTCGTGGGCGATCAGCTCGTGCATCAGCGCCAGCGCCAGTGCGGCGTCGGTGCCGGGGCGCAGGGCGATGTGTTCGTGGCACTTGTCGGCGGTTTCGCTCTTGCGGGGGTCGATGCACACCAGCTTGGCGCCATTGCGCTTGGCCTGCTGGGCGTAGCGCCAGAAGTGCAGGTTGCTGCCAATCGAATTGCTGCCCCAGATGAGGATGAGCTGGGATTCGGCAAAGAACTCCACCTTCATGCCCACCTTGCCACCCAGGGTCTGCACCAGCGCTTCGCCACCGGCCGATGCGCAGATGGTGCGATCGAGCAGCGAGGCGCCCAGGCGGTGGAAGAAGCGGCGGTCCATGCTCTCGCCCTGCACCAGGCCCATGGTGCCCGCGTAGCTGTAGGGCAGGATGGCCTCGGGGGCGCGGGCCGCAATGGCTTGCAGGCGCTGGGCAATGTCGCTTAGCGCTTCGTCCCAGGTCACGGGCGTGAACTGGCCGCTGCCTTTGGCGCCGCTGCGCTTGAGCGGCGTGAGGATGCGCTCGGGGTGGTAGGTGCGCTCGGTGTACTTGCTCACTTTCGCGCACAGCACGCCATCGGTGTGGGGGTGATCCGGGTTGCCTTGCACCCGGGTGGCCACGCCGTTTTCCACGGTGGTGACCAGGCCGCAGGTGTCCGGACAGTCGTGCGGGCAGGCGCCGCGAACGCTTAGAACCTGTCCCGGTGTAGGGTTTACGCTAATAGATGCAGACATTTTTCGTGATTAACCGAAAATTGATGGTATTAATGTGTATGTAACCTGTTCAAGGTTGCGTGCTTTGTGACTCAACGTTGCATCCAAAGCCGGTGTGGCGGTTATACGTTGCCCCTGACACAAAACCAACCCTCAGCACCCACCATGCAACCCTCCGTTTTGAACCGCAGACAGTTTTCCCTAGGCATTGGCGCTACCGCGCTGGCTGGTTTTGGTGTGGCACGGGCCCAAAGCGAAGGCCGTATCGTGCTGGGGCAGTCTGCCGCATTTTCAGGCCCGGCCGCGCAATTGGGTATCCAGTTCAACCAGGGGGCCAAGCTGTTTTTTGACCAGCTCAACGCCGCCGGAGGCGTGGGCAAGCGCATGGTGGAAATCCGCACGCTGGACGACGGCTACGAGCCCGACCGCTGCGCAGAAAACACCCGCAAGCTCATCGCTGACGACGTGTTTGCACTGTTTGGCTATGTGGGCACACCCACCAGCCTGGCGGCAGTGCCCCTGTTCAACCAGGCCAAGGTGCCGTTTTTCGCCCCGTTCACGGGGGCTGAGTCGCTGCGCCAGCCGTTCAATCGCCTCGCCTTCCATGTGCGGGCTTCGTACTACGACGAAACCGCGCTCATCGTGCGCCAGCTGGTCAACCTGGGCATCAAGAAGATCGCCGTGTTCCACCAGAACGATGCCTATGGCAAGGCTGGGCTTGACGGCGTGAACAAGGCGCTGGCCGAGCACAAGCTGCCCCTGGCAGGCGCTGCCACTGTGGAGCGCAATTCGGTGGACGTGGCTGCCGCCGTGGAAAAGCTGGTGGCCGCCAAGCCCGATGCGGTGGTGCAGATCGCCGCCTACGGCGCCAGCGCCGCCTTTGTGCGTGCAGCGCGCAAGGCCGGTTTTGGCGGCACGTTCTACAACGTGTCGTTTGTGGGCACACAGGCCCTGGCCGACGAGCTGGGCAAAGACGGTGCCGGGGTCGTGGTGTCGCAGGTGGTTCCCTCGCCCTACCAGCCCTCGCGCCAGATCACGCGCGAGTTTCTGGAGGCCATCAAAAAAGGCGGCGACAAGGTGCAGGCCAACTATTCCAGCATGGAGGGCTTCCTGGCCGCCCGCATCTTCACCGAAGGCCTGCGCCAGGCCGCAGCCAGCGGCAAGATCACCCGCGACAGCCTGATTTCCGGCCTGGAGGGCATCGGCACCCAGGTCATCTCGGGCTACCCGGTGTCGTTTGGCCCCAACGACCACTCTGCGTCGCATTTCGTGGAGATGTCCATGCTCACCGGGGATGGCAGGGTTCGCACTTAAATCATTTTCCTGTTTGAATTGGTGATTTTTGCCCAAAGATATTTCCATTTATTGAGGAAAATAATAAAATTGATGATCTGGGGTCATCTTCTTGTTCCTGGGAGTGGCCGGTGGGGCCGAATTTCCGAGGCGAAGGAACAAGCAGCATGTGCAGTGGTTCAAGCGTGCGCAGCTGTGGGTTGCGGCAGGGCTGACGGTGTTGGCGGGGGCGGTGGTTGCTGATCCGTACCCTCCCACCCTTGCCAATGGCGCCGCGCATTTTCCTGCGGTTGCCTGGCCCAGCGAGCCCGCCAACCCGCTGCAATGTGGGACCCAATGCGGAGACTGGCAGCCATACACGCGGTTCCAGTCTGGGGTGGCTGACCCCCGGACCCAAGACCCTTCCAACGGCGGTACGGCCCCTCAGAACTACGTCAACATCTCATCGTCCTGCGTGGACAAGAACTACCCCAGCGTCTATTACGCGCTGCGGCAGGGCGCGGCGCCAGACGGTAGCCAGGACGTCATCATGTTCCGCTGGCGTGTGGAGCAAATTGCCAATACGTATGCCACCGGCCCAAGCGCTGGGGCCTATGGCGCGTCAGATCCCTGGAGCTCTGCGCTGTGGAGCGTGCTGTTTGATGTAGACGGCGACGGATACCTGGACCTGGCTGCCCATCTGGACGGATCGTCGGGCGCCCCTGCCGCGGCCATTGACAGGATTGCGGGCATCTGGAGCAAACGCCCTACGCAGTCGCTGGACTACCTGGGCGACCCCACCAACGTCAAGCTGCTGGCCCACAACCCGACGGCATTTGTGGACACGGCTTCGGGAAAGCTGTTGAACTTTGGTGTGCGCAACGCACAAAACGAGCCGCAGGCTAGCTGGCCCAATGGCAGCGCCGAAACCGCCTGGGATTACGGCACCACCCGGGCCAAGCGTGTAAGCACCAGCCCTTGCAACGAGTATTTCATCGACTACCAGATCCCTGTGCAGATGCTGGATGCCAGCAGCCAGGGTGGGCCCAAGATCACACGCAGCACACCGCTGTCGATGGTGTTTTGCACGGCCAACAGCCTGAACAACCCCTTTCAGAAGGATTGCGCGATCAATGCCCGTTGGACGGGTTCATCTGCCCGCCCCGCACCTTTTGGCGACTACATCTCGTTCAATCAGGCTGCAGCCTACGCCCAGCCCATCGTTTCAAAGGTGGTGGCCACGCCACCCAACACCTGCCCAGGCAACTACACACTCAGCGCCTCAGTGCAAGACACACTGGCCGTGGTCAATGGCGCAGTGGTGCCGTCGGTGCAGTCCGTGCGCTTCTTTTATTACCACGATGCCAATGGCAACGGCATTGCCGACGACAACACCAGCTGGACCTTTGCGGCCGATGCCACGCTGCGCCCCGGCACCTTGAACACCTGGACCGCGCAGTGGAGCGGTGTGGGCCTGCCCAAGGGCAGCTACCTGATTGGCGTGCAGGCACTGGACGACAACACCCAGGTCGATCTCGGGGTGACCCCTTCCGGCGTGAACAACCGCACGTTCTCGTACGTGGCGGGCGACGCCCAGAACCGCATTGAAATGGGCGGCACCAGCTATGCCCCGGTGCCTTTGCACAGCCCCGCGATGCCGGCGCCAGGTGCTGGCGAAAGCTGGTGGGGCAATCCCTCAGTGACGGGCAGCCAGGTGGCGCTGGTCGGTCTGGCGCTCAACCAATGTGGGGTTGCGCCCACCATCACCAAAACCGTCAGCCAACCCAGCCTGGCCACAGGCGGCAACGCAACATTCACCGTCACGATTGCCAACGCCACAGGCTCGGCGATCACTCTCAGCCGCATCGATGACCCGCTGCCCACCGGGTTTTCGTACCAATCGACCACCACATTCACCAATGGGGGGGTGGCCGTTGCGGGCTACACCGCACCCACGGCCAGCGCCACGGGCACGGTATCGTGGATTCCCTCGGCACCCCTGACCGTGGCGAACAACGCGGTGGTGGTCGTGGGCTTTGTTGCCCAGGCCAGCACAGTGGCGGGCAACTACAACAACACTGCATCGGCAGAAACCAGCTATGGCACGCTCACCAGCAGCCCGGTCGCACTGCAGGTGGACGCAGCCCGCCTGTCGTTGACCAAGACACCCAGCCGCTACAACATCAACCCCGATGGCACCACGCAGCTCACGTACACCCTGCGTTATGCCAACGACTCCGCCGTCACGGTAACTGCAGCCGCCATCAGCGACGCGTTGCCTGTGGGTGTGACCTACGTGGGTTGCACTGGCGGTACTGCGTGCAGCAACGCCAGCGGCACGGTGGGATGGTCTCTGGGAAGCCTCGCTGGCGGTGCCTCGGGCGACGTCACGGTGACCGTCACGGTGAACACCAGCTACGCCAGCACTTCGTTGGTCAATAGCGCCACGGTGTCGGCCACGGCGCCAGACGGATCCCCCGTGTCGGCCAGCGGCTCGACCACCGTGGCCGTCAATGCCCCCGCTCCAGCCTTCACCTTGAGCAAGTCTGCCAATGCTGTGCGGGTGGCGCCTGGGGGCTCTATCACCTGGACGCTGAGCTACCACAACTACGGCACGGGGCCCGCGTCTGGCGTGGTCGTGACCGACACGCTGCCTGCCGGGACGACGTTCTCGTCGTGCACGGGCGGCTGTACCCAATCCGCAGGTGTGGCAACTTGGAACCTGGGCACTGTGGCGGCAGGGGCCAGCGCGTCCCTGACCATGACCACGGCCGTGAGTTCTTCGACGCCTTTCACTTTTCCCAATCCGGTGCACAACAGCGCCAAATTGGTCTGGTCGGGCAATGCGACGGGAGTGAGCGCCGCTGCCGATGTCGGCATCACGGGGGCCTCATGCAGTGCCGTGTACTACTTCCATGGTCCCACCACCAGCCGCACGGCCACGCTCACGCCGCCCGCCAGTGGCGACGCCAACATCAGCGAGCAACCGGGAACGACCACGTTGGTGTTCCCAGGCGTTGCACCTGCCGGGGGCATCAATGCCGCAGGCAAGACGCTGACCATCAGCTTCTTCATGGCCTCCAGTACCGGCAATGCCACGTTCCAGGTCACTCTCTATAACGTGACACGCAGCCAGTCTATTGCCAGCAGCGCGGCGCAGGGGGTTTCCAACAGCAGTGGCAGCCCGGTGCTCCAGACGTTCACGGTTACCGTGCCGGCTGGCACCACGATCGCTGCGGGTGACCAGCTCGAATGGCGTTTCACGTTGGGCGGCTCAGGCCAGTTGCCCACCTTCTGGTACAACAGCCCGACCTACAACTCGCGCTCTTCCATCTGCGACGCGTCGGCCCCTGCCAACATCACGCTCTCCAAGGTGGTGGACCAGCCCAACGTCTCGTCCGTTCCCTCCAATGTGCAGTACACGCTGGTGTTCACCAACACCGGTGGCACCGACGCCAGCGCCGTGACGCTGCAAGACGCATTGCCCGCCAACGTCACGATGACGGGGGCCACACTCAACAATGCGGCCGTCAATCTGGGCAGCACTCCGTATGGCAATCCCTACACGTTCAGCGTGAACTCCACCAGCGGCACCAGCGGCGTGGTCAAGGCGGGTGAGTCGGGTACGCTGGTCATCCAGGCCGCGCTGAGCGGGGCGGCCTCTGGCACCGTTACCAACAATGCCTCGGTGGCTGTGGGGGGCAGCACGGTAGCCAATGCGTCCGCATCCACTGTGGTGGGCAGCCTCACGGCAGGCGGCTCCCCTGCGCTCAGTTTGAGCAAGGCGGCGGACAAGACGTCCATCATTGCGGGTGGCGTGGTCACCTACACGCTCACACTGGTCAACACCGGCCAGGCAGCCGCCGCCAGTGTTGCCGTGAGCGACATGCTGCCGGTGCGGCCGTACTTTGCCTATGGCAGTTGCACGGCATCGGTGGGCTCCTGTGCGCAGTCGGGCGGGACCGTGACCTGGACGGTGGGCGCCCTTGCTGCCGGGGCCGCCGCAACGGCCACGATCACCATGAATGCCGCTACCAGTGGCGTGCCGGCGGGGTCTACCCTGTTGAACAACCTGGCCACGGCCACCGATGCCAGCTACTGCACGGGGGGCAATCCCCCCGCCAGCTGCACCAGCAACACGGTGGCTGTGTCTCTGAGCGGCAACCCCATCCTGGCCCTGACCAAGGCCGCTTCGCCAACCACCGCCGAGCCCGGCGATATGGTGACTTACACGCTGGTGGTGACCAACAGTGGATCTTCTGCTGCCAGCGCCGTGGTAGTGGAGGACCCTGTGCCTGCGAACATGGCCTTCGCACAGGTCACAGGGGCAGGCCCTGGCAGCGCCAGCTTTGATGCCTTGGGCAACCGCGTGGTCTTCCAGGTGGGCTCGCTGGCTGCGGGCGCTTCTGCCACGTTGAGCTTCCAGGCCAAGGTGCAGGCGCTGACTGCGGGCAACACCTCTATCGTCAACACCGCCAGCGTGACGGCACAGAACGCGCCCAGTCGCACGGCCAGTGCCACGGTGTCTGCCTCTGCGCAGCCCCAGCTCACGCTCACCAAGCAGGCGCCCGCTCAGGTGGGCTACCCTGCGGCCACGCTCACGCAATCGGCCGCCAACGCCACACAGCTGCGGGTGAACGACAGCAGCCAGATCGCATTGGGCCAGTATGTCTCGGTCGGCGGATCGGTGGTACGGGTGGTTGGGCTTTCTCCAACCACCTTGACCCTGGCATCGCCGGTGACCGCTGCAACCGGTGCCTTGGTGCAGGCCGCCATCAGTTACACGCTGACTTACCAAAACACTGGCAAAGCCACTGCTGCCAATGTGACGCTCACGGACACTCTGCCCTCGGGCATGGTGCCCGTGGCATCAGAGCCCACGGGGTCGGTGTCAGGCGCCACCGTGAGCTGGAGCCTGGGCAGTCTTGACCCCGGTGCCAGTGGCTCGGTGCAACTGGTGGCCTTGCCCCAGGCTGCTGGTAGCTATGTCAACCAGGCCAGTGTCCAGTGCGGCACCTGTGGCGCTGCCGTGCAGGTCAGCGCCACCACGTCGGTGGGTGGACTGGTGGTGACCAAGCGCACCACCACGCCCACGGTTGCCGCGGGCAGTCTGGCCGAATACGTGATTGAGGTGCGCAACACTGCAGCCACCGCCATCGCATCGATGACGGTCACGGATGTGCTGTCTTCCGGGTTCCAGTACGAATCCACCGCCGCGGTGCTCAATAACGGCAGTCCCGTTGCGCCTTCTGCAGCTCCGGTCGTGGGCGACTCCAGCCTGTCCTGGGGCAGCTTCACTGTGCAACCCGGGCAGACCTTGTCGGTGCGCTTTGCTGCCCGGGTGTCGGCCAATGCGGGCACGGCCACTTACCAAAACGATGCGGGTGCCACACCGGTGAATCGAACGGTGGCCTATGACTTTCTGGGATCGACCGCCGAAGACGTGGTGGTGCTGGGGGCAGACTCCGGCCTCATCGCTGGGGTGGTGTTTCATGACACAGACAACAGCAACAGCTTCGATGCTGCAGTGGATTGGCCGCTGTCTGGCGTGACGGTGCGCTTCTACGACAGCACCAACACGCTGGTGTACGAAGAGGTGACCGACGCCGCTGGCCGCTACGCACGCGTCGTGCCCGTGGGCACTTGGTCGGTGCAAGCGGTGACCGGTGGCATTCCGGCCGGGTTGAGCCTGGGCGGCAGCTACGCCAATCCAGCCTCGGTCACGGTGGGTGCGGCCCAGAGTGCGCAGGCCGACATGGGCTTTGTGAACCCTTCGGCGCTCCCCGATCTGGTGTTGGCCAAATCGCACACCGGCAATTTCAGCCAGGGCCAGACGGGGGCGGAGTACCGGCTGGTGGTCGCCAACCAGGGTGCTGGCGCGACCTCTGGCCAGGTGGTGGTGACAGACACGCTGCCCGCAGGCCTCACGGCCACCGCGCTCAGTGGTGCGGGCTGGACTTGCGCCTTGGCCACGTTGACCTGTACGCGGTCTGACGTGCTGGCTGCCGGGGCGTCGTTCCCCACCGTCACGCTCACGGTTTCTGTGGCTGGCAATGCTGCCGCTCAGGTGACGAACCAGGCGGCCGTGAGCGGCGGTGGAGAAACCAATACCGCCAACAACAGCGCCACCGACCCGACCACGATCACCACCGTGTCCCTCGTGCCTGACCTGGCAATGGCCAAGGCGCACACGGGCAACTTCACCCAGGGCCAAACCGGTGCGGTGTACACCCTCACGGTGCGCAACGTGGGCGCTGGCCCCAGCAGTGGTGTGGTGACGGTGACGGACACCTTGCCAGCAGGTCTCACGGCCACCGCTATCGCCGGTTCGGGCTGGACTTGTGTGCTGGGCAGCCTGACCTGCACCCGCAGCGATGCACTTGCTGCGGGTTCCAGCTGGCCGGTGATTCAGGTCACTGTGACGGTGGGCACCAGCGCTCCCGCTTCGGTGACCAATACCGCTGTGGTGTCGGGCGGTGGCGATGCCACGCCGGGCAACAACACCGCCAGCGATGTGACCGTGATTGGCCTGTGTGGCTGCACCATCGCTGGCCATGTGTTCAAGGACTTGAACCGCAATGGCATCGAAGACCCGGGTGAGCAGCCATTTGCGAACGTGCAGATCACCTTGCAGCAAGTGACGCAGGGCACGCCCTTGTCCCTGCAGGCGCGCAGCCGCCAACAAGCCAAAGTGGCTGCGGCGACCTGGACGGCCACCACCGATGCGAATGGCAACTTCAGTGTGCAACTGCCAGGGGTGACCACGGTGAAGCTGTTTGTGACGCCCCCCACGGGATACATCGAAACCACCGGCACCGACGGGCAGACCGTGACCGTGGGGCAGGTGCTGGCCACGGCCTTGCCGGTGGGGCTGGTGCCTGCTGCCCCTGTGGCCGCCACGGCCATTCCGGTGTTTGGCCCGTGGATGTGGGCGCTGCTGACCCTGCTGTTGGGGGGCTTGGGCTGGGGGGCGCAACGGCGGAGGGTGTGAGCCCGCGCGACTGGGGCGGCAGCGCAAGCACCGGTTCAAAGCCTCCCCGGGGGCTTTTCGGGACTGGCCCGCCGGTCCCTCTGGCTTAGCCGAAGTCGGACACGGCTGCCAGCCCCCGCAAAAACGCCTCGCAGCGTGCCAATTGCTCCAGGCTCACAAACTCGTCGGGCTGGTGGGCCTGCTGGATGCTGCCGGGTCCGCACACCACGGTGGGGATGCCCGCGTTTTTGAACAGCCCGGCTTCGGTACCGAAGGCCACCAGCGTGGTGCCGGTTTCGCCGCTCAGCCGCTGGGCCAGACGGGTGACGGCGTCGTCCTTGCTGCCCAGGAAGCTCGGGATCTCGCAGATGGTCTCAAAGCCAAAACCTGCGTCTGGCGCCACCTTCTTCATCGCGGGCTCCAGCGACTTGGCATAGGCCAGCATTTCCGCTTGCATCTGCGCGGCGTTGGCCGTGGGCAGGTCGCGGAATTCGTAGCGGAATTCGGCGTCGCGCGGCACCACGTTGTCGGCAATGCCACCGTGGAACTGGCCGACGCTGGCGGTGGAAAAGGGCACGTCAAAGCCTTCAAAGCGGGGCTCGTGCTGCTCAAAGCCCTCGGCCATGTCGCGCACGCGACCCACCACGCGGGCGGCCATTTCAATCGCGTTCACGGAGTGCGGGGTCAGCGAAGAGTGCGCCTCTTTGCCGCGCACGCAGCACTTGTAGCGGTACACACCCTTGTGGGCAATGGCGGGCACCATGAGCGTGGGCTCACCCACAATGCAGGCCAGGGGTTTGATACCGGCGTCGCGCAGGTCGGCAATCAGCTCTTTCACACCAAAGCAGCCCACTTCTTCGTCGTAGCTGAAGGCGAAGTGCACCGCGAACGGGGCCTTGCTGTTCAGGAAGGCTTCTGCGTGGGCCAGGGCCAGGCCGATGAAGGCCTTCATGTCGGCACTGCCGCGGCCGTAGAGCTTGCCGTCCTGCACCAAGGCGCTCAGTGGGTCCATGCTCCAGTCCTGCCCCGTCCAGGGCACGGTGTCGGTGTGGCCCGAGAGGATGATGCCGCTGGGCTTGCCTTCGCCCAGCGTGGCGAACAGATTGGCCTTGGTCTTGTCGGCGTTGAATGTCAGGCGGCTTTTCACGCCCAGTTGGGCCAGCGTGTCGCGCACAAAGTGGATCAGCTCCAGGTTGGAGTTCTGGCTGACGGTGTTCATGCGCACCAGGGTTTGTGCAATTTCGAGGGCGTGGGCAGAGAGCATGGGCGGAACCAGGGCTGAAGGTGGAAATACCCGTTTCGGCAAAAGGTGGTCTGCCACCACTGGCGTGGCAGGGCCCTTGCTGGCGGGCTAGACTGTGCGATCGTAAGGATGCATATCATGAACGTTATCGACTCCATCGTCACCCAGGCCGCGGGTATTGCAGCGGTGCGCCGGGATATCCACGCCCACCCCGAGCTGTGCTTTGAAGAAGTGCGCACCGCCGATGTGGTGGCGGGCAAACTCACTGAATGGGGCATTCCCATCCACCGCGGGCTGGGCAAGACGGGGGTGGTGGGCATTGTGCATGGCCGCGACGGCGGTGCCTGCGGGCGTGCCATTGGCCTGCGCGCCGACATGGACGCCCTGCCCATGCAGGAGTTCAACACCTTTGAGCACGCCAGCAAGCACCACGGCAAGATGCACGCCTGCGGCCACGATGGCCACGTGGCCATGCTGCTGGCCGCGGCGCAGCACTTTGCCAAGCACCGCAACTTTGACGGCACGGTGTACCTCATCTTCCAGCCTGCGGAAGAGGGCGGCGGCGGTGCCCGCGTGATGATTGAAGACGGCCTGTTTGAAAAATTCCCCATGCAGGCCGTGTACGGCATGCACAACTGGCCGGGCATGCCCGCAGGCACCATGGCTGCCAGCGCCGGGCCGGTGATGGCGTCCACCAGCGAATTCAAGATCACCGTGCGCGGCAAGGGCGGCCACGCTGCCATGCCCCACATGGGGGTGGACCCGGTGCCCATTGCCTGCCAGATGGTGCAGGCCTTCCAGACCATCATCAGCCGCAACAAGAAGCCGGTGGATGCAGGTGTGATCTCGGTCACCATGATCCACACGGGCGAGGCCACCAACGTGGTGCCCGACAGCTGCGAGTTGCAAGGCACGGTGCGCACCTTCTCGTTTGAGGTGCTCGACCTGATCGAAAAGCGCATGCGCCAGGTGGCCGAGCACACCTGCGCCGCGCACGATGCGGTGTGCGAGTTTGAATTTGTGCGCAACTACCCGCCCACCATCAACACCCCGGCCGAAGCGCAGTTTGCCCGCAAGGTCATGGCCAGCATCGTGGGCGAAGACAAGGCGCTGGACCAGGAGCCCAGCATGGGCGCGGAAGACTTTGCCTACATGCTGCAGGCCAAACCGGGTGCCTACCTGTTCATTGCCAACGGCGATGGCAGCCACCGCGAAATGGGCCACGGTGGCGGGCCTTGCACGCTGCACAACCCCAGCTACGACTTCAATGACGACCTGATCCCGCTGGGCGGCACGTTCTGGGTGCGGCTGGCCGAAGAATGGCTGGCGGCCCAGGCCAAGGCTGCCTGAGAGACCACCCCACCTGCCCGTCCGTTGATTGAAAGAACTGTTCCATGATTGGTATCCCTGAAGCCTTTTCGCCCACCTACGCGGTAGCCCGCCGGAAGTTTCTGGAGGCCGCCGCCGCAGGCGGGCTGGAGGTGGAGTCCCACACCCACCCGCTGGCGGGGCGTGACGGCGAGGTGCTGGCCATGGACGTGGCTTTGGACGGCCCCCGTGGCGCAGACAAGCTGCTGATGGTGAGCAGCGCCTGCCACGGGGCGGAGGGCTACTGCGGCAGCGGCGTGCAGGTGTTTGCGCTGCACGACGCCGAGTGGCGTGCCAAGGCGCGCGATGCTGGCGTGGCGGTGCTCTACATCCATGCGCTCAACCCGTACGGCTTCTCGCACATTCGGCGCGCCACGCACGAAAACGTCGATCTCAACCGCAACTTCCACTCCTTCACCGGGCCCTTGCCGGACAACCCCGCCTACCGCGAGGTGGCGCCCCTGCTGCTGCCCGACGTTTGGCCGCCCAACGCCGCCAACGTGCAGGCGGTGCAAGCCTTCATTGCCGCGCGCGGCGAGTCCGCCTGGCAGGCCGCCATCACCCGGGGGCAGCATGAGTTTGCGCAGGGCTTGTTCTATGGCGGCACCGCACCCACCTGGAGCAACCAGACCTTGCGCCAAGTGCTGCGCGAGCACGGCACCCGTGCGCAGCGCCTGGCCTGGATTGACCTGCACACGGGCCTGGGCCCCAGCGGCCTGGGCGAGCGCATCTACGCCGGCAAGGACGATGCCGCCGCCGTGCAGCGCGCCCGCCAGTGGTGGGGTGGCGGCGGTGCCACGCCCGTGACTTCGATCTACGACGGCTCATCCACCTCGGCCTTCCTCACAGGTCTGATGTGGACGGCCATCTACGACGAGTGCCCACAGGCCGAATACACCGGTATTGCCATGGAATACGGTACCGTGCCGGTCACCGAAGTCATCCAGGCCCTGCGCGCAGAGCACTGGCTCAATATCCACCCCGAAGCCCCGGCCGAACTGGCCGCACAGATCAAGGCCCAGATGCTGGCCGCCTTCTACACCGACACCGATGCATGGAAAGGCCAGATCATCAGCCAGGCAAGGCAGTCACTGTTCCAGGCAGTGGATGGTTTGACGGGTTATTGATAAAAAAAGCCCTGCAGCGCTTATCTGGAAAGCGCAATGCGCTATCAAAATATGAGCATTTTGATGAGGACGCATGCGTTACGGGCGCTGCCGGGGAGTGTCGTGTGGACGTCGCTCGCTGGCCGCCGCACTGGGCAGTGGCGGCCTGAGGCTCTAAGATGGCGCGGCTCATTTTTTGCGCTTTTTTGCATCCTTTCCCCATCCGATACGGAGACAACCGCATGTCCGACCTGAACGCCGCTTTTGAAGCCGCCGTCGCCAATTCCAAGAACCTGTCCGAGCGCCCCGACAACGCGACCCTGCTCAAGATCTACGCCCTCTACAAGCAAGCCACCGTGGGCGACAACACCGAGAAGAAGCCCAGCTTCTCCGACATGGTGGGCCGCGCCAAGTGGGACGCCTGGGAAAAGCTCAAGGGCACCGCAGCCGATGCCGCCAAGCAGCAGTACATTGACCTGATCACCGAGCTGAGCTGAGCGCGACCTTCGCGTCTTCCTCGCGACGAGCGGCCTGCGGGCCGCTTTGTCTTTTGGGGGAGACGTTCACCCGCCGGGCTGGCGCTGCGGTGCCCCATCCAGCGCCCACCACGCGGGCAGCAGGGCCCGCACTGCGGCGCGGCGGTAGCGGTCGTCGATCAGGAACACCACGCCTTGGTCTTGCTCGGTGCGAATCACCCGGCCCGCCGCCTGCACCACCTTGCGCAGGCCCGGAAAAAGGTAGGTGTAGTCATACCCCTTGCCTGCGCCAAAGTGCCGGTCCATCGCGCGGCGCATTTCTTCGTTCACCGGGTTGACCTGCGGCAGCCCCAGCGTGGCGATGAAGGCGCCAATGAGCCGGTGGCCGGGCAAGTCCACCCCTTCTGAGAACGCCCCTCCCAGCACGGCAAAGCCAATGCCCTGGCCACCTTCCTGAAAGCGGTCCAGAAACGCCTGGCGGGCCGCGTCGTCCATGCCCGCGGTTTGCTGCCATTGGGGCACCTCGGGGTGGGCCTGCTGCAGCTGCGCCGCAATGCGCTGCAGGTAGTCAAAGCTGCTGGCAAAGCACAGGTAGTTGCCCGGCAGGCGCGCAAACTGCTCGGCCATCAGGTGGGCGATGGGCGCCAGCGACTGCGCCCGGTCGGCAAAGCGGGTGGACAGGTGCCCCACCGTGTGCACTGCCAGCTGTCCGCTGTGAAAGGGCGATTCCACATCCACCCAGCCCGTCTCGGGCGGCAGACCCAGCAGGTCGCGGTAGAACGCTGGCGGTGTGAGCGTGCCCGAAAACAGCACGCTGCTGTGCGCCGCCGCGTGGCGTGCCGCCAGGTGCGGAGCGGGCACCACGTTGCGAATGCACAGTGTGCTGGATCGACCCCGGCGCCCGTAGAGCGGCGGGTCCAGCGTCACGTCCAGCAGCGCGTGGCTGCCGAACTGCTCGGCCATGGCGGCAAAGTGCAGCGCGTCCAGGTACAGCGCCAGCACCGGGTCGCCGGGCAGCAGGGGCGCATCGGTCTGCGCCTCGGCCACCGCGCCAATGGCGCGCTGCAGCGCCTGCACAAAGACCTCGGGCAGGGCAGGGTGCGCGCAGTACGCATCGACCTGGTCGCGGTGGATGGCGTTCCACTGCCGCTGCAGTGCGTCCAGCGCCTTGCGCACGGCTCCGGTGGCGGCCGCGCGGGCGTCGGCCAGCGTGCCCTGGTGCAGCTCGGCGGTGTACATGCGGCGGGCGCGGTCGGGCAGGTTGTGGGCCTCGTCCACCAGCACGCCCACCTTCCAGCCGTGCGCCACCGTCAGTGCATACAGCATGGCGGCGCTGTCGTAGAAGTAGTGGTAGTCGGCCACGGCCACATCGCACCAGTGCGCCATCTCCTGCGCGAGGTAATAGGGGCAGATGCCGTGCGCCAGTGCCGTGGTGCGCACGGCGGGGCCATCCCACAGGCTACTGTGCTGCGCCAGGGCCTGGCGCGCGGCAGGCAGCCGGTCGTAAAAGCCCTGTGCCAGCGGGCAGGATTCACCGTGGCAGGCTTTGTCGGGGTGCTCGCAGACCTTGTCGCGTGCCAGCACGTCCAGCACGCGCAGGGGTGGGATGGGGGAGGATGTGCGCAGTTGCTCGTGCACACGGGCTAAGGCATCGAGGGCCAGCGCATGGCCGGTGCCCTTGGCGGTCAGGAAGAGCACTTTGTCCAGCCCCTTGCGGGCGCTGGCTTGCAGCATCGGGAACAGCGTGCCCAGCGTTTTGCCGATGCCCGTGGGGGCCTGCGCCAGCAGGCAACGGCCACCGTCTTCGTTGCCATCTTGGCCAGGCCCCACGTTGCGGTACACGGCCACGGCCAGCTCGCGTTGACCCGCGCGAAAGCTGCCGTGCGGAAAGGCCAGCGCCGCCAGCGTTGCATCGCGGGCCTGGCGGTGCTGCTGCTCGCTCTGGGCCCAGGCCAGGTAGCGTGCGCACAGCGCCTCAAAGTGCGCTTGCAGGTCGGCGGCGGTGTGGGTTTCGACCAGTTCGGTCTCTTGCCCCGTGCCGGTTTGCACATAGACCAGCGCCACCTGCAGGCGCGTGAGCCCCCGAGCCTGGCACAGCAGGTGGCCGTACACGCGGGCCTGGGCCCAGTGCAGGGCGCGCTGGTGGGGGCGCACCCCGTCGAGCTGGCCCCGGTAGGTCTTGATCTCTTCGAGCTGCTGGCGGGCTGCGTCAAACCCGTCGGCCCGCCCACGCACCGTGAGCTGCTGGAACAGGCCACTCAGCGCCACCTCGGCCTCATAGCCTTCGCCCCGGCGGCCTTGCACCAGGCGGTGGCTTTCCATGCCCTCCAGCGCGCTGGGCGCGGGAGTGAAGCGCAGGTCCAGGTCGCCCGTGCGCGCCGTGAAGGCGCACAGGGCACGTACCGAAACTGTCAGCGGGGCCGGAGTTTGAAGGGGCGTGGTCATATGGCCGCCGCATCCATGAGGGGCTCCATGCCAGGCGCATCCAGCCAGCGCACATGGCACACGCTGGCGGGCAGGCCGTGGGTGTGGCAATACTGCAGCCAGCGGATCTGGTTGTCTTGCAGCTTGTCGCCCGGGCCTTTGACTTCGACCAGTTCGTAGCGCTGCTCGGCGGGGCGTGTGGGCCAGAACCGCACCAAATCTGGCAGGCCGCTGCGGTGGGCCACCGGGGCTTGCAGCAGGCGCTCAAAAAAAAGGCGCAGGTGCGCGGCGGGAATACAGTGCAGGGCCAGTTCGAGCAGCGGTTCGCTTAGCACCCCCCAGAACACATGGGGAGACTGCCGTCCTTGCTTGGTGGCAAACCGCTCCCGGATGAGAGCGCGGTAGCGTCCATCCTCCAGCGCGAGCAGGCATTCCGCAAAGAGGGCTGCGCGGCGCTCCACAAAGTCGGGCGCATTCAAGTCGGCGGGCGCACCCTGGAAGGGGTGGAAGAACGCCCCCGGCAGTGGCGCGAACATGGCGGGCCAGCACAGCAGCCCGAACAGGCTGTTGATGAGTGCGTTCTCGGTGTAGAACACTGGCGCTTCGTCGGTGTGCCAGTGCTGGCGCAGCGCCCATTCCACCGAAGTTGCGGGGCCTGGATGGGGCAGGGTGAGCGTCTGGGGGGGCTGCTGTGCGACCGCTTGGTGGGCAGGCTTCTTGGGGCGCACCACGGCGCCCGCCTGTACCCCGGCAGCGCGGTGCAGACGGGGCAGCATGCGTGTCAGGCGTTGGCTTTCCTCATCGCTTTCGGGGGCGGCCTGGGCCTGAAGTGCCAGCGCCAAAGCATCTGCATGGCGGCCCATGCGCTCATGCACGCGGATGCGCCGGTGCCGTGCGCCGGGGTGCTGGCTGTGGGCATAGGCCTGCTCGGCCAGTGGCCAGTCGGCCGCTTTTTCGCAGGCCTCGCCCAGGCGCATCAGCAGTTTGGCGCGGCGGCGTTCCAGCCAGGGGTTGGGGCTGTTGGCTTGCACTGCGGCGGCCAGCAGGGGCGCGCGTTCTGCGCCATCGTCCAGCGCCTGGCGCAGGGCGTGCAGCGCAAGGTAGTGATCCACATCGGCGCGGCATTGAAACGCCCTCGATTGCGCATCAAACGGCACCACCTCGTACTGGAACAGCCCCAGGTCGGCCAGTACGAATTCCGACCAGCTTTGGTGCAGGTTGCCAAAGAACATGAGCCGCAGCCGGGTGCATAGCGCCGTCACCTCTTCTGCCACACGCCACACCGCCTCGGTGCTGGCGGGGTGCCATTGGCGGTAGGGCTGAGCGGCGGTGTGGTGCGGCAGCAGGGCTTGCAGCAGCACGGCCTTGGTCAGCGACTTGGGTTGCGCCCGGTGTGGGCCGGGGGTGGCAAACAGGGTCGCCACCTCGCGGTGGGTGTGCAGTGCAAACAGCTCGGCCAGCGCCATGGGGGCTGCGGCATCGAGCCAGCCCAGGGCCAGCAGCGGCGCGGCGGCGGTGTGGATGTCGCCAATCTCTTCATACGCCAGCTTGCCCGCACGAAACCACGGGCCGCGTCGCATCACCAGCCGCACCAGCAGCGCTTGGGCGGGTTCGGGCAGTTGCGCAAAACGGGCGATGAAGTCCTGCTCCGGTGCGCCCAGCACATCGGCATAGCGGGTGCGCAGCCAGTCGAGCGCACGCACAAAGTTGTGCAGGTAGTACAGGCGGTGTGGGGGCAGGGCGGTGGGGCCCAAAAGGCGGTCTCCGTAGGGCGTGGGTCGCGCCGGTCAGGCGGTGGGCTGCCAGCCCTTGGGCAGGCCTGCCAGGGGGGTCATGCCGTACAGGGGCTCGTCGGGCAGGCCAGCTTGCAGCGCTTCACGCGCAGTCATCAGCAGGTTGTAGTCCACGCCGGTGGCGATGCCCATCGCTTCGAACATGAACACCAGGTCTTCGGTGACGACGTTGCCTGAGGCTCCGGGCGCGTAGGGGCAGCCGCCCAGCCCGCCTTGCGAGGCGTCGAACGTGCGCACACCCACGTCGTAGGCGGCCAGGCAGTTGGCCAGGCCCAGGCCGCGCGTGTTGTGCATGTGGGCCGCGCCTGCTTTGGTGCCCAGCTCGGCGCGCAGGCGGGTGAACAGGCGGCGCACCTGGGCTGGGTTGGCCATGCCGGTGGTGTCCGACAGGCCCACCTCGTCCACGCCCGCTTCGGCGCATTGCGCGGCCAGGCGGATCACGTCGTCCTCGGGCACCGCGCCTTGCAGCGTGCAGCCAAAGGCGGTCGACAGACCCACTTCAATCAGCGCCTGCGGCGAGGTGGCAGCGCGCAGCTGCACCACGGCCTGCAGCTCTTGCACCATGGCGGCGGGTGTTTTGCGCACATTCGCCAGCGAATGTGCTTCGCTGGCCGATACGGGCAGCGTCACTTTCCGCACCCCGGCCTGCAGTGCGGCCTCGGCCCCACGCAGGTTGGGGGCCAGCGCCATCACGGTGATGTGCGGGTGCCGGGCCACGGCGTGGCGCACCACCTCGGCCACATCGGCCATTTGCGGCAGCAGCTTGGCGGGCACGAAAGAGCCGACTTCGATCTCGCGCAGGCCCGCGGCCACCAGCGCATCGACCCAGCGCAGCTTGTGCGCGGTGGGCATGGTGGTGGCGATGGACTGCAGCCCGTCGCGCGGGCCGACTTCGCTGATGAGAATGCTGGGGGCCATGGCAGGCACGTCAGGCCACCGAAGTGGTGCTGGGCGTGCCCAGCAGCTCGTCGAGCTGGCCGCTGATTTCTGTTTCGATGCGATCCTTGAAGGCACTGAACAGGAAGCCGAGCTTGGCCGTCATGTCGAATTGCTGTGCGTCCACCACCAGGGTGCCGGTGACGCCTGCACGGGTGAAGCTCAGGGTGTCCTGCGTGTCGCCTTCTTCGTAGGTGCATTCCATGTCGAATTTTTCCTCGGCCTTGCGGGCCCAGGCACGCGCCACTTCGCGGGCGCGGGGCAGGCCCAGGTGGTGGTCGCGTTGGATGTGAAGGTCAGACACCGGGTTTCTCCTTGGATGGGGTCAGTGCCCGCAGCGCGGCGTGGCGCTCGGGTTGGGGCAGTTGGGTGAGTTGTCGCACGGCATCATAAAACCGGGGCCAGTCGCGGCCCTCGCGTTCGAACAGCGCTTCAAACGCGGGCACCAGTTCGTCGTACGCCGCCTGGGCGGCAAAACTGGCATTGTTGGCCTTGGCCACCCAGCGGTCGTAGCCCGCCAGCTGGGTGCTGGCGGCATTGGCTGTGGGGGGCGCGGCCGCCAGCCACTGTGCGCGCAGCTGGGCGTAGCCCGCGCGAAAGCGCTGGATTGCTTCGTTTTTGATAGCTGCTAGCGCTTGTGTATCTTGCCCTAGAGCCTTGTTTTGTTCATAAATCGCTTGCAGCTCGGCGCGCGTGGCGCGGGTCAGGGCGCGCCACTGGGCGCGGCGCTGCTCGCTGGTGGCCAGGGCAGCGCGGGCCTCGGGGGTGCTGTGCTCTGCCATCCAGCGGGCACTGCCCAGGCGTTCAACTGCCGTGGCAAACGATTCGTTGAAGACCGTATCGCCCTGCGCGTACACCACCTGGTGCGCCAGCTCGTGGAGCAGCAGGCGCACAAAGTCGCCCTCGGGCCAGCCGATAAAGGTGCTCAGCAGTGGGTCGCCCCCGGCCCAGTTCATGTAGCCCAGCGTGGAGTAGGCGGGCACGCCGTACACATCCACCTCCAGCCCCTGGGCGGCCAGCCGGTCGGCCTCGGCCTGCGCGTCGGCCTGGGCAAAGTAGCCCCGGTAACCAATGCAGCCCGTCACCGGAAAGCACCAGGTGTGCAGCGTGAGCGCATCGGGCGGTGCGGCTACCACGTTCCACACGGCGGCGGGGCGCTTCAGGTCCGCATAACGGCGGTAGCTGGCGTTGTCGGGCAGGTGCAGCTCGGCCACCGCAAAGGCGCGGGCGCGCTGGGCCAGTTGCAGGCGCGTGCGCAGGGCGGGTGGGGTGCCCTGCTGGGCAATCCATTCGTCCAGCGGCCGGGCGGCTTGCATGAGCTGTGCGTGGCCGTGGGCCGACTGCCAGTAGTAGCCCAGTGCATCGCGCGTTTGGGCGCAGCCCAGCAGCAGGGCGGGCAGCCCCAGCGCGCAGGCCAGTGCGATACAGCGGGAACGGGAAAAGCGAAAACGCGGGCGCATGGTGTCAGAACAGGTGCTAAGGGTACGACATGGCGCGTCCTGGTGGGTGGGCGGGGTTGTCAGCAGCGTGGCGCGGCCCCTTCCTAGAATGGCCGCATGAACGAAGCCCTTTCACCCGACAGCGCGGCCCCCTTGCCCCAGGGCCTTTTTGCGGATGACGAAGCCTGCCCGCGCTGCGCCTGGTGCAAGGCCAGCCCGCTGTACCGCCACTACCACGACCACGAGTGGGGCTTCCCGGTGGCGGATGACCGGCGTCTGTTTGAAAAAATCTGCCTCGAAGGATTTCAGTCGGGCCTGAGCTGGCTGACCATCCTGAACAAGCGTGAGGGCTTTCGCGCCGCGTTTGCCCAGTTCGACGCCGAGCAGGTGGCCGCCTTCGACCAGGCCGATGTCGAGCGGCTGGTGCAAGACGCTGCCATTGTGCGCCACCGGGGCAAGATCGAATCCACCATCCACAACGCCCGCCGGGTGCTGGAGCTGCGCCGCGAGTTCGGCTCGCTGGCCCGCTACGTGTGGCAGTACGAGCCGAGCGCGGCCGACCGGCCTGCGGTGTTGACGCTCGAAGCCGCGCGCACGCTCACGTCCACCGCGGCGTCGGTGGCCTTGTCCAAAGACCTGAAAAAGCGCGGCTGGAGCTTTGTAGGCCCCACCACGGTGTACGCCTTCATGCAGGCCATGGGCCTGGTCAACGACCATCTGGAAGGCTGCCACGCCCGAGCCAAGGCGTTGCAGGCGCGCGCCGCCTTTGTCGTGCCGCGCGGTTGATCAGGCCCGCTGGCCCTGTGCGTTGACCACCACCTGGCCATCTTCCTTGGTGAAAGCGCCTTGCTGCGGGGCGGGCAGGATGTCCAGCACCAGCTCGGAAGGGCGGCACAGCCGCGTGCCCAGCGGGGTGACGACGATGGGCCGATTAATGAGGATGGGGTGCGCCAGCATGGCGTCAATCAGTTGCGCATCGGTCACGCCCGGCGCGTCCAGCCGCAGTTCGGTGAACAGGGCTTCCTTGGTGCGCACGGCGTCAATGACGGGTTTGCCGGTGGCAGCGATCAGCGCCTGCAGCGTGGCGCGATCAGGGGGAGTCTTGAGGTATTCGATGACCAGGGGCTCCGCGCCGCTGTTGCGGATCATGGCCAGGGTGTTGCGCGAGGTACCGCATTTGGGGTTGTGATAGATCGTGATGTCAGACATGGTGTTGGAGCTGGTACTGATGGGCAGGCCGGAACAGAAGTGTGCCACTGGTGCCTGCTGCCAGATGGCCGCCCATTGCTGATTGCCCTGCGGCATTCAGCGCACCGGCGTCGCGCGCCGTCAGAGGCCCGAGCCCTGGGCCAAGCGCGTGTTCACGAACCCAGCTCCAGGTGGTCGAGCAGCACGAAGTCTGCGCCGGGCGCGGGTTCGGCGAACAAGGCCAGCTGGTTGAACTGGAGTGTGGGCAGGTCCGAGAAGAACTGCTGCGCTGCGTCCAGCACCAGGGCCTGTGTGTTGTCATCGACCAGCGACAACGGCCCCGTGAGCGGCATGTGAAAGCGGAACTCCCCTGCTGTGCGGCGCTGTGCCAACTCATCGCCAGACGGGCGTGCTGCGAGCGGTTGCAGTCGCGTGACGCAAGCGGCCGCTGCCGCGTTGATGGCTGCGTTGGCTGCGTGCGATGGCATGGGCACCAGCGCCAGGAAGTCGTCCATGCGTTGCACCTGCATGGGCGGCATGGTGAAAGGCGTCAGGCTGCGCGCCACCTGCTGCACGGCGTGGTGCAGCGTGAGCCAGTCGGTGCCCGGTGCCAGGGCAAAGGGTGCCTTCAGCGTGGCATGCCAGCCATGGCGTCGCGGCGCTGCAGTCAGGCGCTGCAGGTCGGCAGGGGCCACACCGTGGATGTCCAGCTGCGGCAGGGGCCGCAGTTGGGCCGCACAGCGCCCGAGCCAGTGGCTGCCGGCCAGCCAGCCCAGGGTGCCGGGGCTGGGGGCGAAGTACACCGCGTAACGGTGGGCGGTGGTGGCTGCCTGCGGGGTGGTGGATTCAGTGTTCATGGGGGTCTGTGGTGGGCGCCGTGCAGCTGCCCGCCTTACAGGTTCAGAAGCGATGCGGCTTCGCACGGGGCTGTGCGCCCTCACGCGCTTCAGTCGGCCTTGGCGGCATTCACCCAGGACAGGTCCAGCGGCCGGTCTTCAAATTCGGTGTTGAGCACCACGGTGCTGGTGGTGCGGGCCACACCGGCAATGGCCTTGATTTCGTAGATCACATCTTCCAGCGCCCGCGCGTGTGTGGTGCGGATCTTGGCCAGAAAGTCGTATTCCCCCGCCACGCTGTGCAGCTCTTCCACCTGCGGCATGGCCCGCAGCCGGGGCGCCACGTCGCGGCAGTGGATACCGCCGTCGTTGCGGATGGCCACAAAGGCCGTGAAGTTCAAACCCACACGCTCCGGGTCCACGCTGATCGAGAAGCGGCGAATCACGCCCTTGTCCAGCATCTTCTTCACCCGCTCGTGCACCGCTGCGGTGGACAGGCCCACCTCGGCGCCCACATCGGCGTATGAACGTCGGCCATCAGCCCCTAGGGCCGAAATAATTCTGGCGTCGATGTCGTCTGTCTGAATATTTGCTTGCATTGGCGCCTGTTTTTGGTAAAAATTCCGAAAACCTCAAGGTTTCCATAAATTATTCGGTAAGGTGAAGAATATGCCGGCAAATTTCAATGTGCAAGCGCGTTCCCGTGGTTCCTGGGCGGTTGCCACGGCTCTGTTGCTGGTTTACGTGGTGTGGGGCACCACGTATTTCGCCACCAGCATCGCCCTGCAGACCATGCCCCCGTTGCTGATGAACGCGGTGCGCTTTCTGTGCGCGGGCGTTGTCATGTTGCTCATTGCCTTGTGGCAGGGCCATGCCTTGCCCACGGCGCTGCAGTGGCGCAACTCGGCGCTGGTGGGCGGGCTGATGGTGTTTTTGGCGATGAACTTCATCGGCTTTGCGCAGAAGCTGGGCATTGGCTCGGGCTTGATGGCCACCGTGGTCACCACCATGCCCATGTGGCTGGCGCTGTGGACGCGCTGGGGTGGCGAGCGTGTACCCCTGACGAGCTGGATCGGCCTGGGCCTGGGCGTGGTGGGCGCGCTGCTGCTGGCGATGGAGGGTGACTTCTCTGCCACCTGGGTGGGCGCATTGCTGGCTTTTGCCGCGCCCCTGTGCTGGAGCCTGGGCTCCTACGCCTCACGCAAGCTCTCGCTGCCGGCACCGGCCATGGCGGCGGCAGCCCAGTGGTTTGTGGGGGGCGCGATGGGGCTGGTGGTGGCGCTGTGCGTGGAGCCTGTGCCCGTGCTGTCGCAGATCAGCGCCAAGTCGTGGGCTGCCTGGCTCTACCTGCTGGTGTTTGGCACCATGGTGGCCCTCAATGCCTACCTGTGGCTGCTGCAGAACACCACGGCCGCGCTGGCGGGCAGCTATTCGTTTGTGAACCCGGCCGTGGCCCTGTTGGTGGGCGTGGCGCTGGGGGGCGAGTTGCTCACCGGCTGGGTGTTTGCGGCCTTGCCGCTGATTGCGGGCGCGCTGGGCTGCATTCTCTACGGACCCATGGTGCTGGGCTGGTGGCAGCGCCGCGTGCTCCCCCGCTTGCGGGCTGCCTGGGCGCCCAGCGGCTGCCAGGAACAGGGTTGATGCTATTGAAAATATAGCTGATGGCGCTTTATGGATAAGCCTTGGAGGCACTTTTTGCTCAAAATTGAATCAGAGTGTATTTGCCTGGCTCCTAGGGCGTTGATCGGTATGCGCTGACACGCTCCCGCGCAGAGGCGGTTAGGCTAAGGCTTTGGTTGCCTCACTGAGCAACCCGCCATTCGGAGTTCTGCGCCATGTTGTACAAATTCAAATCCCGCGCTGCGGCGGACCTCATCCTGCTGGAGCCGCAAGGCCGGCAAATCCTGGAAATCATCGGCAAAACGCCAGGGCCCACCGGCATCGTGACAGCGGCGCAAATCCCCGCCGCTCTGGCCGCGCTGGAGGCCGCCGTGGCCCGTGACGAGGCCCGCCTGCGCGCTGCCCAGCCAGCCGCTCAGCAAGAAGTGGGTTCTGCCGATGCGAACCCGGCTGAAGACGAACCCAACGACACCATCCACCTGCGCCAGCGCGCCACGCCTTTCATCAACCTGCTGCGCCGCAGCCAGCAAGAGGGCTGCGACGTGGTGTGGGGTGTGTAGCGGCTGACGCGCCCTGACGCAGAGGGCTGCGTCAGCGCCCAATATCAATCGACCTTCGCGCCGGAGGCTTTCACCACCCCGGCCCATTTTTGGTGTTCGTTGTCGATGTGCCGCGCAAACTCGGCCGGTGTGTTGCCACCAGGAATGGCGCCCTGGGCCATCAGCCGCTCTTTCACCGCCGGGCTGGCCAGTGCCTTGGCCGTTTCTTGCTGAATGCGGTTGACGATGTCGGCAGGGGTGCCTGCCGGGGCCAGCAGGCCAAACCAGGAACTGGCTTCATAGCCCTTGAGGGCAGGGCCACCGGCCTGTTCCACCGTGGGCACATTGGGCAATGCGGTAGAGCGCTGGCTGCTGGTCACGGCCAGGGCCACCAGCTTGCCTGCCTTGATCTGCGCCATGGACGAGGGCAGGTTGTCAAACATCACATCGGCATTGCCCGCCACCATGTCTAGCAGCGCCGGGCCCGACCCGCGGTAGGGCAGGTGCAGCATGTAGGTGCCGGTCATGCTCTTGAACAGCTCGCCCGCCAGGTGGATGGAGGTGCCGTTGCCACTGGAGGCCATGTTCAGCTTGCCAGGGTTGGCCTTGGCTGCCTTGATGAACTCCTGCACGTTGGTCACGCCCAGGGCCTTGGCCTTGTCGGGGTTCATCACCATTACGTTGGGCACAGCGGCCACCAGGGTGATGGGGGCGAAGTCCTTGATCGGGTCGTAAGGCAGCTTGGCGTACAGCGCGCGGTTGATGCCGTGCGTGCCCACGGTGCCCATGAGCAGCGTGTAGCCGTCGGCGGGCGACTTGGCCACCACTTCAGCCCCCACGTTGCCGCCCGCGCCCGCGCGGTTGTCCACGATGAACTGCTGCCCAAAAGCGCGGCTCAGCTCGGGCGCCATGGCGCGCGCCAGGATGTCAGTGGTGCCCCCGGGCGCAAACGGCACCACGATGCGCACCGGCTTGGTGGGCCAGCCCGCAGTGCTAGGCGCGGCCTGCGCGTGCGCGTTGCCCGGCGCCAGCAGGGCGGCAGCCGCTGCCAGCGCCATGGCGCCCATGGCCGTGACAGTGAGGCCCAGCGCCAGGGCCTTGCGGCGGCTGCGCGCCTGGCTGCGGGCCTGGATTTGTGCACGGGAGCTGGCGGGGGTGTGGAAGTGGTGCTGCGATGTCATGGGGCCATTCCTTCTCGAATCAGGGGCGTTGCGTGTGCGATACCTTGTGCCCTCAGTTCTACGCGCGCCGGTGCTGCAAGGGCAGATGGATTACCCGAACACGCGGCCGCCAACCCCATGAAAAAAGCCACCGGGCCGGGGGCGCGGTGGCTGGTGTGGCATAGGCAATTCCTGCCCATCGCAGAGCTTAGTCGGCGTAGCTGCCGGCGGCCTTGATCACAGCGCCCCACTTGTCGATCTCAGACTGCACAAACTTCTTGTGCTCGGCAGGCTCGATGCGTTTGTCGGTGGCGACCACGGCACCCAGGCCTTCCTGCTTCTTGATGAACTCGGGGTCCTTCAGCGCGGCCTTGATGGCCTCGTTCAGCTTCTTGAGCACGTCAGCCGGTGTGCCCTTGGGGGCGTACACGCCGTGCCAGATGGTCACGTTGAAGTCCTTCAAGCCCGACTCGGCCAGTGTGGGCAGGTCTTTGAGCGCAGGCGTGGTGAGGCGCTTGGTGGTGGTCACGGCGTAGGCCTTGACCTTCTTGCCTTCGATCTGGCTGGTGGTGTTGGTGGTCTGGTCGCACAGCAGGTCGATCTGGCCGCCGATCAGGTCGGTGATGGCGGGGGCTGTGCCCTTGTAGGGCACGGGGGTCATGTCCACCTGCAGCGCGCTTTGGAACATCAGGCCGCACAGGTGCGATGCCGAGCCCTGGCCGGCGTTGCCCAGGTTGATCTTGCCCTTGTTCTGGTTGATCCAGGTGGACAGTTCCTTGTAGTTGTTGGCCGCCATGCTGGGCTTGGCGATCAGCGTCATGGGGACATCGTTGATGATGCCCAGGTATTCAAAGTCGTTCACCACGTTGAAGGCCAGCTTGCGGTACATCGTGGGCATGGTGGACATGCTGATGTGGTTGAGCAGCAAGGTGTAGCCATCGGGCGTGGCGCGTGCAGCCTTGGCGGTGCCGATAGTGCTGCCTGCACCTGCCGCGTTGTCCACCACCACGCTCACGCCGCCCAGGGGCTTGCGCAGTGCTTCGGCCAGGTCACGGGCCACGCGGTCTGTGGGGCCGCCCGCTGCATAGGGCACGACCAGGGTCACCGTCTTGTCTTTGGACGGGAACTCTTGCGCTTGCGCACCGAAGGCTGTGATAACGGCAGTGGCGGCCAGCGAGAGTTTCAGCAATGTTTTCATGGATGCTCCTTTGATTGACGGCGCGATGATAACGAGGGCGTTTTTTCTAGGTAGTGCGGGTTGTACGTAGCCGCCACGCTGTAGTGTCTTTAACGAAAAATAGCTGCAGCGCTTTTGTGTCAAGCGCTGGTAGCTATGTATTTGATAGCGTGTGCACGGGTTATCCCTGACGCAGGCGGGCGTATGCAGCCCGCCGGGCATCGCTTCAGGTGCCCGATATTTGTGGCAAATCAACAGCGCTGGCGGGGCCTGCGCTGCCACACCACGCGCAGTTAGCGGTAGCTGCGAGCGTCTTCAATCACCTTGCCATCGTTGGGCAGGGTGCCGGGCGGCACCATTTCCACATCGCCGCGCAGCTTGGTCACTTCGCGAATGGCGTCGCCCAACTGGTGGGCCAGGCCCTCGGCCGTTTCGGTGGTTTCCACCCGCAGCACCATCTGGTCGTTGGCCATTTCGCCGCTGACCACCAGCCGCGCGCGCTGCACCTGCGGAAAGCGCTTGGCGATGGCGGCCACCTGACCGGGGTGCACGAACATGCCGCGCACCTTGGTGGTCTGGTCGGCCCGGCCCATCCAGCCCTTGATGCGGGTGTTGGTGCGGCCCGTGGGGCAAGTGCCCGGCAGCACGGCAGACAGGTCGCCAGTGCCAAAGCGGACCAGCGGGTAGTCGGGGTTGAGCGTGGTGATGACCAGCTCGCCCACCTCGCCCTCGGGCACCGGGTCGCCCGTGCCGGGGCGCACGATTTCGACGATGACGCCTTCATCCAGCACCAGGCCTTCGCGGGCCGAGGTTTCATACGCAATCAGGCCCAGGTCGGCCGTGGCATAGCACTGGTAGCCCGCAATGCCCTGCTGCGCAAACCAGTCGCGCAGGCTGGGCGGAAACGCCTCGCCAGAGACCAGGGCCTTGGTCAGGCTGGGCAGGGGTACGCCCAGTTCTGCGGCCTTCTCGATGATGATCTTGAGGAAGCTGGGCGTGCCGATGTAGCCCGCTGGTTTCAGCTCGGCCATGGCATGCACTTGCTGTTCCGTCTGGCCCGTGCCGCCGGGGAAGACGGTGCAGCCCAGCGCGTGGGCGCCGGTTTCCATCATCGAGCCCGCAGGCACAAAGTGGTAGCTGAAGCTGTTGTGGATCAGCTCGCCGCGCCGAAAGCCCGCCGCGTAAATGGCCCGCGCCATGCGCCAGTAATCGGGCCGCGTGCCCTCGGGCTCGTAAATGGTGCCGGGGCTGGCAAACACGCGCGTCATGCCCGGCCCAAAGCCCAGCGCGCTGAAGCCGCCAAACACATTGCTGGCGCGGCCCGCCTGCTGGCGCTCCAGTAGTTCGTACTTGCGCGTGACGGGCAGCCGGGCCAGCGCTTCGCGGCTGGTGATCGAGGCTGCATCCACGCCCGCCAGGATGCTGGCAAATGCGGGCGATGCCTGCTGCGCATGCGCCACCTGCCGGGGCAGCGCCCCCATCAGCGCCGCTTCACGCTCCGCAGGGTTGCGGGTTTCCAAGGCGTCATAAAACGTGCTCATGCCCAGGGCTCCTTGTGAGGTGGTTTGAAGTGAAATTGGCCTCTAGCGCCCGTCCATCAAGCGCAAGCAGCTATGAAATTAATAGTGAATTCGTCCGAGGCCTGATGCTGTCTGAAAAAGAACACTGCTCTGGTCGCCCGCGCTGCCGAAGGCCAGCGCCACCGCGCAAGGGCCGCCCCGCCGCGCTGGTGGCGTCCCCCTGAGGGGGAAGGCGCGTCAGCGCCTCAGGGGGCAACCTAAGCAAGCCAGCGCTTGCGCCGCTTGTAACTCTTGACATCCTTGAAGCTCTTGCGCTCGCCGCCGCCCATGCCCAGGTAGAACTCTTTCACGTCCTCGTTGCTGGCCAGGTCGCTCGCGGCGCCGTCCATCACCACGCGGCCACTTTCCATGATGTAGCCGTAGTCCGCGTACTTGAGCGCCATGTTGGTGTTCTGCTCCGCCAGCAAGAAGGTGACCTTCTCCTTGGTGTTCAGGTCTTTGACGATGTTGAACACCTCTTCCACGATCTGCGGGGCCAGGCCCATCGAGGGCTCGTCCAGCAGGACCATGCTGGGGTTGGCCATCAGCGCGCGGCCAATGGCGCACATCTGCTGCTCGCCGCCCGAGGTGTAGGCCGCCTGCGAGGTGCGGCGCGTTTTCAGGCGCGGGAAGTAGTTGTAGACCTTCTCCAGGTTGGCCTCGATCTCGCCCTTGCTGGTGCGGGTGTAAGAGCCTGTCATCAGGTTCTCTTCAATCGTCAGGTGGGCAAAGCAGTGACGGCCTTCCATCACCTGCACCACGCCGCGCTTGACCAGATCGGCGGGCGACAGGTTTTCGATGCGCTCGCCGCGCAGCTCGATGCTGCCCTTGGTCACCTCGCCGCGCTCACCCTTGAGCAGGTTGGAGATGGCCCGCAGCGTGGTCGTCTTGCCCGCGCCGTTGCCACCCAGAATGGCCACGATGCTGCCCTCAGCCACCTGCAACGAGACGCCCTTGAGCACCAGGATCACGTGGTTGTAGATGACCTCGATGCCGTTGACGTTGAGAACAATGTTTTTAGAGTCCATGGTGTTGCCTTCGCTGTGCCAATCCAAAGAGCTGCAAGCAATTCTTTGGATTGGCTGCTGCCCCAAAGGAGCAACCACCGATCACTGGCCGCAAACACTGTCGCAGCCCAAACCAGGGCCACCGCGCAAGGGCCGCCCCGCCGCGCCGGTGGCGTCCCCCTTCCCGAATCGCGCCAGCGATTCGAGAGAAGGGGGAAGCGGCAAAGCCGCTCAGGGGGATGTACTTAGCTGTTGCAGTCAGCAGGATCGCGTCGTGTCATCTTCTTGTCGGCCAGGTACTTGTCCGCGCCTGCCTTGACCATGGGCTTGATGATTTGTTCATCGGCCTGGTACCAGTCAGACGAGAAGTTCCACTTCTTGCCGTCCCAGGTGTGCACGCGCGACCAGGTGGAGCCCATGTGGTCTGCGCAGCTGGTGGACAGCGGGCGCATCACATCGTTGAAGCCCAAAGCGTCCAGCTTCTTCTGGTCCAGGGCCAGGTTTTCCATGCCCCAGCGCACTTGCTCGCCCGTCATGACCTTGCCCTTGCCAAAGCGCTCTTGCGCACGGCGCACGGCTTCCACGGCCAGCATCTGGATGATCACGCCACGGGTGTAAAGCACCGAGCCCACTTCGTCCTTCGGCCCTGTGCCCTGGCCCTTGTCGTGCACGTGCTTCATGATGTCCTGGATCACCTTGGACTGGGTGCCGTAGCCGTTCAGAGCCAGCGCGTTGTAGCCCTTGGCGCCTTCGCCCACGTCACGCACATCGGGCTCGGCACCGGCCCACCACACGCCATACATCTTGTCGCGGGGGTAGCCAGTGGCCTGGGCTTCCTTGAGGGCGGTGGAGTTCATCACGCCCCAGCCCCACAGCAGCACGTAGTCAGGGCGGCTCTGGCGCACTTGCAGCCAGGTGGCTTTTTGTTCCACGCCGGGCGCGGTCACAGGCAGCATCTGCAGCTCAAAGCCGTGCATCTTGGCGCGCTCTTGCAGCACCGGGATGGGCTCCTTGCCGAAGGGGCTGTCGTGGTAGACCAGCGCAATCTTCTTGCCCTTGAGCTTGTCCAGGCCGCCATTGGCCTTGCCCAGATGCTGGATCAGGATGTCGGCACCCGTCCAGTAGCTGCCCATGAAGGGGAAATTCCACTTGAAGGCCTGGCCGTCCTGCGCCACCGACAGGCCATAGCCCAGCGTCATCAGCGGGATCTTGTCCACGGGGGCCTTCTCGGTCAGCGCGAAGGTGATGCCGGTGGCCTGGGGGTCAAACAGCGTCACGCCGGGGCGGCTCTTGAGGCGTTCGTAGCACTCCACGCCGCGGTCGGTGGCATAGCCGGTTTCGCACTCTTCAAACGTCAGCTTCACGCCGTTGATGCCGCCATCGCGGGCGTTGATCATCTTCAGATAGTCCTGCTTGCCATTGGCCCATGGCACACCGTTCGGCGCGTAGGGGCCCGTGCGGTAGGACAGCAGCGGGAAGAACTGTTCCTTGGCCTGGGCCATGGCGCTGGTGGCCAGCGACGACGCACCGGCGGCAACCACTGCGGCGGCGATCACGATTTTGGAAAGCTTCATGGATGTCTCCTTTGGATGAATGTGTTGAAGCACGGGGGAAACTGGCAAAACTCGATCAGTGGGGGAAGGGCCACAGGCGCAGCTTCTGCTTGGCGGTGGACCACAGCTTTGCGAGGCCATGCGGCTCGACGATGAGGAACCACACGATCAGCGCGCCGAAGATCATCAGCTCGGCGTGCGAGATGCCGGCTGTGGAGATCTCGATGCCAAACAGCCCCATGAACGCGGGCAGAAACTGGTTGAGCACGATGGGTAGCACCACGATGAAGGCCGCGCCAAAGAACGCACCCATGATGGAGCCCAGCCCGCCGATGATCACCATGAACAGCAGGCGGAACGACACTTCGACCGAGAAGGCAGCGGGCTCCCAGGCACCCAGGTGCACAAAGGCCCAAAGCGCGCCGGCCATACCGACGATGAAGGAGCTGACGGCGAAGGCGCTGAGCTTGGCGTACATGGGGCGAATGCCAATCACGGCGGCGGCCACGTCCATGTCGCGGATGGCCATCCACTCGCGGCCAATCGCACCGCGCACCAGGTTCTTGGCCAGCAGGGCCACCACTACCAGAATAGCCAGGCAGAACACGTACTTGCTGGTGGCGCTGTCAATCGGCATGCCCAGCACCTGCAGGTTGGTCACCGACACCGAGCCCGAGTCAGAGTTGTTGGTGAACCACTTGATGCGCAGGAACATCCAGTCGCTGAAGAACTGCGCCGCCAGCGTGGCCACGGCCAGGTACAGGCCCTTCACGCGCAGGCTGGGCAGCCCGAACAGAATGCCGAAGAACGTAGCGCACAGACCGCCAAGGATCAGTGCGGGAATCAGTGGCATGCCCGGAAAGCGCACAAAGAAGTTGTAGGCCCCGTAGGCCCCCACGGCCATGAAGGCGCCCGAGCCCAGTGAGATCTGCCCGCAGTAGCCCACCAGGATGTTCACCCCCAGGGCGGCCAGCGCCATGATGACGAAGGGGATCAGGATGGCGCGGAAGATGTAGTCGCTGGCAAACGCAGGCACCACCAGGAAGGCCACCGCGAGGATGAGTCCGATGGCAATGCGGTCCTGCGCAATGGGGAAGATCTGCTGGTCGGCACGGTAGCTGGTCTTGAACTGGCCGTTTTCGCGGTAGAGCATGGTGTGTCTCCTGTTGTTCTTGTGGTGGGTTACACGCGGTCAATGATCTTCTCTCCGAACAAACCTTGCGGTCTGAACAAGAGGAACACCAGCGCCAGCACATACGCAAACCAGATCTCGATGCCCCCGCCCACGAACGGGCCCAGGTACACCTCCGACAGCTTCTCGCCCACACCGATGATCAGACCGCCGATGATGGCGCCGGGCACCGAAGTCAGGCCGCCCAGAATCACCACGGGCAGGGCGCGCAGGGCCACGGTGGTCAGCGAGAACTGCACCCCGAGCTTGCTGCCCCAGATCATCCCGGCCACCAGGGCCACCACACCGGCCACGCACCACACGATCACCCAGATGCGGTTGAGCGGAATGCCGATGGATTGCGCGGCCTGGTGGTCGTCGGCCACGGCGCGCAGCGCACGGCCGGTGGAAGTCTTCTGGAAGAACACCGACAGCAAGGCCACCAGACCCGCAGCAATGGCGGCGGCAATCACGTCTTCCTTGTTGATCAGGATGCCGCCCTGGAACACGGAGTCAAAGGCGAAGATCGGCTCCTTGGGCATGCCCACGTCGATCTTGTAGATGTCGCTGCCAAACAGCGTTTGGCCCAGGCCTTCGAGGAAGTAGGTAATGCCCAGTGTGGCCATCAGCAGCGTGGCGCCTTCCTGGTTGACCAGGTGGCGCAGCACCAGCTTTTCAATCAGCCAGGCCACCACGAACATGATGGCGCCTGCAATCACGAAGGCGGCCAGGTTGGCCACGATGGGGTTGTCGATGCCTGTCCACTTCGGAATCCACTCGGCAAAGCGGGCCATGGCCAGCGCTGCGAACAGCACCATGGCGCCCTGCGCAAAGTTGAACACGCCCGAGGCCTTGTAGATCAGCACAAAGCCCAGCGCGACCAGCGAATACAGCATGCCGGCCATCAGGCCGCCGATGAGGGTTTCAAGAAAGAATGCCATGTTGTCTTCTCCTGATCAGTGCGAGGTGCCGAGATAGGCACTGATCACGTCTTCGTTGTTGCGCACTTCGTCAGGGCTGCCGTCACCGATCTTCTTGCCGTAGTCCAGCACCACCACGCGGTCGCTGATGTCCATCACCACGCCCATGTCGTGCTCGATCAGCACGATGGTGGTGCCGAACTCGTCGTTCACGTCCAGGATGAAGCGACACATGTCCTGCTTTTCTTCCACGTTCATGCCGGCCATGGGTTCATCGAGCAGCAGCACCTGCGGCTCCATCGCGAGAGCCCGGCCCAGGTCCACGCGCTTTTGCAGGCCGTAAGGCAGTTGGCCCACGGGTGTCTTGCGGTAGGCCTGGATCTCTAGGAAGTCGATGATGTGCTCGACGTATTCACGGTGGCGAATTTCCTCGCGCTCGGCCGGGCCGATGCGCAGCGCCTGCAGCAGCAGGTTGCTTTTGATCTTGAGGTTGCGGCCGGTCATGATGTTGTCGATCACGCTCATGCCTTTGAACAGCGCCAGGTTCTGGAAGGTACGCCCGATGCCCATCTCGGCCACCTGGCGGCTGTTCATGTGGTCAAACGTCTTGCCCCGGAAGGTGATGGAGCCTTCGGACGGCGTGTACACCCCGTTGATGCAGTTGAGCATGGAGCTCTTGCCGGCGCCGTTGGGGCCGATGATGGAGCGGATTTCGTGCTCTTTGACGTTGAAGGAGATGTCGGTCAGCGCCTTCACGCCACCGAACCGGAGGCTGATGTTCTTGACGTCGAGGATGACGTCGCCGATCTTTTTGGTGCTCATGGGTTGCTTCCTGGCGCGTTCAGGCGGCGCTCTTGACGGGCGGGAAAGTCTTGGTGTCCATCAGCTTGAGCGTGGCGCTCACGCTGCCGGTGCGGCCGTCTTCAAACTTCACCTGGGTCTCGATGTACTGCTCGGTGCGGCCGGCATACAGGGCGTCCACCAGTGCAGCGTATTTCTCGGCAATGAAGCCCCGGCGGACCTTGTTGGTGCGGGTGAGTTCGCCGTCGTCGGCGTCCAGTTCCTTGTGAAGCACCAGGAAGCGGCTCACCTGGCTGCCAGCCAGCAGGGCGTCGTTGGCCAGGTCGGCGTTCACCTTTTCAATGCAGTCGCGGATCAATTCGTACACCTCGGGCTTCTGGGCCAGGTCGGTGTAGCCGGCGTAGGGCAGGTTGCGGCGCTCGGCCCAGTTGCCCACGGCATCGAAGTCGATGTTGACCATGATGCAGACCTTCTCGCGCTTGTCGCCCAGGGCCACCACTTCCTTGATGTGCGGGAAGAACTTGAGTTTGTTCTCCACGTACTTGGGCGCGAACATGGCGCCATCGTTGGCCCCGCCCTGGATGCGGCCCACGTCCTTGACGCGGTCGATGATCTTGAGGTGGCCGTGCGCGTCCAGAAAACCGGCATCGCTGGTGTGGTACCAGCCATCGGCCGTCAGCACCTCGGCCGTGGCGGCCGGGTTCTTGTAGTACTCCTTGAGCAGCCCGGCGGACTTCACCATGATTTCGCCGTTGTCAGCCACCTTGATCTGCACGCCGCGGATGGGCACGCCCACGGTGTCGGCGCGGGCCTGGTTGTCGGGCTGCAGGCACACGAACACAGCGGTTTCGGTAGAGCCGTACAGCTGCTTGAGGTTGATGCCGATGGAGCGGTAGAAGGTGAACAGGTCGGGGCCAATGGCCTCGCCCGCTGTGTAGGCCACCCGCACGCGGGAGAAGCCCAGGTTGTTACGCAGCGGGCCGTACACCAGCAGGTTGCCCAGGGCGTACTTGATCTTGTCGATGGTGCTCACGGCTTCGCCGTCCATCAGGGCGGGGCCTACGCGTTTGGCCACACGCATGCAGGCCTCGAACATCTTGCGCTTCAAGGCGCCCGCGTCTTCCATGCGGATCATCACGCTGGTCAGCAGGCCTTCAAAAATGCGGGGGGGTGCAAAGTAGTAGGTGGGGCCCACTTCCTTGAGGTCGATGGTCACGGTGCTGGCCGACTCGGGGCAGTTGACCACGTAGCCGCAGGCCAGCCACTGCGCGTAGCTGAAGATGTTCTGGCCAATCCAGGCAGGGGGCAGGTAGGCCAGCACCTCTTCGCTGCTGGTGAGTTTGTCGAACTCGGCGCCCGCGGTGGCGCGGTCTAGCAGCGTGCTGTGGGTGTGCACCACGCCCTTGGGGTTGCCTGTGGTGCCGGATGTGAAGAACATGGCCGCCACGTCGTCTGGCCGGGCCTTGGCCACCTCGGCCTTGAACCAGCCGGGGTTCTTGGCCACAAAGGCACTGCCGGTTTCGATCAGCGAGTCCAGCGCGTCCAGGCCTTCTTCGTTGTAGTTGCGCAGGCCACGGGGGTCGTCGTAGATGATGCGTGCGATCTGCGGGCACTGCTCGCGGATTTCGAGCAACTTGTCCACCTGCTCCTGGTCTTCCACCAGGCAAAAGCGCACTTCGGCATTGTTCAGCGGGAAGATGCATTCGGCGGCCACGGCATCCTGGTACAGCGGCACCGGAATCGCGCCCAGCGACTGGGCTGCCAGCATGGTGGCGTACAGGCGGGGGCGGTTGGCGCCGATCACCACCATGTGTTCGTGGCGCTGCAAGCCGGCCTGGTGCAGCCCGGCTGCCACCTTTTCCACCAGCTGGGCCAAGTCTGCCCAGGTGTGGGTTTGCCAGATGCCATATTCTTTTTCGCGCAGCGCCGGGCTCTGGGGCCTCTGGGTGGCGTGCTGCAACAGCAGCTGGGGAAACGTCGTCTTCATTCCGTGTCCTCTTTGATCGGTATCTGTCCCGGGTGCAACAGACCTTCTCAGCTGCCAGGTGCCGCCGCGAGGTGTTGCTCTGGCATAAATACTAGGACTGGCTTTGACGTTATTTTGTCTTTTGGACGACAATCTACGGGAAACTCCTCATCGGGTTAAACCCTCCCTGTCCCGTGACGTTGCCGGTTTTTGCCGGCTTTTGGGTGACGCTTGCCGGCATGAATCACGATTTGTCTTTGCACCAGCGCCGCCGCGCGCCCACTTCAGAGGAATTGAAGGGCATTCCGTGGCTGGCACAGCTTCAGCCAGCCGCGCGCACGCGCGCTGTGGCTTCCCTGTTGGTGGGTGATGCCCTGCCTGGCGACTTCGTGTGCCGCGTCGGCAGGCCCGTGACGTACTGGTTCGGGGTGGTGGAGGGGCTGCTCAAGATGAGCAGCGACAACGCCCAGGGCCAGACCATGACGTTCACGGGCGTGCCGCCTGGCGGCTGGTTTGGCGAGGGCACGGCCATGAAGCGCGAGCCTTACCGGTACAACATCCAGGCGCTGCGCAAGAGCGTGGTGGCCGGCTTGCCCATTGACACGTTTCACTGGCTGCTCGACCACTCCATCGCGTTCAACCGGTTCGTGATGCACCAGCTCAACGAACGGCTGGGTCAGTTCATTGCCGCGCGCGAGATTGATCGCCTCAACAACCCTGACGTGCGCGTGGCCCGCAGTCTGGCGTCCCTGTTCAATCCGGTGCTCTACCCCGGCGTGGGTAAGGTGCTGCGCATCACCCAGCAGGAGCTTGCTTACCTGGTGGGGTTGTCGCGCCAGCGGGTCAATGAAGCGCTGATGGCGCTGCAGGCGCAAGGCGCCATTCGTGTGGAGTACGGTGGCGTGCGTGTGCTGGATCTGGCGGCGTTGCAGTCCAGCGTGTTTGTCCGCAGGGCCTCCGCCACCGAGGACTGAGCGCCGATTGCTTGGATTCCGTAGGCTAGCTGCGAGGCAGGGCGATGCGCTGATTCGCTGGTGCCTGGTCTGCAATGACCGCTGCGGTCGGTGCTTCCCATACCCGGGCCTGCGCGTGTTCGCGGGTGAGGCGGAAGGTGTGCACCATCTGCGTCAGGCGCCCCGCCTGGTCTTTGAGGCTTTCGGCGGCGGCTGCGCCTTCCTCCACCAGTGCAGCGTTCTGCTGCGTCATGTCTTCCAGCGACCCCACGGAGTGGCTCACTTCGGTGATGCGCTGGCTTTGCTCCTGCGTGGCGGCGGTGATCTCGGCCATGATGCTGGAGACCTGCCGCACTGATTGCACCAGCTGCGCGATGCTGTCGCCCGCGTGGTTGACGAGCGTGGCGCCCGCCTGGACCTGCTGGGTGCTGTCGTTGATGAGCGCCTTGATCTCGCGCGCCGCGTTGGCCGCGCGACCTGCCAGGCCACGCACCTCGCTGGCCACCACGGCAAAGCCCCGGCCTTGCTCGCCTGCGCGGGCAGCTTCCACGGCGGCGTTGAGTGCCAGGATGTTGGTCTGGAAGGCAATGCTGTCGATCACGCTGGTGATGTCGGAAATCTTGCGCGAGCTGGCGCTGATGGCGTCCATGGTCTGCACCACCTGGGTCACCACTTCGCCTCCTTCTGCCGCCGCGGTGGATGCTTTGGCCGCCAGGCCGTTGGCCTGATGGGCGGCCTGCGCACTTTGGGTCACGGTGCCCGTGAGATCGCCCAGCGCCTGGGAGGCGCCTTGCAGGTTGTGAGACGTCTGCTCGGTGCGTGTGCTCAGGTCCTGGTTGCCTGAAGCCACCTCTGAGCTGGCCACCAAAATGGAGTCTGCGGCCTGCCCGATCTCGGCCACCAGACTGCGCAGCCGGTCTTGCATGGCAGCAATCGCTTCCAGCAGCCGGCCGGTTTCGTCGTGGATGCGCACTTCCACTTGCGACGTCAGGTCGCCCCGGGCAATGCGCTCTGCCACCACCACAGCACGGGCAATCGGTTGGGTGATGCTGGCGGTGATGCGCCAGGCAATCAGCAGCCCGAGTGCCATGGCTGCCACCACCAGCACACCGCCGATCCAGCGTGCACGGCTCTGGATCGCTTCGGCCGAAGCGGCGGCTTCGTCATTGAGCCTGTTTTGCAGCGCAATCAACTCGCCCAGCTGTTGCCGCCAGATCGATTCAGCCGGTGCTGCGCGGGTCATCAGGTTCAGGCTGGCGGTGACGGTGTCGCCATCGTCCGCTGCTTGCATGGCGCTCTCTATCTCTGGCCTGGCCTTTTGGGCTGCTGCCTGCACCTGCTGCAGCAACGCAGTCTCGGCGGCGCTGGCGGTGGCTGGGGTCATGAGTTGTGCGAGCTGCGCTTCCTGCTTGGCGTATTCCTGCAAGGTCTTGCGCACGGCCTGGATTTGCTCTTGCGCCTGCTTGGGGTCGATTTCGTTGAGCATGGCGCTGGAGCGGCTTTGAATGCCCAGCGAGCCCACGCTTTCCAGCATGCTGTTGACCAGCTTGGTCTTGGTTGCCCCTGCGCCGGTCATCTCCTGCATCCGGGTGTTGACCTGGTTCAGGGAAAGCTGGCCCACCGTTGCCATCGCAACCAGAAGCACCAGCAGGCAGCCGAATCCCAGGCCTAGGCGGGCGGAGATGGACAAGGATTTGAAGAGTGAGGAACTCATGGTTTCTTTCGTGGCGTGCTCCGCGGCAGTGGCTGGAGCCGTCAAGCCACAGCAAAGTCCTTGTGGGGCGCTGTGGCGGTTGTGCGGCACGCTGTGCGTGCAATCAGGTTTTGTTTCCGCAGGGTTCGCGGTGGCTACGAGTGCTGAAGTCTAGAGAGAACCGGGTTTTTGCGTGATGAACCTTTCGGATGGACTCATGCCTTTGGGGCATGGAGCTGTTGTTACAAGTTTTCGATTTGTATCGCGAAGCGGCTTCGCTTGCAGAAAGTTGGGCAGATTGCCTGTGTGGATAACAAGGTCATCGCCAGCGCTTTATGGTATTGGTTCAGGCGCTATAAAAATTGATAGCCCGGTTTTCTCGTGCAGTGTGCGCTGACTCAGTGCAACAATGTTCGCCTGTGTACGGCCTTGTTACATCTTTGGGAGCTGCTCCATGCCTTCGCTGTCTCTGCTTTCGCGCTTGCGTTTCCGTTGGCAAAGCCCCCTTGGCCTTGCCGCAGCGTTGGCTGTCGCCAGCTTGGTGGCGGGTTGTGCAGCCCCTGTACAAGAACCACTGGAGCTGCGCGAACAAGTCGTTGCCGTGACTGCTGCACATGAGCTGCTGACGTTCAACGCTGCAAGGCCCGACCACATCCTGGAGCGCAGACCGTTGCAGGGCTTGTCGGCGGGTGACAAGCTGGTGGGCATCGACTTTCGCGTGGCGCGGGGTGTGCTGTATGCGCTTGCACAATCAGGGCGCCTTTACACGCTGGAGTTGGGCACAGGCCAGCTCACCCCCGTGGGCGCTGGTACACCGCCCGTGGCGTTGAAAGGCTCGGCGTTTGGCGTGGACTTCAACCCTGCGGCTGACCGGGTGCGGGTGGTGTCGAACCTGGGGCAGAACCTGCGTCTGTACCCTGACACGGGCGCCCAGGTGGATGGCGACAACTTGCGCCCAGGGCTGCAGTCGGACCCCTACCTTCGTTATGCGTGGAGTGATGTGAACCACGCGCGTGCGCCCGAGGTGGTCGCTGCCGCGTACACCTACAACCCCAACGACGGCAAGCTGACCACGAACTACGCCATTGACCGGGCCTTGGGGGTGTTGGTCATGCAGGGGTCGCGCGAGGGTGAAACCCCCGTGGTCTCGCCCAACACAGGGCAACTGCGTACCGTGGGCTCCTTGGGTCTGGGGCCGTTGACGGATGCCTCGATGGACATTTCCGACGTGAACAACACCGCCTTGGCGGCCGTGCGAACGGCGGGCAACCCCAAGACGCAGCTGCACCTGATCGACCTGAACACCGGCAAGGCCACGCTGCTGGGGGTGGTTGCTGACGGCAGCCCCCTGGTGGGCATGGCGATTGAGCCATGACGCAGTCGGGTGCTTGCTGGCGGTGGGCCGCGCGCGCCGTGGTCTGCTGGGCTGTCTTCAGCAGCGCGGGCGCATGGGCCGCCAGCGTGCAGGTGGATGTGGTGGATGAAGCGGGCCGCCCGGTGCACGGTGCTGTGGCGTTTTTGGAGTCTGCGGCCGCCAGTGCCCAGACCAAGCCCCTGGCGGGGGCCGAGATGGCGCAGCAAGGCAAGCAGTTTTTGCCTGACGTGCTGGTGGTACCGGTGGGCACTTCCGTGCATTTCCCGAACCGCGACAGCGTGCGCCACCATGTCTACTCGTTTTCTCCTGCCAAGAAATTCGAGCTCAAGCTCTACACCGGCACGCCCGCCAATCCCGTGGTGTTTGACCGGGCTGGCGTGGTCACCCTGGGTTGCAACATCCACGACCGCATGGTGGGCTGGATTGTGGTGGTGGACACGCCGTACTACGCGCGGGCTGCCGAGGGCGCCGCACAGGTGCAGATCAACGGCGTGCCGGCCGGCAACTACAAGCTGCGCGTCTGGCACCCCCGCATGGCACCGGGCGCTGCCGCCCATGAGCAACCAGTGGCATTGCCTGCCACCGGCAATGTGCGCGCTGCGGCCAAGCTGGTGGGGTTGGCGCCTTGATGTGGAGGATCCTCGGCCGTAGCCTGATCCTGCGCCTGGTGGGGGTGTCCCTGTTGCTGCTGCTGATCGTGCAGCTGGCCGGGTTTGCCGTGGTGCGCGCTGGCATCGAGCGCAACGCCCGCAGCCAGATTGCGCGCCAGCTCGATGTGGACGAAAACGTGTGGCTGCGCCTGCTAGAGCAAAACGCCGAGCGTCTGCGCCAGGGCTCGGCCCTGCTGGCGGCCGACTACGGCTTTCGTTCGGCGGTTCATTCCGGCGACGAGGAAACCATCCAGTCGGTGTTGGAAAACCATGGAGAGCGCATTGGCGCCGCAGCCACGGCGCTGCTGGATACCGACATGGCCTACCGTGCGCTGACCGCTCCGTCGTCCGCCCAGGCCTTCATTCCCACCCTAGCGCAAGTGGCGCCGCAACTGGCGCGCAGCCCCCAGGGCAGCCAGATTGCCGTAGTGGATGGCGTGCCCTATCAGTTTGTGATGGTGCCCATGCGTGCGCCTGTGCTCATGGGCTGGGTGTTGATGGGCTTTCCGCTCGACCAGGCGCTGGCCGATGAAATGCGCCGGTTGTTGTCGGTGCAGGTGGCGCTGGTGGTGCAAGAGGCCGATGGTCGAGTGACCGTGCCCGTGAGCACGCTGCCAGCCGCTCAGCGCGACCAGATCGTTGCGCAAGGTGGTCAGGTGGATGAGATCGATTCGCCCGACGGGGTGCTGCTGTCACGCTCCAGCCCTCTGCCCAGTGTCAATGGCCAGGTGCAAGCATTGCTGCTGCGGTCGGTGGACGCGGTGGTGGCTCCCTATCGCCAGTTGCAGCTGCTGCTTGCATTCATTACCGCTGGCGGCGTATTGCTCTTTGCGCTGGGCAGTGGCCTGATGGCCCAGCGCGTGATCACCCCGTTGCAATCCCTCATGCGCGCCACCCAGCGCCTGTCGCGGGGTGAGTACGACACCCCCATGGAGCACACCCGCAGGCAGGACGAAATTGGCCGGCTGGCGCGTTCGTTCGACCGCATGCGCGTGGACATCGGCGCACAGCAAAGGGAAATCATGCGGCTGGCCTATTGGGACCGGCTGACAGGCCTGCCCAACCGCGAGCGCTTTCGTGAAACCCTGGTGCGGGCCTTGGAACCCGGCGCAGGCCAAGCACCGCCGGTGAGCGTGCTGACGCTGGATCTGGACCGCTTCAAGCATGTGAACGACGTGATGGGTTACGCCTTTGGCGACCGTTTGCTGCAAGCCGTGGCGCAGCGGATGGCTGACCTGGTGACGTCGCCCGACGATATGGTGGCGCGCCTGGGGGGCAATGAATTTGCCGTGCTGCTGCGGGGCGCCGACGCCTCCAGGGCGCTGGCGGTGGCCCAGCAGATCCTGACCTCGTTTGAGCAGCCCCTGGCCCTGCAGGACCAGACCGTGGACCTGAGCGCTGGTATCGGCATCGCTTGCTGGCCCGGCGATGCTGAAGACGCCGACATGCTGCTCAGCCGCTCCGAAATCGCCATGTATGCCGCCAAGCGCAAGCTCAGCGGCGCGTTGCGCTACGACGCCTCGATTGATTCGAGCAGCGCCCAGAATCTGTCGCTGCTCACGGAGCTGCGCCGCGCGGTGGAACGCAACGAACTGCGGCTGTACCTGCAGCCCAAGGTGCCCCTGCACGGCCAAAGCGGCTGGGCGGCAGAAGCCCTGGTGCGCTGGCAGCATCCGCAGCGCGGCATGGTGCCGCCGATGGAGTTCATCCCCTTTGCCGAGCAAACCGGGTTTGTGCGCCAGCTCACCCTGTGGATATTTGAGGAGGTGGCGAAATTCCTTGCCCAGCCCGCTCAGCAGAGCCGGGGTTTGCGGGTGTCTGTCAACCTGTCCACGCGCGACCTGCTGGACCCGGACCTCAGCCACAAGCTGGCTGCCCTTCTGGATCGCCACGGGGTGCTGGCGTCATCGTTTTGCCTGGAGATCACCGAAAGCGCCATCATGGACGACCCCCACCGCGCCGAAGCCATGCTCAACCGGCTGTCCGAGCAAGGCTTCAAGCTGTCTATCGACGACTTTGGCACGGGCTATTCGTCGCTGGCGTACCTCAAGCGGCTGCCGGTGGACGAGCTCAAGATCGACAAGTCCTTCGTGATGGGCATGGAGCAGGGGGAGGACGACGCAATGATCGTGCGTTCCACCATCGACCTGGCCCATAACCTGGGCCTGACCGTCGTGGCCGAAGGCGTGGAGACCGGCGGCATTCTGGAGCGCCTGCGCGCGCTGGCATGTGACGAAGCCCAGGGTTACCACATCAGCCGGCCCATGCCTGCGCAAGAATTTCTGGCGTGGCAGCAAAGGCAGGGGTAATCTTCGCAATGCCAGATGAGCAGGCGCCGCCCGGCGGCGACAATACGCCCAATGTCTTCATCCAGTTCCCGTCCACCCCAAAGCCCCGCCAGTGCCGCTGCGCCTGCTGAGGGCGCTTCCGCGCGGCCCGTGCTGCGCCGCCCCACCCTGTCGGCCAAGCCAGCACCTGCTGCACCGGCTCCGTCCAGGGCCTCCGCACGGCCCGCCGCAGCAGGCGCGCGGCCTGCTGCGGCGCGGTCCGAGCGCGCCATCGGCCCCACGTCAACTCGCACCTGGTCTGCCGATGCAGGCGGGCGGCCGGTGCCAGTGCAGCCGCAGCGGCCCCCGGCAGCGCACTCCGCTGCTCCTCGGCCAGCCGCTGCCTCGGTAGCGCGGCCTGCGTCGGCAGGCGGCGATACCTCGCGCCTGAACAAGCGGATGGCCGAGTTGGGTTTGTGCTCGCGCCGCGAAGCCGATGACTGGATTGCCCAAGGCTGGGTCAAGGTCAATGGCGAGGTGGCGCCCATGGGGCTGCAGGTCACCGCCGCAGACCGCATTGAGGTGGACAAGATTGCCCAGGGTTTCCAGGAGCAGCGCGTCACCATCTTGCTCAACAAGCCGATCGGCTATGTCAGCGGGCAGGCCGAGGATGGCCACACGCCCGCCGTGGCCCTGATCAATCCCCGCACCCACTGGCGCGAGGACCCCAGCCGCAACCGCTTCTCTCCGCCGCAGTTGCGGGGTCTGGCGCCTTGCGGGCGGCTCGATATCGACTCGGTGGGCTTATTGGTGCTGACCCAGGACGGGCGCGTGGCGCGGCAGATCATTGGCGAAGACTCTGAGGTGGACAAGGAATACCTGGTGCGCGTGGTCTACCAGGCACCGGGCCAGGCGGTGCCACGCCACCCCGGCGAGCGCTCCGTGCCGCTGCAGGAAATCGACGAGCGTGACCCTGTCAGCACCAACGTGCAGGCGGTGTTCCCCAAAGAGTTGCTGGAACGCCTGCGCCATGGCCTGAGCCTGGACGGTGAGCCGCTCAAGCCCGCCAAGGTGGAGTGGCAAAACCCCGAGCAGCTGCGCTTTGTCTTGACCGAAGGCAAGAAGCGCCAGATTCGCCGAATGTGCGAGCTGGTGGGGCTCAAGGTGGTGGGGCTCAAGCGCATCCGCATTGGGAGGGTGACGCTGGGCAACCTGCCCGTAGGCCAGTGGCGCTACCTGGGACCGCACGAGCGGTTTTGAGATTTTTTTGCGGCCGCACAGGGTGCGGCACTGGGGGCGTTGCTAGCATGACCGCACCCGCCTGTTCTAAGAGGAGATGTCTGTGAGTGAAGAGAAATACCGGTTGGTCACCCGCAGTGACTTCGATGGCCTGGTGTGCGCCGTTTTGCTCAATGAACTGAACCTGATTGACGAGATCACGTTCGTCCACCCCAAGGACATGCAGGATGGCAAGGTTGCCATCACGTCGCGCGACATCACCACCAACCTGCCCTACGTGCCGGGTGCGCACCTGGTGTTCGACCACCACGAGTCGGAAACCGTGCGCAACGCGGGCCGTCGCGATACCAACCACATCATCGAGGCTCATGCCCCATCCGCTGCGCGCGTGGTCTACAACCATTACGGCGGCAAGGCCGCGTTCCCCCGCATCACCGAAGAGATGATGGCGGCGGTGGACCAGGCCGACTCGGCCCAGTATTCGCGTGAAGACATCCTCGACCCGCAGGGTTGGGTGCTGCTGAACTACCTGATGGACTCACGCACGGGCCTGGGCCGCTTCCGCGACTTCCGCATCAGCAACTACGCGCTGATGATGGATTTGATCAAGTACTGCCGCGACCATACCATCGAGCAGATTCTGGAATTGCCCGACGTGCAGGAGCGCGTGGCCCTGTACCGCGAGCACGCCGTCAAGGCCAGGGAGCAGCTGGAGCGCTGTGCCATTGAACTGGGCAATCTGGTGGTGCTGGATCTGCGCCAGGAAGAAACCATCTGGGCCACCAACCGGTTCATGATTTACGCGCTGTTCCCCCAGACCAACATCTCCATCCACGTGATGTGGGGCCTGCAAAAGCAAAACACCGTGCTTGCCACGGGCAAGTCCATCCTCAACCGCAGCAGCAAGACCCATGTGGGCAACCTGATGCTGGAGTTTGGCGGTGGCGGTCACGCCGCTGCGGGCACCTGCCAGGTGGCCAACGAGAAGGCAGACGCGGTCCTCAAGGTGCTGGTCGAGCGCATCAACGCCGACGGCTGAGACGCCTTTGCCTTCAAACGCATAACGTCGTTGGTGCGCCTGGCCGTGCTACAGCACTGTCTGCGGCTTCCCGCCTAGTTGTCCGATTGAAGGCAAACCCGTACGAGGAGCGCCACTTTCAGGAGCGGGCTGCTCGCCCCTCTTGAAACCTTCACCCCCGCCCATAAATCACGCCTGCCGGGTTGGCACGCGTGATTTTTTTGTGCCCCCCGTTGTGCGATTCCATCCAGAAATTTACCGAGAGAGAGAACCCTCCCATGAGCAAGCAAACCCTGTCGTTCCAGGCAGAAGTGGCCCAACTGCTGCACCTGGTCACCCACTCGCTGTATTCCAACCAGGAAATCTTCCTGCGTGAGCTGATCTCCAACGCCTCGGACGCCTGCGACAAACTGCGCTTTGAGGGCCTGAACAACGCCGCGCTGTTTGAAGACGCCCCCAACCTCGAAGTGCGCGTGACCTTCGACAAGGCCGCCAAGACGCTGACCATCACCGACAACGGCATCGGCATGAGCCAGCAAGAGGCCATCGACCACCTGGGGACGATTGCCAAGAGCGGCACCAAGGACTTCATGGGCAAGCTGTCGGGCGACCAGAAGCAGGACGCCCAGCTCATCGGCCAGTTTGGCGTGGGCTTCTACTCGGGCTTCATCGTGGCCGACAAGATCACCGTGGAATCGCGCCGTGCGGGCCTGAAGGCCGAAGAAGGCGTGCGCTGGATCAGCGGCGGCACGGGCGATTTCGAGGTCGAAACCATCACCCGCGCACAGCGCGGTACCAGCATCATCCTGCACCTGCGCGAGGATGCCGAGGAATACCTCAACGCCTGGAAGATCAAGCAGGTCATCGCCAAATACTCCGACCACATCAGCCTGCCCATCTTGATGGAAAAGGAAGAGTGGAAAGACGGCGAGCTGATCAACCCCAATGACGAAAACGGCGGCCGCCAGCCCGGTGGCATGGTCAAGACGGGCGAGTGGGAAACCGTCAACAAGGCCAGCGCCCTGTGGACGCGCCCCAAGAAAGACATCACCGAAGAACAGTACGCCGAGTTCTACAAGACCATCAGCCACGACCACGAGGCGCCCCTGACCTGGGCGCACAACCGCGTCGAAGGCAACACCGAGTACACGCAACTGCTGTACATCCCCGCCAAGGCGCCGTTTGACTTGTGGAACCGCGACAAGAAGGCGGGCGTGAAGCTGTACGTCAAGCGCGTCTTCATCATGGACGACGCCGAGGCGCTGATGCCCACCTACCTGCGCTTTGTGAAGGGCGTGATCGACTCGGCCGACCTGCCGCTGAACGTGAGCCGCGAGCTGCTGCAGGAAAGTCGCGACGTGCGCTCCATCCGCGAAGGCTCGACCAAGCGCGTGCTGAGCATGCTCGAAGACCTGGCCAAACACGACAAGCACGAGGCCGCAGCGGCTGAGGGCGCCGATGGCGTGACCGACGTGGTGAGCGAGGAAGACAAGGCCAAGGAAGGCAAGTACACCAAGTTCTATGCCGAATTTGGCGCGGTGCTGAAGGAAGGCCTGGGCGAAGACTTTGCCAACCGCGAACGCCTGGCCAAGCTGCTGCGTTTTGCCAGCACCACCAGCGACACCGTGAGCGTGTCTTTTGCCGACTACAAGGCGCGCATGAAGGAAGGCCAGGAGGCGATTTACTACATCACCGCCGACACGCTCGCCGCCGCCAAGAACAGCCCGCAGCTGGAGGTCTTCAAGAAGAAGGGCATTGAAGTGCTGCTCATGACCGACCGCGTGGACGAGTGGGCGCTGAACTACCTGCACGAGTTCGACGGCACCCCGCTGCAAAGCGTGGCCAAGGGCGCGGTGGACCTGGGCAAGCTGCAAGACGAGGCCGAGAAGAAGGCTGCCGAAGAGGCTGCCGAAGCCTTCAAGCCCGTGCTGGCCAAGCTGAAAGAAGCGCTCAAGGACAAGGCCGAAGATGTGCGCGTGACCACGCGCCTGGTCGATTCGCCCGCCTGCCTGGTGGTGCAGGACGACGGCATGAGTACGCAACTGGCCCGCATGCTCAAGCAAGCTGGCCAACAGGCGCCCGAGACCAAGCCGGTGCTGGAGGTGAATGCCGAGCACGCGCTGGTCAAAAAACTGGACGGCAGCGTGCACTTTCACGACCTGGCGCACATCCTGTTCGATCAGGCCCTGCTGGCCGAAGGCGGCCTGCCGGAAGACCCGGCAGCTTACGTCAAGCGGGTGAATGCCTTGCTGGCCTGATGAGGATCAAAATGGCTGCTAGCGCTTATAGATAAAGCGCTGGCAGCTATTGAATTGATAGTGTTTTTGGCCCCGGCGGCATGTGATGCCCCGGGGCTTTTTCGTGCCTGTGCAGCGGTGCCTCCGTCGTGCTTACCGTGCTGGACTACCCGTCCTGGTGGGGGGCTGGGTTTTCCAAAGCCTGTGCGTGGGCGCGCAGCTGCTCCAGCCCTTGCTGGGCCAGTTGCTGCAACTCGGCGATGCAACGGTCGGTGGCTGCCGCATCCTCAGCCTTGGCGGCAGCTTCCAGCGGGCGGGTCAGCTCGCCCAGGGTGGACAAGCCGAAGCTGCCTGCCGTGCCCCCCAGGTCATGCGCTTGGCGGCGCAGGGCTTCCCATTGGCGGGCCTGGGCGGCTTCGGTGATGCGTGCGACGCGCCGTTCGCAGTCCTGAACAAATTGTGCAATCAGCGGCAGCAGCCGTGCCGTGGTGATGGACTCCTGCAAATCCTGCAGCAGCGCCATGTCGAATGCTGGTGCCTGCGCTGCAGCGGCTTCTGCGCGGGCGGGGCTGGGGTTGTTGGGGGCTGGTGTGGGCGCAGTGTCTGCGGCCTGGTCGGGCGGTAATGCGCTGGCTGAACGCGCCAGCCAGCGCGACAGCGTCTGCCACAGCGGCGCCTCCAGCAGAGGTTTGGCGATGTGGTCGTTCATGCCGCAGGCGCGGGTGCGCTCCATGTCGGCCGTGGTGGCGTTGGCCGTCATGGCGATGATGGGCAGCGCTTCAAAACGGGGCAGGGCGCGCAGGGCGCGGGTGGCGCTCAAGCCATCCATGACCGGCATCTGCATGTCCATCAGCACTGCGGCGTAGGTGTGGTCGGCTGCGTGGGTCAGCAGGTCCACGGCTTCGGCACCGTTGCGCGCCCGGTCCACCTGGAGGCCGCCGGCTTCCAGCAAGCCCTGGGCGACCTGCAGGTTCACCTCGTTGTCGTCCACCACCAGCACACGCAGCCCTGCGGCCTCGCCCGCGCCCAAGGCCGGGGGGCTCAGGGGGTGTTCCAGTCCCTCGTGCGCCCAGTCTTTGGCGGGGGCGCGTTGCAGGCGCGCGGTGAACCAGAAGGTGCTGCCACGGCCCGGTTCGCTGTGCACGCCCGTCTCTCCACCCATGGCCTGCGCCAGCTGGCGGGCAATCACCAGCCCCAGGCCGGTGCCGCCAAAGCGGCGGGTGATAGAGCTGTCGGCCTGGCGGAAGGGCTCGAACAAGCCTTCCATCTGCTGCGGCGTCATGCCAATGCCGGTGTCTTGCACTTCGCCGCGCAGCAGCAGGTGGTGCCCGTCTTGCTGAACCACGCGCAGGCGCACCACCACCTCGCCCTGGTGGGTGAACTTGATGGCGTTGTGCACGTAGTTGATGAGGATCTGCGAGAGCCGTTGGGCATCGCCCACGCAATGCTCGGGCACGTTGTCGTCCACATCCATGCGCAGCTGCAGCGATTTGGCCAGCGCCTTGGGGCTGAGCAGATCGGCCAGGGTGCCCATGATCGACGACAGAGAAAACGGCTTGTGCTCCAGCTGCAGGTGACCGCCGTCGATCTTCGAAAAATCCAGGACGTCGGTGAGGATGCCCAGCAGGTGGCGGCTGGCCCGTCGGATCTGCTCCACGCGCTCGCGCTGCTGCGCGGGCAACTCGTCCTTCAACGCCAGCTGTGCCATGCCCAGAACGGCGTTGAGGGGCGTGCGGATTTCATGGCTCATCACCGCGATGAAGCGGGCGCGTTCCTGCGCAGCCCGTTCTGCCGCCTCTTTGGCAGTGGCCATGGCGTGCGTCTGGCTCTTTTGCTCGGTCACGTCCATCCACACGCCGTGAAACAGCACGCTGCCATCCGCCAGCCGCCGCGCGGTGGCAGAGGTTTGCAGCCAGCGCGATGCGCCCTCGTGCTGCACCTCGGTGTCAAAGTCCAGCGGCTCAGGGTTGCGCAGCCGTTCCATAAACGCGGTCTGGATGCGTTGGCGCACTGGCCGAGGCACGGCATATGCCTCGCCCACTGGCCCGCCGCTGCGCAGCAGCGCCAGCACCCGCAGCCCAGGCATCGCGCTGGCCTTGTCGCTCACGAACAGAAACCGGCATTTGCCGTTGGCCTGCAGATGGAGTTGAAACACCACGCCAGGAATTGCGCTGGTCAGGTCCATCAGCTGTTCCGAAAGCCTGCGCGCCTCCTCGCTGCGCTGCACTTGCGCCGTGAGCTGGTCCGCGCCCTCCATCGTGTTCTTGAAGACCTGCAACGCACGGGCCATGGTGCCCACCTCGTCGCGCCGGTCCGTGCCCGGAATCACATCGTCGTATTGGTGCTCCGTGAGCCGCTGCATGATGCGCGCCAGCTGGCTCACAGGGCGTGAAATCTGCGTCAACGCCACATAGGCCGACAGCACCAGAACCCCCGCCAGCGCCGCCGCCACAGCCGCAGCAATGCGCCACAGGGTTTTTTCCGTCGCCAGATTTTGCTCGTTCATGAACGCTGCAAATTCGCCGTGCGAGCGGTTGCGAACGGCATCGAGGTCTTGCTTCAGTTCCAGCAGGGCTGGCTCAAACGCCTGGTACAGCGCGGCGGTGGCCCCTGACTGGTCTCCTTTGGTGGCTGCGCCCAGCACCTGATCGCCTGCATCAAACACCTTCTGCGAGCGCGAGCGCACACCCATCAGTTCGCGGCCCTGGTGCGGCATGCCCTGGGCAATGTCGTTGAGCTCCATCTCGAACTCGCGCTGCAGGGTGCGCAGCCGTTGTGCGGCTTCGGCCGCCGGGGGGGCGGCGGCGCCCTGGGACGCGCTGTGCGCAGCATGCACTATCCGCTGGGATTCGCCCAGCAGCACGCCGGTGCGGCCAAATCTCTGCGCCAACTCGGACTCCAAGGAGATCAGCGCCCGGTACTGCTCGGCCATCTGGCGCATGTGCACCATGGCGTAGCCGAGGATGGCCATCGACACCACGCCCATCAGCCCCACCAGCAAGGTGATCTTGCCCGCCAGGGAGAGGTTGGAGAAGAGCGATTCGCGGGGCATGGGGAGTCGGTGACAGATGACGAGATGGGCGAGTGCGCACGTGGTGCGCACGCTATTTTGGTGGGCAGTGTAGAGCGGCCGGAGCTGAGAAGGACTGCCCACCCAGTAGCGGATGGTTGTGATGTACGAGGAGTCCCCTGCCCGTGCCAAGAATTGAGTGTCTTTTGTTTTGGATCGCTTGATAATCAAACACGCTGTGACGTGCCATGCAATTGCCGCGCTTCAGCCCTTGCTTCACCCCTTTGGATTCGAGTTTCCCATGGCACGTTTTTTCCTTACCTTTCTGGCACTGCAATTGACGCTGTTCGGCGTCAACATGCTCGGCGTGGTGCAGCAGCATGTGGTGTTGCCCTGGACCATGCTGTTGGCTCGGATGTGTGCTGGCTTGGTGACCTGGTTTGACAGCACCACGGCGGCGGCAGGCAAGGTGCTCTGGAACACGGTGACGGGGTTTGGTGTGTCGATCGAGCCGGGCTGCAATGGCATTGAGGCGTGCATTGTGCTGTTTGCTGCGGTCATGGCGTTCCCTTCGTCTTGGCGGCACAAGCTCATCGGGCTGACGCTGGGTTTCCTGGCCGTTCAAGGGCTCAACGTGGTGCGCGTCATCAGTCTGTTTTATTTGGGGCAGTGGAATACGCAGGTGTTCAACTTTGCGCATGAGTACCTCTGGCAGGCATTGATCATGCTCGACGTGCTGATTGTCTGGCTGCTGTGGATCCGCGCTGGCAACAAGGCCGCCCCATCACCTGCGTCGCCCGATGCGGCCACGGCTGTTTGATGGGCGGAGACTGAGCACCATGCGCAAACCCTCACCCTTCGTTGTTTTTGTCGCATCGGCCTTTGGCTGGATGCTTGCCCTGACTGTGCTGTGGACGCAGATTTCCCCGTGGACTTCGTACCCGGTGGGCGTGATTTCCAGCGTGGCGCTGGAGCAGGGTGCGCCCATGTGGGTGCGCGAGGTGCGGTTGAAGCCCGGCGTGATGGATGTTGACACGCGCGTGGCCATCCCGGTGCCCTCGGCGGGTGGGCGCCGGGCCGAAGTCACGATCGATGTGAACCCGGCGCGTTATGCCTATGGCCTGCCCATCTTCCTGGCCCTGTTACTGGCTGCCAGAGGGCCGAGGCGCCTGATGCGAGGCGTGGTGGGTTACCTGGTCTTGCTACCCGCCCAGGCGTTCAGCCTGAGCATGTATGCCTTGATGCAATTGGTGCTGGCCGCGCAGGTCAACGCGCGCCTGTTGCGAATTGCCCCGTGGCAGCTCGAATTGCTGGTGTACGGCTACCAGGTGGGCTCTTTGGTGGTGCCCACGCTGGCGCCCATTCTGGTGTGGCTGTGGCTGGACCGTCAGTTCGTGGCCAAGGTGGTGGTGCCTGCCTGGAAGCCCTCGGCACCGGCATCGCCACCGGCTGCTGATCCGTCTTGACCTGCGGGCGGTGTGGCGTTGGCGTCCACGGCGTCCAGGCGGTAGCCCATGCCGTAGATGGCGCCCACCACGTAACCGTTGGCGGGGGTGAGTTCCAGCTTGGTGCGCAGGCGCGACATATGGGTGTCCAGCGAGCGTGAAGGCGCTTCGCTGGTTTCGCCCCACACCACTTCACGCAGGTGGGCGCGCGAGAGCAGGCGGCCTGCGTTGCGGAACATGAACAGGGCCAGTTCGTATTCGCGGTTCTTGAGCTCCACGGGCTGGTCGCGCAGCCACAGCGAACGCTTTTCGGGGTCGAACCGGTAGGGGCCGAACACCAGGTTGTCGCTCATGGCCTGGGGGTACGCGCGGCGCAGCAAGGCGGTGGTGCGTGCCACCAGCTCACCCATGCGCAGGGGCTTGGTCATAAAGTCGTCGGCGCCGCAGGACAGGGCTTCGATCACGTCTTGCTCTTCGCGGCGGCGGGTGACGAACAGGATGGGCAGGTGCCGCCCTGTCGTCTGGCGCACAGCGGAGACCACCTCGGGGCCTTCCATGTCGGGCAGGTGCCAGTCCACGATGAGCAAATCGAAGGTCTCGTGCCGGATGTCCCGAAGCAGCTGGGTGCCTGTCAGGTAGGTGTGGCAGACGTGGCCATGTTGCTCGGTGGTGGCTTTGATCAGCTCCAGCAGGATCGGATCGTCGTCGAGGGCAGCTATTCGCATGGCGTGGTCACAGCGCTGGGGCGCACTTTGGAGGGGTCAAAGAAAACCTTCAGATGGTGCCTCAGAACCGACGCCTGGTCGAATTTCTGACAATCGTTTGCACTCGTTCAAACACGAAGCCAACAATCGCACTACGAAGTATCATTTGTGCGTTATTGTAAGTGCTTTGTTAAAAGTTAACAATCATATTTGCCATATATGGCAAATATTTTGAGATCACATGCGCAGTTCCATTCCCTCTTTCGGGTGTCTTCAGGCGTAAAGCGGCTCTTCGCCCATGGCTTCGATCTGCTCATGAAGCATGTCCACCTGGCCGCGCCAGTAGTCGCTGCTGCCAAACCAGGGGAAATTGACGGGAAACACCGGGTCTTGCCAGCGCCGCGCGAGCCATGCGCTGTAGTGGATGAGGCGCAGCGTGCGCAGGGGCTCGATGAGCGCCAGCTCGCGGCGGTCAAAGCTGCGAAATTGCTCGTAGCCTTCCAGCAGTGCGCTGAGCTGCTGGGTGCGCTGGCTGCGGTCGCCCGACAGCAGCATCCACAGGTCTTGCACGGCGGGGCCCATGCGGGCGTCGTCCAGGTCCACAAAATGGGGACCGCCGCCGGGCTGGTCGGTAGGCGTCCAGAGGATGTTGCCGGGGTGGCAGTCGCCGTGCAGGCGGATCTGGCGCGCCTGGTTTAAGCCAAATTGGCCTCCATCGCCCGTAGATAAAGCGCTGCTAGCTATCAATTCAAGAGCGTTCTCGCAGGCGCCTTGCCAGGCCGATTGCATGTCCAGCGGAATGATCTCGTGGGCCAGCAGCCAGTCGCGCGAGTCAGCACCAAAGGTCTGCACGGTAAGCGCCGGGCGGTGCGCAAACGGCTGCGCCGCCCCCACGGTGTGGATGCGCGCCAGAAAGCGGCCAATCCACTCCAGCACCTCAAAATCGTCCAGCTCGGGCCCGCGCCCGCCGCGCCAGGGGCTGACCGAGAAGGAGAAACCGCCATGCGTGTGCAGCGTGCTGCCGCCCTGCACCAGTGGGCCTACGGCGGGCACCTCGGCGGCGGTCAGTTCGGCGGCAAAGGCGTGTTCTTCCAGAATCTGCGCCTGGCTCCAGCGCTCTGGGCGGTAAAACTTGGCCACCACGCGCTGGCCGTCTTCCAGCGTGACCTGGTACACCCGGTTTTCGTAGGACGACAGCGCCATCAGTCGCCCGTCACCGTACAGCCCCACGCTGGCCAGGGCGTCGAGCACGACGTCGGGCGTGAGGGTGGCGAAGGGGTGGAGCGGCGCGGTGTCGGGGCTAGGGTTCATCCTCTGATTTTCGCCGCCACACCGGCACCCAAGCCATGTCATACTTTGTTACATACGGAAGAGATTCCGCGCGCGGAACTGTAAGGAGTAGCGAATGGCGTTGAGCATCAAAACCAAGATCTGGCTTCCTGCCATTGCGGTGAGCATTGGCTTGGTATTCATGTCTGTGGGCTCGGCGGTGCGCACGGTGAAGTCGCAGGCCATCACGGTCAAGGAGCAGTCCGATCAGCAAAGCAAGCTGGAGCTGTCCTCCCGCTGGCGTGGGCTGGCCGAGGCGCAGGCGCTGCGCACCCTGGGCGCGGCGCTGGCAGCCGATGAGGCCTCGGCCGCCCTGCTGCAGGGCGGGCAGGAGCAGGACCAGCAGGAACTGGCCCAGGTGCAGTCGGCACTGGGCACGCTGCTCACCACCCCGATGGAGCGCGCCGCGCTGGACGCTGCCACGCAGCAGGCGCAGGCGCTGAAGGCCTCGCTGGAAGCCGCGCAAAAGCTCAAGGCTGCGGGCGACGCCAGCGCGCTGCAGGCCCACATCCAGGGCGACACCCAGGGCAAGCTCAAGGCGTTTCAGAGCGCGCAGCAGGACATGGTGCGCCTGACCGAGCGTGGCGCCACCGAGTTGCGCGACAAGGCGGGCACCGAGCGCCTGAAAACCGTGTGGGGCGTGGCGGGCATCATGGCCATCATCATCCTGGCGGTGTGCATCGGCACGCGGCTGGTACAGCGCAGCGTGACGGAGCCGCTGGCCTACATCACCCAGGTGGCGCGCTCGATTGGTGCAGGTGACCTGACGCTGCACATCAGCACCGACCGGCAGGATGAAATGGGCGAGGTGCTGCGCGCGCTCGATCAGATGTCGGATTCCCTGGCCGAGCTGGTGGGGCAGGTGCAGCGCTCGGCAGGCAGCATTGGCGCGGCCAGCGTGGAAATTGCCCACGGCAACCACGACCTGTCCAACCGCACCGAGGCCACGGCGGCCAACCTGCAGCGTGCGTCGTCCACGCTGGACCACCTCAACAGCGCCGTTGGTCAGTCGGCCGCATCGGCCCGTGAGGCCAACGCGCTGGCGGCTTCGGCCTACACCGTGGCGCAAAGCGGCGGTCAGTCGGTGAGCGAGGTGGTGCAGACCATGCACCGCATCGACCACTCGTCCAAGAAGATCGTGGACATCATTGCCGTGATCGACGGCATTGCCTTCCAGACCAACATCCTGGCGCTGAACGCCGCCGTGGAAGCGGCCCGTGCCGGTGAGCAGGGGCGCGGCTTTGCGGTGGTGGCCAGCGAGGTGCGCTCGCTGGCCGGGCGCTCGGCAGAGGCTGCGCGCGAGGTCAAGGCGCTGATCTCCGCTTCGGTGGAGAACGTGGAGGCCGGCACGGCGCTGGTGGACCGCGCAGGGCAGACCATGCAGGAAATCGTGCAATCGGTGCAGCGCGTCAGCGGCATCATCGAGGAGATCACCGCCAGCACGGCCGAGCAAAGCCGCGACATGCAGCAGGTGAATGCCGCCGTGGGTGAGCTGGAGCAGATGACCCAGCAGAACGCCGCGCTGGTGGAAGAAAGCGCCGCCGCCGCCGGCGCCATGAGCGAGCAGGCCGCCGTGCTCGAACGCCTGGTGGGCCGCTTCAAGCTGGACGGGGTGCCGCAACAGCCTTCGTATGCGCAGGCCCGCGTGCCTGCTGCATCACCCGCGCTGCTGACGCGCAGCTAACTCTGGCGGGCGCAGTTCACGGCTGCATACTGGCGACGTGACCCGTGCGCGGGTCGCCCTGGCCGCGCAGCAGATCGAGAAACAGCGCCTGCGTGGCCTGCGGCCCCAGGTGCTGTTGCACCGTGATCCAGGGAAGGGGCGGCGCCTGCACGGCGGTGGTGAAGGCCTGCCAGGCAGCCACCAGGCGGTCGTTCAGCCCCTGCACGCCCCACTCGGTGGTGCGCTTTTTCACCTGCGCGGGGGCGAAGAACATGGTCGGGCGCGGGCCGGGCAATTGCCCCGCACCACCCAGGTCGCCCACATGGCTGGCGCCCACGGCGCAGCTGTAGGCCAGTTGCGTGCAATGCTGGTGGATGCGCTGGCGCAGCGCCACGCTGCCGGCAAAGTCGATGTACACGCAGGGGGTATCGGCGGCGAGCTGCTCCAGGTCCTCGTAGGCGACCACCCGGTGGTAGCAGCCCAGGCTTTCGCAAAACGCGCGGTTGGTGGCCGAGGTAAGCCCCACCACCTGGATGCCCGGGCGCTTGGCCAGCTCAAATGCCGTGCCGTAGGCTGTCTTGCTGGATGCGCTGGACAGCAGCACGGTGTTGGCACCAAAGAACTGCTGGTCGGCCAGAAAGTCATCAATGAGCCACGAAGTGATGAACAGCGGCCGCAGCAGGGCCTGGATGTCTTCGCTCAAGGGCTGGTAGAACGGGTCGGTGTTCGTACGCAGGTAGTGGTTGTAGACCGCATGCAGCCCCGCGCGGTGCGGTGCGCCATCGCTGAAACCGGTGCTGCTCACGCGGTGCGGGGCCAGCACGGCATGGGTGGCCATGGGCCAGTAGCCATACAGGTGTTCGCCCACCGGTATGTCCGGGTGCCGCGACTCTTGCACCGTGCCAAAGCCCCACACCGGAATGATCCCCCAGCCCGCTTCGCCCGAGGGGAAGAACTGCCAGTACTGCAGCATCTCGCCCATGGCCGCGTAGGTGATGTTGTTGCTGGTGAGGGCGAACCGGTCTACCTGGACGCGGATTTCGCCGTCTTGCAGCGCTGAATCGGCTGTGGTGCGCACAGCGGTGTCGGCCAGCTGGCTCTGGCGCACGAGAAGGGTGGTGGTGCTCATGCCCGCACGCTAAGGCAAAGACGGCACCGGCTCAAGTGCCGGGCGCCGCGTTGGCGACAGGCCGCTGCGCGGCCAGCCCAGTTCTCGGAGCCGGTGCTCAGCTGGCACCCGCCAGGCGCGCAAACGGCAGCGACTGCTTGACGAGGATGACGGTGCAAGGCGCGTCACGCGCCACGCGCATGGGCACGGTGGCAATGAAGCGCTGGGTCTGCAGCCCGTGGGTGGCTGCGCCCAGGATCATCATGTTGACGTGGTTGCCCTCTGCGTAGCGCACCAGGGCGTGGGCTACGTCGCTGGATTCGAGCACGTGGTAGCTCACCGGGTGCTCGGTCAGGTCCAGCGGCTGCGCCCACTGGCGCAGGCGGGCGTGGTGCTGGCGGTGCAGGGCGGTTTCGCTACGGGCGCTGTCGCTGGTGCTGCTGGCCGAGGGCGACAGCACCGTGACGCAGGCCAGCCGCGCCCCCGGCCGGATGCCCAGCGAGCGCGCCACCGCTTCGCGCAGCGAATACAGCGTGGCGTCCGTCACATCGCTGTGCGGCACCGCCACCATGACGATGGGGGTCTCTTCAATCTGCCGCGATGGCAGCGGGCTGGGCTGGTAGTGCATGCCCGCCGCCCGCAGCCAGCGCTTGAAGTGGGTGCGAAACGGCGCGCCCTGGGTGCGGTGCCCTCGCTCGGTGATGCGCACCTGGGTGGGGTTGGCCAGGTCGAGAGCCAGGTGGGCGGCCGAGGGGTAGCGGCGCGCGGCTTCGGGCTCCAGGCAGCGCAGGATGATTTCCTGCAGCCACGGGGCCAGGTCGGCCCGGTGCTTGCGCGGCGGGGCGGGTGCCATCCACAGGCGCTGGCGCAGCCCGCCCGTGGTGGTGGGGGCGCCAAACGGCAGCTCACCCGTGGCCAGCTCGTACAGCATTACGCCGATGGCGAAGATGTCGCTGCGCGGGTCGCCGCGCACGCCCACCACTTGCTCAGGCGCCATCCACGCGGGCGAGCCCACGGCTTTGCGCTGCTCTTCGGCCAGCAGGTCGGGGAAGTGCGCGTGGCACGACAGGCCAAAGTCCAGCAGCACGGCATGGTCCTCGTGCGTGAAAAGCACGTTGCCGGGCTTGAGGTCAAGGTGGCAGGCGTTTTGCTGGTGCAGGCTGTGCACCGCGTGGGCCAGGGCGGTGCCCAGGCGGGCGATGAGTTCTTCGTCAGGCCGCTCGCTCGCGTCCAGCCAGTGCTGCAGCGTGTGGCCCTGCAGGTATTCCATGGTGATGTAGGGCAGCCGGTGCAGGTCGCCCGCGGCCACAAAGCGCGGCACATGGGGGCCAGTGAGGGCTGGCAGGATCTGCAGCTCCACCTCAAAGCCCACGATGTTCTCGGCCCCGTCGCCTGCGGTCATGCGCGGGATCTTCATGGCCATGGGAAAGCCCGGGTCGAGTGCGCCGCTGGCGTATTCCACCCGGTAGATATGGGCCATGCCCCCTGCGTGGATGCAGTCGCGCACCACAAAGCCGTCCACCACGGCGCCGGGCTCCAGCAGTTTCATCGGCCTACCTCCAGGCGGTGGGCAAAGCTTGCGGGCAAGGCGCCGCCCGTGGCGAGGATGGCGGCGGCCGCATCGGCCACGGCATAGGGCACCCGCTCAAAGCGCAGATGCCAATGGTCGGTATCCAGCAGCGCGTACATGGCGCGCGGGTCGCCGTCGCGCGGTTGGCCCACCGAGCCCACCGTGCCCACCCACTGCCGGTGGGGGGGCACCGGCACGGGCACCCCGGCCGTGGGGGTGAAGCGCATCAGCCCCCGCCCGGTGCCCCGGTAGTACAGCGTTTGCTGGTGCACATGGCCGCAAAAGACATGCTTCACGCCCGGGTGCTTCGTGGCGGCTTCCAGGCATTCGGCGGCCACGATTTCGTTGTCCACATAGCGCCAGTTTTCGGGCGCTTCGGCGCTGGCGTGTACCAGCAGCACCCCGCCGACCTGGGCGGTGAGGGGCAAATGGGCCAGAAAGCTGCGCTGCTCGGCGCTGAGCTGCTCGTGCGTCCACAGCGCGCCCTGTGCGGCCATGCTGTGGGCGCCCTTGTCGGTTCCTGCGGGGGGCTGCACGGCAAAGGCGTCGTGGTTGCCGCCAATCACCGTGTAGCCGGCGGCGACCAGATCCATGGCCTGCTGCACCACGTAGGCCGGGTCGGCACCATAGCCCACCAGGTCGCCCAGCATGGCAAAGTGATCGGCGCCATGCGCGCGGGCGTGCTGCAGGCAGGCGTCCAGCGCCTGGCGGTTGGAGTGGATGTCTGACAGAAGGGCCAGTTTCATGGTGTTCTCCCCATGTCTGCATCATGCCCCAGGGCGAAGGGGCGCCGTCTACGGTTTTCTCCGGGGGCGCCCCAAAAAGCACACCGCCGGTGCTCCCTGGGCGGGGGCACCGGCGGTGTGGGGTGGGCAGAGCCCGGGGCGTTACACCAGCGTGATGGTCACGTCGATGTTGCCGCGGGTGGCGTTGGAGTAGGGGCAGACCTGGTGGGCTGCGTCTACCAGGGCCTGGGCGGCGGCGCGGTCCATGCCGGGCAGGCTCACGGCCAGGCGGGCGGCAATGCCGTAGCCCTGGCCGACCTTGCCCAGGTCCACGCTGGCGTCGATAGACAGGTCAGCCGGCAGGCTGATCTTTTGCATGCCGGCCACGGCCTTCATGGCGCCGATGAAGCAGGCCGAGTAGCCCGCGGCAAACAGCTGCTCGGGGTTGGTGCCGGTGCCTGCGGTGCCGGGGGGCGAGAGCTTCACGTCCAGACGGCCGTCATCGGTGCGCGATGCGCCGTCGCGGCCGCCAGTGGTGTGGGCGTTGGCGGTGTAGAGAACTTGGTCGAGCTTGGCCATGGTGTCTTCCTTTGAGGTGATGCCCGCAGCGCGGGACGGTGGTGAGAATCAGTGATGCAGGTGCAACGTATGCAGGCGGCTTAGCGCTGGCTGAGCCGCTCGCGCAGGGTTTTGAGCTGGCTGGTCAGCGCCACCAGCTCGGGCAAGGTGCACTGGCTGCTTTCCAGCACGCAGTGCGGAATGCGCTCGGCCTGGTCGCGCAGGCCCAGCCCCTGGGGCGTGAGGGCGATGCGCACCCGGCGCTCGTCTTGCACGTCGCGGGTGCGGCGAATGTGGCCGCTGGCTTCCAGCCGCTTGAGCAGCGGGGTCAGCGTGCCCGAATCCAGGTACAGGCGCTCGCCCAATTCCGAGACGGTGATGCCGTCCTGCTCCCACAGCACCAGCATGACGAGGTACTGCGGGTAGGTCAGCCCGATGTCGTCCAGCAGGGGCTTGTACAGCTTGGTCATGGCCAGCGATGCGGAATACAGCGCAAAGCAGACCTGGTTGTCCAGCCGCAAGGCGGCGGGGCTGGGGCTGTTTTCGGCGGTGGGCGTGCGGGGCATGGGTTGAATTATTGTGTTCAATTAAATTGCGTGCAATTCAATTGGTGAATGCCTGTACTGCTGGCATGGGATTGCCGTTGCTTCTGAAGGGAGTTGTAAATGCTATGAAAAACGTAGCTGTTAGCGCTTGCCATGAAAGCGCTAGAGGCTGTTTTCGTCTGAATATTCCAAAGGTTGCATGGATGCCGCGCCCAAAAAAATGGCGGCCCGCAGGCCGCCAAAGGGCGCAGCACGGTTGCGCTGCGCGTGGGGGAAGAGGTGCGAGGGCGCCGCTCAGTACCTCAGTACGTGTAAACGCCCTGGCCCGTCTTGCGGCCCAGGCGGCCGGCGGCCACCATTTCCTTGAGCAGCGGGCAGGGGCGGTACTTGCTGTCGCCAAACTCGGTCAGGTACACATCCATCACGGCCAGGCACACATCCAGGCCAATCATGTCGGCCAGCGCCAGCGGGCCAATCGGCTGGTTGCAGCCCAGCTTCATGCCGGCATCGATGTCCTCGGGCGTGGCCAGGCCTTCGGCCAGCACGAAGAAGGCTTCGTTGATCATGGGCACCAGAATGCGGTTGACCACAAAGCCAGGCGCGTTCTTCACGGTGATGGGGCTCTTGCCCAGGGCCTCGGCCAGGGCCTTCACGGCGTCGTGGGTCGCGTCACTGGTCTGCAGACCGCGAATGATCTCCACCAGCGCCATCATCGGCACGGGGTTGAAGAAGTGCATGCCGATGAAGCGGTCGGCGCGGCTGGTGGCGGCAGCGAGCTTGGTGATGGAGATGGACGAGGTGTTCGAAGCCACGATCACTTCAGGCGCCACGATGGCATCCACCTGCTTCAAGATCTTGAGCTTGAGTTCGTAGTTCTCGGTGGCGGCTTCGATGACCAGTTGCGCGGCCTTCAGGTCGTCGTAGCTGGTCGATGTCTTGATGCGCGCCAGGGCCGCAGCCTTGTCGGCTTCGCTGATCTTTTCCTTCTTGATCAGGCGATCCAGGCTGCCCGCCACCGTGGCCAGGCCCTTTTGCACGGCCGCGTCCGAAATATCCACCATCACCACGTTGATGCCCGACACGGCACAGGCCTGTGCAATGCCATTGCCCATGGTGCCCGCGCCGATGATGCCAACCGTTTGAATCGTCATAAAAAGAGCTTTCTTCCAAGTGAAACAGACGCCTGCATGGTAAGGGACGCGGCGGTGCGGGCCTTTGGAACCCCGGGAAAGTTCCTGAGTAAAAAGCACGGCCGTTCGGTTATCTTGCAGGTGGCCACGGTGCTTGGCCGGGGGAAGACACAAACATGTTCGACTACATCGTGGTGGGCGGGGGCTCGGCAGGGGCCGTGCTGGCAGGGCGTTTGACGGAGGACCCCGCCGTGCGGGTGTGCCTGCTGGAAGCTGGGCCGGCCGACCGCAGCGTGCTGATCCACTGCCCCGCAGGGCTGGCCGCGATGGCGCGGCTGGAGCTCAACAGCTGGCGCCAGAACACGGTACCGCAACCGGGGCTCAACGGCCGGCGCGGCTACCAGCCCCGGGGCAAGGTGCTGGGCGGCAGCAGCTCGGTCAACGCCATGATTTACGTGCGTGGCCAACCGGCCGACTACGACCACTGGGCCGCCCAGGGCAACCCCGGCTGGGGCTGGGCCGATGTGCTGCCCTACTTTGTGCGGGCCGAACACAACGAAAGCATCAGCGGCCCCCTGCACGGGCAGGGCGGGCCCTTCAACGTGGCCGACCTGCGCTCGCCGCACCGCGTGAGCCAGAGCTTTGTGCACGCCGGGGTGCAGGCAGGTTACCCGCACAACCTGGACTTCAACGGGCCAGACCAGGAAGGCGTGGGCCTGTACCAGGTCACCCACAAGAATGGGGAACGCCACAGCACCGCCAAGGGCTACCTCACGCCGCACCTGGGCCGGCCTAACCTGCAGGTCATCACCGGCGCGCAGGCCACGCGGGTGCTGATGGAGGGCCGCCGTGCGGTGGGCGTGCAATACCGCCAGGGCGGGCAGCTCAAGGAAGTGCGCGCCGCGCGCGAAGTGCTGCTCAGCGCCGGGGCGCTGCTGTCGCCCCAGTTGCTGATGCTCTCGGGCATTGGCCCTGGCGCACAGTTGCAGCAGCACGGCATTGCGGTGGTGCACGATTTGCCTGGCGTGGGCGAGCACCTGCACGACCACCCTGACGTGGTGCTGCTGTACGACGCGCCGCACCTCAAGGACCTGTTCGGCGTGTCGGCCGAGGCGGCGGTGCGCATTGCGCGCGGTGTGATGGACTGGCGCCGCAGCCGCACCGGCATGCTCACCACCAACTACGCAGAGGCGGGTGGCTTCATCCGCAGCAGCGCGGCCGAGTCGGCACCCGATCTTCAACTGCACTTCGTCATCGGCAAGCTGGTGGACCATGGCCGCAAAACCGCGCTGGGCCACGGCTATTCATCGCATGTGTGCCTGCTGCAGCCACGCAGCCGGGGGCGGGTGGCCCTGGCCAGTGCCGACCCCATGGCCCTGCCGCTGGTGGACCCGAACTTCCTGGCCGATGAGGACGACCTGCAGCGCATGGTGCGCGGGGTGCGCCGCATGCGCGACATCCTGTCGCAACCGGCCCTGGCTGACCTGGGCGGCAAGGAGCTGCCCGTGTCTGCAAGCGCGCAGACGGACGCCGAGATCGCCCAGTTCATCCGCAACCATGCCGATTCCATCTACCACCCCGTGGGCAGCTGCCGCATGGGACCGGGGCCCATGGACGTGGTGGATGCGCAGCTGCGTGTGCACGGCGTGCAGGGGCTGCGGGTGGTGGACGCCTCCGTCATGCCCCGCATCATCAGCGGCAACACCAACGCCCCCACGGTGATGGTGGCCGAGAAAGCAGTGGATTTGCTGCGCGCCAGCACCGCCTGAGGTTCTTGGGCTGCTTCAGCCGCGAAAGCGCCGCCGCGTCAGCGCCAGCGCCAGCCAGAAGGCCACCACGGTGGTGGCCGCCAGCACCAGGCCGTGGCGCAAAGGCTGCTGGGGCCACTGGTCCATGAACAGCGGGCGCACCAGCTCCACCGCATTGGTCAGCGGCAGCCAGTCTGAAATGGCGCGCACCAGCGGTGGCAATTGCTCGCGTGGGAAAAACACGCCCGACAAGAACATCATGGGCGTGAGCACCAGCGTGAAGTAGTACGTGAAAAAGTCGTACCCCTTGGCCAGCGCATTGAAGATGAGGGCAATGCTGGAAAACATGATGCCCACGCCCAGCAGCACCGGCCAGGCCACCAGCAACTTGGGGCTGTGGCTGATGCCCAGGGCCAGCATTACCCCCAGAATGGCCGTGACGGTGAACAGCGCCTTGAACGCTGCCCACAGCATCTCGGCCAGCACCACATCGTCGAGCGTGACGGGCGCATTCATGATGCCGTCCCAGGTCTTTTGCACATGCATGCGCGAGAAGGCGGAGTACAGCGCCTCAAAGCTGGCAGCGTTCATCGCGCTCATGCAGATCGAGCCGCTGGCCAGGAACAGGATGTAGGGCACCTTGGCGTCTGCGCCCGCGCCTCCCACGCTCACCTGCCCCACCAGCGCACCCATGCCGTAGCCAAAGGCCACGAGCCACATCAGCGGCTCGGCAATGTTGCCCACCAGGCTGGGGATGGCCAGCTTGCGCCACACCAGCAGGTTGCGCAAAAACACCGGCCACCAGCGGGCCGACAACGCAGGTGGGCGCCAGACCGAAGCCGGTGCGGGTGGGCGGGGGCGCAAGGCGCTGGGCGTGGTGCTCATGGGGCTATTGTGCGGCGTGCGGCAGAGCTTGTGGATGCGCTGCTGCGAGAGGCGCAGCAGGTTCTCAGGCTTTGCGCAGCAGGCAAAATCCTGGCCGACCCTGTTCAGCATGGTCCTGACCCCGTTTTCACATCCACCGTTTGAAGGCCCTGCCCATGACCACCCTCGGAACCCCCCTGTCTCCCCACGCCACCAAAGTCATGCTCCTGGGCTCGGGAGAGCTGGGCAAGGAGGTGCTGATCGCGCTGCAGCGCCTGGGCGTGGAAACCATTGCGGTAGACCGCTACGACAACGCCCCCGGCCAGCAAGTGGCGCACCACGCGCGCACCATCACCATGAGCGACCCGGCCCAGCTCAAGGCGCTGATCGAAGCCGAGCGCCCCCACCTGGTGGTGCCCGAGATCGAAGCCATCGCCACCCCCATGCTGGAAGAGCTGGAGGCCGCTGGTGTGGTGCGCGTTATCCCCACGGCCCGCGCCGCGCGCCTCACCATGGACCGCGAGGGCATTCGCGTGCTGGCCGCCGAAACGCTGGGCCTGCCCACCAGCCCCTACAAGTTCTGTAATTCGCCGGAGGAGTTGCAGGCCGCGATTGATTCAGGCATCGGCTACCCCTGCATCGTCAAGCCCGTGATGAGCAGCTCCGGCAAGGGCCAGAGCAAGATCGATGGCCCGGCCGATGTGCAAAAGGCCTGGGACTACGCCATGGCCGGCGGCCGCGTGAGCCACGGCCGCGTCATCGTCGAAGGCTTCATCGACTTTGACTACGAAATCACACAGCTCACTGTGCGTTCGGTCGGTGCCGATGGCCAGATCGTCACCAGCTTCTGCGACCCCATCGGCCACGTGCAGGTCAGTGGCGACTATGTGGAAAGCTGGCAGCCCCACCCCATGCACCCCGCTGCGCTCGAAAAATCGCGCCAGATCGCCAAGGCCGTCACCGACAACCTCGGTGGCCAGGGGCTCTTTGGTGTCGAGCTGTTCGTCAAGGGCGATCAGGTCTGGTTCAGCGAAGTCAGCCCCCGCCCGCACGACACGGGCCTGGTCACGCTGTGCACCCAGCACCAGAGCGAGTTTGAACTGCACGCCCGCGCCATCCTGGGCCTGCCCGTGGACACCAGCCTGCGCAACCCCGGCGCCAGCGCCGTGATCTATGGCGGCATGGAAGCCCAGGGCATTGTGTTTGACGGCGTAGACGAAGCCCTGCGCGTGCCCGGCACCGACCTGCGCCTGTTCGGCAAGCCCGAGAGCTTCGCCAAGCGCCGCATGGGCGTGGCTCTGGCGCGTGCGGCGGATGTGGAAACAGCGCGCAGCAACGCCAAGCTGGCGGCTGGCAAGGTCAAGCCGCGCAAGGCTTGAGGCTGCGTTTTAAGTGAAATGGGCCGTTAGCGCTTATTCAGTAAGCGCTGGCAGCTATCATTTTTGATGAATTGGGTGGCGCACAGTCACCTGATGCCACGCTGGCGCCTCACTCCCGAATCTGCCGTCCCGTCAGCTTCAGGAACAAGTCTTCCAGGTTCGCAGGGCGGTGCAGCGTGCGCAGGTGGCCATGCTGGCCCAGCGCCTGCAACAGGGGCTGCGCGTTCTGGGTGTAGAAGAACACCGTCTCGCCGCTGATCTCCACGCGCGCGGCCAGGGCACGCAGGTGGGCGTCCTCGGCCAGCGCCACGGCGCCCACGCCGAAGACTTCGACCACGTCGCTTTCCAGGTGCAGGGCGATCAGCTCGCGCGGCTTGCCTTCGGCGATTTTCTTGCCGTGGTCCAGCACCAGCAGGCGCGAGCACAGGCGCTCGGCCTCGTCCATGAAGTGCGTGGTCAGCAAGATGGAAGTGCCTTGCTGCAGCAACAGTTGCAGCCGCTCCCACATCAGGTGGCGGGCCTGCGGGTCCAGGCCGGTGGTGGGTTCGTCCAGCAGCAACAGGCGCGGGCGGTTGACGAGGGCGCGGGCCAGTGACAGGCGCCGCTTCATCCCGCCCGAGAGTTCGCCCGGCTTGGCGTCTGCTTTGTGCGTGAGCGCGGCAAACTCCAGCAGCTGGGGCACGCGCTCGTCCATGGTGCGGCCCTTGAGCCCGAAGTAACGGCCAAACACGCGCAGGTTTTCAGCGCAGGTGAAGTCCGGGTCCAGCGTGTCGAACTGGGTGACCACGCCCAACTGCGCCTTGATGGCCAGCGCATCGCGCGGCATGTACAGCGGCTGGGTGGAGCCCTCGGGATAGAACAGCACGTTGCCGCTGTCGGGCGCCGTCAGGCCCAGGCACATGCGGATGGTGGTGGTCTTGCCCGCCCCGTTGGGGCCGATGACGCCAAGGCATTCGCCGGGGGCGATGGCAAAAGACACATCGTTCACCACCGTGGCGTCGCCATAGTGCTTGTACAGGTTCTGGGCAGCAAAGAGTTCGCTCATGCCGCCATTGTGGCGGCATTGGGGTTGTGCTGCTTCAGTGCTTGCGGAGAAAAAGGCCTCTAGACCATATTGGATAAGCGCTGGCAGCTATTGAAAAGATAGCGTTTTGCGTGGGGCTGCTCAGCGGGGCGCCACCCCAGCACCGTGGGCGCGGGGCGGTAGTGGAGTGCGCAGCCTTTGAAACGGTGCAGCGCTTACTGGAAAGCGACTTCCGCAAAGCTGCGCAGCTTGCGGCTGTGCAGGCGGGCCATGCCTTCGGCTCGCAGCATTTCCAGGGCGCGGATGCCGATGCGCAGGTGCTGGTCCACGCGCTCGCGGTAGAAGTGGTTGGCCATGCCGGGCAGCTTGATTTCGCCGTGCAGGGGCTTGTCGCTTACGCACAGCAGGGTGCCGTAGGGCACGCGAAAGCGGAAACCGTTGGCGGCGATGGTGGCGCTTTCCATGTCCAGCGCCACGGCGCGGCTTTGGCTGAAGCGGCGCTGGGGCTGGTTGTCGGGCAGCAATTCCCAGTTGCGGTTGTCGGTGCTGGCCACGGTGCCGGTGCGCATGATGCGCTTGAGGTCGGCACCGCTCACGCCAGTCACGCCTGCCACGGCGGATTCAAGGGCGAGCTGAATCTCGGCCAGCGCGGGGATGGGCACCCACAGCGGCAGTTCTTCGTCGAGCACGTGGTCTTCGCGCACATAGCCGTGGGCCAGCACGTAGTCGCCCAGCTGCTGGCTGTTGCGCAGGCCTGCGCAGTGGCCCAGCATGATCCAGGCGTGCGGGCGCAGCACGGCGATGTGGTCGGTGATGTTCTTGGCGTTGGCCGGGCCCACGCCGATGTTGACCATGGTGATGCCGCTGTGGTCGGCCCGCACCAGGTGGTAGGCGGGCATTTGCGGCAGGCGCGGGGGCGGGGCGCCCAGCTCGTCACCGGGCTCGGCGGCCAGGCCGGTGCGGCGGGTGACCACGTTGCCGGGTTCGATGAAGGCGATGTATTCGCTGTCAGGCTTGGCCATCTCTTCATGGCCCAGGCGCACGAATTCGTCGATATAGAACTGGTAGTTGGTAAACAGCACGAAGTTCTGGAACGCGCGCGGCGAGGTGCCGGTGTAGTGGCGCAGGCGGTGCAGCGAATAGTCCACGCGCGGCGCGGTGAACAGTGACAGGGGCTGTGCCTCGCCCGGCTTGGGCTCCCAGGTGCCGTTGGCAATGCCGTCGTCCATGGCGGCCAGGTCGGGCAGGTCGAACACATCGCGCATCAGGGTGCGGCGCTCCTGGCTCATCTGGCCTTCGACATGGTCGTGTTCGCTGAACGAGAAGTGCACAGGGATGGGCTGGTGGCTGGTGCCCACTTCCAGTTCCACGCCATGGTTGTGCAGCAGCAGCTGGAACTGCTCCAGGTAGTACTCGTGGTACAGGTCGGGGCGCGTCAGCGTGGTCTCGAACCGGCCGGGCCCGGCCACGAAGCCATAGGCCAGCAGGGCCACGTCGGGGTGGGGCTTGGCGCGGGCGACGGTGTCCGTCTGGATGCGCACATAGGGGTAGCACGCGCGCACACGGCTGGGCAGGGTTTCGCCCGCCACAAAGCGCTGCATGTGGTCGCGCAGCAGGCCGATCTGGTGGTTGTAGATGTGGTGCACCTGGGCCAGGGCCGATTCGGCCGTGGTGTGGCGGGTGGGGGCGATGAAAGCAGAGGATGTGGGGGCCATGGCGCTATTGTCCACAAGCTTTCTGACAGGCCGTAACAAGCTGCCAGAATGGCGAAAGGCACCCGAAGGGTGCAGGAGCGGGCATGCAGGATTTGCAGGGTTTTTATGCCGCGCTGGCCGTGCTGGCCAGTGCTTTGGGCTGTGGGTTGCTGATGGGCATTGAGCGCGAACGCCGCAAGGGCAGCGGGCCACACCGTGCCCTGGCGGGTGTGCGCTCGTTCACGCTGGCCAGCCTGTCGGGGGCGGCAGCGGCGCTGTCGGGTTCGGTGGCCCTGCTGGGGGCTGGTGCCGCGTTTGTGGCCGCGCTGGGCGTGGTGGCCTATGCCCGCGACCGCTCGGAAAACCCTGGCGTTGCCACTGAAATCGCCCTGCTGCTGGCCTACCTGATTGGCGTGCTGTGCGCCAGCGATCGTCTGCTGGCGGCCGCCCTGGCGGTGATGGTGACGGGCCTGCTGGCACTGCGGGCGCCGCTGCACGAATTTTCGAGCCACTGGTTGCAACCGGGCGAGGTGCGCAGCGGTCTGGTGCTGGCGGCGCTGGTGCTGCTGGTGTTCCCGCTGGTGCCCAACCAGCCGCTCATGCAGGGGCTGCTGAATCCGCAGGTGGTGTTCCGCCTGGTGATCGTGCTGCTGGTCATCCAGTCGCTGGCACACGTGGCGCGGCGGCTGATGCAGGCGCGCCAGGCCGTCGTGTTGTCGGCCCTGGCTTCGGGCTTCGTTTCCAGCACGGCCACGATTGCCAGCCTGGGCATGGATGTGCGCGCCGGCAAGGCGCCCGCCCGTACGCAGGCCGCAGGGGCTGTGTTGTCGTGTGTGGCCACGGCCCTGCATGTGCTGGTGGTGGCGGCCACGGTTCAGCCGCATTGGCTGCCGTACCTGGCGCTGCCTGCGCTGGCTGGGGCCGGGGTGGCCGCCATTTGGGGCTTGTGGCTGCTGTGGGGTGCGGCCGACCAGTCCACCGCCAAAGCGCCGCTGCAGGCCGATGCACCCATGTTCAAACTGCGCGACGTGGTTTTGATCACCCTGCTGCTCACGGGCATCCAGGTCGGTGTGGCATGGCTGGAGCGCACCCAGGGCAACGCCGGGATGATGGCAGGCGCCTTGCTGGCTGCCCTGGCCGATGTGCACGCCGCGGCGGCGGCGGTGCTGATGCACGCCCTGCCCACCGAGCCCGAGGCCGTGGGCGTGGAACGCGCATTGATGGCGGCGCTGCTGGTGCACGCAGTGAGCAAAAGCGTGGTGGCCTGGGTGAGCGGCGGCGGCGCTTACGCGCTGGCGGTGGCCCCGGGGGTGCTGGCGCACACGCTGGCATTTGTGGGGGTGCTGGTACTGATTTAAGAACCTGTTCAAAGGAGGAACCGGATAATCTGCCCCATGACCTCCAAAGAAAACCAAGCCAGCACGGACTTCAGCACGCTGGCGCTGAGCCCTGCCACGTTGGCGAACCTGCAGCAGCTGGGCTACACCACGATGACGCCCATCCAGGCAGCCAGCCTGCCGCCTGCGCTGCTGGGCAAAGACCTTATCGCCCAGGCCAGCACCGGCAGCGGCAAGACCGCCGCGTTTGCCCTGGCCCTGCTGGCCAACCTCAACCCCCGCCGCTTCGCCGTGCAGGCCCTGGTGCTGTGCCCCACGCGTGAACTGGCCGACCAGGTGACGGCCGAAATCCGCCGCCTGGCGCGGGCCGAAGAAAACATCAAGGTCGTGACCCTGTGCGGTGGCGTGCCGCTGCGCGGGCAGATGCTGAGCCTGGAGCACGGCGCGCACATCGTGGTGGGCACACCCGGCCGCGTGATGGACCACCTGGAGCGCCAGCACCTGACGCTCGAAGCGCTCAACACCCTGGTGCTGGATGAAGCCGACCGCATGCTGGACATGGGCTTCTTCGACGACATCGTGACTGTGGCGCGCCAGTGCCCCAAAGAGCGGCAAACCCTGCTGTTCTCGGCCACTTACCCCGAAGGCATCGCCAAGCTCAGCGCCCAGTTCATGAAACAGCCCGTGCAGATCACGGTGCAGGCCCAGCATGCCGAGGGCAAGATCGAGCAGCGCTGGTACGAGGTGAAGAACAGCGAGCGGCTGCATGTGGTGTCGCAGCTGCTCAACCACTTCCGCCCCGAATCATCGATTGCCTTTTGCAACACCAAGCAGCAGTGCCGCGACCTGGTGGGCGTGCTGCAGGCCCAGGGCTTCAGTGCGCTGGCGCTGTATGGCGAGCTGGAGCAGCGCGAGCGCGACCAGGTGCTGGTGCAGTTTGCCAACCGCAGTTGCTCGGTGCTGGTGGCCACCGATGTGGCCGCACGGGGCCTGGACATTGCCAACCTGGCCGCCGTCATCAACGTGGACGTGACGCCCGACCCCGAAGTCCACATCCACCGCATCGGCCGCACCGGCCGGGGCGATGCCCAGGGCCTGGCGCTGAACCTGGCCAGCATGGACGAGATGGGCTACGTGGGCAAGATCGAGGTGCTGCAAGGCCGCGAATCCACCTGGTTCCCTGTGGCTGACTTGAAGCCCACGGGCAACGGCCCGCTGGTGCCACCCATGGCCACCATCCAGATCGTGGGCGGGCGCAAGGAAAAAATCCGCGCCGGTGACGTGCTGGGCGCGCTGACGGGCGACATGGGCTACACCCGCGAGCAGGTGGGCAAGATCAACGTGAACGACTTCTCCACCTACGTGGCGGTGGACCGCGCCATTGCCGCGCAGGCCGCGGCGCGCCTGAACAGTGGCCGCGTCAAGGGCAAGAGCGTGAAGGCGCGCCTGATCGAGGACGAGCGCGGCTGACATCTCTGGCGACCGGCGCAGTCGTGGCGTTGACAGCTGCCCTGCCCGGTGGTCGCTACCATCGTTGCTCCTGAACCGTGGAGCCCGCATGCACGCCCCTCTTGCGATCAAGCAACCCGCACGCTGGCGTGTCATCGTGGCGGGCATTTGTGCGCTCATCCTCACGGTGGGGCTGGCGCGCTTTGCCTACACGCCCATGCTGCCCATCATGCGCGAGCAGGCGGGCCTCACGCACTGGGCGGCAGGGTGGCTGGCCACCGTCAACTATGCCGGCTACATGGCGGGCACCTTGCTTGCAGCCTCTATCAACGACCTGGGGCGCAAGTACCTGATCTACCGATGCGGCCTGGTGATTGCTGTGGTCAGCACGGCGGCGATGGGCTGGACAGACAGCGTGCCCGTCTGGTCCGTGCTGCGGTTTGTGGCGGGGTTTTCCAGCACGGCGGGGCTGCTGCTGGCGTCGGGGCTGGTACTCAACTGGCTGATTCGGCAGGGGCACCGGCCGCAATTGGGGCTGCATTTTGTGGGGCTCGGCTTGGGCATTGCCGTCTCTGGCGTGGCGGTGGCGGCCCTGGTGCAAGGCTTGCCGTGGGACCGCCAGTGGCTGGGCCTCGGGTTGCTCGGCATCGCCTTTTTTGGGCCCGCATGGCTTTGGATGCCGCCCCCCGTGGCCGTGCAGCCCGCCGCCGCCCAGGCTGCATCCACATCCACCACACCGCCCCGGCGCTGGATGTGGCTGCTCATCGCCGCCTACTTTTGCGCAGGCTTTGGCTTTGCCATGGGTGCCACGTACACGGTGGCCATCCTGGTCAAGCTGCCATTGCTGGCCGACAAGGGCGGGTGGGTGTGGGTGATCGTGGGGCTGGCGGCAGCGCCGTCGTGCTTCCTGTGGGACCGCGTGGCGGATGCGGTGGGGCAGATCCGCGCGCTGATGATGGCTTTTGGCTTGCAGATGGTTTCCGTCCTCATGCCCATCGCCACCGACCACGCTTGGCTCAACGTGGGCGGCGCCATGCTGTTTGGGGCCACCTTTGTGGGCATCGTCAGCCTCACGCTCACCCTGATCGGGCGCTGCTTTCCGGCCAACCCGGCCAAGGCCATGGCGCGGATGACTCTGAGCTACGGCGTGGCCCAGATCATTGCGCCCGCCATGGCGGGGTACATCGCCACGGCCAGCGGCAGTTACCACGGGGCTCTGGTGGTCACGGCGCTGGTCATGGGCTGCGGTGTGGTGGCGTTGCAGGCACTGATCCATGAAGAAAAGCGTGCAGCCCAGGCGGCTGGCGCCTGTTGAGGGCGAATGCCGCCTGCGCAGCCTTCTCGCTGGCGGCACAATCGCACGCTCTACCTTGATGGACAAAGAGGCTTTTCTTGATCGCTGTATTGCAACGGGTGCGACAGGCCCGCGTGGAAGTGGACGGTGCCGTGGTGGGCGCCATTGGCCCAGGTTTGCTGGTGCTGGTGTGCGCCGAGCGGGGTGACACCGAGGCCGAGGCCGACAAGCTGCTGGCCAAAATTCTCAAGCTGCGCATCTTCAGCGACGACGCAGGCAAGATGAACCGCAGCGTGCAGGATCTGGACGGGCAGGGCGCCTGCGGCGGCCTGCTGCTGGTAAGCCAGTTCACCCTGGCGGCAGATACCACCGGCGGCAACCGCCCCAGCTTCACCCAGGCCGCAGCGCCTGACGAGGGCCGCAGGCTGTACGACTACGCCGTGACCCAGGCCCGCAAGCTGCACCCCGAGGTGGCCACCGGCCAGTTTGCGGCCGATATGCAGGTGCACCTGGTCAACGATGGGCCAGTGACCATTCCGATGCGGATCGCGCCAGCGGCCACGGTTTAGTATCAAATTGATAGCTGCCAGCGCTTGCCAGATAAGCGCTAGAGCCTGATTTGGCTTGTAGTCTGCTCACTGGCGCCAGAAGAAAAGCCCGGCCATCACCAGCCCCGTGACCACGATGCCGCCGCGCAGCCAGGGGGCGGGAATGCGCCGTGCCACGCGCGCGCCGCCGTAGCCGCCGGCGGTGGCGGCCACCATCATCATCAGCGCCTGGGGCCACTGCACCACGCCGCCTGCGGCGTAGATGACCACGGCAATGGCCGTGAGCAGGGCCGAGACCCAGTTCTTCAAACCGTTCATGGCGTTGAGCTGGGTTTGCCCCAGCAGCCCGAACAAGGCCAGCAGCAAGATGCCCAGCCCGCCGTTGAAATAGCCGCCATAGGCCGCCACCGCCAGCACGCCCACCGTGGCTTTGGCGGTAGACGGCTTGCCGCCCGCCAGCATGGAGCGCAGTTGCGGACCGAAGGCGAAAAGCGCCGTGGCCGCCAGCAGCAGCCAGGGCACCACGCGGCGGAAGGTGGCATCCGGCGTGATGAGCAGCAGCGCGGCGCCCGCCGCACCGCCGATGAGCGACAGCACCACCAGCAGCCGCATCGACAGCCCCGGTGGCGGGGCCGTGTCTTCACGAAAGCCCCAGGCCCCGGCGATGTAGCCGGGCAGCAGGGCCACGGTGCCGGTGGCATTGGCCACCACGGGCGGCACGCCGGTGAAGACCAGGGCGGGCAGGGTGAGGAAGCTGCCGCCTCCGGCCACGGCATTGAGTGCACCGGCCACAAACGCGGCAGCCAGCAACAGGGCGCTATCGAACATGTCTTCTCCAGGGGCAGATGGGCGGTGGCGCTGCTTTGGCGCCAGGTGGCTGGATCTTAGGAGAGTTGCAAGCCACCCCGGGCCTTCAGGCGGCTTGGCGGGCGTAAAGGTGTTTTGCTCAAAAGGTGGGGATGCGGCCGGGTGCGCAGCGCCTTTTGAGCAGCTTCTTACACCCGCTGTTTGCCCAGCTTGCGGCTGAGGGTGCGGCGGTGCATGCCCAGGCGGCGCGCGGCTTCAGAGATGTTGAAGTCGCTCTCGGCCAGCACTTCGTGGATGCGCTCCCATTCCAGGGTCTTGATGGAGCTGGAGCGGTTGGTCAGTTCTACCTCGGTGTTGCCTTCCTGCAGGGCAAAAGCGGCTTCGATGTCGTCGGTGTTGGACGGCTTGGCCAGGTAATGCCCCGCGCCGAGCTTGATGGCTTCCACCGCCGTGGCAATGCTGGCAAAGCCGGTCAGCACCACGATGCGCATTTGCGGACTGTGCGCGTGCAAGGCGCGCACGCAGGCCAGGCCGTTGGCTTCGCCCTTGAGCTTGAGGTCTACCACCGCGTACTGCGGCGTGTGCACGGCCAGCAGCTCTTCCATGCGGGCGATGCCCTCGGCGTGCAGCACCTGGTAACCGCGCCGCTCGAACGAGCGCGCCAGCGTGCGGGCAAACGCTTCGTCGTCTTCCACGATCAGCAGCAGGCGGTCAGTGTCCATGGTCTTCCGAGTCGGTGTCTTGCAGGGTGATGGCAGCCAGCGAAAGCGTGATGGTGACTTCGGCGCCGCCTTCGGGGCGGTTGCGTGCCACCACGCTGCCGCCCAGGGTGCGTGCCACGTTCATCGACAGGAACAGCCCCAGGCCGCCCCCTGGCCGCCCTTTGGTGGACTGGTAGGGCGTGCCGATGTGGCGCAGCACGGCGGCCGAAAAGCCGGGGCCCCGATCGGTGACCACGATTCGCAACGCATCGGCATCGCACTGCGCCTGCAAGCGCACCCAGTGCGGCGATGCATCCCGGGCATTGTCCAGCACATTGAAAACCATTTGCTCCAGGGTGGCATCGGCCACCATGGGGCTGTCGCCCTCCAGCAGGTTGTCGTAGACGAAGGTGTCCACTGAGCGCGTGGCGCGCCAGTCTTGCACCAGGGTGTCCAGAAACTGCCGCACGGTGGTCTGGCTGGACGATTCGCCGCGCGCCTCGCCGGCAGACAGCAGGATCCCGCTGACGATGGTCTTGCAGCGCTTGACCTGGGCTTCCATTTCGGCAATTTCTTCCTGCAGCACCGGGTCCTGCGTCAGCGCGGGGATGCGCTTCCAGTCGCCTAGGATCACGGCCAGGGTGGCCAGCGGCGTGCCCAGTTCATGCGCGGCGCCCGATGCCAGCAGCCCCATGCGCACGATGTGTTCTTCTTCCGCCGCCCGCTGGCGCACGGCGGCCAGGCGCGCATCGCGCCGGCGCAGGTTGTGGCTGATGCGGGTGATGAACACCACCACCAAAATGGCATTGAGCATGAAGCACACCAACAGGCCCAGCACATAGGGGCTGGCCCAGCCGTCGCGCACATTGGTGGCCAAGGGCAGGGGCTGGCTGTGTTGCGCCAGCAGCACCACGCAGGCCGATGCCACCACCACGATGGACCAGATGTAGCCACCGCGCAGCAGCATGGCCCCCACGGCAATCTGCAGCAGGTACAGGAACACGAAGGGGTTACCGATGCCGCCACTCAGGTACAGCTGGGCGGTGAGGGCGGCCACGTCGATCAGCAGGCCGATGAACAACTCCACATCGTGCACGCCCTGGCGCGTGCGCCAGCGCAGCAGGCTGGCAATGTTGAACACCACCATGCCCGCCACGATGGACAGCATGGCCTGCAAAGGCAGCGGCAGGCCCAGGCTGTAGTGGGTGGCCTGGATGGTGAGCAGCTGCCCCACCACGGCAATCCAGCGCAGCTGGATGAGCTGGTGCAGGTTGCGCAGCCCGGCCGAGGTGTTGGCCGAGCTGGCTTTGCTCACGGGCTGCTGGAGGGCTTTAGAGAATGTGCTGCGGTTCATGGGTGGTGTGGCTGCGGTAGGCCGCACGCAGCCTGGATTCATAGCGTGCCACAACCACCGCAGCCCCCACCACCATCAGTGCCAATCCAAACCAGGTCAGCGCATACACCAGGTGGCTGTTGGAGAAGCGCACCACCGTCAGCCCCTCACGCGGCCAGGGGCCACTTTGCGCCGGGGGCAGGTCGGCTGATGCGGGGCCTTTGAGCGAGGGCAGGCCCGCGTCCACAAAGAAAGGCGCTGGGCGTGCCAGCTGCAGCGCCTGCGCAATGGCCGCCACATCGCGCGAATGCCAGCGCTGCTGCGCAGGGTCGTTGCGGCGCAGAAAGCCGCCGCCGGGCTCGCTCATGCGCAGCAGGCCCACCACGGTGGGGGGTGCGCTGGCAGATTCGTCTGCACCTGCCCCGCCTTGCCAGCGCGCACGCTGGTCCTGGGGCACAAAGCCGCGGTTGACCAGCACCTGGGTGCCTTCGCTGGTTTGCAGCGGGGTCAGCACCCAATAACCGGCACCGAGGGCCGTGGTGGCCTGGGTGAGCACGGTCTTGTCGGCCAGCCACTGGCCTTGCAGGCGCACGGGCTGGTATTCATACGCCGCAGCCGTCACTTCAGGCCACTGCACAGGAGGTGGCAAGGGCTGGGGCGGGGCCTTCAGGCGCTGGTCCACGCGCTCGATGAGGTCGAGCTTCCAGGACAGGCGTTGCACCTGCCATGCGCCCAGCGCCACAAAGCCAAGAAAAAGGGCGATGCCCACCGCAGTGAGCATCGCCAGGATCAGCGGGGAATGCGGGCGCCGGGGCAGCGCTGCAGCCTGTGCCACGGCCAGCTCCCGCGTCAGGGCGCCGAGTGGTGTGCGCCGCCAGCGGCAGGGGCCTGCTGCCCGGCGGGGGCGACCTGCGGATGGTCGGGCATCATGTTCGCGTTCATGTGGAACATGACCCACAGCGTGCCCGCAATCGCGATGGCCACGAACACCACGGTGAAGATGGTGGACAGCATGGTCCAGCCGCCTTCGATCTTGCCGTTCATGTGCAGGAAGTACACCATGTGCACCACGATCTGCACGACGGCGAACGCGCCCAGCACCAGCACGGCGGTGTTGCGGTCGGCAATCACCTTGGCCATGACCAGCCAGAACGGAATGGCCGTGAGGATGATGGACAGGATGAAGCCCGTCATGTACCCCGACAGCGTGCTGTGCGGGCCGTCGTCGTGGTGGTCGTCATGCCCGCCGTGGCCGTGGGCTGCGTGGGTTGTGTGTTGTGCGCTCATTTACAGCACCCCCATCAGGTACACAAAAGTGAAAACGCCGATCCAGACCACGTCCAGAAAGTGCCAGAACATCGACAGGCACATGAGGCGACGGTTGTTTTCGGGGATCAGGCCGTGCCGCTTGATCTGAATCATCAGCACCACCAGCCAGATCAGACCGAAGGTGACGTGCAGCCCGTGCGTGCCCACCAGCGTGAAGAAGGCCGACAGGAAGGCGCTGCGCTGGGGCGTGGCACCCTGGTGGATCAGGTGGTAGAACTCGTACAGCTCCAGGCCCAGAAAGCACAGGCCGAACAGGCCGGTAATGGCCAGCCACAGCAGGGTGCCGTTCACATCCTTTTGCTGCTTGCGCAGCATGGCAAAGCCGAAGGTGATGGATGACAGCAGCAGGAAGGCCGTGTTGATGGCCACCAGTGTCAGGTCAAACAGCTGCGCGCCGGTGGGGCCTGCCGCGTAGCTGCGGCCGAGCACGCCATAGGTGGCAAACAGGGCGGCAAAGATGAGGCAGTCGCTCATCAGGTACAGCCAGAAGCCCAGGGCTGTACCGTTTTCGGGATGGGGCTCGTGCGCGAGGTGGTACTCGCGCGGGGCCAGGGCGCCTGCGGCGGCGCCAGCGTTAAGGCGAAGTTCAGACATGGCGGGCCAGTTGGAGTGTGCGGGCTTCTTCGGTGGCCTTCACTTCGGAGGCCGGGATGTAGAAGTCACGCTTGTAGTTGAACGTGTGGATGATGGAAGCCAGCAACAGCGCCGCGAACGACACGCCCGCCAGCAGCCACATGTGCCAGATCAGTGCGAAGCCGAACACCAGCGAAAGGCCCGAGATCACGACACCCGCGCCGGTATTGGCAGGCATGTGGATGGGCTGGAAGCCGGTGAGCGGACGCTGGTAGCCGTGCTTCTTCATGTCCCACCAGGCGTCAATTTCGTGCACCACGGGGGTGAAGGCGAAGTTGTAGGCAGGTGGGGGCGACGAAGTGGCCCATTCCAGCGTGCGGCCGTCCCAGGGGTCGCCGGTCTCGTCACGCAGCTGGTCGCGCTTGAGGTAGCTGACCAGCAGTTGCATCAGGAAGCAGCCAATGCCGGCCGCGATCAGGCCTGCGCCGATGGCGGCGATGATGAACCAGATCTGCAGGGACTGGTCCTCAAAGTGGCTGACGCGGCGGGTAACGCCCATCAGGCCCAGCAAATACAGCGGCGTGAATGCGACCCAGAAGCCCACGACCCACAGCCAGAAGGAGCGCACGCCCCAGGTGCGGTCGAGCTTGTAGCCGAAGGCCTTGGGGAACCAGTAGCTGATGCCGGCAAACATGGCGAACACCACGCCGCCAATGATCACGTTGTGGAAGTGGGCGATCAGGAACAGGCTGTTGTGCAGCACGAAGTCGGCTGGGGGCACGGCCAGCAGCACGCCGGTCATGCCGCCGATGGCGAACGTCACCATGAAGGCCACAGTCCACATCATGGGCAGCTCAAAGCGGATGCGGCCCTTGTACATGGTGAACAGCCAGTTGAAGATCTTCGCCCCCGTGGGGATGGAGATGATCATGGTGGTGATGCCGAAGAAGGTGTTCACGCTCGCGCCGGAGCCCATCGTGAAGAAGTGGTGCAGCCACACCAGGTACGACAGGATGGTGATACACACCGTGGCGTACACCATGGAGGTGTAGCCGAACAGGCGTTTGCGGCAGAAGGTGGCCACCACTTCGGAGAACACGCCGAACGCGGGCAGCACCAGGATGTACACCTCAGGGTGGCCCCAGATCCAGATCAGGTTCACGTAGAGCATGGGGTTGCCGCCCAGCTCGTTGGTGAAGAAGTTGGTGCCCACGTACCGGTCCAGCGACATCAGCACCAGAGCAGCCGTCAGCACAGGGAAGGAGGCCACGATCAGCGCATTGGTGCACAGGGCAGTCCAGGTGAAGACGGGCATCTTCATCAGGTTCATGCCAGGTGCGCGCATCTTGATGATGGTGACGATCAGGTTGATGCCCGAAAGCGTGGTACCCACCCCGGCAATCTGCAGCGCCCAGATGTAGTAGTCCAGCCCGGTGCTGGCGCTTTGCGAGCCCAGGTTCGACAGTGCCAGCCAGCCCGAGGTGGAGAACTCACCCAGGAACAGCGACACCATCACCAGCACGGCCCCAGCGGTGGTCATCCAGAAGCTGAAGTTGTTCAGGAACGGGAACGACACGTCGCGCGCACCGATTTGCAGCGGCACCAGGTAGTTCATCAGGCCTGTGACCAGCGGCATCGCCACGAAGAAGATCATGATCACGCCGTGGGCGGTGAAGATCTGGTCGTAGTGGTGCGGCGGCAGGTAGCCCATGTTGTCGCCAAAGGCCATGGCCTGCTGCAGGCGCATCATCACGGCGTCGGCAAAGCCGCGCAGCAGCATCACCAGGCCCAGGATCATGTACATGATCCCGATCTTTTTGTGGTCGATGCTGCAGATCCAGTCGCGCCAGAGGGTGCCCCACAGGCGGAACTTGGTGATCAGCGCCATCACGGCGATACCGCCAAGCACGACGGCAATGAAGGTCCACAGCACGATGGGCTCGTGCGCCATGGGCACGGCGTCCCAGCTCAGGCGGCCCAGTGCCCAGTGGGTAGGAGTTGCGTTTTCAGGGGTCATAGCGAGGCTCATTGACGGATGCCGGCGCCGGAGGTTTGGGCCGGTGCGTTGCGGGTTTCAAGCGCGGCCACCACTTGGGCGGCGTTCTGTGCGGTGCACACGTCCTGGGGCAGGTTCAGGCCGGCAGCGCGCATGTAGGCTTCGCCACCCAGGGAGTCGATGGCCATCATGTGGTGCATGCACATCTTTCCGTCCTCCACGCAGCGGTTGAGCACCTTGTCGTACAGGCCTTCTTCCACCGAGGCAAAGCGCTGCACGGGGTCGCGCTCGCTGGGCTTGGCCAGGTTCAGGTAGGTGGCCTTGTCGAGGGGCTTGCCTTCGGTCTTGGCTTTTTGCACCCATTGGGCAAAGTCTTCGTTGCTCAGGCCGTGGAACTTGAACGTCATGCCCGAGAAGCCCGCGCCGCTGTAGTGCGACGACATGCCCTTGAACACGCCAGGCTTGTTGATCACCGCGTTCAGCTCGGTCTGCATGCCGGGCATGGCGTAGATCATGCCGGCCAGGTCAGGCACGTAAAACGCGTTCATGGTGGACGTGGCCGTCAGCTTGAACAGGATGGGGCGATCCACCGGCGCGGCCAGTTCGTTCACCGTGGCAATGCCTTGCTCGGGGTAGAAGAACAGCCACTTCCAGTCCATGGCTACCACCTGCACTTCCATGGGCTTCACGTCGGGCGGCAGCGGGCGCTGGGCGTCGATGCGGTCCAGAGGCCGGTAGGGGTCGAGCTTGTGGGTGCCGATCCAGGTGAGCGCACCCAGGGCGATGATGATCATCAGCGGCACGGTCCAGATCACCAGCTCCAGCGTGGTGGAGTGGTGCCACTCGGGGTCGTACTCGGCTTCGGTATTGCTCTGGCGGTATTTCCAGGCAAAAAACAGCGTGAGTGCGATCACCGGCACGATGATGATGAGCATCAGCAAAGTGGCGGTAATGACCATCTGGCCCTGTTGGGCGGCAATGTCACCAGCCGGGTTCAGGACAACGGCCTTGCTGCAACCGGCCAGGCCGGTTGTCAGTGCGATCGCTGCCAGACCGGCGGGCCTGCGGAGTTTTTGGGTGTTCAACATGCGAAGAGCGCGACAAAGGCGCGTTTAGGTGTAAACGCGAATGACTGAGGGTTCGCAATGTAGTACGGCTAGCGAATTTGTCGATTGGACATTTTGTCCAACATCAAAGGCGCACGACTGTTTTTCACTCTTTCGCAGGAGTCTTGATCTGCCGCAGTGCCGAAAACGCCCTGCGCAATCAGGGTTTTCCTACGCGCAGCCTAGCGAAAGCTCACTTGTGGCGCGGGAGAGCGGCGTGTAGAACGGAGCTGTATCACTTGCTTGAGGAGCGTCAATATGTACAGCCAAGGTTCTGCGGCACTGCCTGTTCCAGGCTTTGAAAGTTCGGTCTCCCTCGCACGTGCCCACACCGACGAGGACGTCACCCCTGGTGAGATCGCGGTGGGGGTCATCATTGGGCGTTCGTCTGAATATTTCGACTTTTTTGTCTTTGGTATCGCCAGCGTGCTGGTGTTTCCCTCTCTGCTCTTTCCGTTTATGTCGCGGCTTGACGGCACGTTGATGGCATTTGCCATCTTCGCGCTGGCTTTTGTGGCCCGCCCGGTGGGCACGGCCATTTCCATGGCCGTGCAGCGGCGCTGGGGCCGGGGCACCAAGCTCACGCTGGCGTTGTTCCTGCTGGGCGCTTGCACGGCGGGCATGGCGTTTTTGCCCAGCTATGCCTCGGTGGGCAGCACGGCCATTGTGGCGCTGGTTATCTTGCGCATTGGCCAGGGGCTGGCGCTGGGCGGCACCTGGGACGGCCTGCCCTCGCTGCTGGCCATGAGTGCGCCGCAAGAGCGGCGTGGCTGGTTTGCCATGATCGGACAGCTGGGCGCGCCGGTGGGCTTTGTGCTGGCTGCCAGCCTGTTTGCCTACCTGTACGGCAGCCTGAGCACGGCAGAGTTTCTGGATTGGGGCTGGCGCTATCCCTTCTTTGTGGCCTTTGCCATCAACGTGGTGGCGTTGTTTGCCCGCCTGCGCCTAGTGGTGGGCCAGTCGTACGCCGAGCTGCTGCAGCAGCGTGAGCTGCAACCCGTGAGCGTGAGCCAGGTGGTGCGTGATGAAGGCGGCAATGTGCTGATTGGCGCGTTTGCCGCGCTGGCCAGCTTTGCGCTGTTTCACCTCGCCACGGTGTTCCCGCTGTCGTGGATCGTCATGTATTCCGAACAGTCCATCACCGAGGTGCTGAGCGTGCAGATCGTCGGCGCCTTCCTGGCGGCGGGGGCGATCATGCTGTCGGGCTGGCTGGCCGATCGCATTGGCCGACGCAATCTGCTGGGTTCCATGGCGGTGTTGATTGGCCTGTTCAGCTTTGCGGCGCCCTGGCTGCTGGGCGCCGGGTCTGCGGGCAACAACGTGTTCCTGCTGGTGGGCTTTGTACTGCTGGGGTTGTCGTACGGGCAGGCTTCGGGCACCGTCACTGCCAATTTCTCGGCACAGTACCGCTACACGGGCGCGGCCTTGTCGGCAGACCTGGCCTGGCTGCTGGGCGCGGGTTTTGCGCCGCTGGTGGCGCTGGGGTTGTCGGCCAAGTTTGGCCTGGGCGCCGTGTCGGTGTACTTGCTGTCGGGTGCGGTGTGCACTTTGGCCGCATTGCGCATCAACCGCTTGATTGAGCGGCGCGAGTCTTGAAAATGTCCGTCACCCATCGCCTCTGGCGCGGTGGGTGACGGGCCTTTCCGGGCCTCTTCTTTGGGGCTTGATTTTTTTCGGGTTACTTGGCGTACGGGTCCGCAAACCCCAGCTCTTGCATGATGGCGGTTTCGTAAGACTCCATCTCGTCCGCGTCTTCCGCACTGGTTTCGTGGTCCCACCCCTGGGCGTGCAAGGTGCCGTGCACCAGCAGGTGGGCGTAGTGCTCTTCCAGACTCTTGTTCTGCTCCACCGCTTCGCGCGCCACCACGGGCGCGCACAGCACCAGGTCGGCCGTCACCACAGGTTCCTGCGTGTAGTCGAAGGTGAGCACGTTGGTGGCGTAGTCCTTCTTGCGGTATTCGCGGTTGAGCTGCTGCCCTTCCTCGGCGCCCACAATGCGCACGGTGATTTCCGCGTCGCTCGACAAGGCGTGGCGAATCCAGCGCGTGACCTTGTGGCGTGACAGCACAGCGCGGTGTTCCGCCACGCCATCAAACTTGCCAAATTGCAGGGACAGCGAGAGTTGGTTTAGAGTCATATTGGCACCTGGCGCTTATCCAATAAGCGCAAGCAGCTATCAAATTAATAGTAAAAAATACTTAATTACGCGCTGCCAGGGCCCGGCGGGGCGCATCGTACGCATCCACAATGCGCGCCACCAGCGGGTGGCGCACCACATCGGCGCTGGTGAAGCGGGTGATGGCAATGCCTTTGACGCGCTTGAGCACCCGCTCGGCGTCGATCAGGCCGCTCATGGCGCCCTTGGGCAGGTCGATCTGGCTTACGTCGCCTGTGACCACCGCGCGCGAGCCAAAGCCAATGCGGGTCAGGAACATCTTCATCTGTTCGGGCGTGGTGTTTTGTGCCTCGTCCAGGATCACAAACGCGTTGTTCAGCGTGCGCCCGCGCATGAAAGCCAGCGGGGCAATTTCAATGGCGTTGCGCTCAAACGCTTTTTGCACCTTGTCGTGGCCCATCAATTCATACAGGGCGTCGTACAGCGGGCGCAGGTAGGGGTCCACCTTCTGGGCGAGGTCGCCCGGCAAAAAGCCCAGGCGCTCGCCGGCCTCAACCGCAGGCCGGGTCAGCACAATGCGCTGGACCGAGCTGCGCTCCAGGGCATCCACGGCGCTGGCCACTGCCAGGTAGGTTTTGCCCGTACCCGCGGGCCCAATGCCGAAGGTGATGTCGTGGGTGGCAATGTTCTGCAGGTACAGGCTCTGGGTGGCAGTGCGCCCGCGCAGGTCGGCCCGGCGGGTGCTCAGCACGATGGCGTCCTCGGGCGCTTCCAGCAATTCGCTGTCACCAGCCAGCATCAGCTGCAGGTGGTCTTCCGGGATGGGGCGCTCGGCAATCTCATACAGCGCCTGCAGCAGCTCCATCGCCTGCGTGGCCTTGGCCTTGGGGCCGTCCACCTTGAACTGCTCGTGCCGGTGGGCAATGCCCACGCCCAAGGCCACCTCGATGGTGCGCAGGTGCGCGTCCGCCGGGCCACACAGGTGGGTCAGGCGGGTGTTGTTGTGCGGGAGGAAGGTGTGGCGCAGGATCACGCTGATAATTCCAGTCGGCAAAAAAGCCAATGACGGCAAAAACGAGGGCGCCACCCGCATCGGCATGCGGCGGCGCCAAAGGACTCCAATGATAGGCAAATTGACCGGCACCCTGCTGGAGAAGAATCCCCCCGAGGTGCTGCTGGACTGCCACGGCGTGGGCTACGAGGTGAATGTGCCCATGAGCACGTTCTACAACCTGCCCGTCGTGGGTGAGCGCGTCAGCCTGCTCACGCAGTTCATCGTGCGCGAGGACGCTCAACTGCTCTACGGCTTTGCCACGGCCCCGGAGCGCCAGGCATTCCGCGAGCTGATCAAGATTTCCGGCGTGGGCCCGCGCACGGCGCTGTCCATTCTGTCGGGCATGGGCGTCGCTGACCTGGCCCAGGCCATCACCCTGCAGGAAGCCGGCCGCCTGGTGAAAGTGCCCGGAATCGGCAAAAAGACCGCCGAGCGCCTGCTGCTCGAACTGAAAGGCAAGCTCGGTGCCGACATCGGCGCCCCCACCCATGCCGCTAGCGATGCCCAGGCAGATATCCTGCAGGCACTGCTGGCGCTGGGCTATAACGACAAGGAAGCTGCCGCGGCCCTCAAGGCGTTGCCTGCCGATGTGGGGGTGAGTGACGGGATCAAGCTGGCGCTGAAGGCCCTGGCACGCTGATAATTGTTGCCCGGGGCGCTTCAACAGTTGAGCGGTGTGCATGCATCGCTGCCGATATCAGCCCATCGATACACGGGGCTTGGCGATTCGCGAAGCGCATCCCCGGAAGTAGTTCAGGCGGCGGCCAGGATGCTCCACGGTAAGTTTTGAACCAAGGAACTTCAATGACAAAAAATTCAATCAAACGCTGGGCGGGAGCCCTGACCGCCGTGGCAGCACTGCTGGCCGGTTGCGGTGGGGGAGAGAGCAGCGAAGTGGCTACAACAGCCAAGACCGACACGATCACAGCCGTGGAAGGCCGTATGTTGCCTGAAACGGCGGTGCAGGATGTGTCCCCTGTGAAGTCACGCAGCGCCACTACGGCTCCCAAAGCGGCACGGGTGAGCTTGGGCGAACTGTCGATGGCCAAGGTGGAAATGTCGGCCCCCGGCACACCGCGCTTGGTAGGCCAGGCGCGTGATGTGCAGGCCACCAAGTCTGCGGCTGCCATGCAGTCTCTGTGGCAATGGAAAAGCACCGCCGTGGGGGGCAAGGTGGCTGCGATCAGCTTCAATGCCGAAGGTGCTTATGGACTGCGGTTGGGTGTGCTGGTCAAACAGTTGCCAGGTAGCGCTACTGTGCGTGTCTACACCCAGTCTGCTCCTGACAAGGTGTTCCAGATCTCTGGTCAGGCCATTCTGCAATTGATCGAACGCAATCAGGCGGCAGGCGACCAGAGTGACGCTGCTCGCACCTGGTGGACCCCCGATACAGGGGAGGGCGAGGCTACCTTGGAAGTGGAACTGCCACCCGGGGTCGCCGCAAGCGCGCTGGACATTGCAGTGCCTCAGCTGTCGCACATTTTTGAGAATCTCTCTCTGCCCACGGCTCAGGAGTACAAGGAGCAAGTCGAGGCGGCGAAGATCAATGAATCGGACACCTGCAACCTGGACGCCAACTGCTACAGCGATAACGCTCAGGAGCGCAATGCGGTGGCACGCATGCTGTTCACCAAAGACGGTGGCTCCTATTTGTGCACTGGCACATTGATGAACGACACCCAAAACTCGTTCAAACCTTACTTTTTGACAGCGAATCACTGCATTTCCACGCAAACCGTGGCTTCTTCGCTTGAGACCCGGTGGTTCTACCGCTCCCCTTCGTGCAATAGTGGTACCTTGCAGTCCTCCACCGTACGCAAGACCGGCGGTGCGCAGTTGCTGTATGCGAGTGGCAATACCGACACTGCTTTCATGCTACTCAATGACACTCCGCCCGGAGGGACGTTGTTCGCCGGTTGGAGTGCGAATACGGTTGCCGCTGGTACATCCGTGGTTGGCCTGCACCACCCCAGTGGCGACTTGCTGAAGATCAGCTATGGGGCCGTCAATAGCCAAGCCAACTGCCAGCCCACCACGGGCTCTGGATTCCAGTGCAGCGGCACTTCTGGCAATTACTACCGCGTCTCCTGGAGCCAAGGCACCACCGAAGGGGGTAGCAGCGGATCGGCGCTGTTCCAGGGCGGCTATGTGGTGGGCACTTTGTACGGAGGCAGTGCCACCTGCACCAACAGGTCTGCTTATGACTATTACGGCCGATTTGATGTCGCTTACAACGCAGCCCTCAAAGCTTGGCTGAACCCCGCTTCGACCCCCGCACCAGCACGTAGTGCCGTCTATCGCTTCTATAACGCCACTACGGGCGCCCATTTCTACACAGCCAGTGCGGCAGAGCGTGATTTTGTCATTCGCACCTATCCGCAGTTCGGATATGAAAACATTGCGTTCTATGCCTACCCAGACGCCAGCTCAGGAAAAGACCCAGTGTTCCGCTTCTACAACCCGACGTCTGGAGCACACTTCTACTCTGGCAGTGTGGCCGAGCGAGACTTTGTGATCGCCAACTTCCCCGAGTTCAAATATGAAGTCGTGAGCTGGTATGCACAGACAGGTGCTGGCAACGGTGCTTCACCCATCTACCGTTTCTACAACGCCACCACAGGCGCGCACTTTTACACCATCAGCGCAGCGGAGCGTGATTTCGTCATCCAGGTGCACAAGGCATTCCGATACGAAGGCCCGATGTACTACGCCTGGACGACCGCGCAATAACGTCGACCCAGTAGCTCCCTACCTTGCATGACCATCCACACCGACGAATTCCCCCCGCCACCAGCCAAGCGCGTAGTTTCAGCCGCGCCTGCCTCGCCCCATGAAGAGGCGCTGGAGCGGGCGCTGCGTCCCAAGCTGCTGCAGGAATACGTCGGGCAGGCCAAGGCGCGGGAGCAGCTGGAGATCTTCATCGGTGCGGCCCGCAAGCGGGGCGAGGCGCTGGACCATGTGCTCTTGTTCGGCCCGCCCGGGCTGGGCAAGACCACGCTCAGCCACATCATTGCGGCCGAGTTGGGGGTGAACTTGCGGCAGACCAGCGGGCCGGTGCTGGAAAAGCCCAAGGACCTAGCCGCCTTGCTCACCAATCTGGAAAAGAACGACGTTCTTTTCATTGATGAGATCCACCGCCTCTCGCCCGTGGTGGAGGAAATCCTCTACCCCGCGCTGGAGGACTACCAGATTGACATCATGATCGGTGAGGGCCCGGCAGCGCGCAGTATCAAGCTGGATCTGCAGCCGTTCACGCTGGTGGGCGCCACCACGCGGGCGGGCATGCTCACCAACCCGCTGCGCGACCGCTTTGGCATCGTGGCGCGGCTGGAGTTTTATACGGCTGATGAGTTGGCCCGCATCGTCCAGCGCAGTGCGGGGCTGCTCAATGCTCCCATGGACGAGGAGGGCGGTTTTGAAATCGCCCGCCGCTCGCGCGGCACACCGCGCATTGCCAACCGGCTGCTGCGCCGGGTGCGCGACTACGCCGAAGTCAAGGGCGACGGTCGCATCACCAAATCCATCGCCGACAAGGCGTTGGCCATGCTGGACGTGGACCCGCAAGGGTTTGACGTGATGGACCGCAAGCTACTCGAAGCCGTGATCCACCGTTTTGACGGCGGCCCTGTGGGGCTGGACAACATCGCGGCCAGCATTGGGGAAGAGGCAGGCACCATCGAAGATGTGATTGAGCCCTACCTCATCCAGCAGGGCTACCTGCAGCGCACGCCGCGCGGCCGCATCGCCACGCTGGCGGCGTTCCGCCACCTGGGGGTGGCGCCACCGCAGGCGGCCGGCGGGCTGTTTTCCGAGTGAGCAAAAGCGTAGCAACTGGCAGCCAGGGCGGTCGGGTGAATCGACGCTGGCTGGTCTGGGCGCTGGGCGCTGCCATCTTGGTGGCGGCGTTTGCCATGGGCGCAGCCACATTGCGCGGCCCGCAGGTTGATGCCCTGGTGGTTCAATCGGCGCCGCTGGTGCGCACATTGCAGTTTTCAGCGCGTGTGGCCACGTTGTCGCGGGTGGATGTGGGCAGCACCGTCACCGGCCGTGTGGCCCAGGTTCGCGTGATGGAGGGCGCACAGGTGCGCCAGGGCGATGTGCTGGTGCAGCTCGAATCCGACGAATTGCGCGCCGCTTTGGCCCAGGCTGTGGCTGCAGAACGCCAGGCAGAGGCGCGGCTGGAAGGCCTTCGCAGCACGGGCCGCACTGCCGCGCGGGCTGCCCGGGCGCAGGCCGATGCCTCGCTGCAAGCCGCCAGTGCCAGCCTGGCGCGTGTGCAACAGTTGGTGGCTGAGGGGTTTTACAGCCCGGCGCAGCTTGACGAGGCACGCCGGGCGGTGGACGTGGCGCGGGCGCAGCAGCTCGGCGCGCAAGCGCAACTGCAAGCCACTGCCGATGCGGGTACCGACGTGGCCCAGGCCCAAGCCCAGTGGGCGCTGGCGCAGGCGGCCACGGTGGCTGCCCAGGCCCGCCTGGCACAAGCCACGCTGGTGGCCCCCGCCGATGCGCGCGTGCTGGTGCGTGAGGTGGAGCCTGGGCAGATCGTGCAGCCGGGCAAGGCCCTGATCAGCCTGGCGCTGGCCGGACCCACGCAGTTGGTGGCCCAGGTGGATGAACGTTTTCTGGAGCAACTGCAACTGGGCCAGCCGGCCTGGGTGGTGGCCGATGCCTTTGCGGCGCAGCGCTTTGCAGCCCGCATGCTGTCCATCGCTCCGGCGGTGGATGCGCAGCGCGGTGCCATTGAAGTGAAGTTTTCGATTGAGCAAGCCCCCGCCTTTTTGCGCGAAGACATGACCTTGTCGGTGGAGGTGGAGACCGCCCGGCGCGAGCGCACCCTGGTGCTGCCCCAGGCCGCTTTGCGCGGCCCGGCCGGTGGCGACCAAGCCAGCGTGCTGGTGTTGCAGGACGGGCGCGCCCAGGTACGCAACGTGCGGCTGGGCCTGCGCACGCTGGATGCGGTGGAGGTGCTGGACGGCCTGAAGGAAGGCGACACGGTGCTACGTGGCAACGCGACCTTGCAGGACGGTCAACGCGTGCGTGCCCGCACGGTGCCATGGACCACTGCTTCGTCCGCGCCCACTCCGGCGGCCCAAGGCAATCAGGGCGGTGGCGCGGGCCCTGCGTTGACTGGCACCATGGGGCGCTGAGAAGGTCTGACCGAACCCACCATGCCCGCTCATTCCGCCACAACACATCCACTCGTCGTTGCAAATGCGCGTAATCGCCCGAGTGATGGCTGTGCTTTGCGCCTTGATCGGCCGCGTTTTTGCGGCCTGCTCGGGCACGCCGGATTCATCCACACCTTCTGAACACTTTGCCATGTGGATCTGGCCCGGCTTCGAGTTTCGCGTGGCGCTGCGCTTCTTGCGCGAAGGGCGCATGCAGACCGTGCTCATCATCGTGGGCGTGGCAGCGGGCGTAGCCGTCATTGCCTATATCTCGGCGCTCATCAGCGGTCTGCAGGCCAACACCCTGGCCAAAACGCTGGGTGCCCAGGCGCACGTCACGCTGCGCGCGCCGGACGATCTGGTCACCCCTGCCGCCCCTGCGTTGCCAGATACCGCCGCGCTGACCGAAACCCAGCCCCGTGCGCAGCGCTTGCGCTCCGTCGCCAATTGGCAGGCGCTGGTGCCGCTGCTGGAGGGGTTGCCCACCGTTGCCGGGGTTTCACCCATGGTGTCCGGCTCGGGCCTTGCGCTGCGCGGCGAGGCATCGCAGGCGATTGCCCTCATGGGCGTGGACCTCGACCGCTATGACCGCGTGGTGGGCTTGCGCTCCAAGGTCGTCAGCGGCAGCGCGCGGCTGGCTCCGGGCGAGGCGATCATCGGTCGCGAGCTGGCGCAGGACCTGGGGGTGCGCGTGGGCGACCGCCTCACGGTACAGACGGGCAGTGTGAGTGGAACAGTCAGCGATCCGGTGCGCGTGACTGCGCTGGTGGACCTGGGTGTGAAAGACCTGAACCGGCGCACCGTGATCGTGCCGCTGCGTGCCGCACAAAGCCTGCTGGCGCTGCCCGGTGGCGCCACCCAGCTGGACCTGACCCTCAAGGACGTGTGGGTGGCCCAAACCCTGGCGCGAGAGCTGCAAAGCCAGTTCCCCTACAAGATCGAGAGCTGGCAGGAGAGCAATGCCCAGCTGGTGTCGGCACTCAACGCGCAGTCCATCAGCACCTCCATCATTCGGGGCGTGGTGCTGGCGGTGGTGGTGCTGGGCATTGCCAGTGTGCTGGTGGTGTCGGTGGTGCAAAAGGGCCGCGAGATCGGCATCCTGCGCGCCATGGGCGCCACGCGGGGCCAGGTGCTGCGGGTGTTTCTGGTGCAGGGCGCTGTGGTGGGCGCACTGGGCTCGGTGCTCGGTCTGCTGCTGGCGGTGGCGCTGATCTGGGTGTTCACCCACTTCGTGCGCGGCTCGGATGGCCTGCCGCTGTTCTCGATTGCGTTGCCGCTGCCCATGGCGCTGCAGATCGCGCTGATCGCCTCAGTGTGCGGCGTGCTGGCGGCTGTGGCCCCGGCGCGGCGCGCGGCGGCGCTAGACCCGGCGCAAGCCATTCGCATGTGAGGCGTTGATGAACACTGCAAACCCTGCCGTGTCTGCCGAGCTGATTGCGCTGGAGGCTGTGCGCAAGAGCTACAACCTCGGCCGTCCCAGCGAGGCCGAGGTGCTGCACGGCATCGACCTGCAGGTGCGCCGGGGCGAGTTCATCGCGCTCATGGGGCCTTCGGGCTCGGGCAAGAGCACCTTGCTCAACATCCTGGGCCTGCTGGAGCGCATGACCTCGGGCAGCTTTCGGCTGGACGGTGAAGAAGTGCAGGGCCTGGACGATGCGGCCCTGACGCTGCGCCGCCGTAGCACGCTGGGCTTTGTGTTCCAGTTTCACCACCTGCTGCCGGCGTTCTCGGCGCTGGAGAACGTCACGTTGCCCGCCCTCATGGCCGAAGGCCGCGTCAGCCGCGCGCACCTGGACCATGCCCGCAGCCTGCTGGACGCCGTGGGCCTGGCCCAGGCCATGAACAAGCGCCCGGCCGAGCTGTCGGGCGGCATGCAGCAGCGCGTGGCCATTGCGCGTGCGCTGGTCATGAACCCGCCGCTGGTGCTGGCCGATGAGCCCACGGGCAACCTTGACACGGCTTCTTCTGCCGAAGTGTTTGCCCTGCTGCGCCGCATCCACGCCGAACGCGGAACGAGCTTTGTAGTCGTCACGCACGACCCGCGCCTGGCCGCGCGCTGCGACCGGCTGGTGGAGCTGATTGATGGCCGCATTGCGTGCGATGAGGCCATCACCGAGGGTGTGGAGCCGGCACCGCACGGGTGATTTGCGCAGTATATTTGCTATTGATTTAATAGCTGCTTGCGCTTTATGGAAGAGCGATAGAGCCTGATTTTGTCTGATTGGCGACCTGCCTCAGACGCCTTATCGTCCCCACCCGTTCGGACTGAGCCCGTCGAAGCCTTGCACGCACGCAGCAAGCCCTGGCTTCGACGGGCTCAGCCCGAACGGATGCCGGGGTATCTGAGGCAAGTAGCTAATCAGGTGATTTTGTTAAAAATGATTTGGCGCAGTGAGCAGGGAAGCCTCAGGTGCTGGCTGTTATCTCGTTGGGTGCTTCGCGCGCCAGCCAGCCGCTGACGATCAGCACCTGCGCTGCGTAGTACGTGGACAGCACCCACACCGGGGCCCATGGCAGGGGCGTCACAAACCGGTCGGTCGCCAGCAAGGCGTCGCTCAGCATGAAGCACCCCGCCCCCAGCGCCACCCGCAGTGCGGGCCCGCTGCGCAGCACGGTCGCCCGGCCTATGGCCTGGGCGGCCATCAGCGCAATCACCAGAACGTAGGCGGCCACCGGCACGCGCAGAGAAGGGGGCAGGCCTCCTGCCCACAAAAAGGCGTACATGCCCAGGCCAATGCCCAACGTGGCGGCCAGCGCCCCCCGGTGCGGAAACCACGCCTGCCCGTTCTTGAACAGCGCTACATAGAACAGGTGCGCCACCAGAAAACTCACCAGGCCAGGGATGAAAAAGCCCTGGAACATGAGGAACACATCCCCCGCCAGCGATCCCGCCAACGCCGCAGCCAGCAGAAGCCAGTTTTTTGAATCAAATTGGCCTCTGGCGCTTGTCGAATAAGCGCTGGCAGCTACCAAAACAAGAGCAAAAACCATCGTCAGCGGTTTGAACAGCCAGTGCCATTCGGTGAACCCCAGCGCGCTGGTGGCGGTGGCCAATGCAGCGCTTTGCAGCATCAGTGCCATCAGCATGCCGATGCGCCCCTGCATCACCGCGCCCAAAGCCCATTGCCCCACCAGCAGCACCGCAAACCAGATGGCGTTGTGCGCCAGTGGTGCGGTGTCGGCTTGCCATAAAAAAGCGCCCACCCCCGTGAGCAGCACCGCAAACTGCACCAGCGCAAACCACTGCACCGCGCGCGACATGGGTGGCTGAAAGATCTGCATCTGCGCCATGCTGAAGGCGGGTTTGGGAAAGCGCTCTGCCACATCGGCAGGCCGCCAGCCCGGTGGCTTGACCCAGACCTTGAACTTGTCTGCCCAGTGGCGCGCGTGCCAGCTGTCGTGCGCGAGCCCGGCGTACACCTGGGCATTGGCCCACAGTGGGTCCCAGCTGTTGAGCAGGCCGCGTGTGCCATACACGCACTTCTCGTGGTCGTCCTCGTCCTTGAAGGTGCCAAAGAGTCGATCCCACAGGATCAGGATGCCCCCGTAGTTCTTGTCCAGATACGCATCGTTCACCGCGTGGTGCACGCGGTGGTTGCTGGGGCTGCAGAACCAGCGGTCGAACCAGCCGAGCTTGCCCACCTGCTCGGTGTGCACCCAGAACTGGTAGAGCAGGTCGATGAGCGCCACCACGCCAAACACCAGCGGCGGCACGCCCGCCAGCGCCATGGGCACATAAAAGACCCAGCCCAGCAGCGCGCCAGAACTGGTCTGGCGCAGGGCGGTGCTCAGGTTGTAGTCCTGGCTTTGGTGGTGCACTGCGTGCGCGGCCCACAGCACGGCTGACTCGTGCCCCATGCGGTGCAGCCAGTAGTAGCAAAAATCATAGAACACCAGCGCCAGCAGCCAGCCGGGCAGGCTGGTCCAGAAGGCATCGTTGCGCCACAGCGCCACGTGTTCGAACACGGCGGTGTAGATGCCGATGCGCAGCAGGTGGGTGAACACCGCGCTGGTCTGGCTGAGCATGCCAAGGCTGACGCTGCTGACCGCATCGGCCAGCCGGTAGGTGTTGCGCTGGCGCCGCCAGCCCACCGCCAGTTCGATGGCGATCAGCAGCAGGAAGACGGGCGTGGCGAGGACGATGATCTGGCTGGGGCTCATGGAGGACACCAAAAAATGTCCGCCAATTGTTTCCCCGATCAGGTCCGCGCGCCTCTGGCATCAACCCTGATGACCCGCTCCACAGTGCGTTTGACGTGCAACCGGGTCGCTGTTCGTGCGCTCAGGCCGGTGGGCGTGGTCGTTCAGTTGGGTGAAAGCTGCACATGCCATGATCTGCCCCGAAGCGCGAAAGACGATGCCGAAAGACGAGCCCATCGCCCCTTACCACTCCGTAAAATACAAGTCTTCGCTGGCCCCTCTCGGGTGGCCTTTTCGTTCTTTGGTCAGTGCAAGCTGACCTGTTTTCTGTCCTTCGGCTTTGGCCGCGGACAGGCGCAATACCTCCCATAAGACACATGAACAGCAGCACGCACTGCCTGAGGGCAGCGGGCTTTGGCGCAGCTTTTGGCGCCAAGGTGGTTCTCGCCGACATTGATCTGACTTTGCCGCGCGGCAGCATCACTGCGCTGCTGGGGCCGTCGGGCTCCGGCAAGTCCACGCTGCTGCATGCCATGTCTGGGCGGTATGCCGGCCATCCGCGCTTCACCGAATGGGGCAGCGTGGAGTACGAAGGAAAGCCGTTGGGTGAGGGCAACCGTCCGCGCCTGGTGCAACAAAACGCCCAGCTCATGGCAGCCACCGTTTTTCATGCCTTGGCCGACCCGGTGCGTGAACGGCTGAGCCGCTCGCCCGCCGAGGTGCGGGCCTGGTGCACTGAGCTGGTCCAGCGCATGGGCGTGCCCGAGCTGGCTGCCTTGTTGGACCAGCCCACGCTGGAACTGCCCCCCGTGCTGCAAAGGGCCGTGGCTATCTTGCGCGAAGCTGTGGCCGAGCCTGCGCTCTTGATGGTGGATGAGCCCACGGCCGATCTCTCGGACTATGACGCCTATGTGCTGCTGGAACTGCTGCGTGAAGTGGCCCGCACCAGCACGCTGCTCGTGGTGCTGCACAACCAGCGCCATGCCGCCAGCCTGGCCGACCGCATGGCGCTGCTGGCAGGCGGGCGGGTGCAAGAGGCGCGTGGCATGGAAGAGTTTCTGTCTTCACCCATGTCCGCAGCGGGTCAGCAGTTTGTGCGTACGGGCAGCTGCGCCGTACCCGCGCCTGACGCTGACCCGGCCATGCTGGCCGAGGGCGTGGCGCCGCCGGACCTGGGCCATCTGCCCGCCCGTGTGCTCACCGCACTCTCTGGCACATCGGGCGGTGCCCAGTGGCCCACGAAAGGTCACGGTGCTGAAACCCGAAGCGCGGCTGCGGCTTCCGCCGCTGGTGCGCCCCTTGGCTTTGCGTGGCTGGAGCCCGGCAGACTTGCGGGCACCCCCCTGCCTGGGGTCGTGAACGACATGGACCACGACCTGGCAGCGCTCAAACGCGTGGGCATCAGCCACTTGATCACCCTGACCGAGCGCGATCTGCCGCAGGACGCGCTAAAGCGCCATGGCCTGGCCAATCTGCACCTGCCTATCCGTGACCACGAAGCCCCCAGCCTGGGGCAAATCCAGATGTTGCTCAAGCGCATGGAAACGCTCATGGCGCAGGGCGAGGTACTGGCCGTCCATTGCCTGGCGGGGCGCGGGCGCACTGGCACGGTGCTGGCCGCGTGGTGGATTCGCGAAGGACTGACCGCCCAGGAAGCCCTGCGCCGCGTGCGCCTGCTGGACGCGCACTACGTACAAAGCGCCGAGCAGGAGGCATTTCTGCAGCGCTATGAGGACGTCATCCTCCAAAAGATTGTGTAAACGGTAACCAAAGAAGGAAAACAGCAATGAGTTTTGAAGTAGCCCTGAGCAATGCAGCCGCCTCTATCCCGGAGTGCGTGGCGGCCGGTTATGTGGATGTCGCGTCGGGCATGCTGTTGTCCCTGAAAACGGTGGACTCACACCCTCAGCAGGTCATTGATCTGCTGGCCGCCGCCACGGCCGACATGTTCAATGGCCCCAACGTGAGCATGATTGAGCGCATGTTCAAAAAAGCGCGTGGGCTGGAGGACGACGGTTTCCACTATTTCCAGGAAATCATCGTCAACAGCGAGAACCTGATTCACGTCTTCCTGCGCGGCAAGACCAACCCCGAATACGTGGCCGTCTTCGTCTGCCGCAAGACCGCTAACCTGGGCATGGCATTGACCAAGGCGCGCCTGGCGATGCCAGCCCTGGAAGCAGCGTTTTAAGAGCGACTCACCAAACTCCCCTGGCGTCGTTGTCCGGCCCCGTCGTACTGCTTGTACTGCCTGCGGCAGTACGCCTGGCCAGCACCGCTTCGCTGGGTTTTGTGAGCCGCTCCAAGCCCGTCCAGCGGACGTGCTCTAGCTCAGGGCGCCTCTGGCATCAACCCTGATGATCCGCTCCACCGTGCCTTGCGCCAGCCCTCCCCGCACGCCGATCAAAAAATCGTGCAGGTTCACCGTCGGGTCGCAATGGCCGGGCACCAGCCACAGCATGCGGCCCAGGGCGGGCAGGCGGGCCTTGTCGCCCTCGGCGTACAGGATGCCGTGCTCGTCACCCCCATTGGCGTAGCGCAGCGCCCGGTCGGCAGGCAGGTGCGCCACGGTGGGCAGGCCCGAGTCGATGGCGTGGCTCTTGTGGCCCGCGTCGCACACGGCATGGGTGTCGCGCACGGAAATCACCTGGGTCTTGACGAACAGGGCGTGCTCGAACGCGGGCTGCGCGGGGTCGCGTTCGTTGCGGGCGTAGTCGGCGTCCATGAAAAGGAACGACCCCGCCTGCAGCTCGCCATACACCCCGCTGGCCGCTTCGTTCACCAGCGTGCCGGTGCCGGAGCCCGTGACCAGCGGCACGGGCAGCCCGGCGGCTTCGATGAGATCACGTGTGTGCGCGGCTTGTTGCACGGTGCGCGCAATGGCCTCGCGCCGTTCGGCGGCGCTGGCAAAGTGCTGGGCGCGGCCGTGGTAGGCCTGCAAGCCCGCAAAACGCAGCCGTGGGTGGCGGGCCACGGCCAGTGCCAGCGCCACGGCGGCCTCGCCCGGCGGCACGCCGCAGCGGCCCTGGCCTACGTCAATCTCTACCAGCACATCCATGCCCGCCTCGCTGCCAGACTGCGCCATCGCTTCGGCCAGGCGCTGGATGCCCTCCGCGCAGTCCACCGCCACACCCAGGCGGCCGCCCCGGCTGGCCAGGGCCGTGGCCAGCCGCGCCGCACGGTGCAGCTTGGGCATGGCAATCACTTCGTTGGTGATGGTGATGTCCAGCACGCCGCCAGCGGCCAGCGCCTCGGCCTCGGAGACCTTTTGCACGCACACGCCCTGTGCCCCGGCCTGCTGCAGCAACAAGGCCAGCTCGGCGCTCTTGTGCATCTTGGCATGGGGCCGCCAGCGCACCTGGTGCTTGCGGGCGAATTCGGCCATGCGCTGGATGTTGCGGTCCATGGCGTCCAGGTCCACCACCAGGGCGGGGGTGTCGATCAGGTCCACCCGCTGGCCGATGAGGGCGGCGAGGACGTCAGGCGTGGTTTTCATCGCGTACGGCGTTGTCCAGGTGCTGTGTATCGGCCCAGCCCACCAGGCTGAGGCCGTCGGGTGTCCAGAGCAGGCGGTTGATGGCCGCATTGCCCAGCTGCCAGGTGCGCGGGGCTTGAATGTCCTGTCGGGTGGCGGCGCGGTACAGCACATCCAGCACGCCGCCGTGGGCCACCAGCACGATCTGCCCGCCCACATGCTGGGCTGCCAGGGCGTGTGTGGTGGCGGTGATGCGCTCGCGCAGCGCGATCAGCGATTCGCCACCCTCGGGCGCAAAGGCGGGGTCGCGCTTGCGCCAGCGGTAGGCTTGCTCCGGCTCTTTGGCTTCCAGCTCTTCAAAGGTGTGGCCTTGCAGCACGCCAAAGCTGCGTTCACGAAGGCCCTGGTGCGCTGTCAGGGGCGCCTGGGTGGTTTCTGCGATAGCCTGGGCCGTGACCCAGGCGCGTTGCAGGTCGCTGCTGTAGATGGCGTCGATGGGCTCATCGGCCAGCGCCAGGGCGGCCTGGCGGGCTTGCCACAGGCCCACGTCGTTCAGCGGAATGTCCAGATGGCCCTGAAGGCGGCTGTCCACGTTCCAGGCGGTTTCTCCGTGGCGGATGGCGATGATGCGGGTGGCGTCCATGCAATGTCAGGGCTGGGTCGGTAAGGGAATGCGCACCTGGCGCGGGCCTTGGGGTGGCTGGGGAAATCCGTTGAGCGCGGCGTCGAACAGCACGCCGTACACCGCGGGGTCAGACACCCACACGTCTTCGTGCACGGCCGAGGTTTCGTACACCACCTCCTGCGTGCGCGCATCGCGCATCACGATGCTGACCACGCGCCGGTGCAGTGGGGCGGGTGCACCCACCTGCCACAGGCCGCTCATGCCCCAGCCGCCACGCCCGCCGTACCAGCCCCAGCCGCCAAAGGCCCAGGGCGGGTGGTCATCAAACGGGTCGCGGCGCGGTGTGAAGCCCGCCTGCGCGCCCAGTTGCACCACCCACTGGCCGCTGTCGTCGTTGCGCTGCAGCCCGGCGCGCGCCAGGGCTTGCTCGGCCAGCGCCAGGATGGGGTCGAACGAGGGTGTTTGCTGCGAAGGCAGGCGTTCCAGTCGGTACGTCATGGGCTGCTGGGCGGTGGCTGCGGCGGGCAGCCTGGAGAAGCTGCGCACATCGCCTTCCACCACGCGGTGGGTGGCACAGCCAGCCAGCACGGCGGCCATGCCCAGCAGCACGGCACATTTCTTCCATTGCAAAGTCATCATGGCAAATCTCCTGAAGCGGTTGCGGTGGATGGCTGCAGTGGTGCAGCGCGCTGGCTGGGGTGGCCTTCAGGGGGAGCGGCCGCCTGGCTAGGGATTCAAGCAGTCAGAGCGTGAAGCAGGGTCAAAGATTCCTCAACTGATCTGCACCACCTGCACGCCGGGCAAGGCCGGCGCCGGCGCAAACTCTTCCTTGTCAAACGCCTTGTCGCCGTTTTCGTCGGCCACGCCGGTGGCCCGGGCGTTCTTGAAGTCGTAGAGGCTGCCATCCAGCAGGTGCGAAGGAACCACGTTCTGCAGGGCGTTGAACATGTTTTCGATGCGGCCGGGGAAGCGCTTTTCCCACTCGCGCAGCATCTCGCCCACCTGCTTGCGCTGCAGGTTCTCCTGGCTGCCGCACAGGTTGCACGGGATGATAGGGAAGTTGCGGTGCGCGGCCCAGCGGGCGGTGTCCTTCTCGGCAACGTAGGCCAGCGGGCGGATCACCACATGCTTGCCGTCGTCGCTCACCAGCTTGGGCGGCATGCTTTTCATCTTGCCGCCAAAGAACATGTTCAGCAGCAGCGTCTGCAAAATGTCGTCGCGGTGGTGGCCCAGGGCGATCTTGGTGCAGCCCAGCTCATCGGCCACGCGGTACAGAATGCCCCGGCGCAGGCGGCTGCACAGGCTGCAGGTGGTCTTGCCCTCGGGGATCAGCTTCTTGACGATGCTGTAGGTGTCTTCGTTCTCGATGTGGAACGGCACGCCGGTGCTGGCCAGGTACTCGGGCAGCACATGCTCGGGGAAGCCCGGCTGCTTCTGGTCCAGGTTCACGGCCACCAGGTCAAAGTGGATGGGCGCGCGGGCCTTGAGCTTGAGCAGGATGTCGAGCAGCGCATAGCTGTCCTTGCCGCCGGACATGCACACCATCACCTTGTCGCCTTCTTCAATCATGTTGAAGTCGACAATGGCCTTGCCGACTTCGCGGCACAGGCGCTTTTCCAGCTTGTGGGTTTCGCGTTCGATTTTCAGGCGGGCTGCGTTGGCCGTGGGCTCTTGCGGTGCTTCGGCCTCGTCGGTCCAGCCGGTGTTGGTGGGATGGGGGTTGTTGATCACTGCGTTCATAGGTTTACCACTGCCCCGTTTCCATGCGAATCGCCACTTCGCAGTCGTCAAAAATTTCCAGCTTGGCGATCTTCACGCGCACGCCCAGCACGCCAGGTAGCTGCATCAGGCGGTTGGCCAGCTTGCCGATCAGGCTCTCGAGCAAGTTCACATGCTCGGCGGTGCATTCGTCAATGATGATCTGGCGCACGCGGCGGTAGTCCAGCACATGGCTGATGTCGTCGTCGCGCGGGGCCAGGGGCTGCACGCCCAGGCTCAGTTCGGCATCGACCTGGATCGGCTGCGGATCGATTTTTTCGTGCTCAAGGATGCCCAGGTTGGCATCAAATCGCAAACCGGTCAGCGTCAGGATCTGCGTGCCAGTCATCTGGGAAGGGGTCTGTGTCATGGGGTGGGGGCTCGTTCTGTGCGCAAGCGCCGGGCTCACATCAGGGAGAAGTCGCGTTCAAATTTCATCAGGTGCTGGCCCCCGTCCACCAGCAGCGTAGTGCCGGTGATGGACTGGTTTTCCAGCGCAAACTTCACGGTGGCTGCCACATCTTCGGGCGTGGACGAGCGGCCCAGGGGGCTCAGAGCGTGCAGCTGGGCAAACTTTTCGTCGCTCAGCATGTGGCTGGTCAGCGTCAGGCCCGGGGCCACGCCCACCACGCGCACGCGCGGGGCCAGCGCCAGGGCCAGCATGGTGCCGGCGGCCTCCAGTGCCGCTTTCGAGAGCGTGTAGCTCATGAAGTCAGGGTTCTGGTTCCAGAGCTTCTGGTCCAGCAGGTTGACCACCGCGCCGCGCGCGTAGGCCTCGCCCGCTGCCACGCGGTCGGCCACATGCCGGTGCAGCGCCTGGGCCAGCAGCACGGGCGTGGCCGTGTTGCTGCGCAGGTGCTTTTCCAGCGCGGCAAAGCCGAAGGTCTGCACGTCATCATGCTCAAACAGGGATGCGCTGTTGACCACTGCGTCCAGCTGGCCAAAGTGCGCGATCACCCGTGGCACCAGGCCGCGCACGGCAGCCTCGTCTTCAAAATCAGCATCAAAATGGGCGCTAGCGCCCGCCAGATCAGCGCAGGCAGCTACGGTATCGATAGCGTCCTGGGCCGAGGCGCGGTAGTGCACGGCCACCTGCCAGCCCCCGGCGGCCAATGCCAGGGCAATGCTGCGGCCCAGGCGCTTGGCAGCGCCGGTGACCAGAACGGTGCGTGGACGGGATGTGGGGGACATGTGGTGGACAATGCGGGCCGTGACCCAAAGACCCGACAGTTTAACGACCGCCCTTCACCAGCACATCACCCAGGCCATTGCCGCCGAGGGCGGATGGCTGGGTTTTGACCGCTTCATGGCCCTGGCCTTGTACACCCCCGGCCTGGGCTACTACGCCAACGACTCCACCAAATTCGGCGCCATGCCTGAGTCGGGCAGCGACTTTGTGACCGCCCCCGAACTCACGCCCCTGTTCGGCCAGACGCTGGCCGTGCAGGTGGGCGAGGCGCTGGAGCGCACTGGCACCGATGAGGTGTGGGAGTTCGGCGCAGGCTCTGGCGCGCTGGCGCTGCAGTTGCTGGATGCGCTGGGCGATCAGGTGCAGCGCTACACCATCGTCGATCTGTCGGGCAGCCTGCGCGCCCGCCAGCAGGCCAAGCTGGTGGCGCACGCGCACAAGCTGCGCTGGGTGGATGCGTTGCCCGAAAAGTTCAGCGGTGTGGTGGTGGGCAATGAAGTGCTGGACGCCATGCCCGTGCAACTGCTGGCGCGCCACGGCGGTCAGCATGGCGGTGTGTGGCATGAGCGCGGCGTGGTGGTGGCAGAAGACGGCAGTTTTGCCTGGGCCGACCGCCCCACGGCCCTGCGCCCGCCCCTCGATATTGAAGGCCCGCAGGACTACCTGACTGAAATCCACGCCCAGGGCGACGGCTTCATCCGCATGCTGGCCGACCGTTTGGAGCGGGGTGCGGCCTTCTTGCTGGACTATGGTTTTGGCGAAGACGAGTACTACCACCCCCAGCGCCACATGGGCACGGTGATGTGCCACCAGGGCCACCTGGCCGATGGCGACCCGCTGGTGGAGGTGGGGCGCAAAGACATCACCGCCCACGTCAACTTCACAGCCATGGCCCTGGCCGCGCAGGAGGCGGGCATGCAGGTGCTGGGTTACACCACGCAGGCGCACTTTCTCATCAACTGCGGTTTGCTATCAAAAATGGAGCTGCTTGCGCAAGCAGAGCGGGCGACGGCGGCCAAATTGATCATGGAGCATGAAATGGGCGAGCTGTTCAAGGTGCTGGCCCTGGGCGCGGGCGATGCGTGGGAGCCCGTGGGGTTTGCGCGCGGAGACCGGTCGCACCGGCTCTGACTGCGCAGGCACCCCATGCTCCGCTGGCTCATCGTCATCTTCCTCGCGCTGGTGTTCATCAACGGCCTGTCGCCGCTTCTGCAGCGCCTGGGGTTGGGCCGCCTGCCGGGCGACTTCAAGTTCAAGCTGTTTGGGCGCGACTGGTTCATTCCGCTGGCCAGCACCGTGCTGCTCAGCTTTGTGGTCAGCCTGATTGCCAAGTGGGTGTGAGCGGGGTTGCAGGAGAGGTCTGAGCGCCCTCTGTGACGGGTGTCGAGGGCTTCAGTCCGCAGCGGCCTGCAGCGCATCCATGAATGCCTTGCGCCACCAGTGCACATCGTATTCCTTAATGCGCGACATGAGCTTCTGGTGGCGCGCCTGCCGCTCGGCCAGCGGCATCTGCAGCGCCTGCTGGATGCTGTCGGCCATGCCCTGGGGGTCGTAGGGGTTCACCAGCAGCGCTTCTTTCAGCTGCTCTGCCGCACCGGCAAACCGTGACAGCACCAGCACGCCGGGGTTGTCTGGGTCTTGTGCCACCACGTATTCCTTGGCCACCAGGTTCATGCCGTCGCGCAGTGGCGTGACAAGCCCAACGGCGGCGGCGCGGCACAAACCCGGCACACGTTTGCGCGCCACCATGCGGTGGATGTAGCGCACGGGCATCCAGTCCAGCTCGCCATAGTCGCCGTTGACCGAGCCGCACAGTCCCTCCAGCTCCTGGCGCAGGTCGGCATAGGCGTGCACGTCATCGCGGCTGGGCGAGGCGATCATGATCATCGTCGCACTGCCCCGGTTTTCGGGGTAACGGTCCAGCAGCTCGCGAAAGGCCCGCACGCGGTGCGGGATGCCCTTGGAGTAGTCGAGCCGGTCAATGCCCAGCAGCAGGCGCCTGCGCGAATACTCGTCACGCATGTTCTCGTAGGTCTCCACCGCGTCGGGGGCGTGCGTGAGGCGCGTGAACTCGTCCACGTCGATGCCAATGGGAAACGACTGCACGACCACCGTGGCCCCAAACGCGCGCACGCGCTTTTCATCCACCGCTTCGGCGCCGCCTTCGTTGCGCACATAGCGCGTGAAATGCGCCACATCGGCCTCGCTTTGCAGGCCCACCAGGTCGTAGGCGAACAGCGACCGCATCAGCCACTCGTGCTGCGGGATGGCCGCCATGATGAGCGGCGGCGGCATGGGGATGTGCAGGAAGAACCCGATACGCTGCTTGCAGCCCATGGCGCGCAGTTCGGCGGCCAGCGGGATCAGGTGGTAGTCGTGCACCCAGATCACATCGTCGTCGCGCAGCAGCGGCAGCAGCTTGCGCGCAAACATCTGGTTCACGCGCCGGTAGCCTGCGATGTAGCTGGCGTTGAAGTCGGCCAGGTCCAGCCGGTAATGGAACACCGGCCACAGCACGCTGTTGCTGTAGCCGTGGTAGTAGCTGTCGTGGTCTTCGCGGCACAGGTCCACGGTGGCCAGGGTGACGGGGCCGGCCTGGCGGGTGTGCAGTTCGCCCTCGCCGGGGGTGCCGCCTTCGACCACCGTGCCGCTCCAGCCGAACCAGAGTCCTCCGGTCTGGTTCAGGGCTTCACCCAGGGCCACAGCCAGGCCCCCGGCGGCAGGTTTGCGTGGATCGGCAAGGCGGTTGGAGATGACGACAAGACGGCTCATGGGGCAATCATCCGTGCAGACCGCCCCTGGCCGGTGTCGGACAGCGCCTCAAATCACGCTGTCCCAGGGGGCGGACAGTCGCACGGCAGCGTTGATCACGCCCACCATGGAATAGGTCTGCGGGAAGTTGCCCCACATCTCCCGGGTTTCGGGGTGGGTGTCTTCCGACAGCAGGCCCAGCGGATTGCGGGCGGCCAGCATGGTCTCGAAGATGGCCCGCGCCTCGGCCTTGCGGCCAATGCGCGCCAGCGCGTCGATGCGCCAGAAGGTGCAGATGTTGAAGGCTGTCTCGGGTTTGCCGAAGTCGTCGGCCGCTTCGTAGCGCCGCATGTAGGGGCCATCGCACAGGCTCTTTTCCATGGCCTCCACGGTGCTCACAAAACGCGGGTCTTTCGGGTCGATGAGGCCTACCTCGGCCATCAGCAGCACGCTGGCATCCAGCTCGTGCCCGCCAAAACTCTCGGCAAACGCCTGGCGTTCTTCGCACCACGACTTGTCGAGGATCTCGGCGCGCATGCGGTCGGCATGTTGCTGCCAGTGGCTGGCACGGTCCGCCAGCTGCAGCGTGGCGGCGATCTTGGCCAGCCGGTCGCAGGCGGCCCAGCTCATCAGGGCCGACGAGGTGTGTACCCGGGCGCGCGTGCGCAGCTCCCACATGCCCGCATCGGGCTGGCCGTACACACGCACGGCGTTGTCGCCCACCTGTTCCAGCCGCTTGAATTCGGCCAGGCCCGCGCGGTGCAGCAGGCGGTGGTCGTGAAAGGCCTGGGCCGCGCCCAGCACGATGTTGCCGTACACGTCGTGCTGAAAATGCTCGGCGGCCTGGTTGCCCACGCGCACCGGGCCCATACCCCGGTAGCCCGCCAGCTGGGGCACAAAACGCTCGGGCAGGTCTTTCTCCAGCCCAATGCCAAAGAGCGGCTGGATGTGGCCGTCGCCGCCTTCGACCACCACGTTGCTCAGCCAGCGCAGGTAGTCCTCCATGGTGCCTACTTCAGAGATGCTGTTGAGCGCGCGCACCACAAAGAACGCATCGCGCAGCCAGCAGTAGCGGTAGTCCCAGTTGCGGCCGCTGTGGGCGGACTCGGGGATGCTGGTGGTCATGGCGGCCACGATGGCCCCCGTTTCTTCGTACAGCGACAGCTTGAGCGTGATGGCCGCACGGATCACCGCGTCCTGCCACTCCAGCGGAATGGCCAGCGCGCGGCTCCAGCTGCGCCAGTAGGCCGTGGTCTCCTGCTCAAAGTGGCGGGCGGTGTCGGCAATGCCGTCCACCAGCGTCTCGTCGGCGCCTAGCAAAAAGTTGTGTTCGCGCGTGAGCACAAACGCCTGGCCCGACAGCACATGCGACACCGGTGCATCGGTGGACAGGCGCAGCGTCATGCTCTCGCCCACATAGCGGATGTGGTTGCTGCCCCGCGTGATCTCGGGGGTGGTCTGGCCCCAGTCATAGCGCACCTTGAGCGCCACCCGGATGCGCGGCGACCCCTGGATGGGCCGCACCCGGCGCACCAGCGTCATGGGCCGGAAGTAGCGCGAGCGGCTGTAAAAGCGCGGCGCAAAGTCGGTGATCTCGATGCCATGGCCTGCCTTGTCGAACAACTGCGTTCGCAGGATGGCGGTGTTCGGCTCGTACCACTGGTGGGCCGATGCCAGGTCTTCCAGCTCGATCGCGAAGTGGCTGCCCTCGTCGCCGGGCTGCAGCAAGGCGTTGAACACAGGGTCGCCATCAAAGCGCGGCAGGCAGCACCACACCATGCGGGCGTGGTCGTCGATGAGCGCGCTGATGGCGCAGTTGCCGATCATCCCAAGGTTGAGCGAGCCCGTCTGGGGCTGTGTGGCGGCTGTGTTCATCGTTCGCGCTCCAGCGTTGTGCGTGCACACGACAACCAGCCCCGCAGTGCGGCCGATGTCATGCAGCGGTGTTGTGCCATGGTGGGCCCTTCGCCCACCTTGATGCCCCAGCCGCCCAGCGACTGCACAGCGGCAAAGCCGGCCTCGTCGGTGACGTCATCGCCCACAAAGACCGGCGTGCGGCCCGCAAAGGGTGGCTGCGTCATGAAGTCGATGATGGCCTGGCCCTTGTGAACGCCACGGGGTTTCACTTCAAAGACACATTTGCCACGCAGCAGTTCCACACTTTTCACCTCGCGCATGGTGTGTACCAGCGTGTCGTGGCACAGGGATTCGAGGTGGGGCGCCAGGCGGTAGTGCAGGGCGACGCTCACGCGTTTGGTCTCCACCAGCAGGCCAGGGTGGCGCGCTGCCAGGGCCTGGGCGGCCTGCAGGACAGGCTCCAGGGCGGGTGGTGTGGTGGCGGGCACCGAAATGTCAAGGAGGCGGTATTGGGCCCCATGTTCGCTCGCCAGCGGCAGGCGCAGTGGCGCCAGAAATCCGTCGATGTCGGCCTCGGGCCTGCCAGTCACGATGGCCAGCGCGCCACCCAGCTGGGCGTGCAACGATGACAGCGTGGGAATCAGCCCCGAGGCGACGCGCACCGCCTCAGGGCGCGGCGCCAGCTCGGTGAGCGTGCCATCGAAATCCAGAAAAAGCGCATGGGCAGTTGTCAGTGTGGGGAGCAGCTGCATCCGCGAAACCATAGCAGACGCCGCAATGCAGGCACGGCCACCAGGGGGATTCAGGGCTGGTAAACGCGCGCAAGGTGTGCGACCAGTTGCAACTGGGGTGACCGCAGATTGCAGGGCGGAGCCTTGAAACGAAGCGCCTGCGACGCCATGTGATCAGTAAGGACATCCCTAGCTGTTTTGCCCCTAACCCTTGCCGAGCCATGACCGAAGCCCTGCACATCGTCTGCCCCCATTGCCACACCACCAACCGCGTGCAGAGCGCCGACTTGGGCAGCGAGCCCGATTGCGGCCAATGCCATCGGCCCCTGTTTGCGGGGGCGCCGCTGGAGCTGGATGCCACCAGCTTTGACAAGCATGTGGCGCGCAGCCACATCCCGGTGCTGGTGGACTTCTGGGCCCCGTGGTGTGGACCATGCCGCCAGATGGCGCCCGCCTTTGCGCAGGCCGCCCGCGAGCTGGAACCCCGTGTGCGCCTAGCGAAGCTCAATACCGAGGACCAGCAGGCCATCGCGGCGCGCTATGCCATCCGCAGCATTCCGACCATGATCCTGTTCCAGCAAGGGCGCGAGGTGGCGCGCATTTCGGGCGCTCTGGGGGCGGCGGACATCGTGCGCTGGGTGCGTACCACCGCAGGTTGATGCGTAGCAGTCAGCGGATTCCCAACACGCGGTCTACCGACACGTTGCCTGCACCGCGCCCCACCAGGTACAGCATCAACCCCGCCCACGACAGATGGGTGGGCCATGCGTCGGGGTAGACAAACAGCTGAATCGTCAGCGTCATGCCCAGCAGTGCCAGCGCCGACATGCGTGTGAAGAGTCCCAGCACCAGCAGCACCGGAAACAGGTGCTCGGCCACGGTGGCCATCTGCGCCGCCAGCTCGGGCTGCAGCAAGGGCAGCTTGTATTCGTCGCGGAACAGCGCGTAGGCGCTGTCGGAGATGGTGAACCAGCCCTCGACCTTGGTGCGTGCCGACATCCAGAAGATGCCCGCAATGGCCACCCGGTTGACCAGGGCCAGCATGCTGTGCGGGGTGATTGCGGTGGCGGCATCGGCCAAGCGCACCCACAGCGTGCGGACGCTTGTGGCGGGTGCCGTGGGGGCGTGTGTGCGGGGGGGCATGAAGGGCTCCTCAGCCTGTGCGTGAATCGGTGGGTATCAACGCGCCTGCGTCCAGCAAGGTGCTGATCAGGGCGGCGAAGTCGGCGGTGGGCGCGGTCTCCAGCGCCGCCGTGGCGGCGGCCTCCAGCGTGTGGCCCTTGGCACAGGCGTCCAGAAAAGCCACGCCTGCGCGCGACAGGGGGCGCCACACCACCTCGGCATGCGGCCGCGTGAGCAAGGCGCCATCGCCCGTCCACTCCAGCGGCTCCGCGGTGGGGCGGCCGTCACGGTGGCTTTGCCACAGGGCGTAGGCGGGATGTTCGTCGCACCAGGACCAGCGTGCGGCGGGGTGGGGCCGCAGATGCACCAGGGGCAAAGTGTCAGGGGTCTGCTGTGCCAGCCAGTGGCGGTCCACGGCGGTGGCATCTGCCGCCAGATGGCATTCGGTCCAGCAGCGGTCCAGGCGCGCCACCGCGCTCAGGTAGGGCAGCTCGGCGGCGGGGGCAAACCCGGCCAGAAAGTCGGCAAAGCCCGCGCCATAGTCCACCAGCAGGCCGTCACGCGGCGGCTGGGCGCGGGCGAACACTGCTGCAGCGGCGCGGAACCAGTCGTCACCCACCAGCTGGCACACCGTGGGGTAGTTGGCTTGCAGCGCATCGATGCAGCCCTTGAGCACGGTGTTGCGGTACACGGCAAAGCCCGGTTGGGACTCCAGCGCAGACAGCCACGGTGCATCCGCTGCCTGGCCTAGCAGTGCGGCAGAGAAGCTGTCCTGGAAGGTGCTCAGCTGCATGGGGCCTCCTCGGGCTGTGCTGCGGTGAGTGCGTGGTGGGCTTGTTCCCTCTCAGTCAGCAGTTCGCTGAAGGCGGGCAACTGGTCGTCGCGTTCGATAAGGGTGGGCACAGGGCCGGTGCGTGCAATCACCTGCGCGTACAGCGCCCACACGGCGGGTGCTACGGGCGCATCGTGGCTGTCGATGAGCAGCGCATCGCCATGCACCGGGTCCGCATGGTGGCCCGCCAGGTGGACTTCGGCCACGGCGTGCAGGGGAAAAGCGTCGAGGTAGGCCTGCGCGTCAAAGCCCAGGTTGTGGGCGCTGATGTACACATTGTTCACGTCCAGCAGCAGAGTGCAGCCGGTGCGCCGTACCAGCTCGGCCAGAAACTCGGTCTCCAGCCAATCATGGCCGTCGATGTGCAGGTAGTGCGTGGGGTTCTCGATGGCAATGGGTCGTTGCAGCACGTCTTGCGTGCGTGCGATGTTGTCTGCAATGCGCAGCAAGGCGGCCTGTGTGCGCGGAAACGGCAGCAGGTCGGGCAGGTACTGCCCGCGCCAGGTGGACCAGGCCAGGTGCTCTGAAATGATGGCGGGCTCCACGCGCCTTGCTAGGGCGGCCAGCCGCGCCAAGTGGGCCGCGTCGGGCGGTGCATCGGCTGCGAGCGACAGCGACACGCCATGCAGGGCCACCGGATGGCGCGCGCGGATGGCTTCGAGCCAGGCCAGGCGCGGGCCGCCGTCGGCCAGGTAGTTTTCGGGGTGCACCTCCCACCACAGGCCGGGGGCGGTGCACCGCAGCGCCTCGTCATAGTGCTGAGGCTTGAGGCCCAGGCCAGCGGTGAGAAGGTGCGGGGCCACGGGTCAGGCCTTGATGGGGGTGAGCGAGCCCATGCCCTTGGGCGTCTTGATCGTGGTGCAGGTGCCTGCGGGCACAAACTTCCAGGCGTTGCCCTGGTAGTCCACCTTGGACGAACCCGCGCAGGTGGTGCCGGGGCCTGCCGCGCAGTCGTTCTTGCCGGCCATCGAGACGCCGTAGCACTTCTCCATGGCGGGCTTGGCGCCATCCATGGGGGCGGCGCTGGTCTGGGCCATGGCGGCGCCAGAGGTCAGGGCCACAAGGGCGAGGGCGCCAAGGCTGAGGGTGCGAGTGGTCATGGTACGGTTCTCCGAGGGTTGATCCGACCGGGGTGCAGCGAAAGGCCGCGTTGAACTGCCCGATCTGCGTTGTAATTCGCGCAGTCCAGCGGGTTGGTTACAGCGCTGTTCAAAAAATTTTCGGGTGGTCTGGCGCAACTATTTTTTGCAGTGCCTGTAACCCAATGGCCTCGGCATACGAATTCCCTGCAGGAGACACCATGGAGATTGTGGAAGAGCACCTGCGCGATTTGCTGCTGCGAGGACTGCAGGCCGATGCAGCCGCCTACGAGCGGTTTTTGAAAGAGCTGGGCGCGCACCTGCGGGCCTTTTTGCGGCGCCGCTTGTCGCAGTACCTTGGGGAAGTGGAAGATTTGGTGCAGGAAACCTTGCTGGCCATACACAACCAGCGCCATACCTACCGCCCCGATATGCCGGTAACGGCCTGGGCGCATGCGATTGCACGCTACAAGCTCATCGACTGGCTGCGCTCTCATCGCGTGAAAGAAGCGCTGAACGATCCGCTGGACGATGCCGGGGAGTTGTTTGCCAGCAGCGATGAAGAAGCCGCCGAAGCCCGGCGCGACCTGGGCCGGTTGCTGCAGACGCTGCCCGATCGCCAGCGCTTGCCCATCGTGCATGTGAAGCTGGAGGGGCTGTCGGTGGTCGAAGCTGCGCGGCTCACTGGCATGTCGGAATCGGCAGTGAAAGTCGGCGTGCACCGGGGGCTCAAGGCCCTGGCCGCCAAGATCAGGGGGATGGCATGAAAACCGATGATTGGATTGCGATGTTGGCCACTGGGGCCGAGCCTGTGCCTGCCCATGCGCTGGAGCGGCGCTTGTTTGCCGCGCTGGTGGCGGGGGGGGCTGGCGCCGCGACGTTGATGCTGCTGGTGTTTGGCCTGCGGCCCGAGCTTGCTCAGATGGCTGCGCTGCCCATGTTCTGGGGCAAGCTCGGGTTTGCTGCAGCCTTGGCCTTGCCTGCGGGCTGGGCGCTGCTGCGGCTGGCGCGCCCCGGTGCGGACTGGCGGCGCGTGCTGCGGTGGGCGGCACTGCCGGTGGCCCTGGTCTGGGCCCTGGCGGGGTGGGCGCTGCTGCAATCACCTGAGGCAGACCGCTGGGGCCAGGTGCTGGGCAGCACTTGGCGCAGTTGCCCTTTCAACATCGCCCTGTTGTCTGTGCCCATGTGGATCGCCTGCTTTTGGGTTCTGCGCCGTGCGGCTCCAACCCGCTTGGCCTGGGCGGGGGCTGGTGCGGGGTTACTGGCCGGTGCCGTGGGGGCCTTGGTGTACGCAGTGCATTGCCCTGAGATGGCGCTGCCCTTTGTGGCGGTGTGGTACGTCGCGGGCATGATGATCCCCACCGTGCTGGGTGCCATGCTGGGGCCTCGTCTGCTGCGCTGGTAGGGCCCGCGCCCCTTGGGCCATCAGGCGCTGTCGGTTCCCGAATCAGGCGTTGCGCTGCGGTGCAGCCACTGCGCCACGGCTTCGATGCGTGCCTGGTGGATGAGTTGACCCACTTGTGGGCCGGCCAGCCCGTGGGCGGCGGCGTGGGCCGCAATGTCGCGCGTGACCACACTTTGCACGGCAGCCAGTACGCCCAGCAGGCGTGGGCGCTGCGGGTAGGCGGCTTCTTCAAACCCCAGGCGTCCTCGCGCATCGCATTCGCAGGCCAGCAGCACATCGGCAAAGCGATCGGGCTTGCGGATGGCGTCGCAGCGCTCCAGCAGGCGCACCAGTGCTGCTGCGCCCAGGTCGCCGCTGCGGTGGATGTTGCCGTGTTCGCGCGCCACCACGTCGGCGGTTTCGCGGCAGTCCACGGGCACGCGCAGGCGCTCGGCCACATTGCGCAGCAGTTTGGCGCTGCGTTCCTCGTGGCCAATGTGGCGGGGCAGAATATTCGCTGGCGTGGTGCCTTTGCCAAAGTCATGCGCCAGGCAGGCAAAGCGCACCACCAGTGGCGCGTTCAGCCGGGCGGCCATGTCCAGCACCATCATCAGGTGCACGCCGGTGTCCACCTCGGGGTGGTGCTGGGGCGGCTGGGGCACGCCCCACAGGCGCGCCACTTCGGGCAGCAGCACCTGCAGCGCCCCGCACTCGCGCAGCACCTCGAACATGCGCGAGGGCTTTGCTTCCATCAGGCCGCGCGCCAGCTCCTGCCACACGCGCTCGGGCACCAGGTGGTCCACCTCGCCATGCTCCACCATTTCGCGCATCAGCTGCATGGTTTCAGGGGCCACGGTGAAGTCGGTAAAACGCGCCGCAAAGCGGGCCACGCGCAGGATGCGCACCGGGTCTTCGCGGAACGAGTCGGTCACGTGCCGCAGCAGCCGGGCCTGCAGGTCTTGCACGCCGTGGTATGGGTCAAATAGCACGGTAGTGCCCGTTGAATCTGCGCCGCTAGCTATGGAATTGATAGTAAGGTCCCGCCGGGAGAGGTCTTCTTCCAGCGTCACATCGGGTGAGCTCTCCACCACAAAGCCCCGGTAGCCCCGCCCGCTCTTGCGCTCGGTGCGGGCCAGCGCGTATTCCTCGCGCGTTTCGGGGTGCAGAAACACCGGAAAATCGCGGCCCACCGGCAAGTAGCCCTGCTCCAGCATCTGCTCGGGCGTTGCGCCCACCACCACCCAGTCGTGGTCATTGACGGGGCGGCCCAAAAGGCGGTCACGCACCGCGCCGCCAACCATGTAAATTTGCATGGGGCCGAGTTTATAGAGCCGGGCCCTCCCTGCTGCCGTTGTGTGTAGCGCCTTTATCGTTCTGTCTGCCCATGTCCATCGCTTCTTCCCTCACCATCGCCCAGCCCAACCCCGACGGCAGCCTGCCTGTGCCCGCAGCACCTGACGCTGCCGCCAACGCCGCTGCCGAGGCACTGCAGCGCGAGGCGCAATTCGAAGCCCTGCAGGCCCAGGTGGCGCAGTTGCAGGAAATCCTGGCCAAGCCGCTGACCGAGATCCTGGCCGAGCACGACAAGGCCAAGGAGGCCGCCGCTGCGTGGGATTCGTTCGGTGCGATGTGGATGCTGTCGCAGCGCGCCATGCGCCGCGTGGCCATGGATCTGGCTGCCCAGCAGGGCGTGAGCGAGCAAGAAGTGGTAGCCCGCGCCCTGGCCTACGCCAACCAGGTGCTCAATGTCGAAGACGAAGACCTGGGCGGCACCGTGGCCCCAGCGCAGCTTGCACACATTGCCCGGCACAAGGCATTTTTGCGCAAGCAGTTTCGCTGAGCAGCCTGTGCATTTGTCGGGCCGAAAAGGCCTTAGTACCGCCCACCGGTTCAGTGGAATACGGGCCTGAAGAAGCTGCGCTCGTAGCTCACGATGCAGCCGGTTTCCTCAGCGTAGCGGAAGGCCGCCTGGCAGTCCGCATCCTGCATTGAACGTTCGCGGTAGACCTCGTAGGCTGCAAGGCTTTCAAAGGTGAACAGCGCTAACGCGATGTTGTTCGCGCCCTCGCTGGGCATGAAATAGCCATGGTGCTGGCCGCCGAACTTTTCGACCAGGGGAATCCACAATTTTCCGTAGTGCTCAAATTCCTTGAGCTTGCTCGTGTTGAGCACGTAGCGCAGGTAGATGGTGACAGCCATGGTGCGATTCAGCCTTGTGCAGGTTGTAGACGGTAAGGCTCTTCAAAGTCCAAGAAGTCTTTTTCCGCCAGCGCTTCCTCAATCCAGGCTTTCACCCCTGGCAACTCGCGCACGGGCTGAACGTAGGCGGCGATGTGGGGCGGAACAGGCAAAGCGTAGGTGTGCAGACGCATGCACACGGGGGCAAAGTAGGCGTCGGCCACGGTGAACTGGCCGAACAGCATGGGCCCGCCGTGCTCCTGCAGCAGTGCGCCCCACATCTCCACCAGGCGCTGCACGTCGGCGCGCACGCCGGGCTGGTCGCGCCAGATGAGGGCCCCGGTGTCGGGCAGGTGGGCCTCGATGTTCATGGGGCAGTGGCTGCGCAGAGCCGTGAAGCCGCTGTGCATTTCGGCGCATACGCTGCGCGCCCGGGCACGGGCTTTTGCGTCGGCAGGCCACAGCTGCTTGTTGGGCCAGGTTTCGGCCACGTATTCGGCAATGGCCAGGGTGTCCCACACCACCAGGTCGCCATCCACCAGCGCGGGCACCTTGCCGGTGGGGGTGACGTCGCCCATGGTGCGCTTGAAGTCGGAGCCTGCGTCAAAGCTGTCAAAGCGCACGCGCACTTCGTCAAACGCAATGCCGGCCTGCTTGAGCAGCACCCAGGGGCGCATGGACCAGGAGGAGTAGTTCTTGTTGCCGATGTAGAGCTGGGGCATGGTGGGACCTGTCTGGATGAAAGCGGTTGGAATAGTCACCCATCGTATCGGCAGTGGCGTGCGCAAGCGATGCAAAAAAGCGCCCCGAATGATGCGGACTGCGCATCACTGGGGGCGCCTGGCGCTGCGTGGGCGGGCGCTACACCGGCCAGACCACGCCGTTGTCGTTCAGGATGGCGTCAAGCGGCAGGTCGAACTCTTCGGGCTCGAACTCGTCCAGATAGCCGTTGGTGAAGCCCAGCCCCACGGTGAAGGGCTTGGGCTGCAGCGTGGCCAGGGTGCGGTCGTAAAAGCCGCCGCCGTAGCCCAGCCGGTAGCCCCCGGCGGCGTAGCCCACGCAGGGCACAAACAGCAGCGTGGGCACGATCATTTCGGTGTCTTTGGGCTTGGGGATGCCGTAGGCGTCTGCCTCCATGGGGCAGCCGGGGTACCAAGCGTGGAAGGTGAGCGTTTTGTGCTCTTTGTTCACCACCGGCAGACCGATGCGGCGGCGCAGGGGCTCGTCGAGCAGCTCGCCGTCTTCCTTCCAGCGGTGCAGGGCTGGCAGGGGGTCGAATTCGCCCTTGATGGGCCAGTAGGCGCCGATCACGGTGTCGGGCCGGTTGACCAGCCAGATGCGCATCACCTGTTGTAACAAATCGGCCCGATGTAGGCGATCGGGCAGGTTGAGGCGTTCTTCAATCAATGCGCGCCGAAGGGCTGCTTTGTCCATCAGATAATTCCCCCATGCAATTGCTCAGAGCGATTTTGACACCCCTTGTGGCCGCCGCTGTGCTGGCCTCTGCAGCGCCCCTTGTCCAGGCGCAAAACCGTGGCGACGACACCTTGCTGGAGATGCACCAGGCCTTCCGCAAGGGCGACCGCAAGAAGCTCGAACAGCTGCTGCCCGCCGCACGCGGCCACGCCCTGGAGCCCTGGGCGGCTTACTGGGAGTTGAAACTGCGCCTGGGCGAGGCCAGCGCGGCAGAAATCCAGGCCTTTTTGAAGCGCTACGCCGGTACCTACCAGGAAGACCGCCTGCGCAACGACTGGTTGCTGCTGCTGGGCCAGCGCCGCGACTGGTCGCAGTTTTCCGAGCAGCACCCCAGCTACCGCATGTCCGACGACAAGGAAGTGCGCTGCTACGCGCTGCTGATCGATACCCTCAAAGGCACTGCACCGGCCACGGCCGCCGACGAGGTGCGCCGCAACTGGTATGCCCAGCGCGACAGCGACGACGGTTGCACCCATGCGGCGGGCGAACTGTACAGCTACAAGCAGCTCACGGCCCACGATGTCTGGCGCAAGGCGCGCCTGGCGGTGGAAGCCAACCGCGTGCGCTCGGCACGTGCAGCGGTGGAAATCGTCTCGCCTGAATCTTCGGCCCAGGTGAAGGAATTGATGGATTCCCCCACCAAGTACCTGCAGGCCCGCGCCACGGCCCGCGGCAAGGTGCGCCAGGAATTGGTGACGCTGGCGCTCATCAAGCTGGCCCAGGGCGATGCGGACAACGCCGCCACGCAGCTCGACAGCAAATGGAGCGTGCACCTCTCGCCCGAAGAGCGCAACTGGGTGTGGGGCGTGATTGGCAAGCAGGCGGCGCAGCGCCTGTCGTCCGATGCCGTCACCTACTTTGGCAACGTGACCAAGGATTCTGACCTGACCGACGACCTGCTGGGCTGGAAGGCCCGCGCAGCCCTGCGTGCAGGCCAGTGGAAGGTGGTACGCAAGGCCGTGGAAGCCATGGGCGACGATGCCCGCCGGGACAGCACCTGGGTGTATTGGCATGCCAAGGCGGTGCTCAACGGCAAGCCCAGCGATGGCGAGCGCGCCGAAGCCCGCCAGGCGCTGGAGAGCATTGCCAGCCCCAAGGGCTTTTACGAGCAACTGGCCCTGGAAGAGCTGGGCCAGCGCGTGGTGGTGCCCCCAGCGCCAGCGCCCCTCACGGCCGAGGAAAAAGCCGCCGCGCGTGCCAACCCCGCGCTCAACCGCGCGCTGTACGCCATTTTGCTGGGTATTCGCGGCGAAGGCGTGCGCGAGTGGAACTACGCCACCAACCTGCACACCGCCGGCGGCATGAGCGAGCGTGAACTGCTGGCGGCCGCCGACTTTGCCTGCCAGCGCGAGGTATGGGACCGCTGCATCAACACCAGCGAACGCACCAAGACCGTTATCGACGTGAACCAGCGCTTCCCCATGCCGTTTCGCAATACGGTGGTCGAGCGCGCCCAAGGCATTGGCCTGGACCCGGCCTATGTTTACGGCCTGATCCGGCAGGAAAGCCGATTCATCATGGATGCACGCTCGCATGTCGGCGCCTCTGGCCTGATGCAGGTGATGCCCGCCACCGCGCGCTGGACGGCCAAGAAGATCGGCCTGACCGGCTTCACGCCCGATCAGATCTCGGACCGCGACACCAACATCACCATCGGCACCGCTTACCTCAAGCTGGCGCTGGATGACTTTGCGGGCTCCATGCCCCTGGCCGCCGCTGCCTACAACGCCGGCCCCGGCCGCCCCCGCAACTGGCGCAACGGCCCGGTGCTGGACGCCGCCATCTGGGCTGAGAATGTGCCCTTTGCAGAAACGCGCGACTACGTGAAGAAGGTGCTGGCCAACACCACCAACTACGCCGCCTTGCTCACCGGCCAGCCGCAGTCGCTGCGCAGCCGTCTGGGCACCGTGGGGCCACGCGATGCAGCGTCGCCGGTGGCAAACGCCGACTTGCCCTGAGGGGCCAGCGGCGGGCGCGGAATGGGTTGCGGGCACTGACCGTGCCCAGTATGAGTTTGCTATAAAAAGAGAAGCTGCTGGCGCTTTTTGTATAAGCGCTAGAGGCATATTTGATTCACAAAGAGGGAGGGCGCCATGGCGCGAGGGAAGCTGGCGGTTTGGGCCGCTGTGTTGCTGTGGTCGGTGGGCTTGCAAGCGCAGCCCGTGTACAAGTGGGTGGATGCCAACGGCAAGACGCATTACGGCTCGCAGCCTCCAGCGGACAAGGACGATGCCGCCCCGATGAAGCTGCAGGGCACCAATGGCACCACCACGGGCAGTGCGTCGGGCCCCGCTGGTTCAGGGGGCGGAAAGAGCACTTCGACCAAAGGGGTGGAGTACAACGCCGACGGCACCAAGAAGATTCCTGAGGGCGTCAAAGACATGGCCGAAGGGCTGCGCAAGTCGCTTGGCACGGTCGATAGCAAGCAGGTGCCCATGAACTGCGCCGTGGCGGTGAGCAACATCCACTACCAGGCTGACCTGATGCTGGAGGTGGGCCAGAAAAACGTGCGCGATGGCTACATGACCCAGGCGGCCTTCGACACCACGGCCCCCAAGATCCGCGAGGCCAAGGGCAAATACAGCGTGGGCGACTGCCAGTCGTCCAGCGGCAACAAGAAGTCGTTTTACCAGTGCATGTCCAGCAGCAACAACCACGTGACGGGCTGCGACCGCCAGTTCAAGCACTGAGCCGGAAGGCCCCTGGCCAAACCTCCGCCCAATCAGCCCGCCTTCGCGCGGGCTTTTTTGCGCTTGCCCGCAGCAGCCTGGGCAGCCGTTCAGGCGTTGTGCAGCGCCTCGCCCTGGCGCACGGCGGCGCCGGAGCGTTCCAGGTCCGCCACCAGGCTGTGCAGCCATTGCGCCTTGGGCTGGTCGGCAAAGTGGGCCTGGTGCAGCAGGCCGAAGTAGGGTGTGCCATCGGCCCACTGCTGTAGCGCGGGCACGGTGGTGTGCTGCAGCTCCAGCAACTTGTACTTGAGCAGCACCTTGGCGGCGTACAGCGCGTGTTTGCCGGGGCTGCGCACAAAGCCTTCCAGGCGTTTGCGCGCCGTGGCGAGCGCGCGGGGTGCATCGGTAAACACCGGCCCGTGGCCGGGGATCACGGTGCGCGGAGCCAGCCTCTCGATCACGTCCAGCGTGGCGGCCACTTCGTCGAAGGCGGCCGTGCCCTCGATTTCCGGGAACACCACGCCGAAGCCGTTCTCCCACAGCGCGTCGGCAGAGATCAAGGTGGCGCTGGCGGGCTCAAACAGCACCACCGAATGCGGGTCGTGCCCGGGCGCTGCGTGTACTTCCCAGGCCAGCCCCGCCAGGGGCACCGTGGTGCCCGGCCGCAAGGGCGCATCGGCGCGAAAGCGGGGGCAGTCCTGGCCCGTGGGGGTGTAGCTCAGTGCGCTGGCGTCCCACTGCTCTACCAGCAACATCTGGCCGGGCGGGATGTGGGTGGTGGTGCCGGGCCAGGCCGCCTGCAGCGCGGCGTTGCCACCGCAGTGGTCGCTGTGCAGGTGGGTGTTGAAGATGCGCTGCAGTGGCTGCGCGCCCAGCAACCCTTGCACCAGTGCCACGGTTTGTTCGCTGTGGGTGCAGTAGCCGGTGTCCACCACGGCGGCCCCCTCAGGGCCAATGCAGACCACGTTGTTGGCCGACAGCCAGCCGCGCTCCAGCACGGTGATGCCGGGGGGCAGTGGGGCGGGGGGGGATGCAGTCATGGGGTCGGTAGGCAGGGCAATGGCAACGGCTTCAGCGTACCGCACAGCCGGGCTGCGAGGGGCCTCCAAAAACCGTGTTGGTCTTGTGGCCCTCGCACGCCATCACGCGGTGGGGTTACGCAGCTCCCGCCGCAAGATCTTGCCCACGTTGGTCTTGGGCAGATCGTCGCGGAACTCGATGTACTTGGGGCGCTTGTAGCCGGTGAGGTTTTCGTGGCAGAACGCGGCCACGTCGTCCTCGGTCAGGGCGGGGTCGTTCTTGATGATGAACACCTTGATGGCCTCGCCCTGCTTCTCGTCGGGCACGCCAATGGCTGCGCATTCCACCACGCCAGGGCACAGGCTGATGACCTGCTCCAGCTCGTTGGGAAACACGTTGAAGCCGCTCACCAAAATCATGTCTTTCTTGCGGTCGATGATGCGGGTGTAGCCCTGCGCGTCCATGATGCCGATATCGCCCGTGCGCATGAACCCGTCGGCCGTGAAAGCCTTGGCGTTTTCATCTGGCTGGTTGTAGTAACCCGTCATCACGTTGGGGCCGCGGATGCAGATCTCGCCCGACTCGCCCTGGGGCAGGCTGTTGCCCGCATCGTCCTTGATGGCGATGTCAATGCCCGGCAGGGGCAGGCCGATGGAGCCGGTGAACTCGGTATTGGTGACCGGGTTGTTGGTGCCGATGGCGCAGGTCTCGCTCATGCCCCAGCCTTCGATCATGGTGCTGCCTGTGACCTTCTGCCACTGCTTGGCCGTGCCTTCGCTGGCGGCCATGCCCCCGGCTTGCGACACGCACAGGTGCGAGAAGTCGAGTGCGCGGAACTGGGCGTTTTGCAGCAGTGCGTTGAACAGCGTGTTCACGGCGGGCAGCATGTGGAAGGGGCGTTTTTTCAGCTCAGCCACAAACTTGGGGATGTCGCGCGGGTTGGGAATCAGCGTGAGGCTGGAGCCCTGGCGGATGGCCAGCAGGCACAGCGTCAGCGCGAAGATGTGGTAGAGCGGCAGCGCGGCAATGCTGTTGGCCTTGGTCACGTCGCCAATCTTGGCCAGTGCGGGGGTGAACCAGGCCTCGGCCTGCAAGGTGGCTGCCACGATGTTGCGGTGGGTCAGCACCGCGCCCTTGGACAGGCCCGTGGTGCCGCCGGTGTATTGCAAAAAGGCAATCGAATCGAGCGTGGCGGTGCTGGGCGCGAGGGTGCGCCGCTCACCCAGTGCCAGCGCCTTCTTGAAGGAGACCACCTTGCGCCCGTTGGTCAGGGGCAGCTCGTACGCAGGCACCATCTTGGCCAGGTGGCGCACGGCGAAGGTGATCCATTTGCCAAACCAGAAGCCCAGCAGGTCGCCCATCGATGCCATCACCACATGCTGCACGTTGGTGTGGTCCACCACATCGGCCAGGGTGTGGGCAAAGTTTTCAAGAATGACGATGGCGGTAGCGCCCGAGTCCTTGAGCTGGTGCTCCAGTTCGCGGGCGGTGTACAGCGGGTTCACGTTCACGCAGGTGTAGCCTGCGCGCAGCACGGCCGCCATGGTCACGCCAAACTGCGGAATGTTGGGCAGCATGATGGCGACCCGCGCACCGGGCTGCAGGCCCAGGCCTTGCAGGTAGGCGCCCAGCGCGCCTGACAGCCGTTCCAGCTCGCCGTAGTTCATCCACCGGTCCATGCAGACCGAGAACGGGCTTTTTGCGTGTTTGCGGAAGGACTCTTCCAGCAGGTGGGCCACAGAGCGGTACTGCTCGGGGTTGACGTCGTGCGGTACGCCCGGGGGGTAGCTCTTGAGCCAGATCTTTTCCATGCGCTTTCCTTGTGCTCGCCAGTGGGTGGATAGACAGATAAAACAGCTTCAGACCCATTCTGGAAGGTGGAGGGCGCCGGGGGGTATCGGGCTTGTCCTAGGGTGCGGGGCATATCCGTCTCAAAGGCGACAGAAAAGCCCACAAACACAGGGGACGGCGGGCACAGGCCTTCGTGCAAACTCAGGGGCCTCGGGCTTGAATAGTCCTTTGTCTCATCGGGTCTTGTGCCCACTTCTCATGATCGCGCGCCTTCAGACAACTTTCCTGCTCTTTGCGTTGCTACACGGCGCTGCCTGTTTGGTGTGGTGGTGGCCGCAGCAGCCCTTGTGGGCGGTGCTGATGGCGCTGCTGCCGCTGTGGGGGCTGGCGGCGGTGCTGGCTGTCGAGCTGGTGCTGATGCAGCGCCTCAACCGGCGCGATGCCGTGCCTTTGGCCACCGCAGCGCAGCTGCTTCGGGCTTGGTGGTATGAGGTGGGTGCGGCCCTGTTGATTTTTGGCTGGCGCCAGCCTTTGTGGTGGCGCAGCCCGCCCGACTGGTTGCCTGCGCAGCCTACCGGGCGCAGGGGCGTGGTGCTGGTGCATGGCCTGATGTGCAACCGGGGCGTGTGGCTGCATTGGCTCGGACATCTGCGCGCTGCAGGCCACGCGCATGTGGCCGTGAATCTGGAGCCCGTGCTGGGCTCGATCGATGGCTATGCCAAAGCCATTGACGAAGCGGTGCGGCGGGTGACCGAGGCCACCGGCCTGCCACCCGTGCTGGTCTGCCACAGCATGGGCGGCTTGGCCGCCCGGGCCTGGCTGCGCGCCTATGCGGCTGACGCGCGCGTGCACCGTGTGCTGACGCTGGGAACGCCCCACGCAGGCACCTGGCTGGCCCGCTTCAGCCACACTGAGAATGGCCGCCAGATGCGGATGAACAGTGCCTGGTTGCAGGCGCTCAAGGCCCAGGAACCGCCCGGCCGGGCGAAGCTGTTTGTGTGCTGGTATTCCAACTGCGACAACATCGTGTTCCCCGCCACGGTGGCGGCTTTGCCAGGGGCGCAGCACCGGCTGGTGACCGGCGTGGCCCATGTGCAAATGGTGCTGGACCCCCAGGTGGTGCAGGCGTGCCTGCGGGAGCTGGAAGCCCCCGTGTCTGAGCTGCCTGCGCTTACGCGGTGAGCGCTTCCTCGCGCTCGTTCGCTGCAAACTCGGGCTGGCCTTTCAGCGCCTGGTAGATGGGCGAGAAGTCTGCCGCCGTCATGTCAAACAGCTGCTGGAAGCTGTCGATCACGAAGTAGGTTTGCTGGAACGTGTCGATCTTGTAGCGGGTGCGCATGGTGCGCGCCAACTGCAGCGGCAGGCGTTGCGGCTCGGGGCTTTGCACAGAGTACGGCAGTTCGCCCGACGAGCTGAGGATGCCCGCACCATAGGCCCGCAGCCCTTCGCTTTCCCGAATCAGCCCGAACTCGATGGTGTACCAGTACAGCCGCGAGAGCATTTCGCAAGCGCCCAGCCCATGCGCCTTGAGACCGCCCTGGCCATAGCGTTGCACATAGTCCGCGAACACCGGGTTGAACAGCAACGGCACGTGACCGAACAGGTCGTGGAAGATGTCGGGCTCGACGATGTAGTCGAACTCCTCAGGCGTGCGAATCCAGTCGGTGACCGGAAACTTGCGGTTGGCCAGCAGGGTGAAAAACGGCACCTCGGGGATCAGCCCTGGCACGGCCACCAGCTCCCAGCGGGTGGCGCGGTAAAGCCGCTCGTTCACTTCATCGAAGCGCGGGATCCGGTCGCGCTCGCCCAGGGAGGGCAGGGCGTCGATGAATGCCTGGCTTGCCAGACCCGGCAGCAGCCGGCTCTGGCGTTCGTACAGGCGCCGGTAGGTGTCGTGGTCGGCCTCGGTGTAGGCCGCGTAGTTCTGAGCGCAGGTGTAGTCAGCGCCCGCGCGGGCATAGTCGCCGCGCGGTGGGCGCTCGCTGGCGCCGTAGACAACGGGTTCAACGGCCATGGTGCCTCCGTTCGGGTTCAGGCCTTGTCGGCGGCAAGCACGCCACGGTGGATCTGGTCGCGCTCCAGCGACTCGAACAGCGCCTTGAAGTTGCCTTCGCCAAAACCGTCGCGGTAGTCGCCTTCGCGTTGGATGAATTCAAAAAACACCGGGCCCAGCATGGGCGTGGAGAAGATCTGCAGCAGCAGGCGGGGCGTGCCGTCAGCGGTGGTGCCGTCCAGCAAGATGCCGCGCGACTGCAGCTCAGGCACAGGCTGGCCGTGGCCGGGCAGGCGGGTGTCCAGCATTTCGTAGTACACGTCGTTGGGGGCGGTGGCCAGTGGCACACCCGCCATGCCCAGCTTGTCCACCACTTCCAGCAGGTTGTCGCAGATCAGCGCGATGTGCTGGATGCCTTCACCGTTGAACTGCATCAGGAATTCTTCGATCTGGCCGCCGCCCTGCTTGGACTCTTCGTTCAGCGGGATGCGGATCTTGCCGTCGGGCGCCGTCATGGCCTTGGACGTCAGACCGGTGTATTCGCCCTGGATGTCGAAGTAGCGGATCTCACGGAAGTTGAACAGCTTCTCGTAGAAGTTGGCCCAGAAGCCCATGCGGCCCCGGTACACGTTGTGCGTGAGGTGGTCGATGAGGTTCAGGCCGTGACCCACAGGGCGGCGGTCCACACCTTCGATGAATTCAAAGTCGATGTCGTAGATGGACTTGCCGTCTTCAAAGCGGTCGATCAGATACAGCGGCGCGCCGCCAATGCCCTTGATGGCGGGCAGGCGCAGCTCCATGGGGCCGGTAGGGATCTCGATGGGCTGGGCGCCCAGCTCAAGGGCGCGCTTGTAGGCCTTGTGTGCGTCTTTCACACGGAAGGCCAGGCCGCAGGCCGAGGGCCCGTGCTCGGCGCCAAAGTACGCGGCCTGGCTGTTGGGCTCGCGGTTCAGGATGAAGTTGATGCCGTTCTGGCGGTACAGCACCACGTCCTTGGAGCGGTGCTTGGCGACCAGTGTGAAGCCCAGCTTTTCAAATACGGCCTCCAGCACGCCGGGCTGGGGCGAGGTGAATTCGACGAACTCGAAGCCCATCAGGCCCATGGGGTTGTCCCACGCGGCGGTTTCTTGCAGGGCTTGGGCGGGCAGTGCGGCGTTCATGGTGTCTCCGAAAAATTGATGAATGTCACGCACTGTAGGCGCGCCATTCGTCACGATTTCGGCGTTCTGGGCGCAGATTGTTCGCGTGAATGCATGAATATTGCGCACGATCAATGCGGCGCGCAGTGTTTTGCGAGTGTGCTGTGTCAGCGCTGTGATTGCCGCAGCGCCAAGGCCGCTTCCAGCCGCAGTTGTTCATGGGGGGTGAACAGCCGTTCGCGCAGTGCCTGCATCTGGCCGGGGTCATGGGCCTGGGCCTTGGCAGCGGCGTAGTCGTCCAGCTTTTGGTTCCAGGCGCGCTCTTCCTGGTCCAGGCGTGCCAGGGCTTGGGCGGCGTCGGTGCCGTAATTGGCGCTGCGCAGCTGGTAGCGGGTGCGATCGTCCACGCCGCGCGTTTCAAAGTCTTGCGTTTGCGCCGCGGCGCCCAGGTGGGCCACGGCATGGGCGCGGTCTGCCCGCTGCTCTTGGGGCAGTTCTGCCTCGGCGTCTTTGAGTGCGCGGGCTTTTCCTTCTGCGGTGAGCCCTGTGTTGTGCTGGATTTCCAGGCGGGCCAGGGTGTAACGGTCCAGCGCCGATTCGCGCTCAAACAGGGCCTCATGTTCTTCCGGGGCGAAGTAGCGCTCGCGCAGACGCTCGCGTGCGTTCAGGCTGTTGCGCAGTGCCGTGGGGTCGTCCGGCCTGGGGGCTTTCAGCATACCCAGGGCCACGCGGTAGTCCACGTAGCGTTCCGCCAGGGCCAGCGCCCGGGTGGCCAGATCGGCGGCAAAGTGTTTGTGCACAAGCTGGCTGAGCCGGCGCTTGAGTTCTTCGGGTGTGGTGGCGTCGCCCGCGTCCAGCAGCATGGCTTCGATCTGGTAGCGCAGGTCCGGGGTGAGGAAGGGGTCGGCTGCGGTGGGTGGGTCCACCGGCAAACGGGCCGTTGTCTGCGGTACGCCGCTCGCGCTCGGTGCGGTGGCCGCGAGAGGCAACGCGCTTCCGCCACCTGGCAAGCCAGGCGGCGGGTCGGCCCGCCCCACCAGCCAAAGAACGATCAGCGCCGCGGCCAGCGCGGCACCCCCGCCCGCCACGGCAGAGATGCGCGCACGCCAGGGTGAGGGTGGATTCATGCGCGCATTCCCTTCACAAACCTGCTTTTTGCAGACGGTTGGCGTGCTGGCGGTACAGCGTGACAGGGTCCGCAGAGAACCAGTCTCGTAGCCCCACCATCTGGTTCACTTCGTCCAGATGGTTCTGGCGGTAGTCGCCCAAATGCTTGCCCAGGCGGGACGAGCACGCCGACACCAGCCCGTCATTCGCCTCGCCAAACGTCCAGCCCAGGGTGACCAGGAAGGCGTCGCTGGGGTCGAGCAGGTTGGTGGCCGTTTTGGTGCCCGTCCATGAGTAGTAGCGCACGCCGTTTACCAGTTCAGCACCGTTGCCGCAGTCCGCCGGGATGCCTTGAGGAAATTTCTGGTTGAACTTGGCAGAGCCTTGTGTGGTGAGGGAATCCAGCGCTGCCGTGGGCATCTGCGGCAAGCCTGTGCCGCCAGAGAGCAGGTTGATCATGCCGACCAGCGCGGTGGCGGCGGTGCTCGCTACCGTTTCGCTGACCGACCCTGCAGGCGCCACGCCGCGCACGATGTCTGCCACGCGAGAGCCCCGGTTCACGCCAGCCACCGAGGTGGCCGATGCCACGAGCTGGGGCGCCACGCCCGCCACATAGCGAATGGTGGGGCCACCATGCGAATGGCCGATCAGGTTGACCTTGCTGGCCCCCGACAAGGCCAGGATGTTTTTCATCTGGGCCAGCAACTGCTCGCCCCGCACCTCCGTGCTGTTGGCTGCGGACACCTGCGCCACATACACCTTGGCGCCGCTTTGGCGAAGCGCGTCGGGAATGCCATAGAAATAGTCGACGCCCAGCACCGAGTCAAAACCGAAAAGCCCGTGCACCAGCACGATGGGATGCCGGGTGGCGGTGTACCCGGTCTGGGCGTGGGCTGGTGGACCCAGAAGCAGCAGGGCGGTGGGCACCGCGACGGCCAGGCTCTTGATGACGCGTCCAAAGATTCCAGTCATGGTTGTCTCCGTTGTGATGTTGTTTGACGCCACCCACACCTTCCGGCAGAGCCTAAGCTCCCTCTCCGCCAGCCAGGCATTGAGCAGTTCTGCAGTGCCTGGGCGTCGAACCTGCTTCCAATCGCGCAAGGCTGCAATTGCAAAAAAGAACGGACGTTCATTTTTGCGAGAGCCATTGTTCTGGCGCCGCCCGCTCCCCACCATCAGGACATACCCGTGAAGAGAAAACACCTGCGTTCTGGTGCTTTTGGTGCATAAAATCTTGCGCTATGACCACCCCAGACGCACTAGACAAGCTCGACAAGGCCATCTTGCGATGCCTGCAAAAGAACGGCCGTGAGACCTATGATGTGATCGGTCCGGCCATCGGGCTGTCGCCCAGCGCGGTGCTGCGCCGCGTCAAGCGGCTGGAGGAAGCGGGTGTGATCGACCGTTACGTGGCGCTCGTCAAGCCCGAAGCCGTGGGACTGGGGCTCATTGCTTACTTGAACGTGCGCCTGGAAAAGCACACCGAGAGCCACAAGCGCAACCCCATGGATGTGTTCCGCGCCAGCGTGCAGACCTGGCCAGAGGTGGTGGAATGCTCGTCGCTCACGGGCGAGATGGATTACCTGCTGCGCGTGGTGGTGGCCGACATGGCCCACTACAGCCGTTTCATCATGGACACCTTGCTCAAGCATCCCAGCGTGCAGGATTGCAAAACCAGCTTTGTGCTGGACAGCGTCAAGGCCACCACGGCGCTGCCTGTGTGAGGGATCAGTGCGCGAAGTCACGGGACTTCGTCACCCCTGTCTGCGCCCAAGGAGCGTAGAGAAAACCCTGTCTTGAAAGTGGGTGTCTGGGCCGTTAAGGTGCTTCGGCTCCTGTGGCAGCACCCGATCAGCGGCAAAGTCCGCTGGCGGCCAAGCGTCCTGGGTGGGTTTTTTGCTGCGTTGCAACAAAGTGCTGGAAATTATCAGGGAAAACCCTTAAAGTTCAGCCCATGATCGCTACCAAAGCCCTGCTCAAGGCATCCTGGCACGCCAGCACTGGCATGCTGCGCACCCGTAACAGTCATTCTTTGAAGGAGGCAGCTATGCCTTCCACGCCCCTGATGGTCCCGATCCGCTCTCTGGGCCCGTCTTACCGCGAGCGCATCACCGCCCATTTGCTCAAGCTGGAGCCCGCTGACCGCTACCTGCGCTTTGGCTATGCCGCCAATGACGAGCAGATCCGCCGCTATGCAGAGCAGCTCGACTTCAGCCGTGATGAAATCTTCGGCATCTACAACCGCCGCCTGGAGCTGATCGCCATGGCTCACCTGGCGTTTTCCGAGCACCCTGAGCACAAGCACTGCGCCGAGTTCGGCGTCTCGGTGCTCAAGCAGGCCCGTGGCCGTGGTTTCGGCAACCGCCTGTTCGAGCGCGCTGTCATGCACGCCCGCAACGCTGGTGTGAACATGGTGTTCATCCACGCGCTGTCGGAAAACACGGCCATGCTGAAGATTGCGCGCAACGCTGGCGCCACGGTGCACCGCGATGGCTCCGAGTCGGAGGCGTACCTGCAGATTCCCCCGGCCAACTTCGACACCCGCATGACCGAAATGGTGGAGCAGCAGTTCGCCGAAGTGGACTACCAGGTCAAGAAGCAGGCCAAGCAGTTCTGGGACTTCCTGGCTGGCGTGCAAGAAGTGCGCCGCGGCGTGCAGCACGCGCGGCACCAGTCGGCAGAGTAAGCCGGCACATAAGCCGACACAGCCCCTCGCCCGGTACTGCAGTGGTGCATTACCGGGCGTTGTCTTGTCAAGACAATCCGCTATCCTTGGGCCCTGTCCACCACAACTGCAAGTCCTGCAACCCACGACAGTGTCCGATCCACACCCCGGTCGTTTGCCTGAAAAAGAAGACAAGCGCACCTTTCTGCAAAAAGTGGCCGAGTTCATTCACCCCGGCCCCGACTCTGCGGAAGAACTCATCGAAACCCTGGCGGAAGCCGAAGACAACCAGGTGATCGGCGCGGATTCGCGCGTGATGATCGAGCGCGTGATTCGCATGGCCGACATGACCGCTGGCGATGTCATGGTGGCATCCCCGCGCATGGACATGATCGACATCGATGAGAAGCCCCACGCACTGCTGCGTTCGGTGATTGATACCGGCCATTCGCGCTTTCCGGTGTTCCAGGGGGAGCGCGAAAACATCATCGGCATCCTGATGGCCAAGGACCTGCTCAAGCTGCAGCGGTCCCCAGATCTCCACATCCGCACGCTGATCCGGCCTGCTGTGTTTGTGCCTGAGAGCAAGGGCCTGAACGATCTATTGCGTGAATTCCGAGGCAACCGCAACCATCTGGCCATCGTGATTGACGAGTTTGGCCGCGTGGCGGGCCTGGTCACCATCGAGGACGTGCTCGAACAGATCGTGGGTGAAATCGAAGACGAATTCGACATCGCCGAAGACTCGGGCGACATTTTTGGTCTGGCCGACAAGACCTACCGCGTGAGCGGCGACACGCCCATCGACAGGGTCTCCGAAGCATTCGGGGTGCCCATCCAAGGCAGTGCGCCGGGCGAGGACTTTGACACCATCGGTGGGCTCATCGCGCATGAAATGGGCCGGGTGCCCAAGCGTGGCGAGCATCTGCAGTTGTGCGGGCTGCACTTTGTTGTGCTCCACACCAAGGGCGGCGCGGTGCGCTGGTTCAAGGTGTCGCGGGTGGATGACAGCGTCCCGGCCAACTGATGGGGGCCGTTCTGTACCCGCTTTCGCACTCCACCGCATGGGGTTCTTGGGCGCGCAGCGGCGCCATTGTCGTGGCAGTCCTGGCGGGCTTGGCGCAAGCCGCCTCGCTGGCACTGCCTGGCACCGGGGAGCCTGTGTGGTGGCTGCAATGTGTGTCGATGGTGGTGCTGGCGGGCTTGCTGCACCGGCTGCGGCCCACCTGGCGGCAGGGCGCTTTGCTCGGGTTTGTCTTTGCTTTTGCGTGGCTGTGCGGCACCTTCTGGTGGCTGTTCATTTCATTGCATACCTATGGCGGCTTGGCCGCGCCGCTGGCCGTGGCAGCGGTGGCCGGGCTTGCGGCGTTCCTGGCCATTTACTATGCCTTTGCTTTAGGGCTTTTTAGCCTTCTGGCGCCCGCCAATAAAGCGCTGGCAGCTATGCTTTTTGCAGCATTGTGGCTGCTGGCCGAGTTGCTGCGCGGCACCTGGTTCACCGGCTTCCCGTGGGGCGCGGGGGGCTATGCCCACGTGCAGGGGCCCCTGTCATCCCTGCCGCGGGTGGTGGGGGTGTATGGCGTGGGCGCGATTTCGGCGGGGCTGGCCATGGCGCTGGTGCAATGCCGCTGGCGCGATCTGCGCCACTGGCGTACCTGGGTCGTAGCACTGGTGCTGCTGGGGGCAGGAGGTTTTGCCTGGGTGCAACGCCATTGCGCGGTAGAGCTGTGCCACACCCCTGTGCAGGCGGCGAAGGCGCCACTGAAGCTGGCGCTGCTGCAGGGCAATATTCCTCAAGACGAAAAATTTGAACAGGGCAGCGGCGTACCCCTGGCGCTGGCCTGGTATGCCGAGCAGTTGCGCAGCGAAACCGCGTCGCTGGTGGTGGCGCCTGAAACCGCCATTCCGCTGCTGCCCCAGCAGTTGATTCCCGGCTACCTGGAGGGGCTGCAGGCCCGCTACACCCAGGGCGATCAAGCGGCCCTGCTCGGCATACCGCTGGGCAATGCGCGCGAGGGCTACACCAATTCGGTGGTGGGCTGGCGCCCGGCTGCGGGGGCGGCGCCCGAGCCAGCCTACGTCTATCACAAGCACCATCTGGTGCCATTTGGTGAATTCATCCCGCCGCTGTTCAAGTGGTTCACCGAAATGCTGAACATTCCGCTGGGCGACTTCAACCGGGGCACGCTGGGGCAGCCATCGTTCGAGTGGCAGGGGCAGCGCATTGCCCCCAACATCTGCTACGAAGACTTGTTTGGCGAGGAACTGGCCGCACGGTTTTCCGACCCCGCCCAGGCACCCACCGTGCTGGTGAACTTCAGCAACATTGGCTGGTTTGGCAACACCCTGGCGGTAGACCAGCACCTGCAAATCAGCCGCATGCGGGCCCTGGAGCTGGAGCGGCCCATGGTTCGCGCCACCAACACAGGGGCCACCGTCATCATCGACCACCGTGGGGTGGTCACGCATGCGCTGGAGCGCTTCAGCCGGGGTGTTTTGCGCGGCGAAGTGCACGGGCGCGGGCTGGGGGTGTCGGGTGGTGCTGCCATCACGCCCTTTGCCTGGTGGGCTTCGCGCTGGGGGCTGTGGCCGCTGTGGCTGCTTGCTGGCCTCGGTGTGGCGGCCGGCTGGCTGGGCGGGCGCCGCCGCTAACGCTGCCGTACGCAGGTTCAGGCTTGATGCAGGTCACGCTGGCACGGGGAGCCCAACCAGCAATGAGGGTGTATACGCGCCAGTGACCACGCTTACCTTGGATAATAGGGGTCCGCAACCAGGGGCTACGGTTGCACGAACGATGATTTGAGGCGGCCAAGCCGCCGTTCTGGAGCACGACTGAAAATGGCAGATTCCTTTTCCTATGAACAACTGATCGCCTCGGGCGAGGGACGGCTGTTCAACGCCGACAGCGGGCGTCTGCCGCTGCCACCCATGCTGATGTTCGATCGCATCACGCACATCGACAGCGATGGGGGCGCACACGGCTTGGGAAAAATCCGCGCTGAACTGGACGTCAAGCCAGACCTGTGGTTCTTCGCCTGCCACTTCCAGGGCGACCCCGTCATGCCCGGTTGCCTGGGCCTCGATGCCATGTGGCAGCTCATCGGTTTTTACCTGACCTGGCTGCAATTGCCCGGCCGGGGCCGTGCGCTGGGCGCAGGCGAAGTCAAGTTCACCGGCGAAGTCGGCCCCGACGTGAAGCTGGTGACGTACGAAATCGACATCAAGCGCGTCATCAAGCGCAAGCTGGTCATGGCCATTGGCGATGCCCGTTTGCTGGCCGATGGCAAGGAAATTTATGTCGCCAACGACCTGCGTGTAGGTTTGTTCAAACGTGAGGAAGACGGCAAGGACGCAGCATGACCAAAAAGCGCGTAGTCATCACCGGCGCGGGCATCGTCTCGTGCATTGGCAACGATCTGGCCACCGTGGAAGCCTCGCTGCGTGCGGGCAAGAGCGGTATCAAGGCCGTGGAAAAGTTCAAGGAACTGGGTCTGCGCAGCCAGGTGGGCGGCGCGCCTGAGATCGACATCGAAGCGCGCATTGACCGCAAGCAGCTGCGCTTCATGGGCGATGCCGCAGCCTACGCTCAGATTGCCTTGGAAGACGCGATCCAGCAGGCCGGCCTGACGCCAGAGCAGGTCAGCCACCCACGCACCGGCCTCATCATGGGCTCGGGCGGCGGCTCGCCCGCCAACCAGATCGAAGCGGCCGACACGCTGCGCGACAAGGGCATCCGCCGCGTGGGGCCCTACCAGGTCACGCGCTGCATGAGCTCCACGGTGTCCGCGTGTCTGGCCACCAACTTCAAGGTCAAGGGCATCAACTACTCCATCACCTCGGCTTGCTCCACCTCGGCGCACTGCATTGGCGCGGCAGCCCAGCAGATTGCCTGGGGCATGCAGGACGTGATGTTTGCTGGCGGTGGCGAAGAGCTGTCCTGGGGCATGTCGCTGCTGTTTGACGGCATGGGCGCCATGTCCAGCAAATACAACGAAACGCCCGAGAAAGCCTCGCGCGCCTACGATGCGAACCGCGATGGTTTCGTGATCGCCGGCGGCGGCGGCGCTGTGGTGCTCGAAAGCCTGGATCACGCCCTGGCCCGTGGCGCCAACATCCTCGCCGAAGTGGTGGGCTTTGGCGCCACCAGCGATGGCGAAGACATGGTGGCCCCCTCGGGCGACGGCGCCATCGCCTGCATGCAGCAGGCCATGGAAGGGCTCGACACCCCCATCGACTACATCAACACGCACGGCACCTCCACTCCGGTGGGTGACATGCAGGAAGTGCGCGCCATGCGTGCCCTGTTCGGCGACAAGGTGCCGCCGTTCTCGTCCACCAAGTCGCTCACCGGCCACTCGCTGGGCGCCACGGGTGTGCAAGAGGCGATCTACTGCACGATCATGCTGAACAAGGGCTTCATCGCTGGCTCGGCCAATGTGGAAACGCCCGACCCAGCGCTGGGCGACATGCCCCTGGTCACCCAGACGCGCGATGCGCAGCTGAACACCGTGCTGTCCAACAGCTTTGGCTTTGGCGGCACCAACGCCAGCCTGGTGCTGCGCCGCTGGACCGGCGCCTGACGCCTGAGGGCGCAGCCCTGCAACCCGCCCCGCTGCCGCGGTGGCGGGTTTTTTTTATGTCTGCGGCGTCATGCGCGTGGCCGGGGCGACAGGGCCTGGTGCAGCAGTGCTGGCAGCATCGCTAGCATGCGGGTGGCGTGCAGGCCCGGCGGGTGCTGGCTGGCGTGATAGCTGTAGAGCGACATCGGCGGCAGGTCGTGCAGTTCCACCGCCATGATGAGGGCCGGGTCCAGCCGAATGGCGGTGAGGAAGTCCACCACCGTCCAGCCCATGCCCAGCCGCACCAGCTCCAGCGCCAGCCGCGATGTCTGCACCTGGATGCCGGGCCCGCCAGGGGTGCCCAGGCGCTGCGCGGTGCTGTCGATGGACTGGCGCATGGGGTCGTCCCCCACCAGTCGAATGGCAGGCACTTGCGCCAGCCGCGCGGCCAAGGCGGCTGCGCGCGGTGCGCGATCCCACACCGTGCGCGCCACCGCCAGAGACAGGCGGCCGCTGACGAGCAGTTCGCTGTGCACCTGGGGGTGCGGGTGCTCAAAAAAGCCCAGACCAAAATCCACACTGCGCGTGAGCAAGGCCTGCGTCATCTGGTCCTGGTGAATGGTGCGCACTTCCACACCGACCTGGGGGTGCTGCAGCGCATGCTGGTGCAGCAGGGTGGGCAAAAACTCGTGCGTGATGGAGGGGATGGCCGCCAGTCGCACATCGCCCAGTTCGGTCGTGGCCAGGTTCCTGGCGGTGCGCTGGAGCGCGTCGAGCTGGCGGTAAATGCTTCCGGACTCCACGGCCAGCACCTGGGCCTCTGGTGTGGGCGTGAGGCCCGCCGGGGTGCGGTTGAACAGGCGGTAGTCCAGCTGCAGTTCGGTATGGGCCACCGCCTTGCTGACGGCTGAGGGCGTGATGCACAGCAGCCGGGCTGCGGCACTCATGCTGCCGGTTTGCAAAACAGCCTGGAAGACTTCGAGCTGGCGCAGATTCATGGGCTAGGGTGTGAATTCAATTCATAAGGTGGCGTTGATTATTCCAGTTACCTGTGCATTGATTTCTCATAGGATGCCGCACCGCCCATTGCCGTCTTTGCCGCAGGGGCGCGTAACAGGGCCGCGCTCACCCAGCGCTGCCCGCATAACGACCTGGAGACTTTTACCTATGTCCATCGCTTCTTCTACTTCGTCCATCACCCGCCGCTGGTTTGCCGGGGTGGTGCTTTCGGCCCTGTCTACCGTCGCGCTCGCGCAGGCGGCCAAGCCCCATGTGGTGGTGCTGGCCACCGGCGGCACCATTGCTGGTGCGGGGGCGTCCGCCGCCAACAGCGCGACCTACGCAGCCGCCAAGGTGCCGGTGGACAAGCTGCTGGCGGGCCTGCCAGAGCTGGCCAATGTGGCCAAGGTGTCGGGCGAGCAGGTGTTCCAGATCGCCTCGGAAAGCTTCACCAACGACCATCTGCTCAAGCTGGGTCAGCGCGTTTCGGCCTTGGCCAAGCAGGCGGATGTGGATGGCATCGTCATCACCCATGGCACCGACACCATGGAAGAAACGGCGTATTTCCTGAACCTCACGGTGCACACGAACAAGCCCATCGTGCTGGTCGGCTCCATGCGTCCTGGCACGGCCCTGTCGGCTGACGGTGCGTTGAACCTCTACAGCGCCGTGAGCGTGGCGGCCAGCAAGGACGCAGGTGGCAAGGGCGTGCTCATCACCATGAACGACGAGATCCAGAGCGGCCGCGACGTTCACAAGCACATCAACATCAAGACCGAGGCTTTCAAGAGCCAGTGGGGCCCCTTGGGCATGGTGGTGGAGGGCAAGAACTACTGGTTCCGCGCCCCCGTCAAGCGCCACACCACACAGTCAGAGTTCAACATCGACGACATCAAGGCCCTGCCTGCGGTGGACATCGTGTACGGCTACAGCAACATGAACACCACCGGCATCGAGGCCTACGGCAAGGCAGGCGTGAAGGCCCTGATCCACGCGGGCACCGGCAATGGCTCGGTGGCCGCCCAGGCCGTCGAATCGCTCAAGACACTGCGTTCGCAAGGCGTGCAGATCATCCGCTCGGCCCGCGTGCCTGACGGCTTTGTGCTGCGCAATGCCGAGCAGCCCGACGACAAGTACGACTGGGTGGTGGCCCACGACCTGCGCCCCCAAAAGGCCCGCATCCTGGCCATGGTGGCTTTGACCAAGACCAACGACAGCAAGGAACTGCAGCGCATTTTCTGGGAGTATTGAGAAGACCCCCTGAGGCGCTTTGCGCCTTCCCCCTGAAGGGGGACGCCCCCGGCGCGGCCGGCGTAGGCCCTTGCGCGGGGGCGCTGGCAATAGGCCGCGCCCTTTGGCATGGGTACGGTGCTGATGCATATCGGGACATTTGAGATAACTTGGCGCACCCCAGGTGCGCCGACAGGCTGCCCGCAACGGTGGTCACTGGTGCGCAATGGCTTACTGCTGGCGTGACTGGTTGGGAAGGTTGGGGCTCCAAAAGGGCTCTGGCCTTTTTTCATGGGGCACTCCCATCGGCGGCGGCGCTGGCTGCGCCGTAAAATCAGGGGTTGCACCGACGGCCCGGGTGCCCTGCCTTTGCGCAGCGCACCGTGGCCGCCTCGCCTTTTTATTCTTTCTTATTGCCCGGCCCTGGCTTTGCCAGAGTGCCTCTCAAAGCCATGTTGACATTCCAGCAAATCATTTTGAAGCTGCAGTCCTACTGGGACGCCCAGGGTTGCGCCCTTTTGCAGCCCTACGACATGGAAGTGGGCGCAGGCACCTCGCACACCGCCACCTTCCTGCGCGCCATTGGCCCCGAGCCCTGGAAGGCCGCCTATGTGCAGCCCAGCCGCCGCCCCAAGGACGGCCGCTATGGCGAGAACCCCAACCGCTTGCAGCACTACTACCAGTACCAGGTGGTGCTCAAGCCTGCTCCGGCCAACATCCTGGAGCTGTACCTGGGCTCGCTCGAAGCCCTGGGGTTTGATCTGAAGAAGAACGACATCCGCTTTGTCGAAGACGACTGGGAAAACCCCACGCTCGGTGCCTGGGGCCTGGGCTGGGAAGTCTGGCTCAACGGCATGGAGGTGACGCAGTTCACCTACTTCCAGCAAGTGGGCGGCATCGATTGCAAGCCCGCTACCGGCGAAATCACCTACGGCCTGGAGCGCCTGGCCATGTACCTGCAAGGCGTGGACAACGTCTACAACCTGCAGTGGACTGACACACTCAAGTACGGAGATGTGTACCACCAGAACGAGGTGGAGCAGTCCACCTACAACTTCGAGCACTCCGACGCCGACTTCCTGTTCACTGCGTTCAACGCGCACGAAAAGCAGGCCAAGTACCTGATGGAGCAACAACTGGCACTGCCTGCGTACGAGCAAGTACTCAAGGCCGCGCACAGCTTCAACCTGCTGGACGCCCGCGGCGCCATCAGCGTGACCGAGCGCGCTGCCTACATCGGCCGCATCCGCAACCTGGCCCGCGCCGTGGCGCAAAGCTACTACGAGAGCCGCGAGCGCCTGGGCTTCCCCATGGCGCCGCGCGAGTGGGTGGAGCAGATGCCCAAGAAGGCTGCTTGAACGGACGGAAAGAACAAGAATGACTACGCAAAACCTCCTCGTTGAACTGTTTGTCGAAGAGCTGCCTCCCAAGGCTCTCCAAAAGCTGGGCGATGCCTTCGCCACCGTGCTGGGCGACCAGCTCAAGTCCCAGGGCCTGGCCAGCGCCGCCTCGGTGGTCACACCGTTCGCCTCGCCCCGCCGCCTGGCCGCCCATGTGACCGCGGTGGCCGATAAGGCCGCCGACAAGGCTGTTCAGCAAAAGCTGATGCCCGTGACTGTGGGCCTGGACAAGGACGGCAATGCCACGCCCGCGCTGCTGAAAAAGCTGCAAGCGCTGGGTGCGGATGTATCCAACCCCGCCGCTGCCGTGGCTGCCTTGAAGCGCGCGCAGGACGGCAAGGCTGAAGCCCTGTTCTACGACAGCGTGGTGCCCGGTGCCACGTTGGCGGCTGGCCTGCAAAAGGCGCTGGATGAAGCCATCGCCAAGCTCCCCATCCCCAAGGTGATGAGCTACCAGCTCGAAACCGATTGCGAGCTGCCCGGCTGGACCAGCGTGAACTTTGTGCGCCCCGCACACGGCCTGGTGGCGCTGCATGGCGCCGCCGTGGTGCCCGTGAAGGCGCTGGGCCTCACGGCTGGCAACAGCACGCAAGGCCACCGCTTTGAAGCCGCCGTGTCGCCCGTGGTGCTGGCAGACGCCGACAGCTACGCCGCTACGCTGCAAAAAGACGGTGCCGTGATCGCCAGCTTTTCCGAGCGCAAGGCCGAGATTGCCCGCCAGCTGGCTGCAGCTGCGGCCCAGGTGGGCAACGGTGCCCGCCCCATTGAAGACGAAGCCCTGCTCGACGAAGTGACCGCGCTGGTCGAGCGCCCCAACGTGGTCATCTGCCAGTTTGAAGAGCAGTTCCTGGGCGTGCCGCAGGAGTGCCTCATCCTCACGATGAAGGCCAACCAGAAGTACTTCCCGCTGCTCGACGCCGCAGGCAAGCTGACCAACAAGTTCCTGGTGGTCAGCAACATCAGCCCCGAAGACACGAGCTTTGTGACCGGTGGCAACGAGCGCGTGGTGCGCCCGCGTCTGGCCGACGCCAAGTTCTTCTTTGACCAGGACCGCAAGAAGACGCTGGCCTCGCGTGTCGAGGGCCTGGGCAAGGTCGTGTACCACAACAAGCTGGGCACCCAGGGCGAGCGCGTGGAGCGCGTGCGTGCCATCGCCAAGGCGATTGCTCAGCAACTCGGCGATGCGCAACTGGTGGCGGACGCTGACCAGGCCGCGCTGCTGGCCAAGACCGACCTTGTGACCGACATGGTGGGCGAGTTCCCGGAGCTGCAGGGCATCATGGGCGGCTACTACGCCCTGAACGACGGCCTGGGTGATACCGTGGCAAACGCCATTGAAGACCACTACAAGCCGCGCTTTGCGGGCGATGCGCTGCCTCGCAACACCGCAGGCGTGGTGGTGGCCCTGGCCGACAAGCTCGAAACCCTGGTCGGCATGTTCGGCATCGGCAACCTGCCCACCGGCGACCGCGACCCGTTCGCGCTGCGCCGCCATGCGCTGGGCGTGATCCGCATGCTGGTCGAAAAGGACTTGCCACTCAACTTGAACGCCTTGCTGGCTGGTGCTGTCCCCGCCTTTGGCGACAAGATCACCGATGCATCGGCGCAACTCGCCGACTTCATCTACGACCGCCTCGCAGGCAGCCTGCGCGAGCAAGGCTACAGCGCCCAGGAAGTGGACGCCGTGCTGGCCCTGCGCCCGCAGCGTCTGGCCCTGGTCCAAAAGCAGCTGGCGGCCGTGCGTGCCTTTGCTGCGTTGCCCGAAGCCCCCGCGCTGGCGGCAGCCAACAAGCGCGTGGGCAACATCCTGAAAAAGGCCGAAGTCGAAGGCCCCGTGGACGCACACGTGAACCCCGCGCTGCTGCAAGAGCAGGCCGAGAAGGACCTGTTTGCCGCCCTGCAGCGCTTTGTGCCCGAGGCCAATGCGCAGTTTGATGCGGGCGACTACACCGCCAGCCTGCAAACCCTGGCCGTGCTGCGTGCGCCAGTGGATGCGTTCTTTGACGACGTGATGGTGAACGCCGAGCAAATGGACGTGCGCATGAACCGCCTGGGCCTGCTCAAGAGCCTGCACGAAGCCATGAACCGCGTGGCCGATCTCTCGCGCCTGGCCGCTTGAGGCCCTGCGGCCTGATGTGCATTTGGTGGCTCTGGTAGGCTGGTGCTGGTGACCTCGCAACGGAAGCAATCCATGAAACTCGCCATCCTCGACCGTGACGGCCTGCTCAACGCCTTGGGCGATGACTACATCACCTCGGCGGACGACTGGGTGCCCGTGCCGGGCGCGCTGGAGGCTATTGCCCGCCTCAACCACGCCGGCTGGCATGTGGTGGTTGCCACCAACCAGCCGGGGCTGGGCAGGGGCTTGCTGGATGTGGTGGCCCTCAATGCCATCCACACCAAAATGCACCGGCAGATGGGGGCGGTGGGCGGGCGCATAGACGCCGTCTTCTACTGCCCCCACACCGCCGAAGAGGAATGCAGCTGCCGCCAGCCCGCCCCGGGCCTGCTGGAGCAGATATGCGAGCGCTATGGCGTGGAGCCGCACGATGTGCTGGTGGTGGGCAACTGCCAGGCGCACCTGCAAGCGGGGGCCGCCCTGGGGGCCAAGTTGCACCTGGTGTGCACCGGCCATGCCGCCGGGCTGCAGCCGGGGCAGGCGCTGCCCGAGGGCTGGCCTGCGGGCATTCAGGTGCATGCCAGCCTGGCGCAATGGGTAGAGCAACTGTTGCCCGCAACGCCGCAGTCGCGGCCTGTTCCGGCACCGTCGGCGGTGGGTTGATACTATAAAAAATATAGCTGCTGGCGCTTGTATATAGGGCGCTAGAGGCCAGAAAGACTGAAAACTATGGCGCTGATCCGTTCCATCATCCACATGCTGTGGATGGCCATCACCGTGGTGCCCTACACCCTGGCCATCGTGCTGGGCTCGTTGTTTGGGGCACGTGGCACGTCGCTGTACCGCATTGCCCGCGCCTGGCTGTCGATTTGTGTGCACAGCGCTCGCCCACTGCTGGGCATCCAGTACCGCGTCACCGGCATGGAGCACCTACCCCAGGGCGAGAAAAGTGGTGCGGTGCTGCTGTGCAAGCACCAGTCCACGTACGAGACGTTCTTGATGCCGGCCATCATGCCGCACCCCCTGGCCTACGTGTTCAAGAAAGAGCTGCTGTACGTGCCGTTCTTTGGCTGGTCCATCGGGCGGCTGGACATGATCCACATCGACCGCAGCCTGCGCGCCAAGGCGTTCAACAAGGTGGTGCAGCAGGGCAAGGCGCTGCTGGCCAAGGGCACCTGGGTCATCATGTTCCCCGAAGGCACGCGCGTGGAGCGTGGGCAAAAGGGCCAGTACAAGAACGGCGGTACGCGGCTGGCGATTGATACCGGCGTGCCGGTGATTCCGATTGCGGTCACATCGGCCAAGGTGTGGCCCCGCAAGGCCTTCATCAAAAAGCCGGGCGTGGTGGATGTGTCCATTGGCCCCGCCATTGCCTCGGCCGGCCGCCAGCCCGACGAGCTGATGCGCGAGGTGGAAGCGTGGATCGAGGCCGAAATGCGCCGCCTCGACCCCGAAGCCTATCCCGCAGCGCCCCAGCCCCTGGCCGCGCCCGAACAGGGCGGCAGCGCCGACTGAACTCGCCTCGCGCAACCCCGCCATGCGCCAGCACCCCGCACAACGCCACCCGCTGGTGCCCGCCTTTGACTGCCCCAGCGCATGGCGTGGCCCGCGCGTGGCGGCTGGCAGCCTGTGATGAAGCGCCTGGTGCAGTTGGCCCTGGATTTGTTTGATACCTCGGCAGGAGCGCGTGGCACAGCGCAACCGCCCGCCGCCCCGCCTGCCAACCAGCGCAGCGGCAGTCAGCCCGGCCTGTCAGGCGCCTCGGGTTTGAAGCCAAAAGTGCCTGCAAGGCGCACCCGCAAAGCGCCACCAGCTCCTGAAAAAATAGCAAACTCTGCGCCGCCCACGGCGCCACTGCCAACGCTGTGGGCCCCCGCTGAATTCCGCCACCCGCAGGCCAACCGCGAGGTGCTGCTGGGCGACGCCCTGGTGGCCTATGCCCTGCACCGCTCGCGCCGCCGCACCATTGGCTTCACCGTGGGGGCGGATGGCCTGGCCGTGCGCGCCCCCAGCTGGGTGGCGCTGTCGGCCGTGGACACCGTGCTGCGCGAACGCAGCGCCTGGGTGATGTCCAAGCTGGTGCAGGCGCGCGAACGCCAGCAGCGCCTGGAAAGCGGCCGCATTGTGTGGGCCGATGGCGTGCAGCTGCCTTACCTGGGCCTGCCCCTGCAGGTGGTGCTGGATGCCACGCAAAGCCGCAGCGGCCGGGGCGGGGCCCTGCACGCGGCTGCTGCACCCGATGCCCCGGCGCGGCTGGTGATTGGCCTGCCGGCAGATGCCAGCCCCACACAGATCCGCGATGCCGTGCTGGCCTGGCTGATGCGCGATGCGCGCCGCCACTTCACCGAGCGGCTGGACCATTTCGCGCCACTGCTGGGCGTGCAGTGGACGAGCCTGCGCCTGTCCAGCGCTGAAACCCGCTGGGGCAGTGCCAAGGCCGATGGCTCCATCCGCCTGAACTGGCGCCTGCTGCACTACCGCCCCGCCGTCATCGACTACGTGGTCGCGCACGAACTGGCCCACCTGCGCGTGATGGACCACAGCCCCCGCTTTTGGAACACCGTGGCCACCGTGGTGCCCGACTACGCCGCGCTGCGCAACCACCTGCGTGAGGAACCCGCGCCCCTGTGGTGAAGGTGCGCTGCCGAAGCTACACCGCTTTTCAAGAACAAGCCCGACTGAACTGACCGAATGGAAAGGACTGCACCCATGACCTCATCTGCCACCCCCACCGTGATCCCCGCCGAAGGCTACGCCGGCGACGTCACCCCCCAGCAAGCCTGGCAGTGGGTGCAGGAAGGCAAGGCCGTGCTGGTGGATGTGCGCAGTTCGGCCGAAATGGAATGGGTGGGCCGCGTGCCCGGCGCCGCCGCTGTGCCGTGGAAGCAATGGCCCGGCATGGCCATGAACCCCGACTTTGACGCCCAGCTGCGCGCCGCCGTGCCCGCCGGGCAGAGCGCCGTGCTGCTGTGTCGCAGCGGCGTGCGCTCCATTGCCGCCGCCAAGCGCGCCACCGAGCTGGGGCTTACCGCCTACAACATTCTGGAAGGCTTTGAGGGTGACCCGGATGACAACGGCCAGCGCGGCAAAAAGAGCGGCTGGCGTTTTCGTGGCCTGCCCTGGCGGCAGGGGTAGGGGTAGGGGCATCTCCGCGTGGCGTTACCGCTCTGCAGAGATGGTCGTCCGCCGAAATCGCCTACTTGCCCATGCCTAGTTTTTCAATGATGGCCTTCTCGGTTTTCATGGTGTCCAGCGCGTACTGCTTGTAAGTGGCGCTGTCCATGTAGTAGGTGTCCATGTCGAACTTGGCCAGGGACTCCTTGTAGTTGGGCATGTCCATGGCTTTTTTGAATGCGTCATGCAGTGTCTGAACGACCTTGGGATCCGTGCCCTTGGGTGCCACCAGGCCAAACGGCGACGTTTGGATCAGGTTGATACCCGATTCCTTGAGTGTCGGCACATTCGGAAATTTGGCTGAGCGCTTGTCGCCCCAGGTGGACAGCAGACGCAGCTTGCCCTGCTCCACATAAGGCGCCCAGCCGGGCGTGTCGGCCACCGACATCACGTGTCCGCCCAGCACCGCCTGCAGCGACTCGGAGTTGCCCTTGAAGGGAATGTGGTTGAGCGTGACGCCTGCCTGCATGGCGATGTTCTCCATCGTCAGGTGCAGCGTGGTCAGCGGGCCCGGGGTGCCGTAGTTCAGTTTTCCGGGGTTTGCCTTCGCGTAGGCGATGTAATCCTGCATGGATTTGATGGGCGAGTCTGCTGGCACCACCAAGCCAAAGGCGTAACCGGCCAGGCCGATCACATACTGCAGATCCTTGGATGGGTCCCAGTCAATCTTCTGCGTGTACGGCAGGCGGAACACCGGCAGCGGGACCTGCGCCAGCGTGTAGCCGTCCGCAACGGCGTTCTGCATCATCTGAGCGGGTAGCACGCCGCCAGCACCTGGCTTGTTCTCGATGATGACGGGCTGGCCCAGGATTTTGGAGGCGTTTTCCGCAAGTACGCGGAATGGTATGTCGGTCGATCCGCCGGCCGTGAAGCCGATCATGACCTTGATGGGGCGGCTCGGGAATCGGTCAGCCTGTGCCAGGGCGGGGCCGGCCACGAAGCCAGCGGCCAGCAGCAAGGCCAGGGTGCGGCGGTGGATGAGAGGTGGGGTCATGGAGTGGTCTTCCAGTCAGGTCAGGTCGATGGCCCCGGTGCCCCAGTGTGGGCGGCCAGGGCCGTTGGTAGGAAATCAGGAGGCTGGGCAGGCGTTCGGAGTGCGCGAGCGCGAGGAGAACTTGCAGCCGTAGTGCGGGTGGGCCACCGTGGCGCGGTCCAGTACTTCGTCACCCTCGGGCTTGACACCCTTTTGGTCCCACAAGGCCATGGCATCAAAGGCCGAGGCCTGCTCTTCCACGGTGAAGTCGCAATGGGACACGCCGCGGATGGCGCGCTGCACCAGCCATTTGTCCGTGCCCTGCGCCATGGCGCGGCGCTTGTAGATCTGCTCCATGCTGAAAGGCACGTACACATCGCCCAGCGTGTGGATGGTCACCACCGGCACGTTGATGCGCGCGTTCGTCTTGGGGAACCAGCGCAGGCCGTCGCGGCGCAGGCGATTGGCTTCGGGGTCGGCGCGCAGCCGGTAGGCCGTCTGGTTGAAGGATTGCTCGGTAGCGGTGAGAGCCGGATCGTTGTCGAACTGGTAAACGATGCCGGTGGTGTCATAGCCTTCGCGGTTGAGGATGCCGTTGATCGTGCCATCGCGTCCGAACGTGCCCCATACCGTCGCGTTCATGCTGCCAGCAAAGCCCTCGTTGAACATGGGCCGCTCGCCGCCTGTGAGTTGCTTGACGATTTCCTTGTACTGGTCGCCCTGAGGGGTGGTCGCGGTCGGGAAGGTGGTGAACAGTGCGGAGCGAACCTTGGGGCCTTGTTCCGCCCAGTTGGGCACGGGCCAGGTGGTGACAGGCATGCCAGCCAGCTGCTGGGCCGCGATCTGCGAGGCGCCGAAGTAGTTGTACAACTCGGTATCGCCCAGCACGCCGCACATGGGAACGGACCCGTCGTAACGCACCTTGTTGTTGGCGGTCTCCTGCGTCTCGGCGTCCACCGCGGCGGCAGCGATGTGCCCGCCCATGGAGGTGCCGACAATGTAGGTCTTGGTCGGTGCCGCCAGCGTGCGGCCGTTTTGAGCTGCGATGCGCTGGAATGCGAGCGCGAGACCGTTCGTGTCCTCAATGCCAGCGCGCACGTCGTAGTAGTTCTTGGAGAAGCTGGACGCGCCCCAGGCGTAACCATTGCGGATCAGGTGCTCTCGGATCGGTGGGTCGCTGACGTTGACAGTGGGCCCTGTGCCGCCGTAGCCGTGGGCGTACATCACCAACATGCCATTCCAGTTCTTGGGCACTTCCACACGATATCCGGCGCCATCCAGCACACCCCACCAGCGATCGGTTTCCGGGGCGCCTGCCACAGCACTGAACGGAAGACGGGAGGGATCTGGCGAGAACTGGCGGCTGTCCTGCGCGCGCGTTTCCTCGGGCTCTGGCTGGGTGCTGCCTCCTCCGCATGCGGTCAATGCGAGGGTACTCAGCAAGGTCATGGTGGCGGCCCAGCGGCCGCGCGAGATAGTGAATGCCACAGCGTCAGTCTCCTTATTGATGATTTTGTAAATTAATTTCACCGTGCGGAATTAATGGTTTCAAGCATATCGGCACAGCACAATCAGTATCTGTGTATAAAAAATTGAACGTTTATAGGGAAATCCCCAAAAACACCATAAATATTACTGAAAAATAATTTCGTCAGAAGAAATTAATTGGAGTGAGCCATGGCGCGAACCAGACATCTTGACTTTGACGAAGGCGCAGAAAGCAGTCGCTTTGTGACGGCGCTGGCCCGGGGGCTGGACGTGCTAGCCTGCTTCCATGTGGACGAGAAGTGGTTGACCAATGCCGAGATCGCTTCGCGCACGGGCCTGCCCAAGCCGACGGTGGTGCGCATGGCGTATACCCTGTGTGTACTGGGCTATCTGCGCCAGTCGCATGAGAGCGGCAAGTACGCGCTGGGAGACAGCGTGGCGGCGTTGGGTATCACGATGGTGTCCAATCTCAAGCTGCGGCGCATCGCTCGGCCCTACATGCAGGATTTGGCAAACCGCTATGACATCTCGGTATCGCTCGGTATCCGCAATGGTCTGTCAGTGCTGTACGTAGAGAACTGCAGATCCGGGGCGCCGCTGTCGCTGGGGTTGGATCTGGGCGCCCGCATCCCGATTGCGGAAACGGCCATGGGACACGCGCTGCTGGCCGTGATGGAGCCTCGCGAGCGCGAGCGACTCCTGGCCGAGATTTGTAAGGACGAAGGGGAGCAGCGGTGGCCCCAGGTGCTACAGACCATCAATGCGGGTTGTGCCCACTGGCGTGCGCGTGGCTTCACAGTTGTGGTGCGTGATTGGCAGACTGATATTGTTGGCGTAGGGGCCGCCATCCGCCAGCCCGACGGGCGTGTTATCGCCTTCAACGCTGGGGGTTCAGCCAGCAAGTTCCCGCGCGAGCTGTTGGAGCAGGAGGTCGGGCCCCAGCTGGCGCGCATGGTCAAAGGGCTGGAGTCATTCGTGCGCAGCGACGAGGTTTGAGCGCGCCCGTCCCATCCCCGAATACGCCTGCAGAACAGCGCGTTTCCGCGCTGCCGCGAGGCCTGAAACGGTTCAGGCGGAGTTGTCAGGCCAGGGGTGGAATGCGCAGCTTCTGGCCAGGGTAGATCTTGTCGGGGTGGCTGAGCATGGGTTTGTTCGCCTCGAAAATCACGGGGTACTTGTTGGCGTCGCCGTAGAACTTCTTGGCAATGGCCGACAGGGTGTCGCCGCGCACCACGTCGTGGTACTGGGCTTCGGGCGAGGGGGCCGACACGGCCATCAGGTTGTCCACGTCTTTCACACTGGCCACGTTGCCGCAGCACAGGGTGACTTTTTCCTTGGCTTCCTGCGTGGGGGCCTGGCCTTGAACCACCACCTTGCCGCTGGCGCCGTCAAACGCCACCTGCACGCCCTGCACCCCCAGGTTTTGCGAGGCGATATAGGCCTCAATGGCGCGCGCAGCCTTGTCGTTCAGGTCTTGCAAGGGGGCCGGGTTGCTGGCCGCTTGCGCCGCTGCGGCCTCCACCTCTTTGCCGCCAAACAGCTTTTCGCCCGCTTCTTTGATAAAACTGAAAAGACCCATGAGATACCTCCTAGTGCAGCCAATATTGGAAAAGCCAGTGTAGACCGAGTGTGCGACAAAAGGGTGTAGGCCAAGCGCGCATGAAAATTGTTGGCAATCACACGGTGCGGCTTGCAACTTGCCCTGGCCTGCCGTGGCGGCCAGTTCGTCCGGCGGGTGACAGTGTCTGTATCTTTGTGTATCCCCTGTTTCGGGGGGCTTGGCAAAACTCGGGATAATCCGCGCCATGACATTTTTGGCCATCGACGTCGGCAACACCCGTCTCAAATGGGCGTTGTACGACGCTCACCGCCCCGGCGCAGCGCTCATCGCGCATGGTGCCGAGTTCCTCGACCACATCGACCGCCTGGCCGAGAGCAGCTGGGCCCAATTGCCTGTGCCCACGCGCATGCTGGGCTGCGTGGTGGCCGGGGACGCTGCCAAGCGCCGGGTGCAAGAGCAGATGGAGCAAATGGTGCGCTGGGACGTGGAGCCGCAATGGGTGGTGTCGTCGGCTGAAGAAGCGGGGCTTACCAACGGCTACGACCACCCCTCGCGCCTGGGTTCAGACCGGTGGGTGGCCATGGTGGGCGCACGCCACCATGTGCTGGCCCGGGGCCCGGCACGGCCGCTGGTGGTGGTGATGGTGGGCACCGCCGTGACGGTGGAATGCATTGATGTGGACGGCAAGTTCCTGGGCGGCCTCATCCTGCCAGGCCACGGCATCATGCTGCGCGCACTGGAGACCGGCACCGCAGGCCTGCATGTGCCCACGGGCGAGGTGCGGCCCTTCCCTACGAACACCAGCGATGCACTGACCAGCGGCGGCACCTACGCCATTGCCGGCGCGGTGGAGCGCATGTACCAGCACCTGCTGCAGCACAGCGGCCAAGAGCCCGCCTGCATCATGACCGGCGGCGCGGGCTGGAAGATGGCGCCGAGCATGACCCGGCCTTTCGAACTGGTAGACAACCTGATTTTTGACGGCCTGCTCGAAATCGCCTCGCGCCGTTTTGGCGCCTGAGGTGGTCAGCGGCAGGTAGCCGCTGGTAGCTGCTGGGGTGTGGGGCTTGCTCAGCTTTCCTCGTGCAGCTCGGCCCGTGCCATGGCCACGTGCAACTCTTCCATCGCGTCCATCGGCTGGCAGGCGGCGGCGCGTTCGTACAGCGCGGTGGCTTCGTCCATGCGCTCGTCGCCTTCCAGCATGACCAGGGCGTTGGCGTAGTCCACCATGCCAATGGCCGAGCCGGGGTGCAGTGCCAGCGCTTCTTCAAACAGCTGCAGGCCAACTTCTTTCTTGGCGCCATAGGTCATGCCGCCCACCATCGCGCCCACCTTGTCGATGACTTCTGCGTGGAAGGTGCCCAGCGCAATGCGCGCTTCCACATGCCGGGGCGAGAGGGCAATGGCTTTTTCTAGCGATTCCTTGACTTGCTGGCCCAGCCCCTGCGCCAGAGCCTTGGCCACGCTGATGCCCTGGCAGTAACGGCCCAGGGCGTAGGCGTTCCAGTACCAGGCGTTGGCGTGCTGCGCGTTGGCGGCAGCCTGGGCCTGGGCGCGCTCGGCAATCTGCATGAACAGCGCGAGTCGCGTTTGCTCGCGCGGCTCCAAATAGGTGGCGTACACGGCCGTGGCCTTGTTGGCAGCCGTAATGCCCGCGCCGCCTGCGGCCAGGCCCGCTTCCACCGCCTTTTGAAACTCGCCGTTATGGAACAGCACCCAGGCGTGCAGCACGGCGGGGTCCTGGGGCAGGGGCTCCGCGTCTCCCAGGTGCAGCTGGCTCCATTGCTGCTGCACGCGGGTGGCATCCCAGGCGTAGTCGCCTGCGTGGGGGAAGGGGGTCCAAGGTGCCATGGGTGTCTCCGTCATGTTGTTGTTGATCGTGTGGTGGCGAGTCAGCCCGCCGGTGGGGCATAGGCCTGCGCCAGGGCTTGCAAATGGGCACGCTGCGTGGCTTCCAGGTAGGGTTCCAGCAGGTTGAGCACGTGCTGCGCGCCGCGCAGCAGGGCATGGTGGGCGTTGCCGGGCTCCAGCGCATGGCGCGGGTCGCGCACGTATTCGTAGCTGAGCCAGTAGGTCAGTACCACCACCATGCTGGTGGCGGTGGTGGGCAAGGCCGCACGGGTCTCGGGCCCGGGGAGCAGTGCCTGTGCTTGCTGCATGCCTTCGAGCATGGTGTGCACGGCCTTTTCCTTGCGGTGCAGTACAGCCTGGAAATGGGTTTCCAGGCGGCGATTTTTGGACAGCAGGTCGTTGAGGTCGCGGTACAGAAACCGGTATTCCCAGATCAGCTCGAACAGGGTGTGCAGGAAGAACCAGGCGTCTTCCACGTTGTGCACGCTGTCGCTGGCCTGCAGCAGCCCATTCAGGCGCTCTTCGTACTGATCGAACAGGGTGTTGATCAGCGCGTCTTTGGCCGGGTAGTGGTAATACAGATTGCCGGGGCTGATGCCCAGCTCGGCAGAAATGGCGGTGGTGGACACATTGGGCTCACCGAACCGGTTGAACAGGTCCAGCGTCACTTCCAGAATGCGTTGCGCCGTGCGGCGTGGCGCTTTCTTAGCCATGGGAGTTGCCCTTTTCGCGCTGAGTGGAATGCGTATGCGCCCACCACTCTAACGCAGCCCCATTTGCTGCGATGCAGCATTCACCGCAGCAATGCTTGGGGTTTCCCGGCCAGTGTGGGCTTGGCTGCGTGCAGGCCTTGCGCGCTGGGCGCCGCGCAAGGCCGGGGTGGCCGCCTACTTGGCTGCAGGCTTGCGGGCGCGGGGTGCAACCTTTTTGGCGGGCGTGGGGGGCGTTGGCTTGCCTGCCGTTTTGCCTGCGGCCTTGGCGACCCGCGCGGCCGGGGCCTTGCGGGTTTTGGCCAATTCCTCAGTCAATGCGTCAATGCGCTCGTTCAGCGCCTGCAGGTCGCGTGCGGTGGGTATGCCCAGCCGGCACAGGGCCTTGGCCACGCGGTCTTCAAAAATGGTTTCCAGCTTGTCCCACTGGCCCGCAGCACGCGAGCCCATCTCTGTGGCTGCGCTGGTCATGCGCTGGGCGGCTTCGGTGATTTTTTCTTCGGCCACGGTCTGGGTCTTGCGCTGCATGGTCAGGCCTTCCTTGACCAGCGCCTCAAACACCTTGCCGCCCTCGGCCTGCGCTTTGGAAAACGCCCCCAGCCCTGCCAGCCAGATCTGCTGGGCCGATTCCTTCACGGCGTCGCTGAGCGGAACAGCACCCGATGCCATGTCTTCGGGACCGAAGGGAAAAGACTTCTTGCTTGCCATGTAGAGCCTCCTGTGGCGGTTGGTGAACAAACACATTCCACTGTACGGCGGGTTGGGGTGCAAGGGTTAGGGGTGCGTGCCTAGAAAGCGGCCAGTCTGGTGGTGCCGGGTGGCGTACCCTGGCACAAATCCTGTTACAGGCCAGGGGCCATGGATGGGATAATCGCCAGCTTCGCCTGCAGGCGTATCAACACTGCCCATCCTATGATTTTGGTAACTGGCGGCGCCGGCTTCATTGGCGCCAACTTCGTGCTCGACTGGATTGCCAACGGCGACGAGCCCGTGGTCAACCTCGACAAACTCACCTACGCTGGCAACCTGCACAACCTCGATAGCGTGCAAGGCAACCCCCGCCACATCTTCGTGCAGGGCGACATTGGCGACACCGCCTTGCTCCAACGCCTGCTGGCCGAGCACCAGCCCCGCGCCATCGTCAACTTCGCCGCCGAATCACATGTGGACCGCTCCATCCACGGCCCCGAAGACTTCATCCAGACCAACGTCGTCGGCACCTTCAGGCTTTTGGAGGCTGCAAGGCAATACTGGCAAGCGCTGCCAGCTATCAAAAAAGAAGCGTTCCGCTTCCTGCACGTCTCCACCGACGAGGTCTACGGTAGCCTCTCGGCCTCCGACCCCGCCTTCAGCGAAGACAACCGCTACGAGCCCAACAGCCCGTACTCGGCCAGCAAGGCCGCATCGGACCATTTGGTGCGTGCCTGGCACCACACCTATGGTCTGCCCGTGCTCACCACCAACTGCAGCAACAACTACGGCCCGCTGCATTTCCCGGAAAAACTCATCCCCCTCATGATCGTCAACGCCCTGGCAGGCAAAAACCTGCCCGTGTACGGCGACGGCATGCAGGTGCGCGACTGGCTGTACGTGCGTGACCACTGCAGCGCCATCCGCCGCGTGCTCGAAGCCGGGCGACTGGGCGAGACCTACAACGTGGGCGGCTGGAACGAAAAGCCCAACATCGAGATCGTCAACACCGTGTGTGCACTGCTTGACGAACTGCGCCCCCGCGCCGACGGCCAGAGCTACAAGACGCAGATCACCTACGTCACCGATCGCCCCGGCCACGACCGCCGCTACGCCATCGATGCCCGCAAGATCGAGCGCGAGCTGGGCTGGAAGCCTGCCGAGACCTTTGACACCGGCATCCGCAAGACCGTGCAGTGGTATCTGGACAACCCTGAATGGGTGGCGCAGGTGCAATCGGGCGCCTACCGCGAATGGGTGCAAAAGCAATACCAGGCCGACCCAGCCGCAAAGGCCGTGGCATGAACATCCTGCTCTTCGGTAAAGGCGGCCAGGTTGGCTGGGAGCTGCAACGCAGCCTGGCCGTGTTGGGCCACGTCACCGCGCTGGACCATGACAGCACCGACCATTGCGGCGACTTTGCCAACCCCGAAGGCATCGCCGCCACCGTGCGCGCCCTCAAGCCTGACGTCATCGTCAACGCCGCCGCGCACACCGCTGTGGACAAGGCCGAGAGCGAGCCCGAACTGGCCCGCCTGCTCAACGCCACCACCCCCGGCGTACTCGCCCGCGAGGCCGCCGCCCTGGGCGCCTGGCTGGTGCACTACAGCACCGACTACGTGTTCGACGGCAGCGGCACCCGCCCCTGGGTCGAGACCGACACCCCCGCGCCCCTGAGCGTGTACGGCCGCACCAAGCTCGAAGGCGAACAGCTCATCCAGCAGTCGGGCGCCAAGCACCTCATCCTGCGCACCAGCTGGGTGTATGCCGCGCGTGGCGGCAACTTTGCCAAGACCATGCTGCGCCTGGCGCAAGAGCGCGAGCGCCTCACCGTCATCGACGACCAATGGGGCGCCCCCACGGGTGCCGAGCTGCTGGCCGACGTGACGGCCCACGCCATCCGCCACCTGCAGCAGCGCCCGCAAGACGCAGGCCTGTACCATCTGGTGGCAGGCGGTGAGGTGACCTGGAATGGTTACGCAAAATTCGTGATTGAGCACGCCAGTAAAGCGCATTCAGCTATCAAAATGGTAGCTAAAGAGGTTGCGCCTGTGCCTACCAGCGCCTTCCCCACCCCCGCCGTGCGCCCGCACAACTCGCGCTTGAATACGTCCAAGCTGCAAACCACCTTCGGCCTGACCTTGCCGCACTGGCAAGCCGGTGTCGAGCGCATGCTGACCGAAATCCTGTAAGCCCATCCGGACAGCGGCGCCCCTTGCGCCCCGCACCGATGGACTGGCCCCTTGAGGACTTGCCCCATGACCCCAACCACCTCCCAGCGCAAAGGCATCATCCTGGCCGGCGGCTCCGGCACGCGCCTGCACCCGGCCACCCTGGCCATCAGCAAGCAACTGCTGCCGGTGTACGACAAGCCCATGATCTACTACCCGCTCAGCACCCTCATGCTGGCGGGCATCCGCGACATCCTCATCATCAGCACCCCGCAAGACACGCCGCGCTTTGAACAGCTGCTGGGCGACGGCAGCCAATGGGGCCTGAACCTGCAATACGCCGTACAAGCCAGCCCCGACGGCTTAGCGCAAGCCTTTGTGATCGGTGAGCAGTTTGTGGGCAACTCCCCCTCGGCCCTGGTGCTGGGCGACAACATCTTCTACGGCCACGACTTCCACGAACTGCTGGGCAACGCCATGCAACGCGAACAAGGCGCCAGCGTCTTTGCCTACCACGTGCACGACCCTGAACGCTACGGCGTCGCCGAATTCGATGCCCAGGGCAAAGTGCTGAGCCTCGAAGAAAAGCCCCAGGCCCCCAAGTCCAGCTACGCCGTCACCGGCCTGTACTTCTACGACAACCAGGTCGTCGAACTGGCCAAGAGCCTCAAACCCTCCGCACGCGGCGAATACGAAATCACCGACCTGAACCGCCTGTATTTGGAGCAAGGCCAGCTCAACGTCGAGATCATGGGCCGTGGCTACGCCTGGCTGGACACGGGCACCCACGAAAGCCTGCTCGAAGCGGGGCAATTCATCGCCACCCTGGAGCACCGCCAGGGCCTCAAAATTGCCTGCCCGGAAGAGATTGCGTGGCGCTATGGGTGGATTGATGTGGCTCAGTTGGAGAAGCTGTCCAAGCCGCTTGCCAAGAACGGGTATGGGCAATATCTAATGCGCGTTTTGAAAGAGAAAATTTATTGAAACTGCTTAGCCTGTCCCGATTACCTTTTTCACCATGATTTCTCGCCAAGATTCTGTGTCGACGCTTGTTCAACGGGGCCTTGCGTTTCAAAAGGCAAGCCAGCTTTCTGCTGCGGAAAAGGTTTACCGCGCAGTTCTAGAAGAGGCACCCCATAACGCTCTGGTGTGCCACCTGCTAGGAACGGTGATTGGTCAACAGGGACGCTGTTTAGAGGCTATTCCGTGGTTGCAGCAAAGCCTTCGTTTGCATCCTTCTGACCCTAAGGCGTGGAATAACTTGGCTACGGCTTTTCTGGATGCGGGATACTCGGCGCGAGCTAAAGAAGCGGCTGAAAGGGCGTTGAGCTTGTCACCCAATTACTCTGCAGCCAAGCTGTCTTGGGTCAGTGCTTGCTATGGGTTAGCACAGTTTGCAGATGCTCTACGCGGGGCGCGTGAGTTGGTTACAGATCCAAGTTTATCTCGACTTGCATGGCTGTGTGTTTGGCGCAGTGCCACCGCTTTATGTGATTGGCCTGCGCAGCAAGAAGCCGCTCGTTATGTGCAGGGATATCTCGCTCAAGGCGATATGTTACTTCCAGCTTTTGATTGCTTGGCTTTTTCGGATGATCCCTTGATGCATCAGAGAACAGCCAGGTCGCTGGCGGCCAAGCGATTAGCTATTGAGGCTATCACTCCTCGTCAATGGCCTATATTGAAATCCTCGCCAGATCTATCTACGAGACCCATTCGAGTAGCCTACCTGTCAGCAGATTTTCATGACCATGCCACAGCCTATTTGATAGCAGAGCTGTTTGAGCGACACGATAAAAATCGGTTCGAAACTATCGCTGTCTCGTTTGGTCCGAGCAGCGATTCGCCCATGCGCAAGCGTTTGCGTAACGCTTTCGATCAGTTCTGGGAAGTACAAGACAGCAACCATGATGAGGTGGCTAAGCGCATGGTGCAGGCGGGCGTCGATATTGCGGTTGATCTGAAAGGGCACACCCGTGATAGTCGCCCAGCGATATTGCTGCAAAAACCAGCGCCCTTAATAGTCAATTACTTGGGATATCCGGGAACCATGGGGACAGATATCTATGATTACGTCGTGGGTGATGCAGTGGTTACTCCTGCTGAGCACGCATCCTTTTATGACGAGAAATTAGTTCAGTTGCCTCACACTTACCAAGTTAACGATACTTTGAGGCCCTATGCTATTGCGACTTCAAGCCGTTCCGACGAAGGGTTGCCGGAAAAGGGTGTGGTGTTCGCGGCATTCAACAATGTTTACAAAATCACGGAGCCGTTTTTTGAGGTCTGGATGAGACTGCTGAGAGCAGTGCCTGGCAGTGTAATTTGGTTGATTAGTAGTAACCCTGACGTGCAAGCCAACTTGTGTCGCTGTGCTCGGGAGTGTGGTGTGGACCCAGAAAGACTGGTATTCGCTACAGGAGTGCCGCTTGTTCAGCATTTAGCTCGGCATGTCCATGCCGATCTGTTACTTGACAATCTGCCTGTCAACGCTCACACCACCACCAGTGACGCACTGTGGGCCGGCGTCCCAGTCGTGACCTGCATGGGTCAGTCCTTTGCAGGCCGTGTGGCCGCCAGTTTGTTGAATGCGGTGGGGCTGCCGGAATTGGTCACCCATTCTCTGCCTGAGTACGAAGCGTTGGCCTTGCGCTTGGCGACCAACCCGCATGAGTTGCAGCGCATGCGTGCGCACTTGAAGGCTGTCCGTTCCTCCACACCGCTTTTCGATACCGAGCGATTCACTCGCGACCTCGAATCTGCTTACGTACACATGCACGAGCGCCGCTTGCAAGGTTTGCCGCCTGAAGGCTTTGCTGTCCCTGAAGTCTTGGGCGCGGGTATGCAGCCCTTGCGCTCCGTTCCTCCCTCTCTTCAAACTTCCCCATGAATGTCATACGCACAGCCATCCCTGAAGTCGTCCTCATCGAACCCAAGGTGTTTGGTGACGCCCGAGGCTTCTTCTTTGAAAGCTTCAACCAGAAGGCCTTCAACGACGCCACCGGTACCAACCACCAGTTTGTGCAGGACAACCACAGCCGCAGTGCCCAGGGCGTGCTGCGCGGCTTGCATTACCAGATTCAGCAGCCCCAGGGCAAACTTGTGCGGGTGGTGCGCGGTGCGGTGATCGATGTCGCGGTAGACATCCGCAAAAGCTCTCCCACTTTTGGCCAGTGGGTAGCTGAGGAGTTGAGCGAGGACAACCATCGCCAGCTTTGGGTGCCCCCTGGTTTTGCGCATGGGTTTGTGGTGCTGTCCGAGATGGCGGAGTTTTTGTACAAGACCACGGACTACTACGCTCCTGCCTTCGAGCGTTGCATTGCGTGGGATGACCCGACGCTGGCCATTGATTGGAAGCTGGCAGGTCGCCAGCCGCTGCTGTCGGCCAAAGATGCCCAGGGGCTGCCTTTAGCCACAGCAGAGTTATTTGACTGATCGGCGAGTGTGCGCCGCAGGAGGTGGTAATGAGGCTGGGATCTTCCTTGCCCAAGCGGGCTCGGTCGCTCAATGCTTCAGCGCCTCTTCCGCAGCCCGGTACAGCGCAGTCGATTGGAATTGGGGATTCTGTGGGTCGATAGAGAAGATGTTGTGGCCGCGCTCAACCCGCTGCCCCTCCCATCGCGGTTCCATGAAGAACGACAGAAAGGCAGCGCCCCGCTGCTGGTGGGCGTTCAGCGTTTTGCGCCATTCATTGGGATCCATGCCCTTGAGGGGATGGAACTCGGTCACGCCATAAGCTTGTGGACCGGTATGGGCGGCACTCAGGCGCTGGCGCTGTGCATACCAGGAGCCGAACGAGTCTCCATAGCTCGCCTCTCCGTACAGGCTGACGCCGAGGCGGATGTCTTTCAACCCCGCGAGGGATTCCTCCACTGCGAACTTTTGCGCGTCCCACCCGGGGTTGGCGAAGGGCACGATCTGGTGGGTGTAGGTGGGTGTATCGCGCAGGCACGATGGCTGCACCACTGCCTTGCCAAACTCCTGGATGTAATGCGCCACCTGTTTGGCGCGGAAGGCATGCCAGAGCGGAACCAGCGGGTTGTAGTAATACGAACTCAGTGGGGCCGGGCTGTCGATATGTACTTGCCAAGCAGAAATTGCAGAGTTTTGCGGTGAAGCGCCTGATCCCGAGGTGGCTTGTGTCACTGCGTTGGGCAGACTGCCACGCATGGGCTGCTCCAGGGGCGTGGCCTGTCGCCGGTCCATGACTGCGATTTGGCGGGACCCCAGCGATACCAGCGGTCGCATGTCTTCTTGCAGATAGAAGTCCAGTCGGTGCAAGCCCGTCTGCCATTGGCGGAAGTCCAGGTCTAACCGCCAGCCCGTGTTGGCATCACCAAATTCAGGCTTGGCCTGCAGCACGTCCTGGCGGCCGAGGTGGACAGGTGCGCGTCCGGCCAGTTCTCCATTGCGGTACACCAGCACCTGGGCGCGGCTGCCCGGTGCGCGGTGGGCGCGAAAGGCCCAGCCGGAAACCGGCAGCATGCCTTGGGCGTAGGAGTCGATGTGCTCATGGAAATGCCGCAGGGGTTCTGTGCGGATGTCCTTCGATGGAGGGTCGATGGCATCCCATGATGCAAAGCTGCCATCCACTGCCCGGTTCAACGCCTCCAGCGTTCCAAAGCGGGTTCGCAAAAAGTCACGGAAGCCTGCACGAGAAACCGGGCTGTAGTCGGTGACGCGGTAGGGCCCGCCAAAGCCCATGCCCTGTTCAAAGTCTGGAAAGTAATGGTGCACCTCGCCGAGCAGGGTGACTGCGCGGATTTTGCGACGGTGACGGGGCTCCAATGCGCACAGGGCATTCACCATGGCCGTGGCGGCCTCCTTGCGCCGCAGGTTCACGGGGGCCTGTGGATCCGCGATATTCCAGTAATAAACGGGTTCGCCGTAGTACTTGCCCGCAGGCATAGGCCCCTCACGGGTTTGAGCCAGGTTGCTGGGGTCTGACGCCAGAGCCAGCTCCAGGGGAGCGTGGGAGGCGAAGTGGGTTGCAAACAGGTACACCACAGCGGGGCGCTCACTGTCACGCACGGTACGTGCCAGTTTGTCGACCAGCGGCTGGTCAATTTGCCATTCACCCTCTTGCTCTTTGAAGAGCTGAAGCAAAGGCACGGGCAGGGTATAGCCCAGTTCCCAATTTTCTTGCGGCTTGATGCCCGAGGGGGCCAGTTCCTTCAGAGTGGATTCCACCAGCGCTGCCGCAGAGCCTTCCGCCTGACCGCATTTCTCTCGTAGCGCGGTGGGCTGCTGCGCGCTGGTGCCGGGCAGGATGCAGGGCTCGATCACCCCGATCATGGGGGCCAGCAGCAGGGGGCCTTGCGAGGACAGGGCGCCACCGGGCTGCGCCAGATCGGTATGCAGCTTCCATCCCCCCGCCCCCAAGGCTCCCAGCAAGCCCACTGCGACTGCTGGGAGCCACCAGCCTGAACGCGAAAGAGTGGAAGTAGGTGTCATGGGGGAAGTGCGCGGAAGGTAAAGTTTTGAAATTATGCCCAAATCAGGGGGTAGGGCTCTATATAAAAGCGCAAGTAGCTATAAAAATAATAGCAAAAAGATGTCGCTGCCACGCTTTTCCCCTAGGCGGACTGCGGGCGCTGGTCGGTGCTTTGAGGCTGCATACCGCACTGGAGAAGCCGGCGCGGATACACTCTGGCCCTTCCAGGCTGTTGGCATTCGCCTGATTTCGTCGCGCCTGTGAAGGCTCGGTGCCTAAATGCCACGCCCAGTGATCCAGTGATCCGCATGACACTCACAGAACCCTCCTTTGCAAACCCTTCGTCACAGCCTGCGCCTGAGCGCGAGCGGCTGGGCGACATGCTGGTCAAGGCCGGCAAGCTGTCGGCCCGAGATCTGGAGCGAGCGCTGTCTGCGCAGCAGGAACTGGGTAATCTGCTTGGGCAGGTGCTGATTCAGCTGGGTGTCGTGTCTGAGCTTGATGTTGCGCAGACGTTGGCACGCCAGCTCCACATTCCTTTCATTACAGCAGACGCATTTCCTGCCGAGTCGCCGGAAGTGCCTGGTTTGTTGCCCGAGTTTTTGCACTCCAATGCGGTGTATCCGCTTTCGGTAGCCGATGGCGAGTTGGCGGTGGCGATGGCACGCCCACAGGACGCCTTCGTACTCAAGGCCCTGCGCCTGTCCACCGGGCTCACCATCCGGCCCCACCTGGCGCTGGAGGCCGACATTGAAAAGGCCCTGTCCGAGCCGGTGAGCGAGGAGGTAGATGAGGAGTCCGACGATTTCGATGCTGGCAGTGACGCGGGCGATTTTGTCGAACACCTCAAGGACCTGGCCAGCGAAGCACCGGTGATCCGCTTGGTCAACGCCATCGTCAGTCGCGTGATCGACATGCGTGCCTCGGACATCCACCTGGAGCCTTTTGACGACGGCCTCCATGTGCGCTACCGCGTGGACGGAGTCATTCACAACGCCGAGGTCGTTCCACCGCGCCTGAGTGCCGCGGTCAATTCGCGCGTCAAGCTGCTGGCGCACCTGGATATTGCCGAGCGCCGCCTACCGCAAGACGGTCGCATCAAGATGCGTGTGAAGGGGCGGGAGCTCGACCTGCGTGTCTCCACCGTGCCCACCGTGCACGGCGAAAGCGTGGTCATGCGGGTTTTGGACCGCGCCAGTGTGCGCCTGAATCTCGAAAAGATGGGTTTTGAGGCGGATACGCTGGAGCGCTTCAACGCCCTCTTGGCCAAACCGCACGGCATCCTGCTTGTGACGGGACCTACCGGTTCCGGCAAGACCACCACCCTGTATGCGGCGCTGGCCAAGCTGGATTCGGCCAGTCAGAAAATCATCACCGTCGAAGATCCGGTGGAATACCAACTCGAAGGAATCAACCAGATTCAGGTGCATGCCCAGATCAACCTGACCTTTGCCAACGCACTGCGTTCCATACTGCGGCAGGACCCGGACATCATCATGATCGGTGAAATGCGGGATGGTGAGACGGCGCAGATTGCGGTGCAATCCGCGCTCACGGGGCACTTGGTGCTGTCTACCCTGCACACCAACACCGCAGCCGGGGCGATCATCCGCATGCAGGACATGGGGGTGGAGCGTTACCTGATCACCTCCGCAGTCAATGGCGTGCTGGCCCAGCGGCTGGTGCGCACCCTGTGCGAACACTGCAAAGAGCCTTACACCATGGAGCCTGCCTTGGTACAGAGCTCTGGATTGGAGCGGTTTTGCAAGCCTGGCACGCAGATGTATCGCCCTGTGGGGTGTGATCAGTGCCGTGGTTCTGGTTACAAAGGCCGGACCGGCATCCATGAATTGCTGGTGCTGGATGAATCCATGCGCAAAGCAGTGTTGGAAGGGCGTGATGCGAGCGTGCTGCACGGTATCGCCTTGCAGTCGGGCATGCTCAGCCTGCATGAAGACGGCTTGCGCAAGGTGGCCGCAGGTGTCACTACCTTGGACGAATTGGCCCGCGTGACCCAGGACCAGTCCGATGCCTGATTTTTTCTGGCGTGCTGCCGGTGCTGACGGCAAGGTGGTCACAGGTCAGCTGGATGCTCCAAATGAAGCAGCGGTGCTCAAGCAACTGCGCAGCAAGGGGCTTACTCCGTTGGCGGTGCAAGATGCGGCATCTGCTGCCACCAGTGGAATGGCAACTGCAGCCAATGCCAGTGCTGCAGCGATAGCTTCTGCCGGGTTCAAGCAACCCAAGGCGAGGGTGGACAAAAGCCCGGTCAAATCCAAGGATGTGCTGGCATTCACTTCGGAGCTAGCCATCATGCTGCGTTCGGGGCTTGCGCTCGATAACGCGTTGCGTGTGCTCATTGAGATGAGCTACAAGCCCGCGGTTGGGCAGTTGCTCCAAGGGATTCTTGAGGCCGTCAAAGGTGGTACGCCGCTGAGCCGCGCACTGCAGGCCCATGCGGACTTGTTCGGCGATTTCTATATCAACATGGTGCGTTCGGGCGAGGCCAGTGGACAGATGTCCGCCGTACTGGATCGTTTGGTGGAGCACATGGAACGCCAGCGTGCGCTGCGTGAGAGTGTGGTCTCTGCCACCATTTATCCCGCCATTTTGATCACCGTGGCTGTGTTGTCGCTGGTCGTGATGTTGGGCTTTGTGGTGCCTCAGTTCGAAAAGCTGTTTGCAGAAATGGGCGACGCCCTGCCAATGCCTACCCGATTCGTGATGAATTTGGGCAAGGCGTTCACCCAATATGGGTTGGTGATCGGCGCAGTGGCTCTTGCTGGCGGTTGGTTGATAGGTCGTTGGCTACGCTCCCCGTCAGGCAAGCGCTGGTGGCAAGCACGCTTGTTGCGTATGCCTTTGGTTGGCCGCATTGCCCTGAAATACCAGCTGACACTTTTCTCTCGGTCATTGGGAACCCTTCTGGGTAACGGCGTTCCTATGCTGACTGCGTTGCATATCGCATCGGATACGGTTGGAAATGTAGTTCTGCAGCAATCACTGGTGCGTGTGGCGCCCATCGTGAAAGAGGGGGGGCGTGTCGTGCAGGCCATTCAAGCCACGGGCATTTTTGAGCCTCTAGCCATCAATTTGGTCCGGGTCGGTGAAGAAACGGGACGTGTGGGTCCAATGATGCTGGAGTTGGCTTCGATTTTGAATCGCGAGGTGGAAACGGGTATCAAACGCCTTCTGACCCTGGTGGAGCCGGTGCTGATTTTGGTGCTTGGCGTGCTGATCGCAGCCATCATTGTTTCCATCTTGATGGGGATACTTTCTGTCAACGACTTGGCCGTTTAGGTCCATTGTTTTATTTGTGCAAGGAGCCTTATTCATGGCAAATCTTTTCGCTCGCACCCTTGATCGCATTTCCATGCAGCGTTCGCGGAGCCGCGGTTTTACCCTGATCGAATTGTTGGTAGTGTTGGCCATTTTGACCATGCTCGCAGGCTTGGTGGGTCCCAAGGTGTTGAACCAGTTGGGTGGAGCTAAATCCAAAACAGCTGGTGTTCAGATTGCGGATCTGGACAAATCGTTAGAGCTTTTCAAGTTGGACGTGGGCCGTTACCCGACCACGGAAGAGGGACTGGATGCTCTGGTGAAGCGTCCTGGTGCCGTGAATGGATGGAATGGCCCCTATATCAAGGGTGAATTGCCCAAGGATCCTTGGGGGAACGCGTATCGCTACGCAAGCCCTGGTGCTAACGGCGGCATCGACATCATCTCGCTGGGCTCTGATGGCGCTCCGGGCGGCGAGGGCGAAGCTGCTGACGTTCGAAACAAGCCCTGATCCGTTCAGAGTATCGGTGCACTAACGGTATCTCTCCGCACATTGCCGGTTTTGGGTCTGTCACTTATGCGCAGAGCGCGTGGCTTCACGCTGGTCGAGCTGTTGGTGGTGTTTGCCATTTTGGCTGCGCTGGCTGGACTGGCGCCTGTTGCCTTTGATCGGCTCAAGGCGTCGTCCGAATACCGAGACACTGTACGAACCATGATGGGGCAGATGCGTGCGGCGCGCTACAAAGCGCTGACAGAGGGGCGCGAAGTGCGGTTTTCTGTGGATCTGCGCCAGCGCTGGTACGCCGCAGACGGTGCTCCCCCTCTGCCGTTGCCAACATCTGTGGATGTTCGCGCAACTGTCGCTTCCACCGAGATGGCAGGCCAGAGTCTTGCCTCGATTCGTTTTCTTCCTCAAGGCGGGGCCACGGGCGGAAGTATTGAAATAGTTCGTGCCTCAGGCACTGGCACGCGCTTGCGGGTGGATTGGCTCTCCGGCCGTGTCACTCAGGAAGCCTTGCTGAAATGAGGTGGCGCAACGCGCAGTCACAGCGCGGATTCACTATTTTGGAGTTGCTGGTGGCGTTTGCCATCATGTCGATTGCTTTGGGCATGCTCTATCGTGCGGCTGGTGGAAGCGTGCGTGCCGTGGGTGAGATGGAACGCTACCAGCGTGCCACAGTGCTGGCGGAATCGATTCTTGCCATGCGCGATGCCATTCCCGAAAGCGGCTGGGCTGAGACGGGCAGCGTCGCCGGATTTGATTGGCGTGTGACAACGGCGCCTTATGGCACGGAGATTAACGCCCCTACAGCAATACCGCTGCACGAAGTGCGTGTGGTGGTGGCATGGCCCGGGGGTAGCGGGCGATTGCAGCAATTGGAAGTAGCCACGTTGCGCCCTCAGAAAAAGCCCGCAGCACTTGAGGGGGGCAGGCTGTGAGCGGCTTTGCATATCGCAAGCAGCGACAGCGCGGCTTCACCTTGGTCGAAGTGCTGGTGGTCATGACGCTGCTGTCATTGGTCGTGCTGGCACTGGGCTCCGCTTTGCGTACCACGGCTCAAACGGAAGAACGCGTTGATCAGCGGTTGGCTCGGAATGACGAGATACGGGTGGTCACTGGCTTCCTTCAATCGGTGTTGGGTCGCATCTCTGCGCAAAAGCGCCAGGGCATCACTTCTGCTGACGAGAATCCGTTCTTGCTCAATGCTGGAGCACAAGAACTCATCTGGGTCGGGGTCATGCCCGCTCGGTTTGGGGTGGCGGGGCGCCAGTTTTTTCGGCTTGCGCTGGCCGACATGGAAGAGGGGAAAGCGCTGATCCTTCAATTCATTCCCATGGATGAGCCCACATTGCCTGCCGCTTGGGATCAAGCCGCTACGGAGATTTTGGTGCGTGATGTGACGGCTTTTGCCTTGCAGTACCAAGATGCTGCGCAGGACAAGCCAGAATGGTTGTCTATCTGGAGTTCCAAAGATCGCTTGCCTTCACACGTTCTTATCTCCATGCAGACCGCCAATAGCGCATGGCCTCCGCTCGTGGTGCCCATGCGCCCGCTGATTGCTAGTGACCCATCGGCTTCTGGTATTGCCACGTTTGGGGGGCGCCGGTGATCACGTGCCACGTCCAAGGGTTACGCCAGTGCGCGTGTCCTCCGCCTGAGCGCGGTGTCGTTCTCATTGCTGTCCTTTGGATGGTCATGGCTCTGTCGATCATCGTGACAGGGTTGACCCGCAACGTCCGTGATGAAGCGCGAATGCTTTCCGTGGCCAGGCAAACCGCGCAAGCGGGCGCACTGGGCGATGCCGCTATTCAACTGGTGCTGCAGAGCATGGCCTTTGAATCCAGAGCTGTTGATCGTTTTACCGTAGTACAAACTCAGTACTTGGGCCAGGTAATGGCAGTGCAGATCATGCCGCTCAATGGCCTGATCGATATCAACGCGGCACAAGTGCCCCTGCTGACGCGATTGCTCACTGTTGCGGGTGGAGTGCCTGATGCTGCGGCAGAGTCGATAGCCCAATCGATTGTTGAATACCGGCAGCAGCGTAATCCTCAGGGTGCTCTCAAACGGTTTGAGGCCATAGAAGATCTCATGCGACTACCCGGGGTCGGTTACGACCTCTATGCTAGACTTTCCGCCCTCATTACGGCAGATATTCGCGGGTCGGGCTTGGTGAATCCGTTGGCTGCGCCTCCCGCGGTTTTGGCTGTCCTTGCGGGCGGAAACGCTCAACTGGCTGGGCAACTCGCTGCGCAGCGTGATGCCGGGCAGGTTGGGTTTGACATGACGGGGCTTGACGGTAGCTTGATAGGTGCAAGCACTGTACTGCGTTACAGATTGCAGGCGCGTGTACCCTTGCAAGATGGTGGCGCCATATTGGTTTCTCGGTATGTCGATTTGAATCCCCGGCCCCGTGACGGGTTTCCGTGGGCCACATTTCATACACAACGCGATGTCGAGCCCGCGCCGCGTCGCTCAATTCCCTGACCCCTGACAGACATGCCTTCCATTTCATCGGATGCCCGTTTTTTGGGCGTAGACCTCGCCCTGTTGTGGCGCGACATGCGCGAGCCTTGGCGCAACGTGCACCAGTGGCCTGTGCTGTCCTGGCTCACTCCACAGCCACCCGTATTGCTGCTGCAGGCAGACGGAAAACAGTCAGTGTGGGAGGGCGGGCGGCAGGTTACTTCACGTGCCATTGCCCGGTTTAAGGCGGTTGAGCTGCCCGACGATTTGGTGCTGCGTCGTCCAGTGCAGCTCCCAGCGATGGCTGCAGAAGATGCACTGGCTGCCATGGCTTTAGAGGCGCGCAGTAATAGCCCGTTTGATGTGGCGGACATGGTGTGGGGCTATACCCTTCAAACCAGAAAAGGCCACAGCGCGCAGCAGGGTGAACTGGTTATGGCCTCCCGCAAGCAGATCGCTCAGCATCTGTCAGCGGTTCAATCTAACTCTCTGGGGCACGCCACAGATTGGGCGGCAGCAGAGGTTTGGGTGTTGACTTCCGATGGCCAGCCCGTGGTGCTTCCTGGCTACGGCAACGCTGCGCGCGAAGCATATTGTGCAACCCGTCGCCGATGGGGCTTCGCATTGCTGGCTACATTGGCTTTAGGTGCCGCTGCCCTGGCCGTCACGCCTACCGTTCAGCTGCGATCGCGCGCCTTAGAGGCAGCCCAGGCGCACGAAGATCTGGTCAAGTCGGCTGCGCCGGTAGTGCGTCAGCGCGAGCAATTGTTGGCCTCGGTCGAGGCTTTGGGGGGCTTGGCTGAGTTAACCAACGGTCGCATAGAGCCTCTTCGCGTGCTCGACAAACTGACGCAAGTGCTTCCTGATGACACAGCTCTACAGAGCGTAAAACTTCAAGGGAACAAACTTATTTTCACGGGCCAAACGGGTAACGCATCGGCTTTGTTGCAGCTTCTGGGTGAAGTGCAAGGTTTCAAAGACGTCCGCGCGCCTACAGCCTCCACTCGCCTTGGCAATGTCGGAAAAGAAGCTTTTGCCGTTGAACTCATGCTGGACCCCGCGGTTTTCGGTGTTCAAAGTATCCAGCTGGCTAATCCTTTGAAGCAGGCCGCCAGCGAAGCGCCTGCGTCTGCCGTAACGTCGTCTCCCTTGAGTGTTCCCGCGTCTGCCCCGGTAACAACGGCATCAGCCCCCACTTTGCCTGCAGCTTCGGCGGTGGTCTCTGTTCCCCCGCCCGTCTCGGCAACTAAACCTGCTGCGTCCCCATCATCGCAAAGTCCCGGGGTACAAAATAGCCCAGCAGGTCCTGCTGCTGCATCGAGTGGCCTGCGCCCCTCCTTTGGCGGGCGCAGTGCGGCACCGGTGCAACCACCTGCTTCTGCTCCTGCACGTAGCGGGGCTTCATCATGAATATGCAAAAAAATCGTCGGCTGCTTGCCCTCCTGGTCACACTCACCCTGGTGATTGCGCCGTTGGTAACGCTGGGTGTCTATATCTACGGCGAACACCAAAAGGCGCAGGCCCTGTTAGAAAAGTTGGAGCCCCGACATGCTCGGCTGCTCGGGTTGTCATCCCAAGAGTCAGATATCGCTGACTTGCTAGAACAGGTTCAAAAAGCGGGCGAGCAATACGTTTACCCGGCCAGCCAAGACGCAGCTCAAGCCGGGAATGCGGCACAGCAGCGCATTCGCGAAATATTCAGCGCAGCTGGCCTGCAAATCAGCAGCAGCCAGGTGCTGCCAGCGAAAGCGGAAAAAGGATTTGAGCGTATCCCGCTCTCGGTCCGCGCAGATGGTGACTTGCTGGCGGTGCAAAGCGCACTTGCCGTTTTGTCCAGCCAACTGCCACTCATCTTGATCAGCGATATGGATGTGCAGTTGGTAGGCGGCCTGCAAAATGTGCAACCCACGGTGTCTCCTAGACTTGCTGTGCAATTCACATTTCACATCTTGAAAGGGCAAAAGTGAGACGCTTGGCACTCCCTTTATTGACTGCTCTCAATGCAGTTTTGCTGTGTGCCTTGGTTTGGATATGGTTTACACCTGACGGACAGTTGCGTGAACTCCACTGGAGGGCGCCTTTGCCCGTCAAAGGTGACTTGGGCTCATTGATGCCAAGCTTGCCGGGTACTGTTCAAGCAGACACCAGCCGCTTTCTCGGTATGCTTGAGCGCCCCTTGTTCTCGCCCTCTCGCAGACCACCACCACCACCGCCCCCACCCAAAGCTGATGTGCCAGAACCAGTCAACCGTTTTGCGCAGGCTAAACTCAGCGGGGTTTTCGAGGGGGTTGGCACAGGTGGCATCATCATTAACTACGATGGCAAAGACCGTCGTGTGCTACTCGGCGACATCTTGGATGGATGGAAACTACAGTCTGTGAGTGGTATACAAGCTACCTTTACCCAGTCTGGGCAGACGCGTTTAGTACCTTTACGAAGGGCTCTGTTGGGTGGGGATGTGGGCGCTGCGCAAAATTTGGCGGGTGGTTCCAAGGCGCCCGTCTATGTGAATCGAAGTGCACGGCGCAGTGCCTTGGTGCAGTCTCCTGCACCAGTTGTTCCTGCTGTTGTTCCAAATATGTCGACAAGCCCACTTCCGGCTGCTCCTGCAGCTAGCTTGACGCCTGATACATCCTCTCCCGCACCAGGGGCGCAGCCGCCCAAGGCGTCGTTCGGCGGGCGCTCGAATTCCGCCCGTTGAAGAATCTTTTTGCCCTATGAAGCCCTCTTGCTACGCTCTCGCTACCACCATGTTGGCAATTTGCCAATTGGTTAATGCTCAAACTCCGCCGACTGCTGCTTCCTCCTTAACCGCTCCAGGTTTGGTTGGTGAGAGCCGGGCTGCACCTGTGACTTTGGCTGCCACTCCACCCCCAAGCACTCTGCCGAAAGCGGACCAAGCCTCACCTGCAGTGCAGTCCCGTGCCCCAGTTGCTGATGTTTCAGATACCAAGTCAGTTCCTGAGGTATCTGTGGCAGAGCCTCGCATTATTCGTGGCAATGGACGGGTTATCGCCGCGCCCAAGGCTGCAATGGCGTTGGATGGAGCTCCTGTCTCCTTTCGCTTTGAAGAAGCTCCGGTGGCAGAAGTCGTACGTACCGTAATGGGTGACATCCTTAAAGTGGACTACGTCATGCACCCTCCATTACAGGGCTCGGTCACATTGGCTACGCGCAATCCTATCCCACCGGATCAGGCAGTTTTCTTACTCGAAAGTGCTTTGCAAGCCAATGGGCTTGCGCTGGTGCGTGATGCTCGAGGCACTTTTCATGCCGGTCGGGTTGATGCTCTTAAAAACGTGGCCGGCTCCATCCGTCAGTTTGGTGGTGGTACTCCAAACATTCCTCCGGGCTATGGAGCTGTAATCCTTCCCTTGCAGTACATCGGTGCTGGTGAGATGGCCTCCATCTTGCGGCCCATGGTTTCGCCTGAGGCCATTGTTCGTGTGGACACCGTGCGCAATCTGCTCGTCATGATGGGTACGCGCACTCAGGCTGAGGGGTGGATGGATTTGGTAAGCACCTTTGACGTAGACCTGCTGAAAGGGATGTCTGTAGGCGTTTTTCCCCTCAAGTACGCTTCTGTCAAAGAGGTGGAGGTGGCACTGCGTTTGGTCAGCGGTGGTTCTACCCCCGCTGGCTTGTCCAGTGGTGCCGCCGCGCAAGGCACAGTCACTTCAAGCGTATCCTCGGCCTCCGTTGCACCTGCGAGCTCTGCTGCATTGGGTGAATCCAATCCTTTCTTCGGTGCGCTGCGCATCATGCCGATAGAGCGCATCAACAGCATTTTGGTGGTCACCCCCCGTGCTTCCTATTTAGACGAGGCCCGCCGCTGGATTGATCGCTTGGACAAACCCAGCGACGGCGGCTCAGAGCCACAGCTCTTTATTTATCCAGTGCAAAATGGCAACGCTAGACATTTAGCAAGTGTGCTCGGAGGCTTGTTTGGTGGTACTGCCAGTGGCCCAGCCACTGCTGCCAACAACGGCATTGCTCCTAGCCTCGGTTCTACAGCGGGTACTTCACTGGGGCAAGCGGGCTTGAGCAATGCGTTTGGTAACTCTGGCGCATTGGGCAACCCCAGAGCAGGATTGTCATCCGCCTTGAACTCCATAGGGGCTGGATCTGGCGGGTCTAATAGCCTCAATCGCAACCCTACCCAGGGCTTGGCCAACCAAGTGACAGCATCGGCTACGCTTGGCACCATCCGCGTGGTAGCTGATGACTTGAATAACTCTATTTTGGTATGGGGTACTCGCGCTGAATTCAACAAAATCGAGGCCACTCTTAAACGACTTGACTTGCCTTTGACCCAAGTGCTCATTGAGGCGAGCATCATCGAGGTCACACTGGACGACACGCTTGAGTACGGCTTGAAATGGTCTTTCAGCGGTGATGCTCGTTCAGGCTACTCTGGGGTTGGCAACATTGGTGGTGCGTTGGCCAACACCGTGAGTAACGGTTTTTCATATGCGCTGAGCAATACTGCCAACAACCTCAAGGCCACCCTGAGCGCCTTGGCCTCAAAGAAATTGGTCAAGATGATTTCTAATCCATCGCTGATGGTGCTGGACAACCACACGGCCACTATCGCTGTTGGCGATCAAGTACCCATTCAGACCAGCGTCACTACCCCTACAGAAGCCAATGCTGCTACCACCAGCACCATTCAGTACAAAGACACCGGGGTTAATTTGTCCGTCACGCCTTCGGTCAATGCTGGCAATGTGGTCGCCATGCAGATCGACCAAGCTGTCACAGACGTTGGTGCCACAGAAGATGTGGCCAATGGACAACGGAGATTTTTGCAGCGCCAGATCAGCAGCAAAGTGGCTGTGCGGTCCGGTGAGTCCATTGTGTTGGGGGGGTTGATCAAGGATAAAAAAGACAGTGGCAAGAGCGGCGTGCCGCTGCTCCAGAACATCCCCGTGGTCGGGAATCTCTTTGCCCAAAACAACTCAACCGGGGCACGCACTGAGTTGCTCGTCATCATCACACCTCGCGTAGTTCGCTCTGACATAGATATTCGTGAAGTCAGTGAAGATCTTCGTGACCGCCTCAAGGGATTGCGTGCGATTGAGGTGGAGTCGCCCATCAGCCGCAGTTCAACAGAGACAAAAGTGCAGACCGAGCAACCTGTGTCCGCCCAGCCCAATTGAAAATAGCTCTCAGGGCAAGGGTTGTGTACTCGTGGGAGTGTGAGCTAGCAACACGCAGAGGTGGTTTCTACAATACGCCACCACCACTTGAAGAAGGCTCGACTGGAAAGCATCTCTTGCTTTCTTGGCGATTCTGCTAGAAAGGGCGCATTGCCCTTGAGTGTTTCGTTAACCTTAGGAAATGTTTGCAAATGCGTATCAGGTTAAACAAAAGAGCTTTGTTGTGGAAGGTTGCGCCGATCTTGCTGTCAGCGATAGCTTTGTCGGGCTGTGCAACTTTAGGTAGCGCCACCCCTGAGCAAAAAGTGCAGCAGCGCGCGGAAGCCTTTTGGCAAGCCCGCCTTCGAGGTCAGCCAGAGCAGGCTTATTCTTTGCTTTCGCCCGCCTATCGCCAAGTGCGCACACTGGAGCAGTACCGTGCGCAGTACGGTGCCGCTGCGGCTGTAAAAGCCGCTTCCGTGGTGAATGTCACTTGCGAAGCCGAAAAATGTACGGTGCGTATCAAAATTGAAGCGGCACCCGCGCTCATGGGAGTGAATGTGGGTACCATCGCTACGGGTTTGGACGAAACTTGGCTGTTGGAAGATGGTCAGTGGTGGCGTTTCCAAAGTCTGTGATGCGGCTGCATGCATTGACGGGGAGGGGGTCGAGAGACGATGTGAAATCAGTGTTGCAATAAATCAACATCGGGGTCGAACGGTCTGTTTGGCCATAGAAGGCCCCGGCGCGCTGTGCTACCATTCCCCAGCGTAATCAATCGTGGTAGTTGCGCTTACCAACTTTTTAACTGGAGTTTCTATATGAAGAAAAATGTTCTGGCCCTGAGCATTGCTGCCATGATTGGTGGCCTGGGCTTTGCAAGCGTTGCCTCGGCAAGCGTTGTGGAAGGTACTGCAACGCTGGTTCCAAACGCGAACACCGGTACTCTGACAGCCAGCAGTGCAACTGGTCTGGAATTGTCTGAAGGTGGCGTGGGTCACATGCTGCTGGTGCCTTACTACACTGTGCAAAACGGCAACATGACCGTGCTGCACGTGGTCAACACCGACACGGTGAACGGTAAGGCTGTGAAGGTTCGCTTCCGTGGCGCTGCCAACTCTGACGACGTGATGGACTTCCAGGTCTACATGTCTCCAGGCGACGTGTGGACAGCCGCCGTGACTGCCAATCCCACGACTGGTATCGCCCAAGTGCAAACGTCTGACAACACCTGCACGGTGCCTACCCTCGGTTTCAACGAGCCGCAAGCATTCTCTACTGGTCGCCTGAACTCCGCTGCTTCTGATTTGGTCAAGGCCAATGGCACACGTGAAGGTTATGTTGAGATTTTCAACATGGCTGACATCTCTGGTGCTCAGATTTACACGGTTGGTACTGGTGCAAGCCAAGTTTCAAACACTAACTCTGCTTTGTTCACTGCTGTGAAGCACGTGAGCGGCGTTGCACCTTGCTCGGTGGCTGGCTCTGCCGCACGCACAACACTGAACACCATTGCAACTACAAACTACACTACACAGGCTGCTGCTTCTGTGACTGGTTTGGATACGCCTACTGGTGGCTTGATGGGTGACTGGTACATCATCAATGTGCCTGAAACCACCACATTCTCTGGTGCCGCTACGGCTGTGGTTGCTACCGGTGGTAATGGTCGTGGCAACTTTGTGCACTTCCCTCAGACTGACGGTGCTGTGACTGGCATTGACAACTTCACTGCCGATCCTCTGCTGCGTACAGACTCCCTTAAGACTGACGGCACGGCTTACGTGACTGGTTCAGTCACTCTGCCTGCGCTGGCTGCTGGTTTCTATGATCTGCCTGACATGTCTACACCTTATTTGGGTGCAGACTGGAACGCCGGTGTTGGTTCGCCAAAGGCGCAGGCTTCAGCTCTGACTGCTGCGTTGGCTGTGAGCTCGGTGACCAACCAATACGCAAACGACGCTTCCATCACCGCTAAGACCGACTGGGTGTTCTCCATGCCCACACGTCGTTACAGCGTTGCTGCTAACTACAAGGCAATCACTGGCACGACACCTGCCAACGATTCCAACGTTGCTTACCGCCTGTTCTCCAATTTGGCCGCGACAGCTAATCCCTCTGCTGCTGCCGCCAGCCAAGACGAGTGGTTCTTCACTGCAAACACTGCAGTGTCGACTGACGGCTCTGGCAATATCTGCGTGAACGTGGATGGTCAACGCTTCTGGGATCGTGAAGAAACTACTGCTGGTGCAGCTACACCTGGCCCAGTGTTCTCTCCACGCACACCTGGTGTCGCTTCAGTGGTGTCCCTGTGCGGTGAAGCCAGCGTCTTGGCATTCAAGAGCACCGACAACTCGGTGTTGGCTTCCAGCGTTGCACGCTCGACAATCACATCCGGTACTTACACCAACGGTTGGGGTGTTTTGACCACTACCAACAACGCAGGTGGTGTGGGCCGTGGTCTGCCTCTGCTGGGTGCTTCGTTCATCAAGCTGACCAACCCACAAGTGGCTGCTGGCCTGTCCGGTACTTACGGTATCACTTGGCCCCACCGCTTCGTGAAGACTGTCGCTCCTTAATTTGTGGGCACTTTCTCGCAGTAATGCGATCTAAAAAAGGCGGGGTCTTCCCCGCCTTTTTTTTTAACAGGCCTCTTTGTGGCCTTTTGTCTGACTTGTATCACCTATGACACGTTTTTCTACGCCACTTCGTCTTGTCTCTCTGGCCGCCGCATTGGTCTGGAGTGCTTCCTCCGCAGCCGCTGAGCCAAGTGCGTTGATCCAAGGTCCCAAGTTCTCTATCACCACGATGGATGTTCAGGCAGATGCGTTGCGTATGCCGCAAGAGATGCGTTCCATCGTACTCGCAAGGCCGCAAACACTCACGCAGATTGCATCCAATCTTTACGCACGCCGCGCTATGGCTCAGCAGGCCGAGGCTGAAGCTCTAGACAAAGATCCCACTATTGCCGCCGCCCTGCAAATTGCCCGCGACAAGGTGCTTTCGGATGCTTTTATTGAAAGAATGGACAAGACCAATGAACCCAAGCCTGAGGCTGCCGAGGCTATGGCCCGCGCGGCCTACAAGGCTAAGCCAGACCGCTTTAAAATAGGGGAACAAGTGCGCGCTCGTCACATTTTGATAGCAGGTGTCGATGAAGGGGCTAAGGCTAAGGCCGAAAAAATACTGGCCGATCTCAAGGCCGGGGGTGACTTTGCTCAACTCGCCAAGGAATACTCTGCCGACAAGAGCAATGCTGACAAAGGCGGTGACCTGGGCTTTTTTACACGGGGCAAAATGGTTCCTGAATTTGAAACTGCCGCTTTTGATTTGACCAAATCGGGAGAACTGAGCGGCGTGGTGGAAACCAAGTTTGGGTTCCACATTATTCAGTTGCAAGAAAAGAAGGCGGCTGCTCTTCGCCCTTATGAAGAAGTCAAGGCTGAGCTGATCAAAGAAATAGTAGAGAGCGTCAAGCAAGACGCCCGCGTTGCTTATGCGCAAAAAATGCAGCAGGATGTAATTACTAACGCAGAGGTCATTAGCGAGTTTGCTGCGAAGCAGAGTGCAGTCTCTGCGGCACGACCAGGGCAACCTCAGCGAACACCGATGCAGAATCTACCTGTTGCCAAGTGAAGTTTCAGCACTTGTGCTGCCGATGGGATGGCCACTAGCGGCAAGAGGTTTTAAACTCTAACTCGGTTTGTGCACTACACATCACACCCGCCCCCTGGGCGGGTTTCTCTTTTTGATTGCTGTTTAATCACTGCGCATGTGGACATTGCTCAATGAGCTGCGCGCTGTCTGGCGCGCTAAAACCCTGGTTTGGGTACTCACCCGGCGTGAAGTGGCTGCCCGCCACTCGGGCACTGCTTTGGGTGTGCTGTGGCCCTACCTCCAGCCGTTGCTGACGGTCGCAGCCTACTACCTCGTGTTCGATGTGGTGTTCTCGATGCGCCTGGGTGATGGTGCTCCAACCCATGCAGTGGGCGCATTTCTCATTGTGGGCGCATTGCCGTGGATGGCTTTTTGTGATGCCGTATCGCGCGGCATGAACAGCTTGATTGATGCGGGCGGGTTGCTACAGAAAAACCCGCTGCCACCGGTGCTGTTCACCACACGTGCCGTTCTCGCTAGCTCGCTGATTTATGGTCCGCTGCTTGTGCTGGTCGGATTGGCATATGCGCCAATGCACCGTTTTCAATGGCCCGCGCTGGCCTTTCCTGTATTGCTTGGATTGCAGTTGCTTCTGTGTTTGCTGCTAGGGTTCGCGTTGGCCATTTTGGCTGCTGCCCTGCGTGACACGGTGCAATTGGTCGGCTTCCTGCTGTCGGTGGGAATTTATCTGTCGCCCATCCTGTTCCCGCTCACCTTATTCCCTGAAGCATGGCGTTGGGTACTTTGGCTCAACCCGATGACTGCATTGGTTCAGGGCCACCAAGAGATATTGTTGCGCGGCGCTTGGCCGCCGCTGAGCGTGTGGTGGGTTACCTTGGCTTGGATTGCTGCCACGGCCACCTTACTGGCTTTGTTGGTACGCCGCAGTCAGGACCAGTTGGTGGATTGGCTATGAGCACAGAGATGAACACAAGCCCCTCTTCCTCTGCTGAGTATCGGATGGGTGAACTACCAGCAATGTCGAGCGACCCGGTGTTGCGCGTTCAATCGGTCAGCAAAGAGTACAAGCTGTATCCCACACCCCGTTCCCGGCTGCGGGCCTTGCTCACAGGTCGTGCCACTCACCGCAGCCATTGGGCGCTGCGCGATGTATCGTTTGAACTGCAGCGTGGCGAGTGCATAGGCGTGATCGGGGACAACGGGGCCGGTAAAAGCTCTTTGCTCAAACTGCTGGCAGGCACCTTGCAGCCCAGTCAGGGCTGCATTGAGCGCGTGGGGCGCGTCACCGCCATTTTGGAGTTGGGTGCAGGTTTTCACCCTGATTTCAGCGGGCGAGACAACCTGTATTTCGGCGGTAGCCTGATTGGCATCAGTCGTGAGGAGATGGCACGACTGGAGCCTGAAATCATCGAATTTTGTGAACTGGGCGAGGCGCTGGACAGGCCTGTGAAGACGTACTCATCGGGCATGACGGTGCGCTTGGCCTTTGCGTTGGTAACAGCTGTGCAGCCCGATGTGTTGATCATTGATGAAGCACTGGCCGTAGGTGATCAGCATTTTCAAAAAAAATGCGTAGAGCGCATCACCGCCTTTCGGAACAACGGTTGCACTATTTTGTTTTGTTCCCACAGTCCTTACCACATTCGACATCTGTGTGACCGTGCCCTGTGGCTCAAGGCGGGGCAGGTCGCCCAGTTTGGGGGCACAGAGGAAGTGTTGGCGGCTTATGACGTATACACGCGCCAGCGCGAAGCAGGCGAATCGGAGGCATTGCCGCAGCAGGCCGGAGCGACGTTGGATATGGACTCAGGCGCTGTTACGCTCAACGGCGATGGATTGCCATTGGCCAATACGGAGTCTGCTGCAGAGCCTTCTGCCCCCGCTGCGCCAGGGGCTGCTGTAGATGGTGGCGGAGCGTGCATTCTGGCTGTGGATGTGTCGAATCTGGCGGAGCCGCAGAATGGACAGCCCCCTATACTTCAGGGCCAAGATTTGGTGGTAACCATCAAGGCCCGTGGGCGTGGTGCAGAGCGTCCCCACATCGGATTCATGATTGAGCAGTCCAAAGGTGTCGGAATCACCTCGCTGGCTACCCACGAAGATGGCGCTTACCCGGTGCAGCAGCCCGACGGGACGTGGTGCTCCGTGCTGACGTTCCCGGATCTTCCACTGCACAGTGGTGATTATGTGATCAGTGCGTTTTTGTTCGACGAGACAGGACTGGCGGTGTATGACGAATGGTTCCAGTTCATGCATTTCCGGTTCATTTTCCCCAAGCCGTTGCCGGGGCTGGTGCGCCTGCCCCATCACTGGAGTTGAGTCTGTGGTCTTGGTTGGGCTTTATCGATACTGATCCGATTTCTAAAAAATATGAATGCAGAACAAGGCCATTTGACTGGCCACGACCAAGCGCTTGTTCCAGGCGTTGTTTCAAGCGGCCCAGTCAGTGTGGGCCAGCGGTTATTGGAAGAGGGAATTTCGTTGCTTGCGCAGGGTGATCGCACCGGCGCTGCCCAGGTGCTGGCCCGCGCCCGCAGCGAACGCGACACGTTGCTGCAGGCTCATGCGTTGATTGAGTCGAATGACTTGGTGGGATCCTTCCGCAACATCATGGGACTGGATTGCACGATCTCGTCGCAGGACGATATTTTTGGTTTTTTTGCCGGGCATGCGTCCAGTACCAATCCCTTGCGTGACTACCTGGCAGACGGTTGGCGTACCTTGTCGGAGCTCATGCTGTTGCTGGAGGCTGTGGGTCAGCCTTTGCTGCACACGCCCAGCGTGCTGGAGTTTGCCAGTGGCCACGGGCGTTTCACCCGCCATTTGGTAAAGGCCTTGGGGCCTGGCAGGGTCACGGTGTCCGATGTGGTGCTAGACGCCGTGCATTTCGCAACCCAGACTTTCGGGGTTCAAGGGTTGATGTCTGCCAGCGTGCCTGAGCAGGTGCAATGGCCCCAGCGCTACAGCCTCGTGTTTGTATTGTCGTTGTTCAGTCACTTGCCGCGCAGTACCTGGGCGCGCTGGCTGAAGGTGTTGTGGGATGCTGTGGAGCCAGGAGGCTTGCTGGTGTTCACCACCCACGGTGTCAAAGCAGCCGCTTTTGACCATGTGACGCTGGATGAGGAAGGCTATTTCTTTGCTCCCTCCAGTGAGTCCACAGCGATTAATGGGCAGGAATATGGCACGGCCTTTACTTCTGAGCCTTTTGTGCTGGCACGTATTGAAGAAACAGTGGGCGCGACAAGTCTGGTGCATCAATCTCTGGTGCATTTCTGGAACCACCAAGACGCTTACGTGCTGCGCAAGCCATGATCGAATTGGGCTGGGCGGGTGCACACCAAGTGGATGGTGTTGAATCAAGAGGGGGTAGTGAATGGGATTGATAGCGCGCCTACATGAGCGCGTTCTGGGGATTGCCCCCTGGGATGCATCGCAAATTTCAGACGAATGGTTTCGAGCTCACTTTGAATACGCCGCAGATGTGGTGAATCAATGGATAGGGGGTGAGATGGACATACCTCGCAGTCGTTTCTTGAATTTCGGCTGCGGCGATGGCATTACCGATTTGTCTTTGGTCTTGCGCTATGGCGCCACGTCTATCCATGGCGTAGATGTGCGTCGCGAGTATGAAAAGCTGCCTCGTATTGCACGAGAGCAATTGGGTATGCGCCGTGTACCAACGGCTCTCAGCTTTCAGACCATTAAGTCTGGAGACTCGCTATCGAAAGGGGGCGCTCAATACGACGGCATCATGAGCTGGTCCACGTTTGAGCATGTGCGGCGTGATCAGCTTTCCCTCATTTTGGAAGACCTGCATGCTTGCTTGCGTCCCGGTGGATACTTCTTTATTCAAATCGAGCCGCTGTATTTCTCGGCATATGGTTCGCATTTGCGCAGGTATGACGAAACCCCCTGGCATCATCTGTTGGCAACTGAGGATGAGTTGTGGAAAGTGATTGAAGCCCACCAGGGGCCCATAGACCCCGCAGAGGTGGATTTTGGGTTTGCTGACTTTGGCGTAGAGGGCTACAAGCGTTTTGTTTTCAATGAATACAAAGCACTGAACCGCTTGACGGCAGATGAATTGGTGGCTTTCGCACAAAGTGCAGGCTTTAATGTCGTTCGGGAGGAGCGTCGCTCACTGGATATCTCGCCTCCTGATAGTTTGCTTGCTCAATACCCGAGAGACTGGCTCACTAACAACGAGATATTTCTGTTGTTGCGCAAGGGTTAAGCCTTTTAAATCTTTACGTAGCAGAGCCCACCGGCGAATCATTTATGCCATCTAGAGGCGTGATAGCGACAACTACGGCCATCACGCCCAATCTCCTTAAGCGCGTAGCCAGTTTTTGACTTTGGTTTGCCAATGGCGCGGGATGGCCCGTGCAACTCCACGTAGCAGTGGCAGTGAGCGCAGCCAAACCAGCATTTGTAGCGCGCTGGATCGTGTTTCTTGAATCGCTGTTTGTGTGGGTAGGTGCGCCTGCAGGAACTCGAGTGAGAGGTGGTCTGGCGCAGCAGGTGGCGGGGCGATATCTGTCAGGTAGTCAGACCCGTATGCCCACTTAGCTTCAAGGTTCGATGAACCGTGAAATGCCGCTTCCCGTGTGTTCGGCAGCGCAGGGGCCAAGTTCTCGATGAAGTGCTCCTTGCGAATGCGTGTGAAAAACGCCAGCCACTCTGGTGCTGTTTGATCCCATGGCTCCACCCAACTCCACGCCCTGCCTTCCAGGCGCTCTGCGAACGCTCCAATGTCAGGCGCTACCACTGCGCAGCCGGCTTGAATTGCGGCGCTCAGGGTGTAGCTGTAGGTTTCTGGCCACTGGGCAGGGAACCAGATGACGTCTGGCTTGAGCCATGCCAGTAGCTCGGGCAGGTCTGCTTCTGCGTATGCTCCATGCACAGTGAGTCTTGCCTTGGGTTGTGTCACCAAGCTGCGATAGCCGTATCCCAATAAATGGAATTCCAGGGGTGCATCTGTGCGGGCGGCTTGAAGCGCTGTTGCCTCCAAGACATCAGCCCCTTTGATGGTGCTGAGGGCACCAATCACTGCCACTTTGAGGCGGTCTGTCTGTGCAATTGGCGCTACGTGGGGCTGTGGAACGTTATCGCCCATGTCAGTGTGCTTGACTGCAATCACATTCGCATGTGGTGCAAAGGCTGCCATGCGTTGGGCAGTGTCTTTGCTGGGAGCGATGACGTAGCGCGCTCTCTCAAGAAAGACTCGATGATCTGCGCGCCATTGCTCCATCGTCCTACCGTCGGGGGCTGTGCTGGAGGATGGGCAGCATCCACACTCACCTGGTCCCACCTCCTTCACGTAGCGATTCGAGTTGTCGGTCAGCGATATGCGGGAGCAGTAGCTGTAGTAGTCGTGAGCAGTGAAGTCATAACGCACTCCCAACAGGGTGGGGAGTTGTTTAATGGCTGGATGCTGTCCCAGCAGGTGGTGGTAGTGCAGATGTTGAACCCCCGTTTTTCGCAAGACGTTCTCTAACTGCTCCATTTGCGAGGGGATATCAAACTCGAGTGCCAGGGTTTCTTGTGGTGCCGCCCACCTCAGCCGCACTCGGCCGCCCGGAATTGGCGTCAGCAGGAGTGTGGTCACGCGATCATTGAGATGCAGAGCCAGCTCATGGACATGCCGCAGAGTACCTCCTTCGCGGTCGTGCATGATGGCCAAGACTTTGGCTTTTTCGCTCGCGCGGATGCGAGCAATGTCCATTGCAATGCGGTGGGTGCGGGCTGGATCTGCTTGCACGAAGGCCATGACTTGTGACTCGTAACGCGGGTGTAATCGACGCAAGGTCTCCATGGCCGCTTGTTCGCGAGGGCTCTTGCTTTCCCCGAAGCTCACACCACCGGTGTGGAGCACAAAGGTGTCCAGCAGATGCAGGTTGCGCCATCCCGCAGCTTGTGCGCGTTGGCAAAAATCATTCTCTTCGCCATAGCCCTTTCCAAAGTTGGCTGTATCAAACAGCCCCACTTCTTCCAGGCAGGCCCGGCGTATGTACATGCAAAACCCCACCCCCGTGGGGACATCTACCACCGCACCAGGGTTGGTTTGTGCGCACAGTTTGTCCATACGCGCTGTGTCATAACCGTCAGGCAGTTCGTTGTCTTTGCAAAACTGGGGGTAACTGCAAATCGTGGCGTTGTTTGAAAACGGAGTCACTGAACCGACGCGGCTGTCTGCATATGCCGCTCGGCGTATTTTGTCTAGCCAATCATTGGTCACTTCGGTATCACTGTTGAGCAAAAGCACGTCATTGGTGTTGCTCAGTGCCATGCCGCGGTTCACCGTGCCAACAAACCCTAGGTTGACTTCGTTTTCAAGGAGCAGAATGCGTGGCTCTTCTGAGGCGCGTTCCCGAAGCCAGTTTGTCACTTCTGGCTCTGGACTGGCATCGTTGATGACGACCAAACGGAAGGGCGTAACGCACGGGCTCGCCAACGCTGATTCGATACACAGCTTGGTATCGGCCAGTCCCTTGTACACAGGGACGATGATGTCAACGGGGTGAGGTAGTGGGGCGATGGGTTGGGGAGCCGCCTGCTGGGTCGGCGCCGAAGTCCAACGTCCTAACAGGCGATCAATACGCATCTTGGCGTGCACGATAGGGCGAGTGGCTTTGAATACGGTGGAGTTTTCTATGGAGCGTAAATGGGCCGCAAGGTTATCGAACTCCATTTGCTGTCGTTGGCAAGCCTGTAGTAATTCCTGCCGGTGCGCCATCAGCTCTTGCCTGTTAATGGAGAGTTCAGTATTTGCATCTTGGGCGTGGGTGAGTAAAGCGCTGGTGCGTTGCAGTTGTGAGTCTGCTTCGTACAATCGCGCCTGGAGTTCCTTGAGTTGCGCAGTCGCTTCGTGGAGTTGGCGTTGTGCTTCTGTAAGAGCAGCGTCTTGGACTCTCACCGTGTGAGAGACGCCCTCTAGTTGAGTTTGGTATTGCTGCAGATCGGTGGCTAACTGTGCAGCTTTATCCTGAAGGGGGCGTATGGTGTCGGATAGCACCAAGTAATCGGCTGACATGGGCCAACCCAATTCAACCACCAGTGTGCTGCCTGGTTGCCGTTGGGCTTCGAGCAGAAGCTCAGTGGGTGCGGGTACTTCAAACCAAGGGTCATCGCCAGTCAGCAGCACCATGGTCGCGTCTGCGGCAATAGGGACGGGTACGCTCCAAACCATTTGCTGGTGCTTGGTCTGAGCCAACAATGACCCATCTGCTGCTCTTGTATTCCACTCCCAATAAACGTGGCCTTGTGAATCCTCTAGGGCGAGTCGGTATAGGTGTATGAATCCAGGGCGATCTGCTGGATCTAGACGCAAGGCTGAAATGGGAGCGCCGCCCCCTTCGCGAAGTGGGAACCGCAGGCTTTGCCTGGGACTTCCTATCAGACCTGCTGCCAGCAGCTTGTCGTTCTCGCTGTATTGATCATCCCTGCCGAGATACAGCTGTGCCGAAAATGTCGCTTGTGCCGTGCTGAGTGGGGGTTCGTGGAAGTCTGCTGAGGCATTCAAGGCCACAGGGCTGGCTACACCTATGAATTGATAGGTCAGGGCATCAGGCGTGTTTAGAAGGTAGCGCGATACGGCAGGAGGAAAATTGTCGAATCTGGATTGGAATTCGGAAGCGGGTAACTCCCGCTCAATTGCCTCGAGATGTTCCAGTTGCCATTGGTTTTCGTGAATAAACCGGCTGAGGGAGCGGCGTGTAAAAAACCGCAGATGGGTTCTGTCCAGCAAGCCTTCTTCCCTGTACTTGAATTCGCCTTGCATCAGCTCGGCGATCAGTCCGCAGTAGGCAGCGTTTGGTACGGAGATGAGTAGCTTGCCTCCAGGCGCCAGGAGCGATCGGCAAGTATTCACAATGCGCTCAGGACGACTCAAATGCTCCAGTACATCTGCGCAAACGATGTAGTCGTACTGCTGCTTGGGGAAGTGAGACAGGAGATCGCTGGTTTCCAGGTTGTCGACAACCACGGATCTGTAGTGAGGGCGCGCGTGCTCTGCCTCTGCCTCGCTCCAAGTGAGGCCGTCACATATGCACGACTTAGTCTCAGTCAAATATTTACCTAGGGCTCCACTTCCGCAACCTAGGTCCAGTACCGTCGAATCAGTATGAATGTGCTCTGCCAGCACTGAAAGGGACGTGCGTTCATCTGCTTGGATGGTGCGCAGATAAACATGCAAATCATTGGTTGAGTGCGTCATCCAGGGATTATCGCCGCCATGCTGTGTGATCCATGAGTTTCAAACAACGGTTGCCATGCATCCCCAATCTGAGACTTCATTTGATTTTTAGCTGCAGTGGCGCTGCTGTGGGCCGCTTAAGAAACGAACCTCCGGGGGGCGTAGAGGTAAGCGAAATTGTTGCTAAATATTAAATGTGAGCCAAAGCTCGGTGCGCGTCGCTGTCACGGCAAGTTTCTTCTGCAAACCTGAAACAATCGCTCTTTATGCATGTCTCTTCACCCTCATCTCGAGCCTTGGTTGTTTCGGTGGTCAGCCATGGCCATGGGCTGATGGTGCAAGAGTTGTTGTTGACGCTGGCCGAGCAGTGTGCGACGTCGGTCGCCCGGGTGGTTCTGACGCAAAACCTGCCCGAGGAGCGTCCATGCCCTCCGCCGCAGGGGTGGCCGTTCGTTTTGGAGCTGCGCTGTAATAAGCGCCCATTCGGTTTTGGGGAGAACCACAACCGCGCGTTGCACGGAGCAATGGAGCCGTTTGTATGTGTTCTGAACCCCGATGTGGGCATCCCCAAGGGGCAAAACCCTTTCGCAGGCTTGATAGAGACTGCTGCAGCGGAGGGTGTCGGTTGTGCGTATCCGGTCCAGGTAAGCGTTCAAGGACTGCTACAGGACAGCGAACGCGAGATACCCACACTTCCTGCCCTGATTCGCCGGAGACTTTGCGGGTTGGGTGAGCGGCGTGTGGACTGGGTGAATGCTGCTTGCTTGGTACTGCCTTCTCGTGTTTGGCGAGACTTGCGCGGCTTTGACGAGAAGTACTTCATGTACTGCGAGGATGTTGACCTCTCTCTCAGGCTGCGGCTAAGTGGGTTCAGCTTGAGGAAAGCGCCTGTGACTGTGGTGCACACGGGGCAGCGGGCCAGTCGTCAAAATTGGCGCCACAAGGGGTGGCATATCCGCAGTCTCTTGAGATTGTGGAGTTCATCCGCATTCTGGCGTGGGCTCCAATTGTTACATTCAGATGAAATGACCCACGGTAGGATCGGGCCCCCATGATTTGGCTATCGCTCATCGGTTTTTTCATTTCTGCAATCGCTGCTGGGGGCGTAGTGCGCTGGGCGCGTGATCATGCACAGCATTACGGCGAGGCCATGCCGCAGCGCTTCCACTTGGGGCACGTGCCTAGATTGGGTGGTTTCGCTGTGTTGTTGGGGGTTGGGTGCAGCTGGTTTTTGGGGCGGGCTCAGTCTTGGTGGGGTGACCCAGGGTCTTTGCGTCTGGGGGGGGATCTTGTCATGTGGTGGTTGGCTGTGCTGCTGCCCTCCGCGTTGGGCGGCATCGCCGAGGACATGACCCAGCGTTTGCGGGTGAGCTACCGGCTTTTTCTCACTGGGCTCTCGGGGGCTGTCGCTGTATGGGGCTTGGGGCTGCATCTGCCGCGGTTGGGATTGCCCTGGCTGGATGCATTGCTGGCAATGGCTCCTTGGCTGGGTTTGGCCATCGTGTTGCTGGCGGTCACAGGCCTGCCCCACGCGTTCAACATCATTGACGGCTATAACGGCTTGGCGGGCATGGTGGCGTTGATCGTCTGCCTGGCTCTGGCCCATGTGGCTTTGCAAGTGGGGGACCGCGCCATGGCGGCGCTGTTGGTGTCCACTGCAGCGGCTACAGCGGGCTTTCTGGTGTGGAACTATCCACGCGGCATGCTGTTTGCGGGGGACGGCGGCGCTTATATCTGGGGGGTGGTGATTGCGTTGGCTAGCATCTCCCTGGTGCAGCGCAACGCAGAGGTGTCACCGTGGTTTCCCATGCTGCTGCTGATTTACCCGGTATGGGAAACTATTTTTTCCATTTACCGCAAGGCGGTGCGTGGCGTCTCTCCCGGCGTGGCTGATGCTTTGCACTTCCATCAACTCATCTATCGCCGCATTGTCCGAGGCGTTTTTCACGATGACGAGTCCCGCCGGGTGTTGATGCGCAACAACCGAACCTCGCCGTACCTTTGGGGGTTCACGCTGTTGACCGTGGTGCCTGCGGTGCTGTTCTGGAACAACACGTGGCTGTTGATGGGCTTTTGCTGCCTGTTCGTGATCAGCTATGTATCCGCGTACCTGGCCATCGTGCGCTTCAAGGTGCCTTCCTGGCTACGCCATTGAGAGCGTTTTTCGGGGCCGCCGTTGGTTATCTGGTGAGTGTGGTCCAAGCCTGCGTGAGGTGTTTGACCAGATCCTGAGGGCGGTGCACCAGCGCATAGCCTTGTGCCCCAAACAACATGGGCAGGTACTGGTGGGCTTCGTGGTCAATGGTGACGCAAAACGGAATCAGCCCTGCGGCCCGTGCTTCTTGAATGGCGTGGCGGGTGTCTTCAAGGCCGTAACGTCCTTCGTACACATCAATGTCGTTGGGCTTTCCGTCCGTCAGCACCAGCAGCAGGCGCTGGCGTTCAGGGCGGGCCGATAGCCGTTGGGTGGCATCGCGCACCGCTGCGCCCATGCGGGTGTAGAAGCCGGGTTTCAAGGCGCCAATGCGGGTGTGTATCGCGTCGCTCCAAGGTTCATGGAAGCCCTTGATGTGCTGGATGCGCACATGCTGTCTGCGCACGGAGCTGAACCCCAAAATCTCAAAAGCGTCGCCCGTGCCTGACAGTGCTGAGCCAAAAACGTACAGAGCTTCGCGAATGACATCAATCACGCGGGCGTTTGACGTTGCGTAAGCGTCCGTGGACAGCGAAAGATCCGCCAGCAGCAGGGTCGCCAAGCTCCGTTCTGTTCGTTGACGATGGGCGTACACCGGAGGCGTGTCGCTGTGGATGTTGCCGCCGCAGGCTTCGCTTTGGAAGCGTACCCATGCATCGATATCGATCTCGTCTCCACTGACCTGGGCTTTATGCCAGCGGGGTGCTGCTTGCAATATCTCCAGACGTCGGCGCACGCGGCGGGCCGTGGCTTGCAGATGCGCTGGGGGGCGATAGGGTTCTCCGGCGCGGGCCACCACGCACTGCAGCGCGCAGTAGTCGGGCCGCAGTTCGTTGCGGCGCCAGTCCCATTCTGGGGTTTTGGTCCCCGGCCCCAAGGGCAGGTCGTCCGCGCTGGCGCTGGGCAAATCCAGGTCAAAGCGTACGCGAGATGCAGTGGTTTGTTCCGACCGGGCCAGAGACAGGGTGTCCATGTCGTTGGCTGCGGCCGAAGCGTTGTCATCCGCAGAGTCGTCCGTGCCGCGATCCAGGCGTACCAGTTCACTCCAGCTTGTCAGAGAGTCCGTCTTGGCGGCCAGAAGCATGGAGTTGCGCGATGGCTGGTGCTTGAGATTGCGAGCGCGGCGGCGGTGCGCATCCAGAGAGGATGAGGCGGGCTCTTCTTCCGATGTGCCGTTGGACGGTGTGGGCGTGGCGGCTGGCTCTGCTCCTTCCCCCGTTTCGCAGGCGTTCAGCCACAGCCACACGGGCGCGACTTCGCGCGGAGTCACGAACAAGGCCGTGTGTTCTTCTCCGCGCAGGGCAGCCTGTACGGCTGCTTCCCAGGGGACATCCTTGGCGCGCAGGCTGCTGAGCAAAGGGCGCTGCGCCAAGTGCGCGGCCGTCAAGCGGTGGTGGCGTTCACGTAGCCCTGCGAACCGCTGCAGTGTGCGTGCGGTAGCGGCACGGTTATCGGCAATCCAGTCGCCCGTAGGTTCAAAAACAGAGGCCAGTGCAGCAAGCCAGAGGTACAGGTCGCGGTTCAGATCTACAGAGTCGAATACGCTGATCACGGGGGGTAGCGCGAGTGTCTGTGTATCCAGTTCCGGCATGGCACTGCGCAGGCCCGAGCCTGCCACTTTTTGAAGCCAATGCCGGGGGCCACCGTGACGGCTGGCCGCCACCGGTGTTACCCGCACGGCTGCGTCGCCACCGCCTGCACGGTAGAGCAGCGAGATGCTGCGTTGCATGTCTTTCAGGGCCACTTGCACATGCGTTCGCTGCGGCTCTGCCAAGTGGGTGATGGCGCGGTGCCACCATTGGCCAATCCACTCTTCCATCAAGAGGCTCCATCGCGCCGTTGGCGCAGCGTTTCTTTCACGGCATCCAGTCCAATCTTCCACTCCAGGGTGGGCGTGCGTCCTTGCTGCCCTTGGGTGGTATCGCAGGCAGTGAGGCACTGGCCACACTGCACGCAAGAAAACATCATGCGCTTGATATTGCGCGGATGCAGGCGCATGGGGCATCCGTGGTCGCAGGCGCTGCCACGGGGGCTGTCGCAAGTACGGCATTCACGGGCCCGGTCTCTGGCGAACGAGACGACCATGCCCTTGGGGTTGGCCATCCAGGCCAGGCTTTGAAACAGGCCCACCGCGCAGCCAAATCGGCAAAACAGGTGCCGCGCCAGGGTGAATTCCAGCGTGAAGACCAGCGTGCCTATCGCCAGAAACCGCATCTGGTTGGCGGTGAGTGTGCCGTGCCAGAGATTGCCCCAGATCTCGGCTGGTGGCAGCAGGTAAGTGAGCAGGGTGATCGCCCAGGCAAAGCCACAGACGAGGCAAGCGGTGAGAAAAAGAGGCCACCAGCGCGCGTTGGGTTGGCGTGTGGCGTGGGGGGTGGGGGAGTTGTCCCAGATGCTGAATTTGCCCGTTGCGCGGTGCAGCAGGTCGTTCAGAGTTTCCACCATCGAAAAGTGGGGGCACAGCCAGCCGCAATACAAGCGACCATAGCGGTAGGCAATGCCCAGGAAGATGGCGATCAAACCCAGAGCGGGCAGAAAGCCGCGCCAAAGAATGGCCCAGCCCGTCTGCACTGCCGTGGCTTCACCGCGCAGGAAGGCATCAATGCCCAAAGACCAGCGCATGCCAAGAACCCACAACTGCGTTTCGTTGAGGTCAAAGCGCAAAAGGTTCAGGGCAGGCGCCAACAAGAAAAGCGCCATGAAGGAGCCTTGCAGCCACCTTCTGCGGCGCTGAAGGGGAATCCCGCTCCACAGCGCATGCAGTCCGGCAGGCGCTGTGTGGCACTCCGTGGGAGTGCCGCCGGGAGGCTCGGTTTCAGTCCTCATCACCCACCACCGCACGCACCACCTCATCCAGTGCGAGGACGGTGTCCAGGTCATCGCTCAACGCATCGACGACAGCGGCACGGCAGGCCTGGCGCAAGCCCATTCCGGCAGAAGCCAGCCGGGCCGCCATGACCAGCAGGCGGGTGCTGGCAGTCTCTTCCAGGTCGTGATCCGTCAGCCTGCGCAACGCTTGGGCCAGTTGCACCAGCCGCGCCGCCACGGCGGGCGACGCGCGTCCTTCTTTTTCAAGAATGCTGCGCTCCACGGCGGGGGCAGGGTAGTTCAGCGTCAGCGCGGTGAAGCGCTGGCGTGTGCTGGGCTTCAGCCCCTTGAGCAGGTTTTGATAGCCTGGGTTGTAGGAGATGACCAGCATGAATTCTGGCGGCGCCTTGAGCTGCTCACCCGTACGCTCGATGGGCAGAATGCGCCGGTCATCTGCCAGCGGATGCAGCACCACCGTGGTGTCCTTGCGGGCCTCCACCACCTCGTCCAGATAGACAATGGCGCCCTCGCGCACAGCCCGTGTGAGCGGGCCATCCGCCCATACGGTGCTGCCGTTGCCAATCAGGTGACGCCCCACCAGGTCGGCGGCACTCAGATCGTCGTGGCATGACACGGTGATCAAAGGCCGCCCCAGGCGCGTAGCCATGTGCTCCACAAACCGCGTCTTGCCGCAGCCCGTAGGGCCTTTGATGAGCAAGGGCAGTTGCTGCGCGTGGCACTGTGCAAACAGTGCGCACTCATTACCTTGCTCTGCATAGAACGGCAGGCTGGTGCTTGCTGCATGGGCCGCAGTGGCGGCTTCGCGCTGGAGGGTGTGGGTCGTCGTCATGGTCAAGCCCGTTGCAAGCGCGTGCTCACGCCAAGGGACAGGCTCTCTTCATCTTCCGCAGGGCCGATAAAGAAGCTGCTCAGATAGGCCAGCAGGCCCAGCAGGAACATCACGCCGCCTGCAACACGCACCCAGTAGAAGAACACCAGCTGGTCTTGCGTGGCCATGAAAGGCATGGCACCGGTGGTAGGCATGCGCTGCAGCCACACTTGCAGGATGCCAGCGCCGCTCAGGGCCAGCACCATCACAGCCATACCAATGCTCATGATCCAGAAGCTCCACATTTCCACACGCTGTGCACGCAGGGGGTTGGCTTCACGGCCGCGCAGAATGGGCATGGCGTAGCTGATGATGGCAAGCACCACCAGAACATAGGCGCCGTAGAAGGCCAGGTGCCCGTGGGCTGCGGTGACTTGCGAGCCGTGGGTGTAGTAGTTGACGGTGCTGAGGGTGTGGATAAAGCCCCACACGCCAGCGCCCAGGAAGCCGATCACGGCAGTGCCCACGGCCCACAGCACAGCGGCCTGGTTGGGGTGTTCACGGCGGCGGCGTTGCACCATGTTGAAGGCGAACAGCGTCATCATGAAGAAGGGGATCGGCTCCATGGCCGAGAACACGCTACCCACCCAGTGCCAGTAGCCTGGCAGACCGATGAAGTAGAAGTGATGGCCCGTGCCCAGGATGCCGGTGATCAGCGCAAAGGCCACGATCATGTACATCCACTTGTCGATCACTTCACGGTCTACACCGGTGGTCTTGACCAGCACGAAAGCCAGTAAAGAAGCCATGATCAGCTCCCAGGTGCCTTCCACCCAGAGGTGAACCACAAACCACCAGTACATCTTGTCGCGCACCAGGTTGCTGGGGTTCACAAAGCTGAACAGGAACATCAGCGCCAAGCCCCACAGGCCCATGAGCAGTACCATGGAGATGGCGGTCTTGCGGCCTTTGAGCACAGTCATGCTGATGTTGAACAGGAAGCCCAGCGCCACCACCACAATGCCGAGCTTGGTGGGCAGGGGTTGCTCCAGGAACTCCCGGCCCATGGTAGCGAGCAGGTCGTTGCCCGTCATCTCGGCCAGCTTGGCGTAAGGCACCAGCAGGTAGCCGAGGATGGTGGCTGCGCCAGCTGCCAGGAAGACCCAGAACAGCACTTTGGCGAACAAGGGGCTGTACAGCTCGGTCTCGCTCTCTTCGGGCACCATGTAATAGGCAGCGCCCATGAAGCCAAACAGCAGCCACACGATCAACAAGTTGGTGTGAACCATGCGGGCGATGTTGAAAGGGATCGCCGGGAACAAGAAGTCACCGATGACGTATTGCAGGCCCAGCGACAGACCGAAGACGATCTGGCCGGTGAACAGGCCCAGTGCGGCAATGAAGTAGAGCTTGGCTACCGCCTGCGACTGGTATTTGATGGTTGCGGGTTGCATAGGATGATCCTGAAGGGTTGGATATGACATCGCGTGAGGCGCAGGCGCTCACCCTTCGATGTTGGGAGGCCACTTCTCGGTGTTGATACCGTTCGACCAGCGCAGAAACTCCACGAGATCGTTCAGTTGATCGTCGGTGAAGTTGAACTGCGGCATCTGGCGGCGACCGGGGGTGTTGGTCGGCATGGCCTTGATCCATCCTTTGATGAAGTCGGGGCCGCGGCGCTCATACACATTACCCAGCTCTGGGGCGAAGTAGGCGCCTTCGCCCAGCAGCGTGTGGCAGCCGATGCAGTTGCGCGTTTCCCAAAGGTGCTTGCCGCGCACGACGGCAGGGGTCAGTTCCGCGGATTTGGATCGCTCGGGAATCTTGGTTTCGGTGTGAAAGATCAGCGCCGCAAAAAGCAGTACGAAGAACGTGGTGCCTCCGTAGAAGATGTTGCGCGCCATCTGGCTGGTGAAGCCTTGGCTCATGGTGGGTTACCTCTCTGTAGTGGGACGAGGGATACGGTACTGATCTCTCACAGGTCCGGGGTTGATATCTCTCAATAAGATTCATTTTGCGTGAATCTTTGTTTATCATACCCACACTCGAACGCCAAATCCAGCCTCTGTTACTTCTTCAACGTGGCTGGCTGGCACGTCACCAAGCGGGTTACGCATCTTCTGTTGCGCAGAAGCGTGACCCATCCATGGGGAGTTCCCGGTGCCATCCATTCCATTGCCGCACGCTCCAGAGTCCGCGCCGCGCTTGCGGGGTGACCTGGGGGTGTGGTTGATCATCCTGGCCGAGCTGTTGACCTTCGGCATCTTCTTTGTGTCGTACGCGTTTGCACGCAGTCGCGATGTGGCGGGCTTCAACGCTGCGCAGGCCACGCTGGATTTGCATTCCGGCGCGTTCAATACCGTGCTGCTGATCACGGGCAGCTGGTGCGTGGCCCGTGCCGTGCAGGCGGTGCGCAGCGATGCGCGCAGCGCCGGCCTGCGCTGGTTGCTGGCTGCGATGGCTTGCGGCGCAGGCTTTGGCGTGGTGAAGCTGGCTGAATACGCGGCCAAGCTGAACCAGGGCATCGACCTGACTTCCAACACCTTCTACACGTTGTATTTGATGCTCACCGCATTCCACTTCCTGCATGTGGTGGTGGCCATGCTGGCGCTGGGCTACCTGGCGCTGCGCTTGCAACGCGGCGCCTACGGCAGCCACGACAGCCATGCCATGGAGACCGGCGCTGCGTTCTGGCACATGGTCGATTTGCTGTGGATCGTGCTGTTTCCGCTGGTCTATGTATTGCGCTGAGATGGCTGCGAAGGAGAAAGCTGTGCACGAAACCCGCTGGTTGAATGCTGCCTGGGTGCTACTGTTGGCCGCCACCGCCATCACCTATGTTCTGGGGGAGATGGGCCTCGTGTCGCAAGCAGGAGGCTGGTTCCTGGCAGGTCTGGGTGTCTTGACCGTGGTCAAGGGCGTCGTAGTCATCCAGGTGTTTTTGGAGATGCGCCATGCCCCCGCGCTGTGGCGCTGGCTGTTGCTGGGGTGGCTGGCGTTGGTGATCGCGCTGGTAGCGCTGGCCTATTTGTTGGGGCGGGCGTGAGGTGCTCGGACGAAGCCCCTGCCGCCGCATAGATTTGCGGGCGATTTTTGGGGCGCTGGCCAGATCAGCCCCCGGGTGGATGGGCTTGCGCGCGCCAGCCTTCCGGGCGGGCGTGAATGCGGCACAATTTGCGCCTCATTGTTTTCACCGGATGGCACGCCTCCATGACCGACCTTCTTTCGATTGCCCCCCGCGACAAGGCTGAAATTCTGGCCCAGGCGCTGCCCTACATTCGCAAGTTCCATGGCAAGACCATGGTGATCAAATACGGCGGCAACGCCATGACCGACCCCGCCCTGCAGGCCGACTTTGCCGAAGACGTGGTGCTGCTCAAGCTGGTGGGCATGAACCCGGTGGTGGTGCACGGCGGCGGCCCGCAGATCGAAACCGCGCTCAATCGCCTGGGCAAGAAGGGCCAGTTCATCCAGGGCATGCGCGTGACCGATGCCGAAACCATGGAAGTGGTGGAGTGGGTGCTGGCCGGTGAAGTGCAGCAAGACATCGTGGGCCTGATCAACCAGGCGGGCGGCAAGGCCGTGGGCCTGACCGGGCGTGACGGCGGCATGATCCGCGCGCGCAAGCTCAAGATGGTGGACAGCAAGGACCCCAACATCGAACACGATGTGGGCCAGGTGGGCGACATTGTCTCCATCGACCCCAGCGTGGTGAAAGCGCTGCAGGACGACGCCTTCATCCCCGTCATCAGCCCCATTGGCTTTGGCGAAAACAACGAGAGCTACAACATCAACGCCGACGTGGTGGCCAGCAAGCTGGCCGAAGTGCTCAAGGCCGAGAAACTCATGCTGCTCACAAACACCCCCGGCGTGCTCGACAAGGCCGGCAACCTGCTGACTGACCTGACAGCCCGCCGCATCGACGAGCTGTTTGCCGACGGCACCATCTCGGGCGGCATGTTGCCCAAGATTGCGGGCGCGCTGGACGCCGCCAAGGCCGGCGTGAACGCCGTGCACATCATTGATGGCCGCGTGCCACACGCCATGCTGCTCGAAATTCTGACCGAGCAGGCCTACGGCACCATGATCCGGTCGCACTGAGCGCGGACGCACCATGCGCCTGCTTCTGGTCGAAGACGATGTGATGGTGGCCAGCGGCATCAAGCTGGGGCTCACCGACGCGGGTTATGCCGTGGACTGGGTGGGCAGCGGCGAGCGGGCCGAGGATGTGCTGCGCAACGAATCGTTCGATGCGGCCATCATCGACATCGGCCTGCCGGGCATGGATGGGCTGGAGCTGACCCGGCGCTTGCGCCGCCCCGATATGCCCAGCCGCAGCATGCCGGTGCTCATCCTCACCGCGCGCGATGCCCTGCATGACCGGGTGCAGGGGCTGGACCTGGGGGCCGACGACTACATGGTCAAGCCCTTCGAGCTGCCCGAACTGCTCGCACGCCTGCGTGCGCTGCTGCGGCGCTCACAGGCCGCCACCACCGCGGTGCTCAGCTTTGGCCCGCTGGAGCTGGACACCGCAGGCCGCCGTGCCTGCGCCCGCGTGGACGGGGTGGAGCACGTCATTGAGCTCGGGCCGCGCGAATGGACGGTGCTGGAGTACCTGCTCATCCACGCCCCCAAGCCCGCCAGCAAAGACAAGCTCTTACAGGCCCTGACGGGCTGGGACAAGGAAATTACGCCCAACGCGGTGGAGGTGTATGTCTCGCGCCTGCGCGGCAAGCTGGAGCCGCACGGCGTGGCACTGCGCTCCATCCGGGGCTTTGGCTACCGGCTGGAACTGGCGCAGCAGGCCTGAAGCCGAGGAGGACCGCCCATGCCAGCGCACTTCGAAGCCTGTTCGTGTCGGCATGGTGGTGCAGCGCTTCATAGCCGCTGCAATCCTTGAGGAGGCATCGCGGCATGTATGCCCACAGGCCACGCCCCGCACCCCGCCTTGGTTTGAGCGGTATGACCTCTGACTTGCGCAACCGCCTGCTGTTGCTGCTGGTGCTGCCGCTGTGTGTGCTGGCCCTGGTGGGCGTGTGGATGGACTACCGCTCGGCCGACGACGCAGCCAGCCGGCACGACCAGCGGCTGCTGCGCCTGCTACCGGCGCTGGCCGACTCGGTGGTGGCGCCCTCCATTCATGAACATGGCGCGCCCCTGCTGCTGCTGGCTCCGCCCGTAGAGGATTTTCTGCGCCAGAACGCCGGGTTCGCGGGTTACAGCGTGCGTGACGCCGATGGCCAGTTGCTGCTGGGGGATGAGTGGGTGGATGGCGTGGTGCCCACCACCGCGCAGCCTGAATTCCATAGTCTGGAATATGGCGGCGTGACGTACCGGGTGGCGGTGCAGCGCGGGCGCACCGGGGCTGGGGAGTTGGTGGTGGCGATTGCCGATGGCTCAGACCCCCGCCAGCAATGGGCTCAGCAGCTGCTCTTGCGGGTGCTGCTGCCCAACCTGGTGCTGGTGGCTGCTGCCGCGCTGGCCATCCACTGGGCCGTGGGCCGGGCTTTCAAGCCTTTGGTGGACTTGGCCGAGGCGGTCGAGCACCGTTCGCCGCGCGATCTCAGCCCCATCGACGAAAGCGCCTCCCCCACCGAGGTGCGTCCACTGGTGCATTCGCTCAACCGCTTGTTTGCCCTGGTCAATGCGCAGGCAGAGGGGCAGCGCCGGTTTGTGGCCGACGCAGCCCACCAGTTGCGAACGCCGCTGGCAGGCCTGCAGGCACAGGTGGAAGCCTGGGCGATGATGGCCAAGGCGGCTGGGGCAGTGCAGGGTGATTCTGCCAATATAGATAAAAAACAGCCTCTAGCGCCCGCCCATAAAGCGCAAGGCGCTATTGTTTTAGGAGTTGAGCAGATCGAGAAGCTGCGCAATGCCACCCGTCGCACTTCGCAGCTGGCGCACCAGCTGCTGGCCTTGTCGCGGGCCGATGAGCGCAGCATGGATGCGCAGCCCCTGCAGCGCGTGGATCTGAAGGACCTGTGCGAGACGCTGCTGGAGAATTTCCTCGACGCGGCCACGGGCAAGGGCTTGGATCTGGGGCTGGAAGTGCAGCCCGTGCACGTCACCGGCCATGGCTGGCTGCTGCGGGAGTTGATGTCCAACCTGGTGGACAACGCCATCAAGTACACCCCGGCGGGTGGGGTGGTCACCATGCGCTGCGGGCAGCGGCTGGTGCCTTCGGGCGCATTGCGGGTGTATCTGGAAGTGGAAGACGACGGCCCAGGCGTGCCCGAGAGTGAGCGCTCCCGCGTCATGCAGCGGTTTTACCGGGTGCCCGGCGCGGTGGGCGAGGGCACGGGTTTGGGCTTGGCCATTGCCGACGAAATCAGTCGGGTGCACCGTGCAACGCTCACGCTGGACACGGGAGCGCAAGGCCGGGGCCTGCGCGTGACGGTGCTTTTCCCCTAGTCATCGTGACCCAGCCGGAGTGCGGCTGCCGTGTGCCGTCTGGGCATAGGTGATGCGCGCAGTCTCGCCGTCAAGGGCTGCATTTGCAAACCATTTGCAAACCGACGGCGAACGGGTGTGCGAGAATCATTTGCACACAGGATTTACGCCCTGCCGCGCGCTTGAAGGCGCCGGGGTGTCCTGGCATCCTATCGTGCTACCGGTCGCACTCCACCAGCCCGGGGCTCCGTCTACTTGGCCTGTTGGTCTTTCTCTTTGTTGTTTGCGCATGTCTGATACCTCGTCTCTGATTGAACCTGCCGACTCCGTTGACGCTGAAGAAGCGCAAGCGGCCCGCAAGCGGCCCAAGCCGGGCGAGCGGCGCGTGCAGATCCTGCAAGCGCTGGCGGCCATGCTGGAACAACCCGGCGCCGAGCGCATCACTACGGCCGCACTGGCCGCGCGTCTGTCGGTGAGCGAAGCGGCGCTGTACCGCCATTTCGCGAGCAAGGCGCAGATGTTCGAGGGGCTCATTGACTTCATCGAGCAATCCGTTTTCACGCTGGTGCAGCAGATCACCGGGCGTGACGTGCCTGCCCCCGACCAGCCTGCCGAAGTGGGGCTGCGCCAGGCCAGCCGCATCATCGCGCTGCTGCTGCAGTTTGGCGAACGCAACCCCGGCATGGTGCGGGTGATGGTGGGTGATGCGCTGGTGTTTGAGCACGAACGCCTGCAGCAGCGCATGAACCAGTTCTTTGACCGCATCGAGTCCACCCTGCGCCAATGCCTGCGCGCCAGCGGTTCAGAAACGCCCACCGTGCACGCCCAGGTACAGGCCAGCGTGATGACCTCGTTCGCGCTGGGGCGCCTGCAACGTTTTGCGCGCTCGGGCTTTCGCCGCAACCCTACCGAGCACCTCGACGCCAGTCTGGCGCAGATGCTGCATTGATGGGCCTGCGTTAGACAGTGCGCAGCGCCCCGTCTGCCTCTTCTTCTAAGCCCCACATCCACCGGTGTGGGGCTTTTTTGTTGGACGAGACCTGGGCGGGTGGGTGAGTGCTGGCGTTTTCCCTGCTGCCCCGGCCGGGTGGGCGGCATAAACTGGTCACTCGGCTTGTACGCGCCCCTGCGCGCGGCCCCGTTCGCCCTTCGGTGTCACGCAGGTGGCTGCAGAACAACAGGCTTTGGGTGTTACCTCTTTTTTTTGAGGGGGCTTTCGCCGAAGATCAAAAATGCTGCAAAATAGAACGAACGTTCGTTTTATTTGCACGCATGCCCGCCAAATCTGATTCTTCCGCTCCACGCGCCCCCCGCACCCGTGCCACCACTGGCCGGGCCATGCAAAAGGGCCAGCAGACCAAGGCGGCCATCGTCGAAGCCGCCCTGGGCCTGGCCACGCACATTGGGCTGGAGGGGTTGTCGATTGGCGCGCTGGCAGATATCACCGGCATGAGCAAGTCGGGCGTATTCGCCCACTTTGGCTCGCGTGAAGAGCTGCAGATTTCCGTCATCCGCGAATACCACACGCGCTTCGAGCAAGAAGTTTTCTACCCCGCCATGTCGTCGCCCCGCGGCATCGCGCGTTTGAGCGCGATGTTCGACAACTGGATGAAGCGCACCTCCATCGAAATCGACTCGGGCTGCATCTACATCAGCGGCGCTGTGGAATTTGACGACCGCACCGGCCCCGTGCGCGATGCGCTGGCCAGCTCGGTCATGACCTGGCACGCCGCCATGCGCCGCGCCATTGAGCAGTGCAAGGACTGCGGCGAGCTGCGCCCGGACACCAACGAAGAGCAGATGCTGTTCGAGATCCACGGCCTCATCCTGGCGCTGCACTACGAAGCCCGTTTCCTGCAAAACCCAGGCTCGATCGAGCGTGCAGTGATGGGTTTTCAAAACATTCTTGCGCGCTACCGCACCGAAGGTGCAGCAGCGCAGGCGGCATCAGCCGCCAAAGCCGCCCCGGCGGCACACCGACCTGCCGCTGCGCGGCGCAAAGTTTCTGTTTCAACGACCACCCCCTCCAAGGAGTAAACCGATGCCTACCTACACGCCGCCCCTGCGCGACATGCAATTCGTGATGCATGAAGTCTTCAAGGTCACCGATGAATTCAAGGCCATGCCCCAGCATGCCGAGGTGGATGTGGACACCATCAACGCCGTCATCGAAGAGGCGGGCAAGTTCGCCTCGGAAGTGATCTTCCCGCTGAACATCAGCGGCGACACCGAAGGCTGCGTGCTGGACAAGGCCACCCACGAGGTCAAGACCCCCACGGGCTTCAAGGAAGCCTACGACAAGTACGTCGAAGGCGGCTGGGCGGCGCTGAGCTGCGACCCCGCCTATGGCGGCCAGGGCCTGCCCTTCGTGCTGAACCAGTGCCTGTACGAGATGATGAACTCGGCCAACCAGGCCTGGACCATGTACCCCGGCCTGAGCCACGGCGCCTATGAAGCCCTGCATGCGCATGGCACCGACGAGCAAAAGAAGCTGTACCTGCCCAAGCTGACCAGCGGCGAGTGGACTGGCACCATGTGCCTGACCGAACCCCACTGCGGTACCGACCTGGGCCTGCTGCGCACCAAGGCCGAGCCCCAGGCTGACGGCACCTACAAGCTCACCGGCAACAAGATTTTCATCAGCGCTGGCGAGCACAGCATGGCTTCCAACATCGTGCACCTGGTGCTGGCACGTTTGCCCGATGCGCCCAAGGGCAGCAAGGGCATCAGCCTGTTTGTGGTGCCCAAGTTCAAGGTGAATGCCGATGGCAGCCTGGGTGAGCGCAACCCCATTTACTGCACGGGCCTGGAGCACAAGATGGGCATCCACGGCAACGCCACCGCGCAGATCGCGCTGGACGGTGCCACTGGTTCCCTGGTCGGCCAGCCGCACAAGGGTCTGGCTGCCATGTTCGTGATGATGAACGCCGCCCGCCTGGGCGTGGGCAATCAGTCGCTGGGCCTGACCGAGGTGGCTTTCCAGAACGCGCTGGCCTACGCGAAAGACCGCATCCAGATGCGCTCGCTCAGCGGCACCAAGGCCAAGGACAAGGAAGCCGATCCCATCATCGTGCACCCTGACGTGCGCAAGATGCTGCTCACCGCCAAGGCCTACGCCGAAGGCGCCCGCGCGCTGCAGATTTACTGCACGCTGCTGCTGGACAAGGTGCACAGCCACCCCGACGAAAAGGTGCGTGCCGAGTCTGAAGAACTCGTGGCCCTGCTGACTCCCATCGTCAAGGCATTCATCACCGACAACGGGCACATCGCTACCAACCACTGCATGCAGGTCTTTGGTGGCCACGGCTTCATCAAGGAATGGGGCATGGAGCAGTACGTGCGCGACAACCGTATCAACATGATCTACGAAGGCACGAACACCGTGCAGTCGCTGGACCTGCTGGGCCGCAAGATCCTGGGCAACAACGGCGCCACGCTGAAAAAGCTGGGCAAGCTGATTGGCAAGCTGGTGGAAGAAGAAGGCGTGAACGAGAAGATGGCCGAGTTCATCAACCCGATCGCGATGCTGGGCGACCAGATGACCAAGTTCACCACCGAAATCGGCTTCAAGGGCATGCAAAACCCCGATGAAGTGGGCGCTGCCGCTGTGGACTACCTGCGCGTGGCCGGCCACCTGGTGTTCGGCTACCTGTTTGCCCGCATGGCCCAGGTCGCGCTGCGTGAAATTGCCGCTGGCAACACCGACCCCTTCTACGGTGCCAAGCTGCAGACCGCACGCTTCTACTTTGCCAAGCTGTTCCCCGAGACCGCCACGTTGATGCGCACCGCCCGCGCCGGCAGCAAGGTGCTGATGGACACGGACCTGGCCCTGGCCTGATCAGACGCCCTGCATGCACGGTGAATTTCAAGCATTTTTGCCCTGGAGCGCTTATGTATAAAGCGGTAGCAGCTATTATTTTGGTAGCAATTGGGGCTCCGGCCTGGGCCCAGATGACCCCTGAGGGCCTGTGGCGCAACGTGGACGACAAGACGGGCGAAGCCAAGGCCGAAATCCGCATCCGTGACACGGGTGCGGGTGGGTTGCTGGGGGTGCTGGAAAAGCGCCTGTCCAAGGACGCCAAGCCGGACGATGTGTGCAAGGAATGCACCGATGACCGCAAGGACAAGCCGGTGCTGGGCCTGGAAATCATCCGTGGCGCCAAGAAGGCCGACGGCAAGGACGTGTGGGAAGGCGGCAAGATTCTCGACCCCGAGAACGGCCGCAACTACACGCTGCGCCTCACGCCCATCGAGGGCGGCAAGAAGCTGGAAGTGCGTGGCTCCATCGGCCCCTTCGGTCGCACGCAAACCTGGATCCGCATCCAGTAATCCCCATTCCCGTGGCCGCGCGCACCCCGGCGGGGTGACGCCGCGCCCCAACAAGGAACCCAACCCATGTCCCGATTTCAAGTGAAAAAAGTCGCCGTGCTCGGCGCAGGCGTGATGGGCGCGCAGATTGCCGCCCACCTCGTCAACGTGAAGGTACCTGTGGTGCTGTTCGACCTGCCTGCCAAGGAAGGCCCGAAGAACGGCATCGTCACCAAGGCCGTTGAAGGCCTGAAGAAGCTCAAGCCCTCGCCCCTGGGCGTGGCCGACGACGCGGCGCTGATCCAGCAGGCCAACTACGAAGAGCACATGCACCTGCTCAAGGAGTGCGACCTCGTGATCGAGGCCATTGCCGAGCGCATGGACTGGAAGCTCGACCTGTACACCAAGATCGCGCCCCACGTGGCCAAGCACGCCATCCTGGCGTCCAACACCTCGGGCCTGTCGATCACCAAGCTCTCTGAAGTGCTGCCAGAGAGCATCAAGCCCCGTTTCTGCGGCATCCACTTCTTCAACCCCCCGCGCTACATGACGCTGGTGGAGCTGATCAACACCCCCACCACCCAGCCCGAAGTGCTCGACCAGCTCGAAGCCTTTGTGACCAGCGGCCTGGGCAAGGGCGTGGTGCGTGCGCACGACACGCCCAACTTCGTGGCCAACCGCGTGGGTATCGCGGGCATGTTGTCCACGATGAAAGAGGTCGAGAACTTCGGCCTGACCTATGACGTGGTGGACGACCTCACGGGCAAAAAGCTCGGCCGTGCATCGAGCGGCACCTTCCGCACCGCCGACGTGGTGGGCCTGGACACCATGGCCCACGTCATCAAGACGCTGCAGGACAACCTGAGCCTGGAGACCGATCCCTTCTACGAAAGCTTTGGCACGCCCGCCGTGCTGAAGAAGCTGCTGGAGCTGGGCAACCTGGGCCAGAAGACCAAGGCCGGTTTCTTCAAGAAGGTCGGCCGCGACGTGATGCGCTTTGAGCTGGAAAGCGAAGAGTACGTGCCCGCCGGCCAGAAGGCCGACGAGGTGTACGCCCGCATGCTCAAGAAGCCCGCCGCTGAACGCCTGCGCCTGCTGCGCAACGCCGAAGGCGCGCCCGGCCAGTTCCTCTGGGCCATTTTGCGCAACAGCTTCCATTACGCTGCCGTGCACCTGGCCACTATTGCCGACAACGCCCGCGACGTGGACCAGGCCATGCGCTGGGGCTTTGGCATGAAGCAAGGCCCCTTCGAGCTGTGGCAAGAAGCGGGCTGGCTGGAAGTGGCGAAGATGATCCAGGAAGACATCGACGCGGGCAAGGCGCTGTGCAAGGCACCGCTGCCCGATTGGGTCTTCAAGGGCCCCGTGGCCGAAGCCGGTGGCGTGCACACCGCGCAGGGTTCGTGGAGCGCATCGCGCGGCCAATTTGTGCCACGCCGCCAGCTGCCTGTGTACGAGCGCCAGATCTTCCCCGAGGCCCTGTTGGGCGAAACCAGCCTGCCCGACTGGCGCACCGCTGGCACCACCATTGCCGAATCGAAAGCCCTGCGCACCTGGACGCTTGATAGCAAGGTTCTGATTGCCAGCATCAAGAACAAGATGCATGCCATCAGCCCCGAGGTGATGGAAGGTCTGGCTGAAGCCCTGGAGCTGGCTGAGCGCGAATACGACGGCATGGTCATCTGGTCGGGCGATGCGCCGTTCAGCGTTGGCGCCGACCTGGAAGCCACCATGCCCGCCTTTGCCGTGGGCGGCCCCGACGCGGTGGAAAGCATCGAGCAGGAGCTGCAGAACCTGATGATGCGCATCCGCTACGCGCAGGTTCCCGTGGTGGCTGCCATCCACGGCATGGCGCTGGGCGGTGGCTGCGAGCTGGCCGTGTATTCGGCCAAGCGCGTGGCGCACATGGAAAGCTACATCGGCCTGGTGGAAGTGGGCGTGGGCCTGGTGCCCGGCGCCGGCGGCCTGACCTACATCGCCCGCCGCGCGGCCGAGAACATGGCGGCTTCGACGAGCAAGGACATCCTGCCCTTCCTGACCGAAGGCTTCACCGCCGCGGCCATGGCCAAGGTGGGTACCAGCGCGCTCGAATCGCGCAAGCTGGGCTACCTGCTGGACAGCGACGTCATCGTTCCGCACAAGGATGAACTGCTGTTCGTGGCCATCAACGAGGCCAAGGCCATGGCTGCCAGCGGCTGGCGTGCACCGCACAAGCGCCTGTTCCCCGTGGCGGGCCGCAGCGGCCTGGCTACCATCAAGGCGCAGCTGGTGAACATGCGAGACGGCGGCTTCATCAGCGCCTATGACTTCAAGATCGGCGCGATGATCGCCGAGGTGGTCTGTGGCGGCGATGTGGATGCGGGTTCGATGGTGAGCGAGGAATACCTGCTCACGCTGGAGCGCAAGGTGTTCTGCCACCTGATCGCCCAGCCCAAGACGCACGAGCGCATCCTGGGCATGCTGTCTACCGGCAAGCCTGTCCGCAACTGACCGCTCTCGCCGTGACGGACCACCGCCCCAACAAACTCCAGCGCTCGCTGATGCGCCTGGACGAAGCACCCGCCTTCATGCGCGGCTTCGTGCAGAACATCATCCTGCGCCGGGCCGTGCCCTTCACCGGTACGGCCGGGGTGAAGTTCGTGTCACTCACGCCCGAGCGCGTCGAGGTGCACCTGGCCAACGAACATCGCGTGCGCAACCACATCGGCGGCGTGCACGCCTCGGCCATGAACCTGCTGGCCGAGACGGCCACGGGCATGGTGGTGGGCATGAACGTGCGCGACGACTGCCTGCCGCTGGCCAAGGAGCTCTCCATGGCGTTCAGGAAGCGCGCCACGGGTGGCCTCAAGGCCGTGGCCACGCTCACCGCCGAGCAGCGCGCCGCCATGCAGGCCAGCGACAAGGGCGAAGTGCAGGTAGCGGTCACGGTGACCGACGAAGCCGGTGTGGAGCCGGTCGAATGTGTATTTACGTGGGCCTGGGTTCCTTCCAGCCGCCCCCCCAAGAATTGAAGGAGTTTCACCATGGCTCAAAAACAAGTTCAGGACGCCTACATCGTCGCCGCCACGCGCACGCCCATCGGGCGCTCGGGCCGCGGCTATTTCAAGAACACCCGGCCTGACGACCTGCTGGTCGCTGCCGTCAAGAGCGCCATGCTGCAGGTGCCCACGCTGGACCCCAAGGCGATTGAAGACGCCATCATTGGCTGCTCTTTCCCCGAAGGCGAGCAGGGCATGAACATGGCCCGCATTGCCATGGGCCTGGCGTTCGACCACCCCGTGGGCGGCGTGACCGTGAACCGTTTCTGCGCATCGGGCATCACCGCGCTACAGATGGCCGCCGACCGCATCCGCGTGGGCGAGGCCGATGTGCTGATCGCCGGTGGCGCCGAGTCCATGAGCCTGGTGCCCATGGGCGGCAACAAGCCCTCGTTCAACGCCGAGATCTTTGCGAAGGACGAAAACGTGGGCATCGCCTACGGCATGGGCCTCACCGCAGAAAAGGTCGCCCAGCAGTGGAAGGTGAGCCGCGAAATGCAGGATGCGTTCGCCCTTGAATCGCACCTGCGCGCCATCAAGGCGCAAAAGGCCGGTGAGTTCACCGACGAAATCACGCCCATCGAAATCGTGGAACGCTCGCCCAATCTCGCCAACGGCGAAGTGGTGGAAAAGCGCCGCACCGTGAGCCTGGACGAAGGCCCACGTCCCGACACGTCCCTGGAAGGTCTGGCCAAGCTCAAGCCCGTGTTCGCAGCACGTGGCAGCGTCACGGCGGGCAACAGCTCGCAGACCAGCGATGGCGCGGGTGCACTCATCGTCGCCAGCGAAAAGGCGGTGAAGCAGTTTGGCCTGACGCCGCTGGCACGTTTTGTGAGCTACGCCGCGCGTGGCGTGCCGCCCGAGATCATGGGCATTGGCCCCATCGAGGCGATTCCTGCGGCGCTGCGGTATGCGGGCTTGAAGAGTGATGACATCGGCTGGTACGAGCTGAACGAAGCGTTTGCAGCGCAGTCGCTCGCCGTGATCAACACGCTGGGGCTGAACCCTGCGAATGTGAACCCGATGGGCGGCGCGATTGCGCTGGGGCATCCGCTGGGTGCGACCGGTGCGATCCGTGCGGCTACGGTGGTGCATGCACTGCGCCGCCACAAGCTGAAGTACGGCATGGTCACGATGTGTGTAGGTACAGGACAAGGCGCCGCCGGCATCATCGAAGCTTTGTGAGTTAGCTGGCTACTGCGCGGCTTTCATGCGTCGTTGGGCGGTGCTCGCAATCCTCACGTACTTTAAGTACGTTCTGGTTGCTGTGCTCCGTCCGCCTAGCAGCTGATCCCGCTCGCTACGCCCTCGAGGGCGGGGTGTGAAGGCTGGGAGCAGTGTTCTGCCTATATTGATTTGAACCGGCGCAGACCGGATTGGCGCGAGGAGACATACATGGCTCAGTTCGGCAAATCAGTCTGCGCCGGTGCTCGGTGGCGGCAGTCGCCGTTACGACGCATTGGCGTTCGGTTTCGCGGCACACTAGCGGCATGACTTCATCCATCCATCCTTTGGACGAGGCGCTTGCGCTGACGTCTTCCGCGCCCGGGCAGTTCACGGGCCAGACCCATCCCGGCTACTGGAACATGGTGGGGCCATTCGGCGGCGTGACTGCGGCCACGCTGCTGCAGGCCGTGATGCAGCACCCGGACCGGCTGGGCGACCCCTTGTCGCTCACCGTCAATTACGCCGGGGCGCTGACGGCTGGCCCCTACACGGTGCAGGCCACGCCCGTGCGCACCAACCGATCCACCCAGCACTGGACCTTGACCATCCTGCAGGCCGATGCCGAAGGCGCGCCCGTGGTGACCACCACGGCCACAGCCGTGACCGCCGTGCGCCGCGATACCTGGAGTGCTGGCGATGTGCCCATGCCCACCGTGCCCGGCCCCACGGCCCACCCGGCCATCGAACACGGGCCCGAAGCCATGGAATGGCTCAACCGCTATGAAATGCGCCCCATCACCGGCGCACTGCCGCGCGCCTGGGATGGCAGTGGCGACCACAGCCTGACCCAGTTGTGGATGCGCGACGCACCGGCACGGCCGCTGGACTTTTGCGCGCTGTCTGCACTGGCTGACCTGTTCTTCCCCCGTGTGTGGTTGCGCCGCGCGCACCGCGTGCCCGCAGGCACCGTGTCTATCACCGTGTACTTTCATGCCAGCGCAGAGCAACTGGCGCAAACCGGCACCGGCTACCTGCTGGGCCAAGCGCGCGGGCAGGAGTTCCGCAACGGGTTTTTTGACCAGACCGTGCAGCTGTGGAACGAAGCCGGCACCATGCTGGCCACCAGCCACCAGATCGTTTACTACAAGGAGTGAGCGCACCGCCGTGCGCTGCTACGTTCCTCATTCACCTCTTTGACCATGACCGAAACCACCAAAGACATCCTCGTCCACACCGAAGCCGGCGTGACCACCATCACCTTCAACCGGGTGGACAAGAAAAACTCCATCACCACCACGATGTATGCCGCCATGGCTGACGCCCTGGCCGCTGCTGAGCAGGACGCCAGCGTGCGCGTGGTGGTGTTCCAGGGCGACGTGGCCATCTTCAGCGCGGGCAATGACATTGGCGACTTTTTGCAGCAGCCCCCTGCCACGCAGGATTCGCCCGTGTTCCGCTTTCTGCACCGCCTGGCCGCCTTCCCCAAGCCCGTGATCGCCTCGGTGTGCGGCCCGGCCGTGGGCATTGGCACCACCATGCTGTTCCATTGCGACCTGGTGTACGCGGGCGACAACGCAGCGTTCTCCATGCCCTTCGTCAACCTGGGCCTGTGCCCTGAAGCCGCATCCAGCCTGCTGGTGCCGCAAATGCTGGGCTACCACCGCGCCGCCGAAGCGCTGCTGCTGGGCGAGCCCTTCTTTGCCGAAGCAGCCTTGGAAGTGGGCTTGGTCAACCGCGTGTTGCCACCCACCGAATGCAACGGCGTGGCGCAAGCCCAGGCCAAGAAGCTGGCAGCCAAGCCCCTGTCTTCGCTCATCGAGACCAAGCGCCTCATGAAAAAGCACCAGCTGCCCCAGATCGCCGCCGTGATGGCCGAGGAAGGCGCCAGCTTTGGCCGCATGCTGCGCGAGCCCGCCGCCCGCGAAGCGTTTGGCGCGTTTATGGAAAAAAGACACCCAGACTTCAGCAAAGTCTGAAGTCTGGTGCTGGCGCAGCCAGTACGCACTGCGAAGCAGGGCGGTGGATCTTTCGCTAGAAAAGACATCCCGATTTCAGCAAGGTCTGAAGGCTGTTACTGATGTTATTGATTTAAGCGAAATAGGCTTCCGGCGCTTTATTGACAAGCGCTGGTAGCTATCAAAAGCATAGTAAAGATGGCGGGTAGCCCGCCGCAGCCTCAAGGGTGTTTATGTCCGCTTCGTCTGCTTCCGCTGCCGCCATCGAGTTCGAGCCCGAGTTTCTCGCCGGGCTCACCACCATCTTTGAAGAGAAGATCGTCTTCAACCAGCTGCTGGGGCTCAAGGTCACCAGCATTGCCCCGCAGCAGGTGGTGGCGCGCATCGACATGCGGCCGGAGCTGGTGGGGCACTATGCCTACAACCGCATCCATGGCGGCGTGATCAGCGCCGGGCTGGACGCCATGGGCGGGCTGGCCGTGATGGCCGCCATTGGGGCCAAGCACATGAGCGAGCCGCCCGAGCAGCGCCTGCACCGCTTTGCCAAGCTGGGCACCATCGACCTGCGCATCGACTACCTGCGCCCCGGCATTGGCAGCCACTTTGAGCTGCGGGCCGAGGTGCTGCGCCTGGGCTCGCGCGTGGCCACCACGCGCATGGAATTCTTCGGCCCCGATGGGCAGCTCATGTCGGCCGGGGCGGCGGCCTATATCGTTTCGTAAGTTGTGCTGCGCCGCAGGCGGCGGGCGTGTGGTCCTGCAAGCCTTGCAAGCGCATGCTACGAACGAACCGTTTGGTTACTGCTTTTGCGGAAGATGGCAACTTTTGCTGGCATGAAAACCTAGGATGCATCCTTTTCAAGGAGATCTGATGGCCGTGCAAAACCCCTTCTTTGGCAAACGCGAACCCGAACCCTTCCAGCGCCACACTCCCCCTGCCAATGGTTTGAACACGCTCGCCTCGGGCTCCGCCCCCGCGGTGGGCGCGCCAGCGGGCGGCCTCACGGGGCAGAAGCCACAGGCTTCTTCGGTGGGCGACAGCTCGGGCAGCAAGCTCACGGTGGGCCCCAACATCAAGCTCAAGGGCGTGGAGATCACCGACTGCGACACGCTGGTAGTGGAAGGCACGGTAGAAGCCACCATGGATTCGCGCGTGATCCATATCTCGGAAAACGGCGCGTTCAAGGGCTCGGCAGAGATCGACATTGCCGAGATCCATGGCGAATTCAACGGCACGCTCACCGTGCGCCAGAAGCTGGTGATCTACAGCACGGGCAAGGTCAACGGCAAGATCCGCTACGGCAAGCTCGTGGTGGAAGAGGGCGGGCAGTTGGCGGGCGAGATCGAAGCTGGCATCGGCGCTGGCGCGCGCGCATCGGCTGCACCCGCTGTGGTGCGCGCAGAGCCTGCCGCCATGGCGGCCTGAGGGTTCAGAAAACGGCCTGGGGCTTTCAGCTCTGGGCAGGCGCCTGCGGCTTGGGCAGCGGGCGCGGGCGCCCATTGGCGTCTATGGCCACATAGGTCAGCGTGGCCTCGGTCACCTTCACATAGCGGCCCTGGTCGGAAAAGCGCTCGGCATACACCTCGACCTGCACGGTGACCGAGGTGTTACCCACGCGCGTGATGTGCGAGAAGAACGACAGGATGTCGCCCACGCGCACCGGCTGCTTGAAAATGAATTCATTGACCGCCACCGTGGCCATGCGGCCCTGCACATAGCGCGCAGGCAGCACCGAACCGGCCAGGTCCACCTGGGCCATCACCCAGCCGCCAAAAATATCGCCATTGGCATTGCAGTCGCCAGGCATGGGAATGACTTTGAGCACCAGTTCGTGCTCGGAGGGCAATGCGGCGGGTGGCGGGCTGAAAGAGGCAGACATAGGCACAATCACTAGATAACAACAATCAGGATTGTCCCCCATGCGCCAACGCGGTGAATCCGGCCCTCCACATTCCCCATCGTCCCCTCCGTCCGCGCAGCGATCCCGCACCGACTGGCTGACCTTGCAGCGCCTGTTGCCCTACCTGTGGCAGTACAAGTGGCGCGTGGTGGCTGCCATCGCCTTCATGGTGGCCGCCAAGCTGGCCAACGTGGGCGTACCGCTGCTGCTCAAGACCCTGGTCGATGCCATGAGCTTCAAGCCAGGCGACCCGGCGGTCATTTTGGTCGTGCCGGTGGGCCTGCTGGTGGCCTATGGCGCGCTGCGTTTTTCCACCTCGGTGTTTACCGAGCTGCGCGAACTGGTTTTTGCAAAGGCCACGCAAGGGGCGGCGCGCTCGATAGCCCTGCAGACCTTTGAGCACCTGCATGCGCTGAGCCTGCGCTTTCACCTGGAGCGGCAAACGGGTGGCATGACGCGCGACATCGAGCGCGGGGTGCGCGGCATCGAATCGCTGATCTCGTTCTCGCTGTTCAATGTGTTCGCCACGCTCATTGAAGTGATTCTGGTGCTGAGCGTGCTGGCCGTGAAGTTTGACGCCTGGTTTGCCTGGATCACGCTCACCGCGCTGGTGCTGTACATCGTCTACACCGTGCTGGTGACCGAGTGGCGCACCAAGTTCCGCCGCGAAGCCAACGAGTTCGACTCGGCCGCGCACACCAAGGCGGTGGATTCGCTGCTGAACTACGAGACGGTGAAGTACTTCAACAACGAAGGCTTCGAGGCCCGCCGCTACGACGAAAGCCTGGAGCGCCTGCGCCGCGCGCGGCTCAAAAGCCAGACCACGCTGTCCATGCTCAACGCGGGCCAGCAGCTCATCATTGCCGTGGGGCTGGTGGCCATGCTGTGGCGCGCCACGCAGGGCGTGGTCGATGGGCGCATGACGTTGGGTGACTTGGTGATGGTCAATGCCTTCATGATCCAGCTCTACATCCCGCTCAATTTTCTGGGCGTGATTTACCGCGAGATCAAGCAGAGCCTCACGGACCTGGACAAGATGTTCGTGCTGATGGACAAGGAGCGCGAGGTGGCCGATGCCCCTGGCGCGCAGCCGCTGCAAGGCCTGGCGCAGCCCATGGTGCGGTTTGAAGATGTGCACTTTGCCTATGACCCTGCGCGGCCCATTCTGCAAGGCGTGAGCTTTGAAATCCCTGCGGGCAAGACGGTGGCGGTGGTGGGGCCCTCAGGCTCGGGCAAGTCCACGCTGGCGCGGCTGCTGTTCCGCTTCTACGACATTCAGCAAGGCCGTATCACCATCGCCGGGCAAGAGATTCGCAGCGTGACGCAATCCAGCGTGCGCCAGGCCATTGGCATCGTGCCGCAAGACACCGTGCTCTTCAACGACACCGTGGCCTACAACATTGCCTACGGCCGCACGGGGGCCACGCAGCAAGAGGTGGAGGCTGCCGCGCGCGCCGCGCGCATCCACGACTTCATCGCCGCCACGCCCAAGGGCTACGACACCATGGTGGGCGAACGGGGGCTCAAGCTCTCGGGCGGTGAAAAGCAGCGCGTGGCGATTGCGCGCACGCTGCTCAAGAATCCGCCCATCCTCATCTTCGACGAGGCCACCAGTGCGCTGGATTCGGCCAACGAGCGCGCCATCCAGGCCGAGCTGCAAAGTGCCGCGCAGAACAAGACCACGCTGCTCATCGCGCACCGCCTGTCCACCGTGGTGGACGCGCACGAAATTCTGGTCATGGACGCGGGCCGCATCATCGAGCGCGGCACGCACGCCCAGCTGCTGGCCCAAGGTGGCCGCTACGCCAGCATGTGGGCCTTGCAACAAAGCGATGGCGCTGCCTGATCCCCTGTATTTGGAACCTTGAACCCATGAAGCCTGTCCTGCTTGCCCTCACTTTCCTGTCTGAAGAACACCGCGCCCAGATGGCCGAGGTGTTTGAAGTTGTCTACGCACCCGATGCGGCGCAGGCTGCGACCGCCATTGCTCAGCACGGCTCCCGCGTGCGGGTGGCGCTCACCATCGGCGCCATTGGCCTGTCGCCCGCGCAGATCGACGCGCTGCCCGCGCTCACGCTGATCTGCGTGCTGGGCGCTGGTTATGAAAACGTGGCCGTAGACCACGCCAAGGCGCGTGGCATCGTGGTGGCTACCGGTGCGGGCACCAATGACGACTGCGTGGCCGACCACACCTGGGGCCTGCTGATTGCCGCGCAGCGCCGCATCCTGCCGCTGGACAAGGCCACGCGGGCCGGTGTGTGGCGCACGGCGCTGCCGCTGCCGCCCAACGTGTCGCACAAGCGCCTGGGCATCATCGGCCTGGGCACCATTGGCAAAAAGATTGCGCAGCGCGCGCTGGGCTTCGAGATCGAGGTGGGTTACCACAACCGCAGCGCCCGCACCGATGTGCCTTACCGCTACTTTGCCGATGTGGTGGCGCTGGCCGAGTGGGCGGACTTTCTCGTCATCGCCACGCCCGGCGGCGCGGGCACCAAGCATCTGGTCAACGCCGCCGTGCTGAACGCGCTGGGCCCGCGCGGCGTGGTGGTCAATATCGCCCGCGGCAGTGTGATCGACACCGCCGCCCTGGCTGCCGCGCTGCGCGAAGGCCGCATTGCCGCTGCGGGGCTGGACGTGTATGAGAGCGAGCCCGCGCCCCCGGCCGAGCTGCTGGACCTGGACAACGTGGTGCTCACACCCCATGTGGCGGGCTGGTCGCCCGAAGCGGTGCAGAACTCGGTGGACCGCTTCATGGAAAACGCCCGCCGCCACCTGGCGGGTGAAGCGCCGGTGACGCCGCTATGAGCATCAAATTGGCCTCTGGCGCTTATCAATCAAGCGCAAGCAGCTATGAATTGCATAGCAATGGCGACCTAGACCTTGTCGGGGGCACCGCATGACGCTGGACCTGACCGACCTGCAGCAGCGCCTGCGCGCCTTTGCCGCTGCCCGCCAATGGCAGCCGTACCACACGCCCAAGAACCTGGCCATGGCGCTGATGGTGGAGGCGGCTGAGTTGCAGGAGCTGTTCCAGTGGCTCACGCCCGAGGAATCGCAACAGCTCACCGCCGACCCCGCGCACAAAGAGCGCGTGGGTGAAGAGATGGCCGATGTGCTGCTCTACCTGTTGCAACTGGCCGACCACACCGGCGTGGACCTGCGCGATGCAGTGGAGCGCAAGCTGGTGAAGAACGCGATGAAGCACCCGGCGCCGCCCGCTGGCCCGACTTCGGCCGATGGACCATAGCCGGGCTGCGCGCGCTCAGGCGTTTTCGGAATACCCCTTGGGCCAGCCGCCGCTGGCGTGGTTGCACTCCTGCCAGTTGCGCCCGCGCGGCGTGTGGCCGATGCCGGGGTTGAAGGTGTTGGTCGGGTCCAGTGATTGGTAGAAGCCCGCCAGTGCGGGCTTGGCCACGTAGAGGTGGCCCACGTTGTGCTCGGCGGGGTATTCGGCGCGGCGCGCGTCCAGCAGCTCCCACATGCGGTGCTCCATGGCCAGCGGGTCCACGCCCTTCTTCACGATGTAGTCCTGGTGGAACACATGGCAGAAGAAGTGGCCGTAGTAGAGCTTATGCACCACATCGCGCTCCACGTCCTGCGGCAGTTGCTCCACCCATTCGCGGTCGTTGCGGCGCAGCGCAATGTCCAGGGCCACGATGTCTTCGACCTCCCTGCGGTGCACCTCGCGGTAGCGGATGGCCGCGCCCGCAATCGCAAAGCGGTGCAGGAAGGCTTTGCGGCCCTCGTCGGCATCGCACTCGAACCAGGCGCCCTGGGTGCTGTTCGCAAAGTGCTCGGTCAGGAAGGCGCGGGTGGCTTCCACCTGGTCGTTCGATACGCGCACCAGCAGGTGGTGCTCGTACAGGTCGCGCCACTGGCGCACGCGCCGGGGCAGGTGGCTGGGCAGCAGGCGCGTTACGGCCTGGATGGCGTGGTCCACAAAACCGCGCATCCCCAGACGTTCAAAGAACCCATCACACCGGCTTTTGAGCGCAAAGGCCGCAGGCACCCGGGCCGTGCCAAAGCGGTCGATGAGCAGGAAGGTGTCTTTGCCGTATTTCTCGCCAATGTCGAACGCGGTGCGGTGGATGTATTCACCGGCAATGGGCGGGCGGGGCAGGGCGGTGAGCAGGTGGCGGCGCACGGCGGTGAGGTCATCGGGCGTGTTGCTGCCGATGTAGAACACGGTGCTGGGTTCCTTGGGGAAGGTGTCCAGCCGCACGGCAAACAGGCACACCTTGCCTGCGGAGCCCGAGGCCTCGAACAGGCGGGACGGGTCGGCATTGAAGCGGGCGGGGGTGTCGGCATCCACGGCGCGCACGTCCTGGGCGTAGCGGGCGTCCGAAGCCGCGCGGCCTGTGTCGCGCTGGACATCGGCCTCGGCATAGTCGCCGTTTTGCAGCCGGGTCAGGATTTCTTCGGGCGTGTCGCCCAGCGCGATGCCCAGGTGGTTCACCAGCTCCAGCGTGCCGTCATCTTTCACGCGGGCGTACAGCGCCAGCTCAGTGTACGCGGGGCCCCGGCGCACCAGCGCGCCGCCCGAGTTGTTGCAGATGCCACCCAGCACCGACGCGCCAATGCACGACGAGCCGATGACCGAGTGGGGCTCGCGCCCCAGTGGGGCCAGCGTCTGCTCCAGCTTGTCCAGGGTGGCTCCGGGCAGGCACACCACCTGATCGCCCCCGGCAATCACCTGCACACCGGTGATGCGCAGGGTGTTCACCAGCACGATCTCGCGGTCGTAGTTGGCACCGTCGGGGGTGGAGCCGCCCGTCAGGCCCGTGTTGGCGGCCTGCATGATGACGATGCGGCCCGCCGCCACAGCGGCCTGCAGCACCTTCCACTGCTCCAGCAGCGTGCCGGGGCGCACCACGGCCAGCACCGGGCCTTCGCCCGTGCGGTGGCCTTTGCGAAAGCGCCGGGTGGCCTGGTCGTCGGTCAGCACATGTGCGGCGCCCACGGCGTCGCGCAACTGTGCAAGCAGGGCTTCGCGTGGAACCTGGGGGGCGCTGCTCATGCTTCGCGCACCAGCAGGTCGCCCGTGATGTCTGCCACTCGTGCCACGCTGGTCAGCGTCATGGCCACGCGCATTTCTTTTTCCAGCAGCTCCAGCAGGTGCTTGACGCCTGCCTCACCCGCAGCGGCCAGCGCGTAGATGTAGGCGCGGCCGATCATGGCGCAGTCGGCGCCCAGGGCCAGGGCGCGCACCACGTCCAGTCCGTTGCGGATGCCCGAGTCGGCCAGGATCTTGATCTGGCCTTTCACCGCGTCGGCAATGGCGGGCAGGGCGCGGGCGGAAGACAGTACGCCGTCGAGCTGGCGGCCACCGTGGTTGGAGACGATGATGCCGTCCGCGCCAAAGCGCACGGCGTCCTTGGCGTCTTCAGGGTCGAGAATGCCCTTGATGACCATGGGGCCCTTCCAGAAGGCGCGAATCCATTCCAGGTCTTTCCAGGAAATGGATGGGTCGAAGTTGGCGCTCAGGTAACCCATGTAGTCCTGTAGGCCTGTGGGGCTGCCCCGGTAGGCGGAGATGTTGCCCAGGTCGTGCGGGCGGCCCAGCAGGCCCACGTCCACCGCCCAGCGTGGGTGTGTCACGGCCTGCCAGTAGCGGCGCAGCGGGGCGTTGGGGCCGCTCATGCCCGAATGCGCGTCGCGATAGCGGGCGCCGGGTACGGGCATGTCTACGGTGAACACCAGGGTGGTGCAACCTGCGGCCTGGGCGCGCTCCAGCGCGTTTTGCATGAAGCCACGGTCTTTCAGCACGTAGAGCTGGAACCACATGGGGCGCTGGATTTTGGGCGCCACTTCTTCAATGGGGCAGACCGACACGCTGGACATGGTGAACGGAATGCCGTGTTTGTCGGCTGCGCGCGCGGCCTGCACCTCGCCACGGCGGCGGTACATGCCCGTCAGGCCCACGGGCGAGAGGGCGACGGGGATGCTGAGCTTTTCGCCAAACAGTTCGATGCTGGTATCGAGCTGGCTCATGTCCTTGAGCACGCGTTGGCGCAGCGCCACGGCGGCGAAGTCGTCCACGTTGCGGCGCAGCGTTTGCTCGGCATAGGCGCCGCCGTCGATGTAGTGGAACAGGAAGGGAGGAAGAAACTGTTGCGCTGCTGCGCGGTAGTCGGCGCTGGAGGAGATGATCATGATGGTTTTCTCATGTCTTGGTGGGTGGCTGCGCTGCGGGTAGCAGCGTCGGGGTCAGATCAAGGGGAAGGCGTGTGGAACGTTCGCGCCGGGCGCGGTCTTCGTCCATGCGCTGGATGGTGGTGCGCACATGCTCCAGGTGCTCGCCAATGCATTCGCGTGCGCGCTGCGGGTCGCCGTCGAGGATGGCCTGCATCAGCGCCTGGTGCTGCGCCGTGAGGGCTTGCAGCGTGATGGGCGCGCTCAGGCGGAACATGTCGTGGCGGTTGCGCTCCACGGTGGAGAGCACCACGGTGAACAGGCTCTGCATCACCTGCACCAGCACCAGGTTGTGTGAGGCTTCGGCAATGGCCAGGTGGAACTGCGCATCGGCGCGTGCAGCCAGCTCGGCGTGGCCGCTTTGCTGGTGCTGCAGCATCACCTCAAAGCAGCGCTGGATGTGGGCTTTGTCTTGCGCCGTGGCGCGCTGTGCGGCCAGCCAGGCGGTGCTGGTCTCCAGCGCGTGGCGGGTTTCCAGCACGTCGTAGCGGTAGTGCGGGTCCGATTCGATCAGGCCCGCCAGTGGCACCATGGCTTCTTGCAGCCATTCGGCAGGTTTGTTCGATTGCTGCACATAGGTGCCGTCGCCACGCCGGGCCGAGAGCACGCCCTGGCTGGTGAGCTTCTGGATGGCTTCGCGCACCGAGGTGCGCGAGACCCCCAGCTCCTCGGCCAGTTGCCGTTCGGCGGGCAGCTTTTGTCCGGGCTGCAGTCCGCGTTCTTGCACCAGGGCAAGCAGTTTTTCGACAACGTGATCGGCTAGGCGCATGGGGGCTCTCAGATTCAGGGTTTCAATGACCCGGAATCATCCACGTAAACACATAGGCCTGCAGCGTGCAGATGATGCCGATGATGGCGGCGAACACCAGACTGTGCTTGACGGTGAAGCGGAACAGGTCCGATTCCTTGCCCGCCAGGCCCACGGCAGCGCAGGCAATGGCGATGGACTGGGGCGAAATCATCTTGCCGGTGACGCCGCCCGTGGTGTTGGCCGCCACGGTGAGCACGGGCGACAGGCCCAGCTGGTTGGCCGTGGTGGCCTGCAGCGCGCCAAACAAGGCATTGGCCGAGGTGTCCGAGCCCGTGAGGAACACGCCGATCCAGCCCAGGAAGGGCGAGAAGAACGTGAAGGCCTTGCCCGTATGGGCCAGCGCCAGGGCCAGCGTGGCCGACAGGCCCGAGTAGTTGGCCACGAAGGCAAAGGCCAGCACCATGCCGATGGAGTAGATGGGGATGACCAGCTCGCGCACCGTCTCACCCAGTGTGGCCACGGCCTTGGCGGGGGAAAAGCGGGCAAAGGCAATGGTCAGGATGGCAGCGATCAGGATGGCCGTGCCAGTGGCAGACAGCCAGTTGAAGGTGTACACCGCGCCATAGGGTGTGGCCGCTGCCACCACCGGGGGCATCTTGGCGACCAGCTTGTCCAGCAGGGGCACGGGGATGTTGATGATGGTGGAAGCCAGAGGGCCGCCCGCGGCAAACAGCGCCTTGAAGGGCTTGATGCTCCACAGCGTGACCATGCCCGTCAGGATGATGAAGGGCGACCAGGCCTTGATGATGGCGCCTGCAGTGAGTGGCGCAGTGCTGGCGGCCACGGGCTTGGCCGTGGATGTTGCCGTGCTGTCGCTGGCGTCAAAGCGGAAGATGCGCTTGGGCTGCCACACCTTGAGGAAAGCCGTCAGAGCAATCAGCGAGACGATGGCCGAGGTGATGTCGGGCAGCTCGGGGCCGATGTAGTTGGCGGTAAGGAACTGCACCACAGCGAACGAGCCCCCACCCACCAGCACGGCAGGCCAGGTCTCCTTCACGCCGCGCCAGCCGTCCATGATCGCCATGATCCAGAACAGCACCAGGATGGTCATGAAAGGCAACTGGCGCCCCGCCATCTGACCAATCAAGAAGGGGTCGATGCCCGACACCTGCCCAGCCACAATGACCGGAATGCCCATGGCACCGAAAGCCACGGGGGCGGTGTTGGCGATCAGGCACAAACCGGCGGCATACAGCGGCTTGAAGCCCAGTCCCACCAGCAGCGCTGCGGTGATGGCCACGGGGGCGCCAAAGCCGGCCGCGCCTTCCAGGAACGCGCCAAAGCAAAAGCCCACCAGGATGAGCTGCAGGCGCTGGTCGTGCGTGACGGACAGGATGGAGCTGCGGATCACATCAAACTGCCCGGTCTTGACCGACAGCTTGTACAGAAACACGGCCGCCACAATGATCCAGGCGATGGGCCAAAGGCCGTAGAAGAAGCCATACACGGCCGAGGCCAGCGCGGCGCTCACGGGCATTTTGTAGAACAGCAGCGCCACGCCCAGTGCCAGCAGCACCGTGACGGTGCCCGCCTGGTAGCCCTTGAGCCGCAGCTTGGTCAGGGCCAGAAAGAAGAAGACGATGGGAATGAGGGCTACGAGCGCGGACAGCCAGATGTTCCCGGCCGGGTCGTAGTTTTGCTGCCAGAGGGTTTGCATAACGAAGACAAAGACATTGAAACGCAGACAGGGGCCCAGGGCCCATGGCTTTCTTCACCGCAGTGGACGCGCCGGCCAGGCGGCGTGGTCTCCTGAGGCTCGCGTTGCGGGTCGGCGGGCGACCTGTGCTGCGGGCCTGTGTGAAAGGGGCGGTGGCGCCTTGCTTTCTCAGGTAGACATTGACCTAAATTGGTATGACCAAAAAATGCTTATCCGTGCGAATTGGCGAGATTCTGGGCCTTTCTAGGAGTTATGCCTGATAGGGTTAATACTGATTTATGGTCTTTACAGCTTTATTTTTCTATATTGGTATTACCAATTTTAAATCAGTAGGTTGTGTCGTTCCAGTCGGGCTTCTGCCCAGTTGGGGTCAGGGTTTTAGGCATAAAAAAAGCTTCTAGCGCTTGCTGTACAAGCGCTAGAAGCTATGGTTTTAGGAGCGTAGCGCTTACTTGCGTGCAGCAATCGCCTTTTCAGCGGCGGTCACCAGATCGGCGCCGATCTGGTTCTTCCACTTGTCGTACACGGGGCGGGTGGCCTTGACGAAGGCTTCGCGCTCGGCGGCAGACAGCTGAGTCACCGTCACGCCGTTGGCAGCGATTTCCTTGAGCAGGGGCTTGTCGGCTTCGACCATGCCTTTGCGGGCGATGGCGATTTCTTCCTTGCCTGCGTCAATGGCGGCTTGCTTCACGATTTCGCGGTCGGCGGGTGTCCAGCTGTTCCAGATGTCTTTGTTCACCACAAACACCAGCGGGTCGTTCACGTAGCCCCACATGGTGATGTGCTTCTGGGCCACGGTGTGCAGCTTGGCCGCCTGGTACACGGCAATGGGGTTCTCCTGGCCATCCACCGCGCCGCTGGCAAAGGCGGGCTGGGCATCGGCCCAGCTCATTTGCGTGGGGTTGGCGCCCATGGCGGTGAAGGTGTCCAGGAACAGGGGCGAGCCCACCACACGGATCTTCATGCCCTTGAGGTCGGCGGGGCTCTTGATGGCCTGCTTGGAGTTGGAGATTTCGCGGTAGCCGTTTTCGCCCCAGGCCAGCGGCACCACGCCTGCCTTGTCCAGTGTGGCGAAGATTTGCCTGCCCACGTCGCCTTGCGTCACCGCGTCCACGGCTGCGTAGTCGGGGAACAGGAAGGGCAGCGAGAACAGGTTGAGTTGCTTGACCTGGGGCGACCAGTTGATGGTGGAGCCCACGGCCATGTCGATCACGCCTTGGCGCAGCGCGCTGAATTCACGCGTCTGGTCGCCTTGGATCAGCGACACGCCGGGGTAGAGCTTGATGTTGATGCGGCCATTGGTGCGCTCGCGCACTTTGTTGGCCCACAGCTCGCCGCCCTTGCCCCAGGGGAAGGCGGCGCCCAGCACCAGCGACATGCGGTATTCGCTCTTGTACGCGGTTTGCGCCAGGGCGGCAGGGGCGGTGAAGGCCAGGGCGGCGGCGGCAGCCACGGCGGAAGTCAGGAAGGTACGCAGTTTCATCGGGTCAGTCTCCTTGTTAGAAATCAATCAATAACCCATTTTGGCGGGCAGCCACAGGGCGAGTTGGGGGAAAGCGATCACGGCCACCATCACCAGGAACATGGCCAGCAGCATCCAGCCGACCCAGCGCACGGTGGACTCCATGCGCACACCGGCGATGCGGCACGACACCATCAGGTTCACGGCCAGCGGCGGGGTGAACTGGCCCAGCGCGACCTTGAGGGTGAGGATGACGCCGAACCAGACAGGGTCCCAGTGGTAATGCTGCATGATGGGCAAGAGCAGCGGCACAAAGATCAGGAAGATCGAGATGCCATCAAGGAACATGCCCACGGTGATGAGCAGCACGATGAGCAGCGCCAGCACACCGTATTCGCCCAGGCCCGAGTTCACGATGGCCTTGGCCACGGGGTCGATCACGCCCAGGGTAGACAGCGAATAGGCAAAGATGCCCGCCAGCGACACGACGATGAGGATCACCGCCGACAGCTCGCCCGATTCACGCAGGATGGGGAACAGGTCGCGCACCTTGATCGTGCGGTGGATCACCATGCCCACGAACAGGCCGTAGAACACCGCGACCACGGCAGCCTCCGTCGGCGTGAACCAGCCCGCACGCATGCCGCCCAGAATCAGCACCGGAGCGGCCAGGCCCCAGGTGGCTTCGCGCAGGCTCTTCCAGAACGGCGGGCGGGGCATGGTGGCCTCGAGCGCGCCCATCTTGTGCTTGCGGGCCATCCACACGGCGGGCACGATCAGCGCAATGCCGGCCAGCACGCCGGGCACCATGCCCGCTGCGAACAGGGCGGGCACCGAGGCGCCGGGGACCAGCACCGAGTAAATGATGAACGCGACCGAGGGCGGGATCAGGATGTCCGTGGCTGCAGCGGCCCCCACCACGCTGGCCGAGAAGGAGGGCGGGTAGCCCGCGCGCGACATGGCTGCAATCATCACGCCGCCCACGGCGGCCGCATTGGCCGGGCCGGAGCCCGAGATGCCGCCGAGGAACATGGCCACGGCAATGGCGACCAGTGGCAGCATGCCGGGGCCACGGCCAACCATCGCCACGGCGAAGTTGACGAGGCGCAGCGCCACGCCCGAGCGGTCAAAAATCGAGCCCACCAGCACGAACATGGGGATGGCCAGCAGCGGGTATTTGCCCAGCCCGGCGTAGAAGTTCTGCGGCACGGCCAGCAGGCCAAACCACTGGCTGTCGGCATTGGCCAGCGCAATGGCGGCGGCACCCGCCAGGCCCAGCGCGGCGCCAATCGGCACACCCACAAACATCAGGCCCAGAAAGGCCACAAAGAGCAGCGTGGCGATCATGCTTGGGGCTCCTGAGGGGCGTCAGAGCCGTCGACCTTGCTGTGACTGCGGCGAATGAACAGGCCCACGGCGCGCAGCGTGATGAGGGCCGAGAACACGGGTAGCCAGATCGAATACCACCACTGCGGCACGCCGATGCCGGGCGAGGTTTCGCCAAAACGGTAGTCGTCCCACACCACGCGCACGCTGAGCACGGCGATCACGCCAAACAGCACGGCCACGGTGGCCGCACCCAGCATGGACAGGCGCTTGCTGCGCAGGGCCGAGCCGCCCTCGGCAAAGTACTCGATACGGATGTGCTGGTCGCGTGCGACGGCGGCAGAGCCTGCAATGAGTGCCAGGGCAATCATCAGGAAGACGGAGATTTCTTCCGTCCAGGCGAACGACGAATTGGTGAAGTAGCGCACCAGCACATTGGCAAAGGTGATGAGCGCCAGGGCCGCCATGACGATGACGGTGAGCCAGTCTTCAAACTGCAGTGAGCGGGGCTCCTGCTCGGACGGGCTGGGGGGAGGGGTGGAGGACATGGAGAGCGGGTGCGGAAAAACGGAACAGGTTTCAGAACCTGTTCAGAGTCTCTTTGCTGCCTTCAACGCAACCCTGTGGGCGAGTGCCTCGCCGCCCGATCTGCTGCAGGCCATGCTGGGTGAGCAACAGTACGAACGATGGACCGCATTCCAAGCCTTGCCCTCATCGCGGCAAACCCTGGCAGCAGCACCAAAAAGACTTTGAACAGGTTCTCAATGTCGATGCCCCGAGGATGTTGTGCAACCCAAGGCAGGACGCGGGCGCGTGGTTGAAGCCCCCGTTACATTATGCGACGCTTGAAGCGCCATCCATTCGACAGGGCCTGTCGGCCGGGTTGCGTGCGCAAGGTTCCAGTCAGGCGCGGATAATGTTGCCGATGGAAACCAAGTGGTTAGAAGATTTCGTCAGCCTTGCGGAGACCCGCAGCTTCAGCCGTTCAGCCCAGCTGCGGCATGTGACACAGCCCGCGTTCTCGCGGCGCATCCAGGCCCTGGAAGCCTGGGCGGGCACTGATCTGGTGGACCGCAGTTCGTACCCCACGCGCCTCACGCCCGCGGGCAAGACGCTGTACGACCAGGCGCTCGAAATGCTGCAGGCACTGCAAAACACGCGCGCCATGCTGCGCGGACACACCAGCGCCGGCAAGGACATGATCGAGTTTGCCGTGCCGCACACACTGGCGTTCACGTTTTTCCCGGCCTGGGTGTCGAGCCTGCACGAAAAGTTCGGGCCGTTCAAAAGCCGCCTGATTGCGCTGAATGTGCACGACGCCGTGATGCGGCTGGTGGAAGGTGGCTGCGATCTGCTCATTGCCTACCACCACTCATCCCAGCCCTTTCAGCTGGATGCCAACCGCTACGAAATGGTCAGCCTGGGGCAGGAAGTGCTGTCGCCCTACAGCAAGCCCGACGCCGATGGCGAGCCGCTGTTCCGCCTGCCGGGCCGCGCCGGGCAGCCACTGCCCTACCTGGGCTATGCGCCGGGGGCCTACCTGGGGCGGGTGACGGAGCTGATCCTGAAAGAGTCCCACACGCCCATCCATCTGGAGCGGGTGTACGAAACCGACATGGCCGAAGGCCTGAAAGCCATGGCGCTGGAAGGGCATGGCGTGGCCTTTCTGCCCCACAGTGCGGTGAAAAAGGAACTGCGCTCCAAGCGCCTGGTAAGTGCTGCACCCGCCGATACCGAGGGCTTGCAGATGATCATGGATGTGCGCGCCTACCGTGAAAAGCCTGCGGGCAAGGAGTCTGCCAAAGGCACGGCCCAAGCCCTCTGGGCCTACCTGCAAACGCAGGCTGGCCCATGCCTAGGGTAAATACGGACATAAAAGTTTTGCATAACAGGGCGCGCAATCAGCATTGGTGTTTCACCAAACTGAAACGTACAGTCGCGCCTTGATCTGAAAGTCTGCAGTAAGTTTTTAGTTGGCCCGCGCGGGTGAACTGCACTTGCTGGCCGCCACCGGCGGGCAATGGCACAAAGTTTGCAAGGTACTTTCAGGGTTGCGCACGGAAACTTTGTATGGATAAACAAAATTGGGGATTGGCATGGTGCCTTGCGGCCCTGTGCTGCGTGCCTGCCGCAACGGCCGCCACGGTGCTGGAGCGCATCAGCGCCGGGGGCAAGCTGGTGATTGCGCACCGCGAATCTGCCGTGCCGTTTTCCTACGTGGCGTCGGGCAAGCCCGTGGGCTATGCGGTAGACCTGTGCCTGCGCCTGGCCGAAGTGGTGCGCAAGAAGACGGGCGCCAAGGACATGGCGGTGGAGTTCGTCATGGTCTCCCCCGCCAACCGCATCGAAATGATCGAGCAGGGCAAGGCCGATCTGGAGTGCGGCTCTACCACCAACAATGCTGAACGCCGCCAGAAGGTGGCTTTCACGGTGCCCCACTTCATCACGGGCGCACGTTTGCTGACCAAGGCCTCCAGCTCCATTGATCGCCTCGAAGACTTGCAGGGCAAAACCCTCGCTTCGACGCAGGGCACCACGCCCCTCAAGGCCGTGACGCAAGCCAATCGCGAGCGCCTGATGGGTATCAAGATCGTGGAGGCGCCAGACCATGCCCGTGGCGTGGAAATGGTCGAGAAGGGTGAGGCTGATGCGTTTTTGATGGACGATGTGCTCCTGTACGGTCTGGCAGCTGCTCGCCCAGATCCGAAAGCACTCAAGGTGGTGGGCCGATTCGTCACCACCGAGCCCTTGGCCATCATGCTGCCCAAGAACGACCCCGAATTTAAAAAGCTGGTGGACGAAGAAATGAAACGTCTGATCACCAGCCGCGAGATCTATCCGATTTACGATAAGTGGTTTGCCCAACCTATCCCACCCCACAACAAGCCGTTGAACATACCGGTCAGCTATTTACTCAGGGACTTCTGGGAATACCCTACCGACCAGGTTCCGTTCTGAATAAGATGACCACCCGCGGCTTATTGCTGGAAGCACTTGCCTTGCCGGCACGATTGGCGTGCAAGCGCGCTTCCGATTCTCTCTGTCCTATCCACTAAGGAGACCTCTATGAAAAAGCATTTGTTGGCTATTGCCGTCACCGCCTTGGCTGCTGGCAGCGTGTTTGCTCAGGCGAACGACACGCTGGCCAAAATCAAGGCCTCCGGTAGCGTATCTCTGGGGGTGCGTGAGTCCTCTGGCTTGTCCTACACCCTGGGCAACGGCAAGTACGTGGGCTTCCACACCGAGATGGCTGAAGTCATCCTGGCCGATATCCAGAAGCAACTGGGCTTGCCCAAGCTGGACATCAAGTACCAGCCCGTCACCTCGCAAAACCGCGTGCCCTTGGTGACCAACGGCACCGTGGATCTGGAGTGCGGCTCCACCACCAACAATGCCGCGCGCCAAAAAGACGTGGCCTTCGCTGTGACCACCTACGTGGAAGAAGTGCGCATGGTGGTGAAGGCCAATTCGGGCATCACCTCCATCAAGGACCTCAACGGCAAGAGCGTGGCCACCACCACCGGCACCACTTCGGTGCAGACCCTGCGCAAGAACGAGCGTGCGGGCGGCATCGACTTCAAGGAGGTGTATGGCAAGGACCACGCCGACAGCTTCCTGATGCTGGAAACCGGCCGTGCCGACGCATTCGTGATGGACGGCTCCATCCTGGCCGCCAACATCTCCAAGTCCAAGAACCCCGCCGACTACAAGATCGTGGGCGAAGTGCTGAGCGTGGAACCCATCGCCTGCATGCTGCGCAAGGATGACCCCGCCTTCAAGAAGGCTGTGGACGACTCCATCAAGCGCCAGATCAAGGACGGCTCGCTGGCCAAGCTGTACGACAAGTGGTTCATGCAGCCCGTGCCCCCAGCCAACGTGAAGATCGGCCTGCCTTTGTCTGAAGCCACCAAGGCTGCCTGGGCCAACCCCAACGACAAGCCCATGGAAGACTACGCCAAGAAGTAATTCCTGGATCACCTGCGCCCCTTCGAACAGTGGGTTTGAAGGGGCGTTTTTTGTTGGGCTTCCAAGCGGTGGCGCCAACGCAATATCAAATAACTAAGGGGTGATCCTATGAGTTGGGATTGGCAGGTGTTCTGCCAGGACACCATTGAACGGGAAGTGGTGCAAGGCTGCTTTGGCAAAGGCGGCGACATCACTTACCTGGACTGGATGCTGTCGGCCTGGGGGTGGACGGTGTCTGTATCGCTGCTGGCTTTGTTGCTGGCGTTGGTCATTGGCTCGCTGATCGGGACGTTGCGCACGTTGCCCAACAGCCCCATCGTGACCCGGCTGGGCAACGCGTGGGTGGAGCTGTTCCGCAACATACCGTTGCTCGTGCAAATTTTCTTGTGGTACCACGTGGTGCCGACCTTGGTGCCAGCCATGAAGGGCGTGCCGGGGTTTGTGCTGGTGGTGTTTGCCTTGGGCTTTTTTACCTCGGCGCGTATTGCCGAGCAGGTGCGCTCGGGCATCCAGGCGCTGCCACGTGGCCAGCGCTATGCGGGCATGGCCATGGGGTTCACCACGTTCCAGACTTACCGCTACGTTTTGCTGCCGATGGCGTTTCGCATCATCGTGCCGCCGCTGACCAGCGAGACGATGAACATCTTCAAGAACTCGTCGGTGGCGTTTGCCGTGTCGGTGGCTGAGCTCACGATGTTTGCCATGCAGGCGCAGGAAGAAACCTCGCGCGGCATCGAGGTCTACCTGGCGGTGACGGGGCTTTATATCGTCTCGGCCTTCGCCATCAACCGCATCATGGCCTTCATTGAAAAGCGCGTGCGCATCCCCGGCATGGTGGTGGCTGGCGGCGCGGGCGGAGGTCACTGAACATGAATCTCGACTTTTCCTTCTACAACTGGGACCTGATCTCCAACTTCGTCCTGAAGGGGCTGTACTTCAGCCTGATGCTCACCCTGGTCGCCACCATTGGCGGCGTGCTGTTTGGCACGGTGCTGGCGCTGATGCGCCTGTCGGGCCGCAAATGGCTGGATGTGCCCGCCACCATTTACGTCAACGGCATGCGCAGCATTCCGCTGGTCATGGTGATTCTGTGGTTCTTCCTGCTGATGCCTGCCATCATCGGTCGCCCCATTGGCGCTGAGTTGTCGGCGGTGGTCACCTTCATCGCATTCGAGGCCGCGTATTTCAGCGAAATCATGCGCGCGGGTATCCAGTCCATTCCGCGTGGGCAGGTGTATGCCGGGCAGGCGCTGGGCATGACCTACAGCCAGAACATGAAGCTGGTGGTGCTGCCCCAGGCCTTCCGCAACATGCTGCCTGTGCTGCTGACCCAGACCATCATCCTGTTCCAGGACACTTCGCTGGTGTACGCGATTGGCGCCTACGACATGCTCAAGGGCTTTGAAGTGGCGGGCAAGAACTTTGGCCGACCCATCGAGGCGTACCTGGCTGCTGCCGTTCTGTACTTTGTGATGTGCTACGCGCTGTCCTGGGCTGTGAAGCGCCTGCACCAGAAGATTGCCATCATCCGGTGATCCGAGAGACTGAGGAATAAAACATGATCGAACTCAAGAACGTATCCAAGTGGTATGGCCCAGTGCAGGTGCTCAACGAGTGCTCGGCCACCATCAGCAAGGGCGAAGTGGTGGTGGTGTGCGGCCCTTCGGGCTCGGGCAAGTCCACGCTGATCAAGACCATCAACGCGCTCGAACCCTTCCAGAAGGGCGAGATCACGGTGGACGGCATCAAGCTGCACGACCCCAAGACCGACCTGCCCAAGCTGCGCAGCCGCGTGGGCATGGTGTTTCAGCACTTCGAGCTTTTCCCGCACCTGTCGGTGACGGACAACCTGACCATCGCTCAGATCAAGGTGCTGGGCCGTACGCCTGACGACGCCAAGAAGCGCGGCCTGAAGATGCTGGAGCGCGTGGGCCTGATCGCCCACAAGGACAAGTTCCCAGGCCAGCTCTCGGGTGGCCAGCAGCAGCGCGTGGCCATTGCGCGCGCGCTGTCGATGGACCCCATCGTGATGCTGTTCGATGAACCCACGTCGGCGCTCGACCCTGAAATGGTGGGCGAAGTGCTGGACGTGATGGTGGGCCTGGCCAACGAAGGCATGACCATGATGTGCGTGACCCACGAAATGGGCTTTGCCCGCAAGGTGAGCAACCGCGTGATCTTCATGGACGTGGGCGGCCGCATTCTGGAAGACTGCTCGAAAGAGGAGTTCTTCAACAATCCCGACGCACGCCAGCCCCGCACCAAGGACTTCCTCAACAAGATCCTGCAGCACTGATGACGCTGCGGCGTGCTGCCGCAGTACGTTGGTTCAAAGGCACCCTCGGGTGCCTTTTTTCATGCCGCCCTGCGGTGAGGGCGTGGCGGGCAGGCGCTACTTCTTGTCTGCTGGTTTGCGGCGCGTACTTGCACTGCGGCTGGCGGGAAGATCGAGCAAGCGCTGTGGTTCAAACTGGTCCCACAGGCTGTCGCGCCGCGCCAGCACCTGCGGCACAGCCCCGTGGCGCAACTGGGCCACAGCAGAGACGAGCGCGTTGCACAGGAAGAACGCGGCGGTGTATGAATCGAACGGTGAGGCGTTCGAGGTATGAACTTGCAGATGATGGTGCGCCAGCGTCGCCACGGGTGCGGCCGGGCTGTCGGTAATCGCCAGCACCTGGGCCCCCGCGTCGCGAAAGTGCTGCGCCACTTTCGCTGGGCCACTGGCGTAGCGGCGGATGCTGAAGACCAGCAGCACATCGTCGGGCTGCACCCACAGCAGTTGGTCGGTGGTGTCCATGGCGCCAGCGCCCAGTTCCTGCACGCCGGGGCGGCACATGTTCAGGTGCAGGGCCAGCCATGAGCCCACGGGTGCACTGTTGATCTGCGCCAGCACATGCACCCGGCCCTTGTCCTGCGCCAGGCACGTGGCCATGGCCTCAAACGCCGCCAGGTTCAAGCCGTCGCGCGTGGCCGCCAAGTTGTGCTGGTCGTGCAGCAGGGCGTCGTCCACGCATTGCTGCAGGCTGCGCTCTGCTCCGATGGTGACGGGCGCGCGCTGCCCCGCCGTTTGCAGCAGGGCGGTGACTTCGGCGCGGGCCTCGCGTTGTGCCTCTGCGTAGCTGGTATAGCCCAGCTTGGCAAACAGCCGCACCACGGTCGATGCGCTGGTGCCGTTACGGGCTGCCAGCGCAGTGGCCGACTCCAGCAACGCGTGGGGGTAGTCGCGCAGCAGTGCTTCGGCCAGGGCGCGTTCGCTGCCGGTCAAGTCGGCATGGTGCCGTGCCAACCGCTCGGTCAGCAGGCCTGCGGAGGTTTGCAATGATGATTTCATAAAACCAATTGTTTGCAATGAGTATTGCAAACACCTGCAACGCGTGCAACACTGTCGCCCGGTTTTTCGCCGGTGAGCCGGTGTACAGAAGGATGAACCATGCAGGATACCTTTGAAGCCAGCGCGCCGCAGGCCCGCGCCCTGGTCCTGGACTGGCTGGCCAGCCAGCAGCAAGCGATGCAAGACTTGTTGCAGAAAGTGGTCAATATCGACAGCGGCAGCCGCGACGAAGCAGGCGTGACGGCCGTGGCCCACGCCCTGGCTGAACGCCTGCAGGCGGCAGGCGTGGCGGTGCAGTTCGAGCCCGTGCCCGGTTACGGTGTGCTGCTGCACGCGCAGGTCAACGCTGCGGGCGAGGGGGCACCCATCGTGCTCATGGGGCACATGGACACGGTGTTCCCCGCCGGCACGGTGGCCAAGCGCCCCTACCGCGAAGAAGCTGGGCGTGCCTACGGCCCCGGCGTGGCCGACATGAAATCAGGCCTGGTGCTCAACGTGTTTGTGGCCGAAGCCTTTGCACGCTGCGGTGGCCTGAAAGCGCCGCTGCATCTGTTCTTTTCGTGCGATGAAGAAATTGGCTCGCCCGCCACGCGTGATCTGATCATGGCCCGCGTGCGGGGCGCCCGCGCCGTGTTCAATGCCGAGCCTGGCCGCGTCAGCGGCAACGTGGTTACCAGCCGCAAAGGCTCGATGCTGGTGGAGTTTGAGGTGGAGGGTGTGGCCGCCCATGCGGGCATCAACCACGCGGCAGGCGCCAGCGCCATCGACGCCCTGGCTCGCAAAACGCTGGCCCTGCACGCGCTGACCGACCCTGCCACCGGCGTCACCGCCAACGTGGGTGTGGTGCACGGCGGTGTGGTGTCCAACATGGTGGCCCCCCATGCCCGGGCCGAGCTGGACCTGCGCTTCACTGCCGACACCAACCCTGAGGATCTGCTGGCCCGTGTGCGCGCCATCATCGAAGAAGAAAGCGTGCCGCGCACCCAGGGCCGCATCACCGTGGCCCGCAGCACCTTGCCCATGAAACCCACGCCCGACTACCTTCTGGCGCTGTACCAGGAGAGCGCGCGCACGCTGGGCTTTGAAGTGCAGGGCGAGTTCACTGGCGGCGCAGCCGACAGCGGCCTCACTGCCTCGGTGGGCGTGCCCACCCTGTGCGCCACCGGGCCCGTGGGCGGCCACCCGCACACCGAGCGCGAGTATTGCGAACTGACCACCTTTGTGCCGCGCGCACAGGCCGTGGCACTGGCCGTGCTGGGGCACCCCTGAAGCCTACGGCGCACCCGTGGAGCGCGCTCATTGAAGACTTTTTATTGATCCCGTGAGACCTTTGAACCCTATGAAATTCTCTTCCCGCCGACTTCTGCTTTCCATCGGCCTGGGCCTGGCTGGCCTGGCTGCGCTGCCTGCCGTTGCGCAAGACAAATACCCTTCGCGTCCCATCACCATGGTGGTGCCCTTCCCACCCGGCGGCTCGGTGGACATCATGGCCCGCCAGTATTCGGAGCCTCTGTCGCGCGTACTGGGCGTGCCCATCGTGGTGGAAAACCGTCCCGGTGCGGGAGGCTCTGTGGGCGCGCAATACGTGGCGCGTGCCAAGGCCGACGGCTACACCCTGGTGGTGTCGTCGCAAAGCAGTCATCTGGCCAACCCGCTGACCCAGCCCCAGGTGGGCTACGACCCGGTCAAGGACTTCGAAAACATCGCCATCCTGGGGCGCCTGCCCAACGCGCTGGTGGTGCACAGCAGCCTGCCGTTCAAGACCTTCAAGGAGTTCATCGACTACGCCAAGAAGAACCCCGGCAAGCTCAACTACGGCAGTGGCGGCGTGGGCAGCATGGGCCAGTTGAACGTGGAAATGCTCAAGGCCTCTACCGGCGCTTTTACCACCCATATTCCCTACCGTGGCGGTACACCGCTGATCACTGCTGTGTTGGGTAACGAGGTGCAGTTCATCCTCGACAACCTGGTCATCATGCTCCCGCACATCCAGGCGGGCAAGGTGCGTGCACTGGCCGTGGCCAACGACCAGCGCCTGCCCCAGTTGCCCGATGTGCCGACCCTGGCCGAAGTGGGCTACCCCCAGCTCAACCTCACGTCCTGGATCGGCATTGCCGCGCCCGCCGGTACGCCCGACGCTGCGGTGCAAACCCTGCACAAGGCCGTGCGCCAGGTGGCAGCATCGCCCGCGATGATCGCTAACCTCAAAGACCGTGGCGTCATCCCGCCCGAAGAGATGACGCCTGCCGCCTTCGAAAAGATGATGGCCGAGCGCATGGTGAAGTTTGGCGACGTGGTCAAGCGCGCTGGCATCAAGGCCGAATAACTTCAATGTCGGGAATGGGCGCGTGGTTCGAGGTCATTTCGGTCTCTGGCGCTCGAATAGCAAGCGCAAGCAGCTATGAAAAACATAGCAATTGCGCAGAGGGCTGTGGCAGGGTTGGAGGCAATGGGACAATGGAGCCCATGACTGCAGCACCCCACACCCTCACCATCACCCGCCCTGACGACTGGCACCTGCATGTGCGCGACGGCGAACCCCTGCACACCGTCGTGCCCCACACGGCCGCCCAGTTTGGCCGTGCCATCATCATGCCCAACCTGCGCCCGCCGGTCACCACGGCCGAGCAGGCCCTGGCGTACAAGCAGCGCATCCTGGCGGCTGTGCCCGCAGGCGTGAGCTTTGAGCCGCTGATGACGCTGTACCTCACTGACAACCTGCCGCCCGAAGAAATCGTGCGTGCCAAGGCCGCAGGCGTAGTAGCCTGCAAGCTCTACCCCGCCGGTGCCACCACCAACAGCGATGCGGGCGTGACCGACCTGCGCAAAACCTACAAAACCCTGGAAGCCATGCAGAAGGCCGGCATGCTCCTGCTGGTGCACGGCGAAGTGACCAGCAGCGACATCGACCTGTTTGACCGCGAGGCCGTCTTCATCGAGCAGCAGCTCATCCCGCTGCGCCGCGACTTCCCGGAATTGAAGATCGTCTTCGAGCACATCACCACCAAGGACGCCGCCGACTACGTGGCCGAGGTCGACCGCTTCACCGCCGCCACCATCACCGCGCACCACCTGCTGTACAACCGCAACGCCATCTTTGTGGGCGGCGTGCGCCCCCATTACTACTGCCTGCCCGTGCTCAAGCGCGAAACGCACCGCGTGGCCCTGGTGCAGGCCGCCACCAGCGGCAGCAACAAGTTCTTCCTGGGCACCGACAGCGCCCCCCACCCCGCACACCTCAAGGAACACGCCACTGGCTGTGCAGGCTGCTACACCGCCCATGCGGCCATGGAGATGTACGCCGAAGCGTTTGACAACGCGGGCGCGCTCGACAAGCTCGAAGGCTTTGCCAGCTTCCACGGCCCCGACTTCTACAACCTGCCGCGCAACACCGGCACCATCACCCTGCGCCGCGAGTCGTGGACGCCGCCCGAAAGCTTTGTGTTTGGCGAAGCCAACCTCAAGCCCCTGCGCGCTGGCGAAGCGTTGCCGTGGCGCCTGGTGTAGAGCGCATCGACTGGGCTGCACCCTGGCTGCAGCCCTGGCAGACCCGGGGAGAGCCTCTGGCGGCTACGCTGCAAGCGGCCGGTGTGCCGGTGCACGCCGTGCTTTCAGCCGCCCCCGCGTCGGTGCGTTTTGTGCCCCAGAGCGATCTGCCCGAGGGGCAGGCCTACGAGCAATTCATCTGGGACACCCGCTGCGTGCCCACGCGCGACAACCTGCACGACTTTTTCAACGGCCTGGTGTGGCTGGAATTTCCGCAGGCCAAGCGGCGCATCAACGAACTGCAGGCTCAGGCGATTGCGCAAGACGGCGTGGGCGCGGTGCGCGGCCCGCTGCGTGACGCGCTCACGGTATTTGATGAAAACGGGGCCCTGCTGCAAGCGCCCGCTGCGCTGTGGCAGGCCCTGCGCGCGCGGGACTGGCAGCGCCTTTTCATCGAGCTGCGCCCGTTGTGGGCCGAGGCCCGGCTGGTGCTGTTCGGCCACGCCCTGCTGGAAAAGCTGGTTTCACCACGGAAACCGATGGTGGCGCACGTCTATCAAGCGCCGCAAGCTATAAAATCCATAGCTGCTTTGGATGACTGGCTGGCGCAGGCCATGCAGCCCCAGCCCTGGGATACCAAGCCTTTCGCACCCCTGCCGGTGCTGGGGGTGCCCGGCTGGTGGCCGGGCAACGAAGCGCCGGAGTTTTACGCAGACGCCCAGGTGTTTCGCCCGCCCCGGTGAGCAGACTCGCGCCAGGGGCATATCCTGGGCAGGCGGCGTAATTCCCGCCATGGCCTGTGTGATAAGCCCTGCAGTAAGTTTGCCCCTACCATAGCGCGATGCAATCGCGTCCATGAAGGGGCGGTGGGCCGGCAATCCAGCCATCCATGCTTGAACTGCACGGAACCAGCCCCCACATGAGCGAACAAACACTTGTTGTTGACCCCACGGAGAAAACATGAAACGGATCTTGTTATTTGTACTGACCAACCTGGCCGTCGTGCTGGTGCTTGGGGTGGTGGCCAGCCTGCTGGGTGTAAACCGCTACCTCACCGCCAACGGCCTGAACCTGGGCGCCTTGCTCGGTTTCGCCCTCATCATGGGCTTTGGCGGCGCGATCATTTCGCTGCTGATCAGCAAGCCCGTGGCCAAGTGGTCGTCTGGCGTGCGCGTGATCGACGGCAGCGGCTCGCCCGACGAGCGCTGGATTGTGGATACCGTGCGCAAGTTTGCCGACCAGGCCGGCATCGGCATGCCCGAAGTCGGTATCTTTGAAGGCGACCCCAACGCGTTTGCTACAGGGGCCTTCAAGAACAACGCCCTGGTAGCCGTGTCCACAGGCCTGCTGCAAGGCATGACCCGCGAAGAAATCGAGGCCGTGATCGGGCACGAAGTGGCCCACATCGCCAATGGCGACATGGTGACCATGACGCTGATCCAGGGTGTGATGAACACCTTCGTGGTGTTCCTGTCGCGCGTCATTGGCTATGCAGTGGACAGCTTCCTGCGCAAGAACGACGAGGAAAGCTCCGGCCCCGGCATCGGTTACTACGTGACCACCATCGTGCTCGACATCGTGCTGGGCTTCCTGGCTGCGATCATCGTGGCCTGGTTCAGCCGCCAGCGCGAATTCCGCGCCGATGCCGGTGCAGCCCAGCTGATGGGTCGCCGCCAGCCCATGATCAACGCACTGGCTCGCCTGGGTGGCATGCACCCCGGCGAACTGCCCAAGAGCGTGGCAGCCATGGGCATTGCCGGTGGCATTGGCAAGCTGTTCAGCACCCATCCGCCCATTGAAGAGCGCATTGCTGCTTTGCAGAACGCTCAGCAGCAATAAGAGCCCAACAACGACTGGGCGGGTGGTGGGGCACGCCCCGCGTGCCGCCCTCCTTCCTCACAACACCGCCACAGGGTTTGCGCCCTGTGGCGGTTTTCTTTGGCGGCGGCGAGAATCCGTTGCCGTACGCGGGTCTGCGGCCGTTGCGGGCGGTCCAGGGGTTCGAGGCCCGTTCACGCGTCCATGCCCATGCCGGCGACTTCAGCTGCAAGGGGCGCCATAGGTGAGTCCGGGCAAGGACCCCTTCCCTGAAGCCAATGGATACCGTCCGCACAGTGTGGTGTGCATATGGTGTTTGCGCGGTGATCGAGCCGGTGAGGACGTCTCTACCATTCACCGTTCTTGAACCCGATTCCGGAGTGCGATGCGGAGATTTATGACTCTTTTTTCAATGGTTCAGCCTTACCTGCACGTCGTTGTCACGGTCTTACTGTTCGGTTCGGCGGGCCTGGCTCAGGCCCAGTACAAGTGCCGCGATGCCAAGGGCGCGGTCACCTATCAGCAGATGCCCTGCGCTCCAGAGCACAAAGAGTTGACCCACGGGATACCTAAGGCCCCTGCGCCGACGCAGAGCGCGGCTGTGGCCCGGTCCACACCCCCGTCGCAGCCAGCCCAGCCGACGGGGACGTCCGCCGCGATTCCCGGCACTTCTACGCCCCCTGCGCGTACCGGGACGGCACCGTCAGGCCGACCTTGCAAAACGGCTGCGGAATATGCGGAAATCAAGCGTGAACTGGACAAAAACAAGGCCAAGCCATTGCCCGCAGACGCAGACCCTTCCATGGCCGCCTTGTCCAAAAGCCTGTTTGGTGGCATGGACCAAAAGCTCGCAGATGAGATGAAGGCGTGCCTCTGAAGGCCGCCATCCCTAGAGAAAACATGCGTCTTGTGCGCGCCGGAGTGGTGGCAGTCCTTGGACTCCTCTGCATGTCTGCTGCCTACCCCTCGCGCCTGACCGCCGCAGACATCGCCGGAAGCTGGTGCTTTGTGGAGCAAAGCGGCTTCGGGCAGTCGGTCGAAGAGAAGATCGAAATTCATTTCTCTCAAGACGGCCACTACACGTGGACGGAGGGGACATTCCGCACCCGCGAGACGTGGACGCGTTCTGCACAGGGCCTGGCAATGGCCAGGTTGGGCACGCTGGAGATTCTTGCTTCGTCCAAGCACCAGTTGCTGCTGCGCGGGTCGGGGTCGACGCTCCGCCTGGTCAGGGGCTCGTGTCCTAAGACTGGTTTCTCTTCGCAGGATCGGCTTGAGTTCCACAACGCCGCCATCAGCGGTGATCTGTCAAAGGTGCAGAGCTTCCTGGACAGAGGGCTGCCAGCGGACACGCGGGACCTCACGCACTCCGACACGGCTTTGATCAAAGCCGCCAAGGGGTGCCACGTCGAGGTGGCCCGGGCCTTGCTGAAGCGCGGGGGCAAGCGCCCAGCCGGTGAATGCGGACGGGCGAAACGCCTTGGACTATGCGCTTAAGAGCAACTTTCACCAAGGTTGCCCAGAACTGGTCAAGCTGTTGCGCGGCCGTCCTTCCAGATAGCCCGTCCTGACCATCGACTGTGACGTCGCACGCCGAGCGGAATGCATGTAAGCGGGGCGCTGTTGGCCACGAAGAAGCACCGCGGCGATAGCGAAGGCGAAACGTGCCTTGGTATCCATCTCAAGGGATGTCGCTCTCGGCCCGCGCCGACTTCGCTGGCTCCGCTGAGTATGTGCAGGGCGATGGGGTGGCCCTCCGTGGCACGCCAAAGTGCTTGGCACTGTGCTTCTACGGAGATCAAATGTGTTAAAATGTAAGACTTTAGACTCGCCCTCGGCGACCTCGTGCCTGTGTTCGCCACAGTCAAGGAACTCGGGGTCAACATCCCATGAAAATCAAAGTCTGGTCGCTTGCCGCTTCGGCGCTCTTGTCACTGTTCTCTATGGGCAGCCATGCCGCAATTGTGGGACCGGTCAACGTCTTGAGCCAGGTGAACAACGGCACGCGGCCTGCGGTTTGCGTTGGGGGAGGGCTGAATGCCAGCGCGGGTGGCGTCGCTGAAATGGCGCTGGACTTGGACCAGGATGGTGTGGCGGACGTGTGCTTCGGTTCCCAGTCGGCCAGTTGCGGCGCCAACTTCAATTACGACGCGCTCACTTTGAACACCACCAAGATGATGTCCACGGGTGGTTCGATCATGAACGGGACCAATGCCACCCTGGCGTTTTGGAATGGTCAGGCCGTGGGCCCTTTCCAGGGCACGACTGGTTCCATCGGATCGGCCAACATCGGTCAGCCTGATGTGCCGATGGTGTTCGGCTTTCAGGGGGGCTCCAACAGCCCCGCGACCGCTGTGGGCTTTTTCAGTTTCACGGTCAAAGGTTCCGATTGTTCGATCAATTTTGGCAAGGTGGATATCGCAGCCAACTCGAACACTTTCACCAATGCCGTCGTGGCAGGGGCTGTGGGAGCGGTGGCCGCCATCCCGGTGACCTCCCCGATAGGTTTGCTTGTGATGGCCTCGCTCCTGGGGTGGTTCGGGGTGACGCAAGTGCGTCGTCGACGTTCCTGATCGGTTGCCTCTGTTCGGCAGCCGTTCTACACCGTGTCCACTGACGGCTTGGCAGTTGCCAGGCAGTGTCTCCTGGTAGTGGCTGTTTGCGCCTGTGGGTGCTCCGCATCTGGCAGCCAAACGAGGTCAGTAAGAGACGGGCTGTTCTGACCGTGAGCGCAAGAGACAGTGCTGTGGCTTTGATGCTCAGCCCTGCACTGCCAGCATGCTGCGCGCCACGGCCTCACCCACCTTGATGCCATCCACCCCTGCCGACAAGATGCCGCCCGCGTAGCTCGCGCCTTCACCCGCCGGGTACAGGCCGGCGGTGTTCAGGCTTTGCAGGTTCTCGCCCCGCGGGATCTTGAGCGGCGAGGACGTGCGTGTTTCCACCCCCGTCAGCACCGCGTCGTGCATGTCAAAGCCCTTGATCTTGCGCCCAAACGCGGGCAGAGCTTCGCGCATGGCTTCGATGGCGTAGCCAGGCAGGGCGGCGTGAAGGTCGCCCAACGCCACGCCGGGCTTGTACGAGGGCTCCACGTTGCCCAGCTGGGTGGAGGGCTTGCCCGCGATGAACTCGCCCACCAGCTGGCCCGGCGCGCTGTAGTCGCGCCCGCCCAGCACAAAGGCGTTGGATTCGAGCTGGCGCTGTAGCACGCTGCCCGACAGCGGGTGGAACTGCCCGGCGGGCAAGGCCTCCACGCCATAGGTCTGGCCCAGGTGGGCCTCGAACGCGGCGGGATCGTGCGGGTAGTCGCGCGGGTCAATGCCCACCACCATGCCCGCGTTGGCATTGCGCTCGTTGCGCGAATACTGGCTCATGCCATTGGTCACCACGCGATTCGGCTCGCTGGTGGCGGCCACCACCGTGCCGCCGGGGCACATGCAGAAGCTGTAGACCGCGCGGCCGTTTTGCGCGTGGTGCACCAGCTTGTAGTCGGCCGCGCCCAGCAGCGGGTGGCCCGCGTGGCGGCCCCAGCGGGCGCGGTCGATGACGCTTTGCGGGTGCTCGATGCGAAAGCCGATGGAAAACGGCTTGGCCTCCATGGCCACGCCGCGCTCGTACAGCATGGCAAAGGTGTCGCGTGAGCTGTGGCCCAGCGCCATCACCACATGGGAGGCAGCGAGCTCGGTGGTTTCGCCCGTGGCCTGGTTCAGCACCTTCAGGCCGCGCAGGTGGCGCTGGCCTTGGGCGTCGTTCTCGACGATCACGTCCGTCACGCGCTGCTCAAAGCGGATTTCACCGCCCATCGCAATGATCTGTTCGCGCAGGTTTTCCACCACCTTCACCAGTTTGAAGGTGCCGATGTGCGGGTGGGCGACGTACAAAATTTCTTCGGGTGCGCCGGCCTTGACGAACTCGTTCATCACCTTGCGCCCCAGGTGGCGCGGGTCTTTGATCTGGCTGTAGAGCTTGCCGTCCGAGAAGGTGCCAGCGCCGCCCTCGCCAAACTGCACGTTGCTTTCGGGGTTGAGCGCGCGCTTGCGCCACAGGCCCCAGGTGTCCTTGGTGCGCTCGCGCACGGTCTTGCCACGCTCCAGCACGATGGGCTTGAAACCCATCTGCGCCAGCACCAGTGCGGCAAAGATGCCGCAGGGGCCGAAGCCCACCACCACGGGGCGCAGGGGCAGGTCGGCCGGCGCCTGGCCCACCGGGTGCCAGGCCATGTCGGGCGTGGGCTGGATGTGCGGGTTGCTGGCGAACCTGGCGAGCAGCGCGGCTTCGCGCTCGGGCTGGGTCAGCGTGACATCGACGATGTAGACGGCCAGCAGGTCGACCTTGCGGGCGTCAAAGCTGCGCTTGAAAACGTGGATGTGCGCGATGTCGGAGGCAGGCAGCCCCAGCAGTTGCGAAACGGCAGCGCGCAGGGGCGCCTCGGGGGCCTCGGCCACCGTGAAGGGCAGCCGGATTTCAGAAAGTCGGATCATGGTTTTGCGGGCCCGTGTCGATCGGGCGGCAGGCAAAGTCGAGGGGCCGTGATTTTACCGGGGGTGGCCTTCCTGCGCACCGTCAAACCGTGCAGCGCCCGCTTGTGGTGAATGCACTGACTCAAAATTGATAGCTGCCAGCGCTTGTCCATCATGCGCTACAGGCCGATTTGCCCTAATTTTTGGCAGGAGCTGCTGCACTGTGGCGCCAGCGCAGCTCTGCTGCACCCAGGGCCAGCGAAGCCAGCACCAGGGGCACGAAGTAATAAAGCGCACGGTAGGCGAGCAGGGCAGCCAGCACCTTGTCCTGCCCCAGGCTGGGGCTGGTCAGCAGGGCTACGCCCACGGCTTCCAGCACCCCCAGGCCAGCGGGAACCCGCAGCACCAGACCCGCCACCGCGCCCAGCAACACGGTGGCCAAGGCCGCGGGGTAACTCACCTGCGCCTGCAGCGTGGCCCACAGCGCGGCACCCATCAGCATCCAGTTGCCGGCCGACGCAGCCATTTGCCACAAGGCCACGGGCCAGCGGGGCAGTGCAAACGCGTGGCCCCGCAGCGTGAGGGCACGCCCCGCGCGCAGCGCACACACCACACCGTAAGCCAGTGGAATGCAGCCCAGCAAGGCGCCGCCCAGGCGCCATTGCCATGCGGGTGCACTCCAGCCTGCCAGCGGCGGCGGTGCCCACAACCAGGGCAGCACGGCAGCCAGCAGCAGGTAGCCCACCCAGTTGGTCAATACGCTGGTGCCCACGACCTGGCCGATGGTGCCCGCATCCACCCCGCGCCGCGCATACAGCCGGTAGCGCACGCCCACCCCTCCCACGAGCGAGCCCAGGTTCAGTGTGAAGGCATAGCTGGTCATGGCAATGCCCAGCGTGGTGCTGCGCCGCAGGTGGTGCCCGCAGCAGTGGCGCGCCACCAGGTCAAACGTGCCATACAGGCAGTGGCTGGCCAGCGCCAGCGCACCAGCCACGGCGAGGGTGCCCGGGGGCAGGGCGCGCAACGCCTGCAGCACGGCGGGCCAGTCCACCGTGCGGGCCTGGCGAAACAGCAACCCGGCCACCAGCACAAAGAATGCCGCCGCAGCCCCGCGTGTCAGCCAGGGCCACCACGGGCGTTGCGCAAGGCTGCGCCAGCCGTGCCGCTGCTCATGCTGCGGGTGCAGTTCAGGCAGGGCTGCGGGTTGCATGGCGCGTGGGCTCTGCGGCTGGATCGGCTTTGGCCTTGGTGATGACCGGCTCATGGCGGGGCAGCCATCCGGCCCAGGTGGGGAACCAGCGCATGAGGTGGAACACCACATAGCTGCGCAGCAGGCGCAGCCCCTCCCACGGCCCCGAGGGCGAAGCTTGCACCTGGCGGCAGCTATGGTTCATGAGGTGCGACAGGCGGCGGTGCAGCTGCGCGTTGAAGGCGCGGTCCTGGATGATGACGTTGGCCTCCAGGTTCAGCGAAAGGCTCAGCGGGTCGAGGTTGCTGGACCCCACGGTGGCCCAGGCCTCGTCCACCAGCGCCACCTTGCCGTGCAGCGGGCGGTCGCAGTATTCGTAAATGCGCACCCCGGCGCGCAACAGGTGGTCATACAGCAGCGACGCGGCCGTGCGCACGATGGGCATGTCGGGCTGGCCCTGCAGGATCAACCGTACATCCACACCGCGCTTGGCTGCGCGGCGCATTTCCCGAATGAAACGGTAGCCCGGAAAGAAGTAGGCATTGGCAATCACCACGCGGCTGCGCGCGGCACGCAGGGCCACGCGGTAGTGGCGCTCGATGTCATTGGTGTGCTGTTGGTTGTCGCGTGTGACGAACATGGCATGCGCCGTGCCCGCATGGGGGCGCCCCAGCACGCCCGCCTGCCGGGCACGTTGGCGTTCTGCCTTGGGCAGCACGGCTTGGCGCGTGAAGTGGTGCAAGTGGGCCACCACCGGGCCGCGCACCTGCACGGCGTAGTCCTGCTTGGCCTCGGGGCCGAAGTCGGCCACATGGTCGGCCGAGTAGTTGATGCCGCCGATGAAGCCCAGCTGCCCGTCCACCACCACGATCTTGCGGTGCATGCGCCGCAGCACGTTCAGCCGCTGGCCCAGAATGCGCCGCCCCGGGTCAAAAATGCGGAAATGCACTCCGGCGGCCACCAGGCTGCCCACGAACTGTTCAGACAGGTCGGGCGAGCCAAAGCCGTCCACCAGCACATGCACTTCCACGCCACGTTGCGCGGCGCCCAGCAGCGCTGCGTGCAGTTGCTGGCCGATCTTGTCTTCAAACAGGATGAAGGTCTCCAGCATCACCTCGTGCCGTGCCTGCGCAATCGCATCGAACACGCGGGGAAAGAACTCCTCGCCGTTCTCCAGCAACTCAAAGTGATTGCCGGGGACCCAGCGGGAAGAGCGCGGTGCAAAGAAGGGGCGGGTCATAACAGAATCTCCGCTGCCAGAGGGGCGTGGTCCGAGAGTTGGTCCCAGGGTTTGCGGGGCAGCTCCAGCGGCGCGTGCACGGCGGCGTTGCGCACGTAAATGCGGTCCAGCGCCAGCAGCGGCATCGATGCCGGAAAGGTGCGCACCGCACGGCCGAATGCATGGACGAACACCTCTTGCAAACCGGCTTCGCGCTGCAGCACAGCGTGGGCGCGGTGGCGCCAATCGTTGAAATCGCCCGCCAGCACCACGGGCTCGTAGGCCGGAAAGCTGTTGATCAGATCGCACACGCGCTGCAACTGCTGCTGGCGGTGCGATTCCTGCAGCCCCAGGTGCACGCACACCGCATGCACCGGCAGGTGGTGGCCCGGTGGCTGCAGGACGCAATGCAGCATGCCGCGCCGCTCCGGCCCCCGGATGGAGATGTCGTGGTTTTCGTAATGCGTGATGGGAAACTTCGACAGCAGGGCGTTGCCGTGGTCGCCGTTGTCATACACCGCGTTGCGCCCGTAGGCGTATTGCGACCAGATCGTGTCGGCCAGAAATTCGTAATGCGGCACCTGCGGAAAATTGGCCACGCGCTGCGCATGGCGCTGGTGGCTGCCTTGCACTTCTTGCAAAAAGACCAGGTCTGCCGCCACACCGCGCACGGCCTCGCGCAGCTCGTGCAGCATGAAGCGACGGTTGAAGGTGGTGAAGCCTTTGTGCACATTCACGGTGAGCACCTTGAACGCAATCGGCAGGGAGGGTGGGGTGGACATGGGTGAACAAATCGTTGTGAACAAGCCCCTGGGTTGACCCGCGCTACGGGAGTCCCAAGGGATGCAAACGATTGTTGAAGCCGCAGGGCGCTACCCGTGTAGGACGGCTGGCCGTGGCGGTGTGCTGCCGTGGCGCAAAAACCAAGGGCCCCGCAGGGCCCTGGTCATTCCGATGCGTTGCTGCACCGTGAGCGGTATCACGCGGGCAGGAAGCCCTCGACCGACAGGTAGCGCTCGCCCGTGTCGTAGTTGAAGCCCAGCACCTTGGCGCCAGCGGGCAGCTCGGGCAGCTTTTGCGCGATGGCGGCCAGTGTGGCCCCGGAGGAGATGCCCACCAGCATGCCTTCTTCGCGTGCGCTGCGGCGGGCGTATTCACGGGCTGCTTCGGCTTCAACCTGGATCACGCCGTCCAGCAGGCTGGTGTCCAGGTTTTTGGGGATGAAGCCCGCTCCAATGCCCTGGATGGGGTGGGGTGCCGGTGCACCGCCGGAGATCACGGGCGATGCCGTGGGTTCGACCGCGAACACCTTGAGCTGTGGGAACTTGGCCTTGAGCACGCGGGCTGTGCCCGAGAGGTGGCCGCCGGTGCCCACGCCGGTGATGAGCGCGTCCAGCCCATCGGGGAAATCGGCCAGGATTTCCTGGGCGGTGGTGCGCACGTGGATGTCGATGTTGGCGGGGTTTTCAAACTGCTGCGGAATCCACGCGCCGGGGGTTTGTGCCTGCAATTCTTGCGCGCGGGCGATGGCGCCCTTCATGCCCTTTTCGCGGGGCGTCAGGTCAAACTGCGCGCCGTAGGCCAGCATCAGGCGGCGGCGCTCAATGCTCATGCTGTCGGGCATCACCAGAATCAGCTTGTAGCCCTTCACGGCGGCCACCAGGGCCAGGCCAATGCCCGTGTTGCCCGAGGTGGGCTCGATGATGGTGCCGCCGGGCTGGAGCGCACCCGATTTTTCTGCGTCTTCCACCATGGCCAGCGCAATGCGGTCCTTGACCGAGCCGCCGGGGTTGCTGCGCTCGGACTTCACCCACACGTTGGCCGACGGGCCGAACAGGCGGTTGATGCGAACGTGGGGTGTGTTGCCGATGGTTTGCAGGATGTTCTCGACTCTCATGGCGTCTCCTGGAGAAGGGGATGAAAAGGTGTCGCACATTCTGAACCACTTGTTCTGCCTGCCTGGGCATATGGATATGCCGCTGCAAAGAGATGCGGATTTGGTGCAAAAAAACCGTCCAGTGCCCGTGCAGAAAGCGGCAGGCGCTATGGTTTTTGATGAGCGTGCTGGCTCAGGGCTTGTGCCCCGTCATCAGGAACAGCGGGTATTCGCGCCCATTGGAGCGGTGCACGCGCAGCACTTCGGTGAATGCAATGCTCTGCAGCCCCGCCTGCTCGGCCAGCGCCTGCAGTGCATCGGGTGCAAAGCCGAAGTGGTGTACGCCTTTGGCCACGTTGTCGCCGTGGAAGCTGCCGTCCTCGGCATACAGGTCCACCAGCGCGATGCGGCCGCCGGGCTGGAGTGCATCGGCAAAGGCCTGCATGAGGGCGCGCGTGTCCGGCACATGGTGCATGGCCATGCAGCTCACGACGGCGTCGTAGCGCTCGGGCAGGCCGTCGAAGATATCCTGCTGCAGCGCGGTGATGTTGGCAAAACTCTTTTCCTGCAGCACCTGCAGCATGGGCCCGGAGCTGTCCAGCGCGGTGACCTGTGCCACGTGCGGGGCGATGGCGGTCGCCAGCAGACCGGTGCCTGCGCCAAAGTCCAGTACGCGGTCGGTGGCGGCGAAGGGAACCTGTGCCAGCAGGCGCGGGGGCACGGCGGCCAGTTGGAGCGAGGTGGGGCGCTGGTCCCATTCGCGGGCGCCGGTGTCGAAGTGGGTGGGTTCTGTCATGGCTCGTCGGTGGCTTGTGGAGCATCTATTTTCAATGCCCTCGGCACAGTGCACGCCATGCTCTGGGATAATCAGCGCCGTGAAGCACGCCAGACCGCCGCTGGTGCAATCTGGGAAACCAGGCACTGGAGGAACGTCCGGACTGCACAGGACAGCGTAGCAGCTAACGGCTGCCCACCGTGAGGTGAGGATCAGAGCAACAGAGACGAGTCCCAGGGGAGTGCCGCAAGGTAGACCACTGGGGGTGAAACGGGCAATCTCTACGCGCAGCAATACCAAGTAGGCCAGCCACGGGAGCAGGGCGACCTCTCTCGACCTTGTGGATCCGCGGGGAGAGCTGGCGGGTAGGTAGCACCGAGCCGTGGTGGCGACACCCGGCCCAGATTAATGGCGGTCACACTGCGGGCAACCGTGGTGCACAGAATCCGGCTTATCGGCGCGCTTCACACTTTATTTTCAAGGGCTGGACTGTCAACGCGGTCCGGCCCTTTTGCTTGGGGCGCGCTCAATACGCTCAACGCGCGCAATGCGGCGCGTGCCCTTGCTGCAACTCGGTGGCGCGCTGCACGGTGTCGGGGTGGGAGGCGAGCAGCGACCACACCGGGCTGGATTCTCGTGGGGTGGCCGCTTTGTCCTTGGCCTTGGGGGCAGAGGCCGGCTCGGCGGCAGGGGTCGATTCAGCAGGCTTGGTGCCCTTGGGCTTGCGGGCCTCGTCTTCCTCATCGTGCGCAATCGCCAGCAGCAACTGGCCCATGGGGGCCGTGGGTAACGAGGCCTGGCGCATGAGGGCGATGGCATAGCAGTCGGCCTCGCGCTCGTGGCTGCGGCTGTAGGCGCGGCTGGTGAGCAGGGTGGCGCCGGTGGACACCACGCCCGACACATCGCCCAAGGCCAGCCCCAGGCCCATGTTCAGCACGCCTTGTTCCACCACCATGCGCATGCCGTGGCGGTGCACCACGTGGCCGATCTCGTGGGCCAGCACGCCCACCAGGGCGTCGTCACTGATGCCCTTGTCAGCCGCAGCCTGGACGATGGCGTCCGTCATCACCACCGTGCCGCCGGGCAGCGCAAAGGCGTTGGCAGGCATGCCAGAGCGGAACTCCAGCTTGAGTGGCGGCCGGTAACCGGCGTAGCGCTGGGCGGCGTGGGGGGCTTGCTGGGCCAGGGCTGCAAAGCGTGCGTTGAGCTGGGCTCGCCGCTCGGCGGGCAGCTTGCTGGGTTTGAGAAAGCCGTCGTCCAGGCGCTGCAGAAGGTCGCCGGACAGGCGCGTTTCCCACCCCAGGGGCACCCAGCGTGTGAGCTGCGCCGCTGCCCACGGGGTGCCATAGCGGTAGAACAGACCGAGTGCCACGACGGACACCGCCACCGCGCCCAGCAGCAAGGGCCAGCGCGTTTGCATGCGCTGGGCCACGCCGGGCCTGGCGCCCGCGGCCGCCCAGGCGCTGTACCACGCGGCCACAGCATCCACTTCCAGGCTACCGCGCTCGCGCAGGTTCACCACCACACGGCGCTGGGGGCGGCGGTCGCTCCAGGCCTCGGGCCAGCCCACCTGGGCGTGGGTGAATACCTGGGGCGCAGCGCCCGGTTCGTTCAAGGGGTGCAGCAGCAGTGAAGGCCCCTTGGCCCCGGCCTGCAGCACCACCATCACGGGGCGTGGCTTGCTGCTGAGCCCGTCAAACCAGCGGGCGGGCAGCATGGGTGATGCGGCCTCTGGGCCTGCGGTGGGGGTCATGCGTCAGCCAATCAGGTCCAGGCCAGCGGCGTCGGCCAGCGCATCGCCCAGGCCGCCTTCCTGCTGGCGCACCAGAACGCCTGCCACCTGGTCGGCCCCGCCCTTGATGTGCAGGGTGACCGATTCGAGCTTCATGCGGTATTCGCTCACCCGTGCGAAGGGGCGGTAAAAGCCCAGGGTCAGCAGCGTCAGCACCATGTTTTTGAGGCGAAGACGCATAAAGCGGCCGGCGCGCAGGTTGCACTTGAAGCGCGCGATCTGGCTCACGCCGATGTTGTTCCACAGCAGCTGGAACATGCGCGCCTCGCGGTAGGCGCGGGCGGGGGCCGATGCGAGCAGCAGCAGAAAGAAGAAGCCGATCACGCCCACGATGGCGATCACGATGATCCAGAAGATGTTGCCCTTGCCCGCGCCCTTGCTCATCAGCAGCATGGCGATGGAGCCACCGGCCAGCGCCGTCACGGCCAGCCACACCACCAGCACGCAGGCAATGAACACCGCCACGGTGGCCAGCCACACCTTCACGAAATCGGTGTACACGGGCTTCCAGCGCCCGTGCTCGTTGCCCAGGCGGGCGCGCAGCACCAGCAGGCTTTTGTAGTTGTATTCGAGCCGGATGAAGCACAGGATGGACAGCAGCAGCCCCAGGCCCAGCAGGGCGCCCATGGGGGCGGTGAACTGCGGCTTGACCTTGGGGGCACCGCTGGCGGCCGGGCCATCGAGTGCCTGGGCCAGTTCGGGCGAGAGCATCTGCATGCCAAAGAAAACACCAAACCACACCAGCGCCAGCGCAAACACCGGCCAGCTGGCCAGGTACACCTCTTTCCAGCTGGCAGAAAACTGCAACCGCAGCCCCTTCCAGCGTGTGGCCCCCAGCCGAAAACGCATGGCGCTGGCCCACAGGTAAGGCGCCAGCACGGCACCGGCCAGCAGCATCAGCCCCACAGCCAGGTCCTGCCCCGTTTTGGCGGCAATTTGGTAGGCGATGGAAATGAGGGCCAGCAGCACGAAGCCCAGCACCATCTTGCGCTGCTGTGCGGTGAATTCGAGCGGGCTGTGGGCGACCAGGCTGTGGCCGTAGAAATACATGGCGGTGCGCCGGCGCGCCCAGGGGGTGTAGAACCCCAGCGTGACGATGCCCAGCAGCACGTTCACGATCCAGACCCGGAAGTACTCACCGCCGCTGCCGGTGAATTCCATGGGATACGCCTCGATGTTCTGAGACATGAAAACCGACGGCTGTTCTGCAGCGCCGCCTTGGGTGTTGTGGTGCATTCTCTCCCTCCCTTTTGTGGGCGCAGTTTAGCAGCCGATCAGGAGGGGTTTGCTTGAAGTGAAAAGTGCCTCTGGCGCAATCGCGGCAAGCGCTGGCAGCTATGGTTTTGGTAGCTCTGGGGTGGGCGCAGTCAGAACTTTTCCCAGGGCTGCAGGTAGCGCCACTGCCCTTCAGGCACCTTGGCCAGCGGCACCCGCCCGATGCGGATGCGCTTGATGCCCAGCACGCGCAGGCCCACGGCCTCGCACATGGCCGGAATCTGGCCGGGGCGGATGCCCTTCAAGGCAAAGCGCAGTTTGGTCTCGTTTTGCCAGCTCACCTTGATGGGGGGCAGTGGCCGCCCGTTGAACGACAGGCCGTGGCACAGGCGCTGCAGGCCGTTGGGAGCGATGTCACCGGCCACCTCAACGATGCATTCCTGCTCCAGCGACTCAATGTCTTCCGCCAGCTTGCGCGCGATGCGCTTGTCTTGCGTGTAGACCACCAGGCCGCTGGCTTCGGTGGACAGCGGTGTGAAACATTCCTGCTGCTTGAAGTGGCGCTGCAGCACGCGGATGCCGCTGGCGTCTTCAGGCAGGTGCGATGCTGCGCTCAGCAGCGTGATGGCCTGCGCTGCGCCCTGGCTGCGGCTGCCGTGGGCAGCAGCGCCCTGCGGCAGGCCCAGGCCCGCTTCAAAGCCCACAGGCTTGTGCAGCAGCAGCGTGACCGGGGTCAGCTCCAGCAGGCTGGCGTCGGGCGCTACGGTGACGACTTGGTCCGGGCGCACGCGCGCGCCAGGGGCTTCTTCCAGCTGCCCGTCCACGCTCACAAAGCCGCCCTCGATGAACTGTTCTGCGGTGCTGCGCGAGCAGTTCAACTGCTCGGCCACGCGCTTGGCAAGGCGGATGTGGCTGGGATCGGGATTCGGTGCGGTCATGAAGGCGGGGCTCGTTGTTCTTGTGGAGGGGGCAGGGGTCAATTGTTGCCCGGTGGCAGGGTGCGGATGCGCTCGACATGGGCCAGCAGCGAACGCTGGGCCACAGGCCACATGCGCGGGGGCACATCGCTGTAGGCGTGGCGCACCCAGTCTTCGGGCGTGCCGTCGGGCAGGGCTTGCATGGCGGCCAGCACTTTCGCCTCCCGCGCCAGGCGGTGGGCCTTGAGCTGGGCGATGGCGCCCCGCGCATTGTCCAGCACATAGCCGTGTGCGGGCAGGATGAATTGCACGTCGTGTTCGGCACACAGGGCATCGAGCCGGTCGAGCGAGTCGAGGTAGTCGGCCATGTTGCCGTCGGGCGGGTCGATCACGGTGGTGCTGCCGTTGAGGATGTGGTCCCCGCTGAACAGCAGGCCATCTTCGCGCAGGATGAGGCACAGGTGGTTGGCCGCGTGGCCGGGGGTGTGCACCACTTGCAGGGTATGGGTGATTTCGCCCTCCAGCGCTTTGCCAGAAAGCGCTAGCAGCTCATTATTTTGTAGCGCCCTGTCGGGTGTGAACTGGCTCACCACCCGCGCGGTGGGCGCCGATGGCAGGCCCAAAATGGGCGGCTTGGCCCGGCCCGCACGCTCGCACATGGCCTGCATCGGGGCCGCACCAGGGGAGTGGTCGGGATGCGAGTGGGTGCACACGATCATGCGGATATCGCCGCCAGCCGCGCGCCAGAGCTTTTCCAGGTGGTCGGGGTCGGCCGGTCCGGGGTCGATGGCGATGAAGCCGGTGCCCGGCTCACCCACCAGGTAGCTGTTGGTGCCGGGGCCGGTCATCACGCCCGAATTGGGGGCGGTGAGGCGCTGCACGTTCTTGAGCAGCGGCACGGGCCGCTCGCTCTGCCAGTCCAGCGGGTGGGCGATCTGGCCGTCGGGGCAAACCAGCGCCAGTTCGCCGAAGGGGGCATCGCCTTCCATGTAGCGCGCTTCCTTGCCGCCCAGCAGGCCGGCGCGGGGGCAGCTGGTCCACAGCGGCTTTTCGTGCGCCAGGGCGGCCAGTACGGCGTTGGTGTTGGCAAAGCGCGCCAGCCGCTGCAGGGTGCGGATGGTCGGAAAGATCATGAAGAACTGCCCCGCCTCGTGCCGCGCCAGCGCATCGGCCGGGCGCACCCACACGGGCTCGAACTGCTCGGATTCGTCCGCCACGGGCTCTTGCCCCTCGGGCATGCGCGCCACCAGGAAGGGCACGGCAAAGCGCCGGGGCAGGTCGCGGTCGGCCGTCCAGTGGGCCAGCAGGAACACGCTGTCGGCGGCCAGGCGCAGGCCGCGGGCGCTGCATTGCTCGGCAAAGGGCTGGTGACGGTCCAGCGCGGCAATGTCTTGCGCGTCAGCCATCTGGCCTTGGCGGGGGCCGCTGGCATGGCGTGCCAGCAAGATGCCCAGCTCTTCAAAGCTCTCGCGAATGGCAGCGATGGCCTGGGTGAGGTGTTCGTCGCTTTGCGTGGGGCGCCGGTCGGCCACGGCGTGGGCCAGGCGGTCTGCCTCGTCAATGCCCCCGCCGGGGAAGACGTACGCCCCCGGCGCAAAGCTGGCTTTGCCAGAGCGCCGGGTCATCAAAACTTCAAGATCGCCGCCCGGCGAGGCATCGCGCAGCAGCAGCACGGTGGCTGCGTGCAAAGGGCTCACGGGCTCGCGGGAGGGGTGCAGGTGCTGGCTGGTGCGTGGCATGGGGCCATTATCGGCACTCTGGCCGGGGGTGCACCCGGCCACACGCTGCGGGGGGAGGCGGGCTGGGCTTCAGCGCGCGGCGCGCAACTGCTGCAGGCGCTGCAGCACGGCGTCGATCACCGTGTTGGCGCCTTCCAGGTTGCAGCTCCACAGCATTTCGAGCAATTCAATCAGCGCAATCGCGTTGTTTTCCATCAAGGCTGCCTGCGATGCAGCCTGGAGGTTGCTGGCCTCCAGATCGTTCAGAACTTCCACCGTCAAACCCATGGGGCACTCCTTTTTTTGCGGGCCCCATGGTAGGCGCTGGGATTGACTGCGGTCATGCCGCGTGCATGATCAAGATCAAACGCGGGCCAGAAACTGCGCTGCTCAGGACCTGAGCACGGCTGGGCTAGCGGCCGACAGGCGACGTGCGTGGGAAAGCGGGGGGCATGGGGCTGGCGCCCCCATCACGCGGCCGGGCAGCGACGATAATCCGCGCATGCAGATTCGCTTCACCAAAATGCAGGGCGCTGGCAACGATTTCGTCGTGCTGGACGAAACCCAGGGCCGCCTGGGCCTCACGGCTGCGCACTACCGCTACCTGGCCGACCGCCACTTTGGTGTGGGCGCGGACCAGATCCTCACGGTGCGCCGACCCACCGCAGATGCCGCCGCGCAAGGCATCGACTTTGAATACGTGATCCACAACGCCGACGGCGGCGAGGTGGAGCAGTGCGGCAACGGCTCGCGCTGCTTCGCCCGCTACGTGCGCGACAAGGGCCTGACGGACAAGGACACCATCCGCGTGCAGACGCTCAGCGGCGTCATCGCCCCCCGCCTCACGCCCGATGGCCGCGTGACGGTGGACATGGGCCGCCCCGTGCTGGAACCCGCCCGCGTACCGTTTGACACCACCGGCCTGCAGCCCGTGGCGCAAGGTTCAGGGCAAAAATGGCCTCTGACGCTTGATGTGCCTGGGCAACCAGCTACTGTTTTGGTAGCGGTGGTGTCCATGGGCAACCCGCACGCCGTTCAACTGGTCGATGACGTGGACACCGCCCCCGTGGCCATCTGGGGCCCGCTGGTGGAGCGGCATGTGCGCTTTCCGCAGCGGGTGAACGCCGGCTTCATGCAGGTGGTGAGCCGCAGCCATGTGCGCCTGCGCGTGTTCGAGCGCGGCACGGGCGAAACACTGGCCTGCGGCACCGGCGCCTGCGCTGCTGTGGCGGCCGGCATTCGCCTGGGGTTGCTCGACCACGAAGTGCATGTGGACATGCGCGGCGGCCGCCTCACCATCGCCTGGACCGGCCAGGACACCGACACCCTTTACATGACCGGCCCGGCCACCACCGTGTTCGAAGGCCAGATCGACATTCCAGACCACCTATGACCAGCACCCACGTTCCCCCGATCACCGAAGAAGACATCGCCAACTTCCTGACCAACACCCCCGGCTTCTTTGAACGCCATGCCGAGGTGCTGGCCAGCGTGCAGATCACCAGCCCCCACGGCCAGCGCGCGGTGAGCCTGCAAGAGCGCCAGGCCGAGATGCTGCGCGAGAAGATCAAGGGGCTGGAGCACCGCATCATGGACATGGTGCGCAACAGCAACGACAACACCGCCATTGCTACCAAGGTGCACCAGTGGACCAGCGCCTTGCTGCGCGTGAAGGACCCGTTTGACCTGCCCGAGGCGGTGGTGAGCGGCATTCGCACCCTGTTCGACGTGCCGCAAGCTGCCGTGCGTGTGTGGACAGTGGCTGGCCCCTACATCGACGCCGACTTTACGCAAGGCGCCAGTGAAGACGCGCGGGCGTTCGCCTCGTCGCTGACCATGCCGTTTTGCGGCCCCAACCTGGGCTTTGAGCCTGCGGGCTGGCTGGCACAGGAGGCGGGCGAGCCCGCCCAGTCGCTGGCCTTGCTGCCCCTGCGCGAAGGCGCCATCGACAGTGCCACGCCAGCGTTTGGCCTGCTGGTGCTGGGTTCGCCCGACCCGCAGCGCTTTGACGCCACCATGGGCACGGAATTTCTTTCGCGCATTGCCGAGCTGGCCAGCGCGGCGCTGGTGCGGTTGAAGTAGCAATGAGACACCCCCCTGAGGCGCTGCGCGCCTTCCCCCCGCTCTCGCTTCGCTGCGCTGCGCGGGCAGGGGGACGACGCCGTCGCTGCGGGGCGGCCCTTGCTTGGCGTCCCTGGCTTGTGTCGCGCCAGTTGCGCCGGCCTGCGGTCTTGGCGCCAGCGGCTGATTTTGTCTTGTCTAGCTTCGGTTAGGCCCATGGCCGATGTGCTCTCACCCGTATCGCTGCCCACCGATCCGCACGTTCTGCGCTACCTGGAGCATGTGCGGGTGGAAAAGCGGCTGGCGGCGCGCACGCTGACGCTGTACACGCTGGATCTGGAAAAGCTCGCGCAGTTTGCGGCGGGGGTCAATCTGCCGCTGCTGCAGCTCACCAGTGCGCACATCCGCCGCTTTGTGGCGCAGATGCACAGCGGCGGGCGCAGCGGGCGGGGTATTGCGCTGATTCTGTCGGGCTTGCGCGGGTTTTACACCTGGGCCGGGCGCCAGGGCCTGGTGGCGCACAACCCGGTGCAGGACGTGCGCGCGCCCACGGCGCCCAAGCCGCTGCCCAAAGCCCTGGGCGTGGACGATGCGGTGCGCCTGGCCGATTACGAAAACACCGGAGCCGACCCCTGGCTGGAGGCGCGTGACGCGGCCATGGTCGAGCTGCTCTACGGCTGCGGCCTGCGCGTGGGCGAGCTGGTGGGGTTGGACGCTGCGCCCAGCACCGAGGCCCAGCGCGAAGGCCGTGGCTGGGTCGACCTGCAGGCGGGCGAAGCCCACGTGTTTGGCAAAGGCAGCAAGCGCCGCAGCGTGCCCGTGGGCCGGGCGGCGGTGCAGGCGCTGCAGGCCTGGCTTGCGCTGCGCGCGCAGCCGTTTGGGGCCTCCTCAGCCCGGCTCGATGGGGCCTTGTTTGTGGGCCAGCGCGGCAAGCGGCTCACGGCGCAGTCGGTGTGGCTGCGGCTGCGCCAGCGCAGCCAGCTGGCGGGGCTGACCACCCCCGTGCACCCGCACATGCTGCGCCACTCGTTTGCCAGCCATGTGCTTCAGTCCAGCAGCGACTTGCGGGCGGTGCAGGAACTGCTGGGCCACGCCAACATCACCACCACACAGGTCTACACGCGGCTCGATTTTCAGCACCTGGCCAAGGTGTACGACGCAGCCCACCCGCGGGCGCGCAAAAAGCCCTGAAGCCTGGCGCTACCCGCTGGTCCGCTACTCAGGCTGCGCGTTGGCGTCAATGCGCGGCGACAGTGGACTCGCCCAGCACGGTGTCGGACAGGAACTTCTCGATGTCCAGCAAGATGAGCATGCGATCGTCCACCGAGCCAATGGCCAGAAGGTGCTCGGGATCGAAGTTGGAGTCCAGCGCGGGCACGGGGCGCAGCTGCGATGGCTCCAGCGTGAGCACGTCTGACACCCCATCCACCACCACACCGACCACGCGGTTGCCGATGTTGAGCACGATCACCACGGTGAGGTGGTCGTATCGCACCTCACCCACGCCCAGCTTGATGCGCAGGTCGATGATGGGAACGATGACGCCGCGCAGATTGACCACGCCCTTGAGATGCTCGGGCGCATTGGCAATGGTGGTGGGCTTTTCGTACGAGCGGATTTCCTGCACCCGCAGGATGTCCACGCCGTATTCCTCATTGGCAATCTTGAAGGCGAGGAATTCGCGGATATGGGTCAGCGCCCCCACGCCAGCGGCGGCAGGCTGCAAGGTGCTTGGAGCGGGGGAGGCTGGGTGGTTCATGGGGGTGGCTTTAAAATGATAGAAATAAATTGCATTTTAACAATCTGCTCAAATATTTGTCAAATTTGATAGATATTGATTCGATTAAAAGGCTTGCTCTCCCCAAAGCGCGGGGGGGGGGGCGTAGGCCAGAAGATCTCGGCTGTGACAGCAGGGGGTAAACGGCTGGCGGGTTGCCTGCACAATCCGGGGATGAAAACGATCCGACTCAAGCAAGGCAAAGAACGCTCGCTGCAGCGCCGCCACCCGTGGATATTTGAATCTGCCATCGCCAAAGGAGGTGGCGACAGTGGTGAGACGGTGCGTGTGGAGTCGCACGAGGGGCAGTTTCTGGCCTGGGCGGCGTTCAGCCCGCACTCGCGCATCCGGGCGCGGGTGTGGAGCTTTGATGAGAAGCAGCGCATTGATGCTTCATTTTTCATAGCGGCTTGCGCACGTTCTATAAGCGCTAGAGCACGATTTGATGTGAAGAGTGACGGGGTGCGGCTGGTGCACGGTGAATCTGACGGGTTGCCGGGCCTGATCGTGGATCGCTACGGCGACACGCTGGTGGCCCAGTTCACCAGCGCAGGCACCGAGCGCTGGAAGGCGGTGCTGGCCGATGCCCTGCTGAAAGAAACGGGGCTGAGCAAGCTGTATGAGCGCTCGGACGCTAACGTGCGCCAGCTCGAAGGCCTGGAAGCCGCCACCGGCTGGCTGCGGGGCGGCCCCGCGCCAGGGCAGCCCGAGCCGCCGCTGGAGTTGACCATCCACGAACACGACTGGCGCCTGACGCTGAACATCGCCGAAGGCCACAAGACCGGCTTTTACCTGGACCAGCGCGACAGCCGCAAGCGCTTTGCCGACTGCGTGCAGCGGCTCAACTTGCGCAAAGTGCTGAACTGCTTTTGCTACACCGGGGGGTTCAGCGTGGCGGCGCTGGCAGGCATGCGGGCGGCCGAGCAGGCCGGCGGGCAGGGCGGTGGCGTGGTGACTTCCATCGATTCGTCCGGCCCCGCGCTGGAGCGGGCCCGCGCCCATGTTTTGCTCAATGGCTTTGACGTGGCACAGGCCCGGTTCATGGATGCCGATGTGAATGCATCGCTGCGCCAGTTCTTGAAGGACGGCGTGCGCTTTGACGCCATCGTGCTCGACCCGCCCAAGTTTGCGCCCACTGCGGCGCATGCCGAGCGTGCGGCGCGCGCCTACAAAGACATCAACCGTCTGGCGCTGCAACTGCTGGAGCCGGGCGGCGTGCTGTTCACCTTCTCGTGCTCGGGCGGTATCAGTGCTGATCTGTTCCACAAGATCGTGGCCTCTGCCGGGGCCGATGCGGGGGTGGATGGCTACATCACCGAACGCCTGGGGGGCGCACCTGACCACCCGATGACACTGGAGTTTCCTGAAGGGGAATACCTCAAGGGCCTGGTGGTGATGCGCAAGGCCTGAGCGGGCACACTTTGTCGCCCGCAGGGGCTTGACACGATCGCTACACTGGAAAAAACCAGTTCTGCCCCGATCTGCGGGCACAGTTATCCAGCGGGCAGGGGGCTGTGGCCCCCGCCTTAGTTCATTTGAAAGAGATTCCCATGGCACTCATTCCAGTCACCATCCTCACGGGCTTTTTGGGCTCGGGCAAAACCACCTTGCTCAAGCGCGTATTGACCGAGGCCCACGGCCAGAAGATCGCCGTGATCGAGAACGAGTTTGGTGAAGAAAACATCGACAACGACATCCTGGTGACGGAGTCGAAAGAGCAGATCGTGCAGATGAGCAACGGCTGCATCTGCTGCACCATCCGTGAAGACCTGCGCGAAACCCTGCAACTGCTGGCTGCCAAAAAGCGCAAGGGCCTGCTGGACTTTGAGCGCATCGTGATCGAAACCACCGGCCTGGCCGACCCCGGCCCTGTGGCGCAGACCTTCTTCATGGACGAAGAGATCGCCGAGACCTACCTGATCGACTCCATCATCACCCTGGTGGACGCCAAGCACGCAGCGCAGCAGCTCAACGACCGACAGGAAGCACGCCGCCAGGTGGGCTTTGCCGACCAGATTTTCCTGTCCAAGACGGATCTGGTGAGTGCCGAGGACGTGGATGCCCTGACGCACCGCCTCAAGCACATGAACCCGCGCGCGCCCATCAAGGCGGTGCACTTTGGCGAGGTGCCGCTCAAGGAGGTGCTGGACCTGCGGGGCTTCAACCTCAACGCCAAGCTGGACATCGACCCCGACTTCCTCAAGGAAGACGAGCACGACCACAGCCACTGCGACCACGACCATGGGCATTGCGACCACGATCACGACCATGGCCATGAGCACCACGACCATGCGCCGGGCGAGGCGTGCAATCACCCCTCGCACCAGCACGGCCACGGGCATGGTCACCACCATCACCACGATGACGACGTCAAGAGCTTTGTCTACCGCTCCGACCGTCCGTTCGACCCCGCCAAGCTGGAAGACTTCCTGGGCGCCATTGTCAACATTTATGGCCCGCGCATGCTGCGTTACAAGGGTGTCTTGAATATGAAGGGCACCGATCGCAAGGTGATCTTCCAGGGCGTGCACCAGCTCATGGGCAGTGATTTGGGCCCCCAGTGGGCCGAAGGTGAGGCACGGGTGAGCAAGATGGTGTTCATCGGCATCGATCTGCCGCAGGACATCTTCCGCCAGGGGCTGGACCAAAGCCTGGTCTGAGGCCGTTTCCCTCGGGGAAACACCGGGGTGTGTTGTATCTGCAACGTTTTCGTTTGCGGCGGCGCAGGTCGATACAATCGCGCCCCGGTAAAACCCCGGAAGGCTTGCCATCCGTCCCTGACTGCCCCCGCAGCCGGGGCCTGCCCGTATAGCGAGGAGACCAGGAAGTGAAAGCCGATACCAGCAAACCCAAAGCGGTGACCAAAGCGCCTGCCACTGCGGCCAAAGGTGCTGCCGCCCGGGTATCCGCCAAGGCGACCAAGCCTGCGGCTTCCACAAAGGCTGCCGCTGCCGCTCCGGCCCCCGTGGCCGAGAGCCCGCAAGTTCCGCTGCGCGCCACTCGGCCTTCTTCGCGATTGGCCCAATTGACCGTACCATCGATGGCTCAGGCAGTGGCTTCCACCGCTGCCAAAGCCAGTTACCAACACACCATGCCCACGACCGCGCCAGTGCAACCTACCTACACCGCTGCCAAAAAAGACCCCAAGCTCGCCAACAACTGGAAGACCAAGACGGCCGAGGAGCTGACAGACGCTGAAGTGATGGCGATGCCGGACAGCGAGTACATGAACGACAAGCAGATGGCGTTTTTCCGCCTCAAGCTCGTTCAGCTCAAGCAGGACATCCACAACAGTGCCGGTGAAACCACCGAGCACCTGCGCGAAGACACCGTGGTGGTGCCCGATCCCGCCGACCGTGCCACCATCGAGGAAGAGCACGCCCTGGAGCTGCGCACCCGCGACCGCGAGCGCAAGCTGCTCAAGAAGATCGAACAATCGATCGCGCGCATTGACGCGGGCGACTACGGCTACTGCGACGAGACGGGTGAGCCCATCGGCGTGGGCCGCCTGATCGCGCGCCCCACGGCCACGCTGTCGCTGGAAGCCCAGCAGCGCCGTGAACTCAAGCAAAAGATGTTCGGGGATTGAGGCAGGCTGTATCCTGAGTAGCCTCTTCACCACCGTACCCGCATCACCATGAGCAAGGAAGAAACCCCACCAGCCGGCGGACTGCTGTCCAAGATGGTGAGGTTTGTGCGCAATCCCACCGTGCAGTGGACAGAGCTGGATTCTCTGACCGAGGACCGGGAGAGCCAGTACAGCAAGCAGATGCTCAAGGAGATGATTGAGCGCAAGCGCCGCAACGACTTTGTGCGCCGCCGCGAGTTCGATCAACTGCGCAAGCTGCGCCAGCGCGAAGTGCTGCAAGGCCATCGCACTGAAGATGCGAGCAACCGGCCTTCGTTCTTCCAAAGCAGCATGGCCTCGCCCGACGAGCGCGCCGTGACGCTCAAGAAGATCGACGAGATCGAAGCCCAGATGTCGCAGCAGTGGTGGAAGAGCAAGCAGTCGGGCAACGAGGCTGGCGAAACCATGCCGCTCACCATGCCCCCTGGCGCAACACAGCCCGCACCGGGGCCAGACACTCAGGCGGCAGATGCCCGAGCGTTTGCGCCCACGGCGCCGGTTACCCTGGGCAGCCCGTTGGCCGGCGCCAGCGTCGCTGCGCCTACGGCCCCCAGCCCGGTGGCGCCCTTGTTTGCCAACGACAGCATGGCGGTAGGCCGCTTCGGCGGTGTGGACGCTGCGCTGCAAGCGGAACCAGAGGTACACCCTGCTTTCAGCCCCACCGTGCCAGGCGGGGTTCCCCCTGTGGTTGTCCAGCTGGAGAGATTCGTGCACGAACCCGATCTTGAAGAAGCGGCCATCCGCTACGCCAACGGCGACCACGAAGGCGCTGAGTCGGGCTTGCTCCAGGTACTGGAGCAGCACCGGCAGGATGACCCTGAGCAGCAGCTGGAACTGTGGATGACGCTGTTCGACCTGTACCGGGCCATCGGTCAGCAAGACCGCTTTGAAAGCCTGGCCATTGATTTTGCGGCGCAGTACAGCCGTTCCGCCCCACTGTGGTTCTCGCTGCCTGACCAGTTGGGCGTGCAGGTTTCCTCGTCTGACGAGGCTGGTGATGCGCCGGGGCGCCGTGAGTTCAGCTGGAATGCACCTCAGCGCTTGGCTGTGTCCTCTGTGGCGGCATTGCAGGCCTCTGTCGAGCGCGCGGCTTCTCCTTGGACGCTCGCTTGGTCGCGCATTGCGGGTATTGACGATGCTGCGGTGCCGCTGCTGGCCGATCTGTTCACCCGCTGGGCAGACAAGCAAGGCCAGTTTGTTTTTTCTGGTGTGGATCGGTTGGAGACCCTGCTGGAGATCATGACCCAGTCGGGAGATCGCACCTCCGGCACGGAATGGTGGCGTCTGCGCATGTCGGCTTTGCGCCTGATGGGACGCCCGGATGAATTCGAACTGGTCGCGCTGGACTACTGCGTGACGTTTGAAGTTTCGCCTCCATCGTGGGTGGCGCCCAAGTGCGGTTATTCCGATGACAACGCGTCGGCTACCGCACAGCCACAGGCCAACGAGCGCGATATGCTGGCCTCTGATTTTGGCGAGCTGACATTGCCGCCGCCCATTGACAACGGGCCGGCAGCACTGCTCAGTGGCGTCATTGAGGGCGATGCAGTGCCTTTGCTGCAACCGCTGCAAGAGCTGGTCAAGCCGGGCGTGCCTCTGGTCATTGCATGCGACAAGCTCATGCGCATTGACTTTGCGGCGGCTGGCTCGGTGCTCAACTGGGCGGCTGATCTGCAATCGCAGGGGCATGTGGTGCATTTCCAGAACCTGCACCGCCTCATTGCTGTGTTCTTCAACGTGATCGGTATCAACGAGCACGCTTGGGTCATCCCGCGCAAGAACTGAAGCTCTCGCTGCGGCGGCGTTTCTCCTGCAGGAGTGCTTGCAATTGCGCAGACCGCCCCCACCTGCGGCAGCTATGGACTCAACACACAACACACCGGTGTTTCATGGCACCACGATTTTGAGCGTGCGCCGCCAGACGCCGCAGGGCATGCAGGTCGCCATTGGGGGCGATGGCCAGGTCACGCTGGGCAATATCGTCGTCAAGGGCACGGCACGCAAGGTGCGCAAGCTGTACCATGGCAAGGTGCTGGCAGGGTTTGCGGGCGCCACGGCCGATGCCTTCACGTTGTTTGAGCGCTTTGAGGCCAAGCTGGAAAAGCACCAGGGCCACTTGACGCGTGCAGCCATCGAGCTGACCAAGGACTGGCGCACCGACCGCGTGCTGCGCCGCCTCGAAGCCATGCTGGCCGTGGCCGACCTGGAAGCCTCGCTCATCATCACGGGCAATGGCGATGTGCTGGAGCCGGAGCAGGGCATCGTGGCGATTGGATCGGGTGGGGCGTATGCACACTCGGCTGCCAAGGCGCTGCTGGTCAATACCGATCTGTCCGCGCAGGAGATCGTGAAGAAGTCGCTCGAAATTGCGGGTGAACTTTGCATCTACACCAACATGAACCACACCATCGAGACGCTCTGAGCGGCGACTGCGCAGGTTTACTATTATTTTGATAGCTGTTGGCGCTTTATTGATAAGCGCTGGAGCCATTTTTGATTGAATTCAGGCTGACACCATGTCTTCCATGACCCCCCAGGAAATCGTCTCCGAGCTGGACAACCACATCGTCGGCCAGGCCAGCGCCAAGCGTGCCGTGGCCATCGCGCTGCGCAATCGCTGGCGCCGCCAGCAGGTCGAAGGCAGCCTGCGCCACGAGATCACCCCGAAGAACATCCTCATGATTGGCCCCACGGGCGTGGGCAAGACCGAGATCGCCCGGCGCTTGGCCAAGCTGGCCGATGCTCCCTTCATCAAGGTCGAGGCCACCAAGTTCACCGAAGTGGGCTACGTGGGCAAGGACGTGGACGCCATCATCCGCGACCTGGCCGAGATGGCCGTCAAGCAGACGCGTGAAGCCGAGATGAAGAAGGTGCGCACCCGTGCCGAAGACGCGGCCGAAGAGCGCATTCTGGACGTGCTGATTCCTCAGGCCCGCACAGCGGCCGGGGCTGAACCCGCTGCCGACAACACTGCGCGCCAGGTGTTTCGCAAAAAGCTGCGCGAAGGCCAGCTGGACGACAAGGAGATCGAGATCGACGTGGCCGATGCCCGCCCGCAGGTCGAGATCATGGGCCCCCAGGGCATGGAGGAAATGGCCGACCAGCTGCGTGGCATGTTCAGCCAGCTGGGCCAGGACCGTCGCCGCACCCGCAAGCTCAAGATCGCCGAGGCGCTCAAGCTCATCACCGACGAGGAAGCTGGCAAGCTGGTGAATGAAGAGGAAATCAAGATCCGCGCCATTGCCAATGCCGAGCAAAACGGCATCGTCTTCATCGACGAAATCGACAAGGTGGCTGCGCGCCAGGAAACCAGCGGTTCTGATGTCTCCCGTCAGGGGGTTCAGCGTGACCTGCTGCCGCTGGTGGAAGGCACCACCGTCTCCACCAAGTACGGCATGGTCAAGACGGATCACATCCTGTTCATTGCCTCGGGGGCCTTCCACCTCTCCAAGCCCAGCGACCTCATTCCTGAGTTGCAGGGGCGTTTTCCCATCCGTGTGGAGCTGGAGTCGCTGTCAGTGAAGGACTTCGAGGCCATCCTCACCCAGACGCATGCGTCCCTGGTCAAGCAGTACCAGGCCTTGCTGGCTACCGAAGGGGTGACGCTGGAATTTCTGCCTGAAGGCATCACGCGCCTGGCCCACATTGCCTACGAAGTGAACGAGCGCACGGAGAACATCGGTGCGCGCCGGCTGTCCACCGTGATGGAGCGCCTGCTGGACGAGGTGAGTTTTGACGCCACCCGCCTGGGCGGTCAAACCGTGCGCATCGATGCGGCCTATGTGGATGCACGCCTGCAGTCGCTCAGCCAGGATGAAGACCTGTCGCGTTACATCCTTTGATCCAAGAGGGCGCGGGTTTGCGCCATTGCCTGCCTGGATTCAGCCCCGCCCCACTTGGCGGGGCTTTTTTTATGCCGGTAGCGAGCAAGTCGCCCGGTATCGGGGTGGCATGTCTGCGCCGATGAGAGCCGATCAGGGGTGCCTATCGGCAGGTCACCAAAGTTAACAAGTCCTATCGGCTCGGCTGCGCTTCAGGTATCACTTGCATAGCCTGTTCTAAGTGCTTATTTTTGAACATATTTTCTCGCCTAATCACCTTGCAATTCGGCGCTAAGTCATTGATTTCATTGAAAAACTTTGTAGCGACCTTATTGATCAAGATGGTTTTCCTGCTACAGTGGAAAAAAGTGCAAATAAGTGGGGGAAAGTGCCATTTGCTCCGATTCGCGGAGTGTCTGGCGGTCCACCAAGCTGGGAAATCCATCCGTGTTCCAAGGTGCCTCATCGCTCAGTCTCGATGCGAAGGGTCGGCTTTCCGTGCCGACCCGGCATCGTGACGTCCTGGCGGCGACGGCATCCAGCCAGCTCACCATCACCAAGCACCCGCACGGTTGTCTGATGGTGTTCCCGCGCCCCGAGTGGGAGAAGTTTCGCGAGCGCCTGGCGCAGCTTCCCATGTCCGCCCAGTGGTGGAAACGTATCTTTTTGGGCAATGCCATGGATGTGGACATGGACGGAACGGGCCGTGTGTTGATCTCCCCAGAACTGCGCGCAGCCGCAGGCCTGACCAAAGAGGCCGTGTTGCTGGGCATGGGCAACCACTTTGAACTGTGGGACAAGGCCACATACGACGAGCAGGAGGCACAAGCCATGCAAGGCGAAATGCCCGATGCCTTCAAGGATTTTTCTTTCTGAGGCCGCGGTGACCCCATCTCTTCAACACACCACGGTTTTGCTGCACGAGGCAGTCGATGCCTTGCTGGGCAATGCTGGCCCCGAGCCTTCCGGTACCTGGGTGGATGCCACCTTCGGGCGAGGGGGGCATTCAAGGCTGATCCTGCAGAGGCTGGGGCCACAGGGGAATCTTGTCGCATTCGACAAAGACCCCGAAGCCATCCAGGAGGCAGCGCGCATCACCGATGCGCGTTTTTCCATTCGGCACGAAGGTTTTCGCCATCTGGGCGAGTTGCCTGCGGGCAGTGCCTCTGGCGTGCTGATGGACATCGGGGTGAGTTCGCCCCAGATCGACAGCCCCGAGCGGGGTTTTAGTTTCCGTTTCGATGGCCCGCTGGACATGCGCATGGATACCACGCGCGGCGAAAGCGTGGCCGAGTGGCTGGCCACGGCCGAAGTCGGGCAGATTGCGGAGGTGATACGTGAATACGGTGAAGAACGGTTTGCTGGCCCCATTGCAAAGGCGATTGTTGCTCGGCGCGAGGAACGGGGCCCCCTTGCCACCACCTCCGAGCTTGCCGATCTCGTGGCTGGCGCGGTCAAGACCCGCGAGGCGGGCCAGAACCCTGCAACGCGCACATTTCAGGCTTTACGGATTTTCATCAACGCTGAGCTTGAAGAGTTGCAGCAGGCCCTAGACGCCAGCCTGACGGTGCTGCGCCCTGGCGGGCGGCTGGTGGTCATCAGCTTCCATTCTTTGGAAGACCGCATCGTCAAGCAGTTCATCGCCAAGCATTCCAAAGAGGTGTTTGACCGCCGTGCGCCGTTTGCCGTGCCGCAAGCCATGAAGCTCATCGCGCTGGATCGCATCAAGCCCAGCGAGCAAGAAGTGGCGGCCAACCCCCGCTCACGCAGCGCCATCATGCGCGTCGCGCAAAGGACGGATGCATGATCTTGCATGGCGCACCGTTGTACGCCGCAGCCCCTGTCTGGGGCGGTGAGAGCGTGCGCGTGCGCCGCGTTCAGGAGGCCCCATGGCGCGCCTGAACCTGATGCTCTTGCTGGCGGTGCTGGTGAGCGCCCTGTATCTGGTGCACACGCAGTACCAGTCGCGCCGCCTGTTCACCGAGCTGGATCGCGCGGTGGCCGAAGCGCGTCGCCTGGACACGGAACACCAGCGGCTGCAGGTGGAAAAACGCGCGCAAGCTACGCCGCTGCGCGTGGAAAAGATGGCCCGCGCCCAGCTGAACATGCGCACGGCCACGCCGGCCATCACGCAGTATGTGAGTGACCCTGCCGGGGCTGAAGCCGCTGCTTCCAGCGCCAAGGCCAAGCCTGCGGCGGCTGCGGAGGGCGCGCGATGAGCCGCAGCGTGCTCTACACCTCCAGCCCGTTGCTGGCGAGCAAGACGCCCGTCTGGCGCAGCAAGTTCGTCGTGGCGATGATCGGGCTGGGCTTCGTAGGGCTGGGCGCCCGCGCAGCCTATGTGCAGGTGTTTGGCAATGATTTTTTCCAGCGGCAAGGCGAGGTGCGCTTTGCCCGCACGCTGGAGCTGCCCGCCAACCGCGGCAAGATTCTGGATCGCAACGGGCTCATCCTGGCGTCCAGCGTGCCCGCTGCCAGCATCTGGGCGATTCCTGAAGACGTGGAGCACGAAAAGCCCGAGGTCAAGGCCAAGCTGCGCCAGCTGGCCAAGCTGATGGAAATGCCTTTTGCCGACCTGATGGCCAAGCTTTCCGACGAAGACAAGACCTTCGTCTGGGTGAAGCGCCAGCTGGACTGGGACGTGGGTCAGAAGATTGCAGCACTCGACATCAAGGGCATCTACCAGCGCAAGGAATACAAGCGCCAGTACCCCGAGGGTGAGGCGGCAGCCCACATCGTTGGCTTCACCAATGTAGAAGACAAGGGGCAGGAAGGGATGGAGCTGGCCTTCAACAGCCAGTTGGCCGGCAAGCCTGGCTCACGCCGCGTGATCAAGGACCGCCTGGGCCGCGTGGTCGAAGGCGTGGGCGAGACCATTCCCCCGATCGACGGAAAAGACATGCAGCTGTCCATCGACAGCAAGGTGCAGTTCTTCGCCTACCAAAAATTGCGCGACCAGGTGGCCCTGCACAAGGCCAAGGCGGGCAGCGTGGTGGTGATGGACGCTCACACCGGCGAGCTGCTGGCCCTGGCCAACTACCCCAGCTACGTGCCCGACAAGCGCCAGAACCTGACCGGCGAGCAGCTGCGCAACCGCGCGCTCACCGACGTGTTCGAGCCCGGCTCGACCATGAAGCCTTTCACCATTGGCCTTGCGCTGGAGTCTGGCCGCGTCAAGCCTGAAACCGTGATCGACACCTCCCCTGGGCGCATCAACATCACTGGCTCCACCATTTCCGACACGCACAACTACGGCGCGCTCACCGTTGAAGGCGTGATCCAGAAGTCCAGCAACGTGGGCACTACCAAGCTCGCCATGCAAATGCCCGCCAAGGAGATGTGGGAAACCTTCTCTGCCGCCGGTTTCGGGCAGAAGCCGCAGATCGGCTTTCCCGGCGCGATCAGTGGTCGGCTGCGTCCCTACAAAACCTGGCGCCCCGTCGAGCAGGCCACCATGTCCTACGGCTACGGCCTGTCGGCCAGCCTGTTCCAGATGGCCCGCTCGTACACCGTATTCGCCAACGGCGGCCGCGTCATCCCTGCCACGCTGCTCAAGACCGATGAGCCCGCTGTGGGCGTGCCCGTTTTTTCTGAGCGCACCGCTGACCAGGTGCGCAAGATGCTGCAGATGGCGGCAGGCCCTGGCGGCACGGGCCAGAAGGCCCAGACGGTGGGGTACTCGGTGGGTGGCAAGTCGGGCACGGCCCGCAAGCAGGTGGGCAAGAGCTACGCCGCTGGCAAATACCGCGCATGGTTCACCGGCTTGGCCCCTGTCGACAAGCCCCGCATCATCGTGGCCGTGATGGTGGATGAGCCCAGCGCAGGGCAGGTCTACGGCGGCCTGGTGGCCGCCCCGGTGTTCAGCGAGGTGGTGCAGCAAACCCTGCGCATGATGAATGTGCAGCCCGACATGGCCGTCAAACCCCAGATCGTGGCCAACCCGGTGGAGGAGTCGCTGTGACAGCCCCCTTGACCACCTTGCACCAGGCGGCTGAAGCCGTGGCGTGGCTGCGTGCGCGCGTCACGGGTACTTTGCAGACGGACAGCCGCAGTGTGCAGCCGGGCGACGGCTTCATCGCCTGGCCCGGTGCTGCCACCGATGGCCGCGCCCATGTGGCAGATGCGCTTCAGCGCGGTGCTGCGGCCTGCTTGGTCGAAGCCCAGGGCGTGCAGGGCTTTGTCTTTCCCGCAGCTGCGCCCCTTGCCGCGTTCGCTGGGCTCAAGGCCGCTACGGGCGAGATGGCATCCCAATGGTTTCATGACCCATCCCGCGCCCTGCAGGTACTGGCTGTGACGGGAACCAATGGTAAGACCAGCAGCACCTGGTGGTTGGCAGAAGCCTTGAATTTGCTATCAAAAAATGAGCTGCCTGCGCTTGCTGGTTGTGCGGTAGTGGGTACTTTGGGTGTGGGTGTTCCGCCCTCCCTGCTCACCACTGGCATGACCACGCCCGACCCCGTGCGCCTGCACCGGGCCTTCCGCCAGTTTGCCGACCAAGGCTTGGCCGCCTGCGCGATCGAAGCGTCTTCGATTGGCTTGGCTGAGCACCGCCTGGCAGGCACGCAGATCCGCGTGGGCGTGTTCACCAACTTCACGCAGGACCACCTGGACTACCACGGCTCCATGGCCGACTACTGGCTGGTCAAACGGGCCTTGTTCGACTGGCCCGGCTTGCGCACCGCAGTGGTGAACATCGACGACCCCCACGGCGCACGGTTGCACGCCGAACTGCTGCAACGCACGGGTGCCAGTGCTTTGGACGTGTGGAGCGTGTCTGCTGCGGGCGAAGCGCGCATTGCCGCACGTGACATTGCCGCCGGTACGCAAGGCCTGCAGTGGCTGGTGGTGGAGGGTGCAGAGCAACACCTGCTGCAATCGCGCGTGGTGGGCCATTACAACGTTCTCAACCTGCTGGGCGTGGTGGCCACGCTGCGCAGCCTGGGGGTGCCGTTGGCGGATGCCGTGCACGCCGGCGCACAGCTCAGCCCTGTGCCGGGCCGCATGGAGCAACTGGCGCTGCCCGGCCAGCCCCTGGTGGCCGTGGATTACGCCCACACGCCCGATGCTTTGGAAAAAGCGCTGCAAGCATTGCGCCCCCTGGCGCAGCAGCGCGGTGGGCAGCTGTGGTGCGTGTTCGGCTGCGGAGGGGATCGTGATGCCAGCAAGCGCCCGCTCATGGGCGCTGCCGCCCAGCACCATGCCGACTGGGTGGTGGCCACCAGCGACAACCCCCGCAGTGAAGACCCTGCCCACATCCTGCACCAGATTCTGCAGGGCACCATTGCCGGCGAAACCGTGCGGGTGGAGCCCGATCGCGCCGCCGCCATCGCCCTGGCATTGAACGGGGCCGACCCTGCGGATGTGGTGCTGATTGCCGGCAAGGGGCACGAGGATTACCAAGAGGTGGCGGGCGTGCGCCGCCCGTTTTCAGACATGGCCCAGGCGCGCGCAGCGCTGCAGGCCCGCGGAGGCAGCACATGGGCATGATGACCCTTCAACAGGCCCTGGGCTTTGTCCGCCAGCGCATGCCCGGCGCCCAACTGGTGGGGGACGGCGCCACGCCTGTGGCCCGTGTGCACACCGACACCCGCACCTTGCAAGCGGGCGACCTGTTTGTCGCGCTCAAGGGTGAGCGCTTTGATGCCAACGCCTTCCTGCCCCAAGCCCAGGCCAGCGGCGCTGCGGCCGCCCTGGCACATGGTGGCGTGGCAGCGGCGGGGCTGTCCGGCATTGAAGTGCCAGACACTCTGGCTGCGTTTGGCGCCCTCGCGGCAGGCTGGCGCGCCCAGTTCACTTTGCCGCTGATCGGCGTGACGGGTAGCAACGGCAAGACCACCGTCACGCAGATGATCGCCTCCATCCTGCGGGCCTGGAAGGGCGAGGCGGCCTTTGCCACGCAGGGCAACTTCAACAACGACATCGGCGTGCCGCTGATGCTGCTGCGCCTCACGGCCGCCCACGAGGCCGCCGTGATCGAGCTGGGCATGAACCACCCCGGCGAAATTGCCACGCTGGCAGCCATGGCCCGCCCCACGGTGGCCTTGGTCAACAACGCCCAGCGCGAACACCTGGAGTTCATGCACGCCGTGCAGGCGGTGGCGGAAGAAAACGGCTCTGTGCTGACCACCCTGCCAGCCGACGGGGTGGCCGTTTTTCCGGCGCAAGACACCTACACACCGCTGTGGCGCCAGTTGGCGGGTGGGCGCCGCTGCATCACCTTTGGTGAAGGTGGCGATGTGCAGTGCACGCAGGCTCTTTGGCAGCAAGGGGCCTGGAGCGTTGCTATGGCCACCCCGGCGGGTGCTGCGCGCTGCCGTTTGCACATTGCAGGCCGCCATAACGTGGTCAACGCCCTGGCCGCTGCTGCTTGTGCGTTGGCGGCGGGCGCGCCGCTGGATGCGGTGGTGCAAGGGCTGGAAGCATTTGTTCCCGTCAAGGGCCGCTCGCGCGCCCTGCAAGTCACCCACGGCGGTCGCGGCATCACCGTGGTGGACGACAGCTACAACGCCAACCCCGATTCGATGCGTGCTGCTATCGACGTGCTGGCCGATCTGCCCGCTCCCCAGTTGCTGGTGATGGGCGACATGGGCGAAGTGGGCAACCAAGGCCCCGCGTTCCATGCAGAAGCGGGTGAGCATGCCCGCAGTGCGGGCATTGCGCACGTCTACACGCTGGGCGCGCTGTCCGCTCACGCTGCTGCGGCTTGTGGCCCGGCCGCACAACATTTTGAAGACATGGCATCGCTGCAGGCAGCGGTGCGCAAGGTGCTGCCCCAGGTGGGCAGCGTGCTGGTGAAGGGATCCCGGTTCATGAAGATGGAACAGGTGGTGGAGGCGATGGTCGCCACCGCACAAGAACAACAACAGCCCGCCGCAGCAGGTGCAGGGGGCGTGCAGTGATGACTCAGGCAATGAACCAGGTCACGGTGCAGGGAGGATTCGCATGCTACTGATGCTTTCGCAATGGCTGCAGGGGCTCTCGCCCGAGTTCGGCTTTTTCCGGGTCTTCCAGTACCTTACCTTTCGCGCCGTGATGGCGGCGATGACAGCGCTGCTGATCGGGCTGGTGGCGGGCCCGAAGGTGATCCGTGTGCTCACGGCGCTCAAGATCGGCCAGCCCATTCGGGGCTACGGCATGCAGTCGCACCTGTCCAAAAGCGGCACGCCCACCATGGGCGGGGTGCTGATTCTGTTGTCGATTGCGATCTCCACCTTGCTGTGGTTTGACCTGTCGAACCGTTTTGTCTGGATCGTGCTCATCGTTACGCTGGGCTTTGGCGCCATTGGGTGGGTGGATGACTGGCGCAAGGTCGTCAACAAAGACCCGGAAGGCATGCGCTCGCGCGAGAAGTATTTCTGGCAGTCGGTCATTGGCCTGGTGGCGGCCCTGTACCTGGCGTTCAGCATTTCGGAAAGCTCCAATGCCAAGGTGCTGGAGCTGTTTGTGAGCTGGGTGCAGTCGGGCTTTTCGCTCGATTTGCCGCCCAAGGCTGGCCTGCAACTGCCGTTTTTCAAAGAGGTGAGCTATCCACTGGGCGTGCTCGGCTTTGTCATCCTGACCTACCTGGTCATCGTGGGTTCCAGCAATGCCGTCAACCTCACCGACGGGCTCGATGGCCTGGCTATCATGCCGGTGGTGATGGTGGGCTCGGCCCTGGGCGTGTTTGCTTACGTGACCGGCAGTTCGGTGTACTCCAAGTACCTGTTCTTCCCGCACATCCCTGGCTCGGGCGAGTTGTTGATCTTCTGCGCGGCCATGGCCGGGGCCGGGCTGGCCTTTCTGTGGTTCAACGCCCACCCGGCGCAGGTCTTCATGGGTGACGTGGGCGCCTTGGCGCTGGGCGGCGCGCTGGGCACCATCGCCGTCATCGTGCGCCAGGAAATCGTGCTGGCCATCATGGGCGGCATCTTCGTGGTGGAAGCCCTGTCCGTGATGCTGCAGGTGACCTGGTTCAAGTACACGAAAAAGCGCTACGGCGAAGGCCGTCGCCTGCTCAAGATGGCGCCGCTGCACCACCACTTTGAAAAGAGTGGCTGGAAAGAAACGCAAGTGGTCATCCGCTTCTGGATCATCACCATGCTGCTGTGCCTCATCGGCCTGTCTACGTTGAAACTGCGATGAGTACGCTGGATTGCTCTTCTCTGAACCACGGTGCCGAAGTGCCGGGCGCGGCTGTACCCTCCGGGCTGGAGGAAGCTGCGTTGGAGAGGCAAGAAACGCCCGCAGTGCACGAGCCTGCTGACAGCGCTGCCCTTGCCGGCGAGGCTTTGCAGCCCGCGGCAGAGTGCGCCATGGCGGGTGCCCCTGACGAACAACCTGCAGCGGACCCAGCCGCATCTGACAATCTGCAACCCAGCGTGGATGAGCCTCCAGCAGCAGGCGCCGAGCCTGTAGCAGAGTCCACCCCCAGCGTGGCGGTGCTTGACAACTACGTAGCGCCTGCTGTTTCTGCGGCCAAGGCCGCTGCCGATTTTGTCGCCCAGATTTTTGCCGAGGTCCGCGCGAGCGATGTGCCCGAGGGCGCCGCGGCACCCGTGGTCAATGACCTTCCTGTGGCTGAAGCGCAGCCCGCTGAACTGGAGCCTCAGGGGCGTCCCGGCGAAGGCATGACTCCCATGCAAGGCCTGAACGTGCTGGTGCTGGGCCTGGGCGCTTCGGGCTTGGCCATGGCCCGCTGGTGCGTGCGCTGCGGCGCCCAGGTCACGGTGGCCGACACGCGCGAAGCGCCCCCGCAACTGGCTTTGCTGCAGCAAGAGCTGCCGCAGGTGCGGTTTGTGGCCGGGCCCTTTGATGCGTCACTGGTCGATGGCAAAGGCCTGCATGCGGTGTACCGTTCTCCTGGCCTGAGCCCGGCCACGTTTGCCCCGGTGTTCCAGGCAGCCCAGGCGATTGGCCTGGTCACGGGCAGCGAGTTGACCTTGTACGCCGCGGCGCTGGCCTACCTGCGCAGCCAGCACGGCTACGCACCGTGCGTGCTGGCCATCACTGGCACCAATGGCAAAACCACGGTCACATCGCTCACCGGGCAACTGGTGGAGCGTGCTGGCAAAACCGTGGCGGTGGCCGGCAACATTGGCCCCACACTGCTCGACACCCTGGCAGGTCATATCGACGCGGACACATTGCCCCAGGCCTGGGTGCTGGAGCTTTCCAGCTTTCAGCTCGATGGCGTGGCTGGCTTTGAACCTACGGCCGCCACGGTGCTGAACATCACGCAGGACCACCTCGACTGGCACGGCGACATCAACGCCTATGCGGCGGCCAAGGCTCGCATCTTCGGACAGACGGGGCTCATGGTGCTCAACCGCGAAGACCCCGAAGTGATGCAGATGCTGCCGCCGCCCGTGCGGGTGAAGCTCCAGAAGCCGCAGCAGCGTGAACACGTCACCTTTGGTGCCGACATGCCGCGCCGGCCGGGCGATTTTGGGATTGAAATCGTCAACGGCATGCCCTGGCTGGTGCGCGCGCTGGAAGCCGACGAAACCCGCAAGCGCAGCCGCAGCGAGGCGGAAGAAGAACTGCACATCCAGCGCCTCATGCCGGCAGATGCGCTGCGCATTCGCGGTCGGCACAACGCCACCAATGCCCTGGCTGCCCTGGCGTTGGCCTCTGCTGCTGGCTGCCCGCTGGCGCCCATGCTTTACGGCCTGCGCGAATACCGCGGCGAGCCGCACCGCGTGGAGCCTGTGGCGTTGGTCAACGGCGTGGAATATTTTGACGACAGCAAGGGCACGAACGTGGGCGCCACAGTGGCCGCGTTGACGGGCCTGGGGGCGGATCGCCGCATCGTCCTCATCCTGGGTGGTGAAGGCAAGGGGCAGGATTTTTCGCCGCTGGCAACGCCCGTGGCGCGGTACGCGCGTGCCGTGGTGCTCATCGGCCGCGATGCCCCGCAGATCCGCAGCGCCTTGTCCGACACGGGCGTGGCCCTGATCGACGCGCCCGACCTGCCCCAGGCCGTGGCCCTGGCCACGCAGCGTGCGCACGCGGGCGATGCAGTGCTGATGTCCCCTGCCTGCGCCAGCTTTGACATGTTCAAAGACTACGAACACCGCGCGCATGTGTTCTGCGATACCGTGCGCAGCCTGGCGCAGGACGCAGGCCAAACCCTGGAGGGCGAGTGATGTCCGCATCCGCCGACACATCCCCTGAATCCGGCACAGGCTGGCTGTCACGCCTGGGCGGCTGGTTTGGCAGCCTGACCGGCAAGGCCGGTGATGTGCTGCCCGTGCGCGTGGGTGGCACGGAATACCGCCAGTCCACCACCACGCCTGCCAGCGTGCTGGGCTATGACCAGGCGCTGATGTGGGTGGTGGTGGCATTGCTGGCTTGGGGGCTGGTGATGGTGTATTCGGCCTCGATTGCGTTGCCAGACAATCCGCGCTTTGCCAACTACGCCCCCACCCATTTCCTCACCCGGCACATGATGTACCTGGTGTTTGGTTTTGTGGCGGCGCTGCTGGCTTTTCAGGTGCCCATGAAGGTGTGGGAGCGCCTGGCGCCCTGGCTGTTTGTGGGCGCGTTGCTGTTGCTGGTGGCGGTACTCATCCCAGGTGTGGGCAAGGTGGTGAACGGTGCCCGTCGCTGGCTGTCCATCGGCCCCATTGGCTTTCAGCCTTCCGAGGTGGCCAAGCTGGCCGTGCTGATCTACGCCGCCGATTACATGGTGCGCAAGATGGAAGTGAAGGAGCGCTTCTTCCGTGCCGTACTGCCCATGGGCGCTGCGGTGGCCATCGTGGGCGTGCTCCTGCTGGCCGAACCCGACATGGGTGCCTTCATGGTGGTGGCGGTGATTGCCATGGGCATTCTGTTTCTCGGGGGCGTCAACGCCCGCATGTTCTTCCTGATTGCTGGCGTGCTGGTGGGGGCCTTCGCCTTGATGATTGCCAGTTCCCCCTGGCGGCGTGAGCGCGTGTTTGCGTACCTCGATCCGTTCAGCGAGCAACACGCCTTGGGCAAGGGCTACCAGCTGTCGCATTCGCTGATCGCCATCGGGCGCGGCGAGATTTTTGGCGTGGGGCTGGGCGGCAGTGTGGAGAAGCTGCACTGGCTGCCCGAAGCACACACCGACTTTTTGCTAGCCGTGATCGGCGAGGAGTTTGGCCTGGTGGGCGTGATCACGCTCATCGTCCTGTTCCTCTGGATGACGCGCCGCATCATGCACATTGGCCGCCAAGCCATTGCCCTGGACCGTGTCTTCTCGGGTCTGGTCGCACAGGGCGTAGCCATCTGGATCGGCTTTCAGGCCTTTATCAACATGGGCGTGAATCTGGGTGCCTTGCCCACCAAGGGGTTGACCTTGCCGTTGATGAGTTTCGGCGGCTCGGCCATCCTGCTCAACCTGGTGGCCCTGGCCATCGTGATGCGCGTGGACTATGAAAACAAGCTGCTCATGAGAGGAGGCCGGGTATGAGCCAGAAGACTGCTCTCATCATGGCCGGCGGCACCGGCGGCCACATCTTCCCTGGCCTTGCCGTGGCTGAAGAGTTGCGTGCGCGCGGCTGGCGAGTGCACTGGCTGGGCGCGCCCGGCAGCATGGAATCGCGCATCGTCCCCCAGCACGGCTTTGCGCTGGAGCTGATTGATTTTTCTGGCGTGCGCGGCAAGGGTCTGGTCACGCTGGCCTTGCTGCCGCTGCGCCTGCTGCGTGCGTTCTGGCAGGCATTGCAGGTCGTGCGCCGCGTCAAGCCCGACGTGGTGGTGGGCCTGGGCGGCTACATCACCTTCCCGGGCGGGATGATGGGCGTGCTGTGGGGCAAGCCGCTGGTGCTGCACGAGCAGAACTCGGTGGCAGGCATGGCCAACAAGGTGCTGGCAGGCGTGGCCGACCGGGTATTCACCGCCTTCCCCAACGTGTTCAAGAAGGCCCAGTGGGTGGGCAACCCGCTGCGCGCGGCGTTCACGCGCCAAGCGGCACCGGCAGAGCGTTTTGCGGGCCGCACCGGCCCACTGCGGCTGCTGGTGGTGGGCGGTAGCCTGGGCGCCCGGGCGCTCAACGAGATCGTGCCCCAGGCGCTGGCCCTGATTCCGCCCGAGCAACGCCCCGTGGTCCTCCACCAAAGCGGGGCCACGCAGATCGATGCCTTGCGCGCCAATTACGAGGCCGCTGGCGTGCAGGCGGAGTTGACCCCCTTCATCGAGGACACGGCCAGTGCCTTTGCCCACGCCGACATCATCGTCTGCCGCGCCGGGGCCAGCACCGTGACCGAAATTGCCGCCGTGGGTGCCGCGGCCATCTTTGTGCCATTCCCTTCGGCGGTGGACGACCACCAGACCACCAACGCCCAGTTTCTGGTGGGCGCGGGCGGCGGCTGGCTGGTGCAGCAAACCGACCTGACCCCCGAGGGCTTGGCCAAGATGCTATTGAATTCAGAGCGCCCAGCGCTTGTAGAGATTGCCGAGAAGGCCAAAAACATGCAAAAAATCAATGCCACCCGCGAAGTGGTGGCCGCGTGCGAGGAGTTGACACAATGAAGCACGCCATTCGCCATATCCACTTCGTAGGCCTGGGCGGCGCAGGCATGAGCGGCATTGCCGAAGTGCTGTTCAACTTGGGCTACCGCATTTCGGGTTCGGACCTGGCCGACAGCGCCACGCTGCGCCGCCTGCAGGGCCTGGGCATCAAGACCTGCCTGGGCCATGCCGCAGCGAATATCGAGGGGGCGGATGCCGTGGTCACGTCCACCGCTGTCACTGCTGACAACCCAGAGGTGCTGGCGGCACGCGCCAAGAAGATTCCCGTGGTGCCCCGCGCCCTCATGCTGGCCGAATTGATGCGCCTGAAGCAGGGCATTGCCATTGCCGGCACCCACGGCAAGACCACCACCACCAGCCTGGTGACCAGCGTGCTGGCCGAAGCGGGGCTGGACCCGACCTTCGTGATTGGCGGCAAGCTCAACAGCGCGGGCGCCAACGCCAAGCTGGGCAGTGGTGACTACATCGTGGTGGAGGCGGATGAGTCTGACGCCTCATTCCTGAACCTGCTGCCCGTGATGGCGGTGGTGACCAACATCGACGCCGACCACATGGAAACCTACGGCCATGACTTTGGCCGGCTCAAGGGCGCGTTTGTGGACTTTCTGCACCGCATGCCGTTCTACGGCACCGCAGTGCTGTGCGTGGACAGTCCCGCCGTGCGCGAGATCTTGCCCAACGTGACCTGCCCGGTGACCAGCTACGGCTTCTCGGAAGACGCCCAGGTGCGTGCCGTCAACGTGCGCGCCCAAGCCGGGCAAATGCACTTCACGGTGCAGCGGCGCAACGGCGTCACGCTGCCAGACCTGGACATCGTGCTCAACCTGGCGGGCGAGCACAACGTGCTCAATGCCTTGTCGGCCATCGCGATTGCGGTGGAGTTGAACATTCCCGACGAAGCCGTGCAGCGTGCACTGGCAGGCTTCAAGGGCGTGGGTCGGCGCTTCCAGAGCTACGGCAACCTGCCCGCCAAGGACGGCGGCCAGTTCACCGTGATCGACGACTACGGTCACCATCCGGTCGAGATGGCCGCCACGCTGGCCGCCGCGCGCGGTGCCTTTCCTGGGCGCCGACTGGTGCTGGCCTTCCAGCCCCACCGTTACAGCCGCACACGCGATTGCTTTGAAGATTTCGTGAAGGTGATTGGCAGTGCCGACGCGGTGCTGCTGACCGAGGTGTACGCCGCCGGTGAGGCTCCGGTGGTCGCCGCCGATGGCCGTTCTCTCGCCCGCGCGCTGCGCGTGGCGGGCCGCGTGGAGCCGCTTTTTGTGGACAACGTGGCGGATCTGCCACAGACCATTGCCGACAACGCACGCGATGGCGATGTCGTCATGTGCATGGGCGCTGGTTCCATAGGGTTGGTGCCCGGAAAGGTGGTCGATTTGCTACAAAATAGTGAGCTAGCACCGCTTGCAGGGAAAGCGCAATGACGCAATTGAATACCAATGTTGATGTGAAGGCCCTGGGCAAGGTGGCCGTGTTGATGGGCGGCTCCTCGGCAGAGCGCGAGGTTTCGCTCATGTCGGGCACCGGCGTGCTGCAGGCCCTGCGCTCGCGCGGTGTCGATGCCCATGCGTTCGACCCCTCTGAAACCGACCTGATCGAACTCAAGCGCGGTGGTTACGCCCGCTGTTTCATCGCGCTGCATGGCCGCCATGGTGAAGACGGCACGGTGCAGGGCGCGCTGGAATTGCTGGGTATTCCGTACACCGGCCCTGGCGTGATGGCGTCGAGCATTGCCATCGACAAGATCATGACCAAGCGCATCTGGCGCTTTGAAGGTCTGTCCACCCCCGACTGGCGTCTGGTGTCCAGCGCAGCGGAAACCGAGCAGGCGCTGCAGGCCCTGGGCGCTCCCATGATCGTCAAGCCTTCGCGTGAGGGATCGACCATCGGGCTGACCAAAGTCACCTCGGCCGAGCAATGCGCCAAGGCGTATGCGCTGGCTTCGCAATACGACCCCGAAGTGCTGTGCGAGCAGTTCATCGAAGGCGATGAAACCACCTGCCCCGTGCTGGGCGAGGGGGCTGCGGCCCAGGCACTGCCGGTGATTCGCATCGTGGCGCCTGAGGGCAACTACGACTACCAGAACAAGTACTTCACCGACACCACCCAGTACCACTGCCCGAGCGGCCTGCCAGCGCATGAGGAAGCCGCCATCCAGCGCCTGGTGGAAAAGGCCTTCCGGGCCCTGGGTTGCCGGGGCTGGGCACGTGCCGACATCATGATTCGCGCCAGCGACCGCCAGCCCTTCCTGCTGGAAATCAACACTTCGCCCGGCATGACCGGCCATTCGCTGGTGCCCATGTCGGCCCGCGCTGCGGGGCTGAGCTACGAAGACTTGTGCGTGGGCATTTTGGCCACCGCATCGCTGGACTCTGCCGCCGGGCATGAAGGAGCCATTCAGCCATGACCGCCGCCATGCCAGCACCGCTGGACGTCAAGCTCATGAACATGACCGCCTCGGTCCTGTTTGTGGGCTGCGCCCTGCTTGTGCTGGCAGCGGGGGCGTGGTGGGTGATGCGCTACCCCGGCTTTGCGATTGCACGCATCGTGGTGCACGGAGACTTGGTGCACAACAACGCCGTCACCCTGCGGGCCAATGTGGGGCCACGGCTGGCGGGCAACTTTTTCACGGTGGACTTGCGTGCAGCGCGCGAGGCGTTCGAGCAGGTGCCCTGGGTGCGCAAGGCGGCTGTGCGCCGCGAATACCCCGGCCTGCTGCATGTAGAGCTGGAAGAGCACGACGCCGTGGCGTATTGGGGCCCGGAGTCGGGCTCGGCGCTGGTCAACAGCCAGGGCGAAGTATTTGAAGCGAACGTGGGCGATGTCGAGCAGGAAGACCTGCCGCGCCTGTCAGGCCCCGAAGGCAGTTCGCAAGAGGTATTGGCCATGTACGGCGTGATGGCACCGGTGTTCAAAACCATGGGGCTGGAGCTGGAGGAGCTGGAGTTGAACGGGCGCGGCGGCTGGCGCGCCAAGCTGGCGAACAACGCTGTGGTGCAACTGGGCGGTGGTGACGAGCAAGAGCTGCTTCAGCGCACGCGCCGCTTTGCCCGCACGCTGGCACAGGTGGCTGCGCAATACCAGCGACGGGTGGATGCGCTGGAGTCGGCAGATTTGAGACATGTTGGGGGCTACGCGTTGAAGCTGAGGGGGGTGACCACCACGGCTGGGGTGGAAGCAGCCCCTGCCGTGCGCCGGTAACGCCAGAGGCAATGCGCAGCAGAAAAGAACCATGAAGGGCAGAAACTGATATGGCAAGAGAATACAAAGACGTGGTGGTGGGCTTGGACATTGGCACGGCCAAGGTCATGGCCGTGGTCGCCGAAGTCCTGCCCAGTGGCGAGCTCAAGCTGGCCGGGCTGGGTGTGGCGCCCAGCAATGGTCTCAAGCGCGGTGTGGTGGTCAACATCGACGCCACGGTGCAGAGCATTCAGCAGGCGCTCAAAGAAGCCGAGCTGATGGCCGACTGCAAGATTCAGCGCGTCTACACCGGCATCACCGGCAGCCACATCCGTGGCCTCAATTCGAGCGGCATGGTGGCCGTGAAGGACAAGGAAGTCACCTCCGCCGACGTGGCGCGTGTGGTGGAGACCGCCAAGGCCATCAACATCAGCAGCGATCAGCGCTTGCTGCTGGTGGAGCCACAAGAGTTTGTGATCGACGGGCAAGACGTGAAAGAGCCTATCGGCATGAGCGGCATCCGCCTGGAAGCCAAGATCCACATCGTGACCGGTGCCCAGAGCGCGGCCGAGAACATCATCAAATGCGTGCGCCGCTGCGGCCTGGAAGTGGAGCAGCTGTTGCTCAACCCCCTGGCCAGCAGCCAGGCCGTGCTGACCGATGACGAGCGCGAGCTGGGCGTGGTGGTGGTAGACATTGGCGCAGGTACGACCGATGTGGCCATCTTCACCGGCGGTGCCATTCGCCACACGGCGGTGATCCCGATTGCGGGCGACCTCATCACCAGCGACATCGCCATGGCGCTACGCACGCCCACGAAGGACGCCGAAGACATCAAGGTCGAAAGCGGCTACGCCAAGCAACTGCTGGCCGACCCCGAAGCCCAGGTGGAAGTGCCAGGCCTTGGCGACCGCAGCCCGCGCATGCTCAGCAAGCAGGCGCTGGCCGGTGTGATCGAGCCGCGTGTCGAAGAAATCTTCTCGTTGGTGCAGCAGGTGGTGCGCGAGTCGGGCTACGAAGAAGTGCTGTCTTCGGGCATTGTTCTCACTGGCGGCAGTTCTGTGATGCCCGGCATGATCGAGCTGGGCGAAGATATCTTCCTCAAGCCCGTGCGCCGTGGCATGCCCAAGTATTCCAGCGCACTGGCCGATATGGTGGCCCAGCCCCGTGCTGCCACCGTGATGGGCCTGCTCGAAGAGGCCCGCCTGGCCCGGCTGCGCGGCTTCAAGGTGGCGCAAAAGAGCGGCTCTGTGAAGACCGCGTTTGGCCGTTTCAAAGACTTCATCGTGGGGAATTTCTGATGCAGCACTTCCCCACGACCCTCGCCCGGGAAAGTCCCCACCTGCGCCACCGTGAGCGATGGCGATGTACCGGACCGCCAGGCTCACCACCCGCGAAGTTGACCCCATTCATTCATTGGCAAATCCATACCCGTAAAGAAACAGGAGCTCCCAGATGTCCATCGAAATGATCGAAGCCGAAGAATTCAACCAGGGCACCCAGATCAAGGTGATCGGCGTGGGCGGTGGCGGCAGCAACGCCGTTGAGCACATGATTGCCCGCAGCGTGCAGGGCGTGGAATTCGTTTGCGCCAACACCGACGCGCAGGCCCTGACCCGCAGCTCGGCCCACCGCATCATCCAGCTCGGCGGCAGCGGCCTGGGCGCTGGCAGCAAGCCCGACAAGGGCCGTGATGCCGCAGAAGCGGCGGTGGAAGACATCCGCGCTGCCATTGATGGCGCGCACATGCTGTTCATCACCGCTGGTATGGGTGGTGGCACGGGCACGGGCGCAGCGCCTGTGATCGCTCGCGTGGCCAAGGAAATGGGCATCCTGACCGTGGGCGTGGTGACCAAGCCTTTCGACTGGGAAGGTGGCCGCCGCATGCAAAACGCCGACAACGGCCTGGCCGAGCTGGAAGCCAACGTTGATTCGCTGATCGTGGTGCTGAACGAAAAGCTGCTCGAAGTGCTGGGCGATGACATCACCCAGGACGAAGCCTTTGCCCACGCCAACGATGTGCTCAAGAACGCCGTGGGTGGCATTGCCGAAATCATCAACGAATACGGCCATGTGAACGTCGACTTTGAAGACGTGCGCACCGTGATGGGCGAGCCCGGCAAGGCCATGATGGGCACGGCCACCGCCAGCGGCCCTGACCGCGCTCGCATCGCCGCCGAACAGGCCGTGGCCTGCCCACTGCTCGAAGGCATCGACCTGTCGGGCGCCAAGGGCGTGCTGGTGCTGGTCACGGCCGCCAAGGGCAGCCTCAAGCTGTCCGAGTCGCGCCTGGCGATGAGCACCATCAACGCCTACGCTTCGCCCGACGCGCATGTCATCTACGGCGCTGCCTACGACGACAGCCTGGGCGATGAGATCCGCGTGACTGTGGTGGCTACCGGCCTGTCGCGCCCCAACGCACGCCGCCAGCCCATTTCGGTGGTGCAGGGCGGCCTGCGTACCGGCACGGACAACATCGCCTACCAGATGCCTGTGGCCGGTGCCATGGGCGCCGTGGGCAGTGCGGTCGGCGTGGCTGGTGGTGCACAGGCGGCGGACTACGGCAGCATGTCGGTGCCCAGTGTGTGGCGTACCAACCGCACCCAGGCCGCAGCCCGTGTGGACGCGCTGTCGTCCGGTGGCATGGACGATCTGGAAATCCCCGCGTTCCTGCGCAAGCAGGCTGACTGAGGCGGCTTGCGGCCGGGGCGCATGGCCGTGCGCCCCTGGCTGCCCACCAGAAACTCAGGGCCGCGCAGTCACGGGAGTGCTATGAAAAAGAGAGCTGGTTGCGCTTTATTTGCGGGGCTTTGAGGGTTTTAAGCGGCTCTTCTAGCGAATGCTAGTGACGTCTTGATTCCCCATGGCAGCCCCCAGCACCAGCGCGGGCTGCAGCCCCATGGGGCCTGATCGGTCCA